>Ga0187784_10002708_pt1 | contig 14229 bp, 10 predicted proteins | sample 1015_SJ02_MP15_2_FD_132964 | JGI IMG/M metagenome (GOLD analysis project Ga0187784, IMG submission 132964) | Tropical peat soil microbial communities from peatlands in Department of Meta, Colombia - 1015_SJ02_MP15_20_MG | ecosystem: Environmental > Terrestrial > Soil > Wetlands > Peat | place...
ACCATATATTTCAAGCTCGACAGGGCGTGCAGCCTTTTTGGCCTCCTCAACCCTCGATTGTCCGAGCTGAAGCTGATAGAGGGCGATCGCTTTGGCCACTTCGGCATCGACGAAGCGATTGAGCTGGCCCACCGTAATCGTGATGGTTTCGTTTGGGTCCGGCGCGACGCTCGGCGGCGATTGATCCTCTGCCAGGGCAGCTGGCGCCGCGAACAAAACCATCATCGCAGCCACTAATCTTGGACGTACGCGCATCGCTGTGAACTCCGGCACGAAATGCGGACCAAATTTATCCCCTTGCGCGCCTATTGTCTCTATTTATGTTACCGCACGCCCCGCGGTAAAATCGATCACCAGCGGCCAAGATCAGGCGCGGCTGTAGCGCCGAATGCGCCGCAGACCCGCCAAGCAAATCAGTACCGCCGGAGTCAACCCGCACAGGAACGCGCTGTTGACCATTGCCGTAAGCACGACAACCATCAGGCAATATGGTCGACGACCGGTGTCAACCGGAATCGTGACTAGCGCCGGCCTCGGCTCTCGACTAGTGTCTATTGCTTACAAAGTGGCCCGTGGAAGGAGTCTCCCGTGCGTCTGCTCCGTCTTCCTTTCTGTGCGGGCCTCACGCTTGCAGCTCTTTCGACATGCGGTGTCCCGCTCGCGGCTGATGCGATCAAGCAGCAGGTGTCCACCGATTCGGTCGACATCGCGCGCCCGAGGTCCGGCGTCTGGATCGCCGAGGCGTTTCAACCCGTGATCCCCAACGACACGAACGTCGCTTATCTCGACGTCGCGCAGACCTGGACCGCTCTTCAGACCTTCCAGGGCCACGCCACTATCGGCGACGTGTTGACAATCACCAACAACGGCTTCCCCGCCCGCTCTTTCGCATTGTTCCACTATAATCCATCGATCGCGACATTTCCTGTACCGACGTTCGTGCCGACGAAGACCAACGTGAATCTCGCTCTCGATTTGTTTCCCAATGGCGGAGCCCTCTTCACCGGCAGGATATCGGGAAAGACGCTGACCGTTACTGCGATGACGGCAGGAAGTATCGCTGCTGGCCAAGTGCTCAACGGCAAAAGCGTTGCCGCCGGCACCAAGATCACGGCGCTTGGTACGGGGACGGGCGGAACAGGAACATACACGGTCAATACTTCGCAGACCGTCGCCAGCGAGACGATGAACTCCGGCGTCGCGGACTATGCGAATCCGACAACCGGCTCGGCTTGGGAGGATATCTGCGACAATGCCATTGACCCTCAGTGCCTTCATCTTTCGATCGGAAACGTTGAGGGCGTTGTCGGCATCGTCAATTATGGATCGGAACAGCCGAAACCTCTGATCTTCATGGACAATGGCCATACCGGTTTTGAGATCAAAACCAACGGGGTTCCGTGGATCGACAAGCACGGCGCTGGTATCGTTTGGGAGATCGGCATGTCGGGCGGCGAGCCGAACGAGACGACGACGCCGGACGAACTGACGCTCGGCAACGATGTCAGCGCCGTCCCGGGCTCCAACCCGAAGCTCGCAATTTTCGACGCGAGCAGCGGCGTGTGGGGGCTCGGTGCCTCGAGCGACGGGTTCGAGTTCATCACGAGCCCCACTTCGGCGTTCGCTTGGTGGATGGGCGGCAGCAGCGCGGTGGCGACGATGAACACGATGTCGCTGGCGCTCGCCCAGACGACGGGCTCGACGAGTTCCGCCACGGGGGCGCTCACTGTCGCCGGAGGCGTCGGTGTCGGCGGGACCCTGCATGTCGGCGGCGACATTGTCGCGGGCTCCTCGTCGTTGTCCGGCGTTGCGCTGTCGCTGCAAAACAATGTCGGCACCTGCACGCTGACGCCGACCACGTCCACTGCGAGCTTCTCTTGCACGTCGGACGAGCGTTTGAAGAGCGCTATAAGCGATACGTCCGTCGGCCCGTCATGGCTCGATACGTTCCGCGTGCGTGACTACACTGTGGACGCCGACGGTTCCCGCCACACCGGGGTCATCGCGCAGGAGCTTCGCGTTACCCATCCCGAGATGATTCATGCCCTGCGGGACGGAACGCTCACGGTCGACACGCCCGATGCGTGGCGAATGCTCAGAGCGATGCAGGGGCTTCAGAGCGAGATCAACGTCCTCACAAAGTTGACCTGGGGCCTGGCCCTGGCCGCGATCGGGCTTGTGACCTTGTTGTTGTGGCAGCGCACGGCAATTCGATAGCCTCCGACCTAGTGTGGCGGTTCAGAAGTCCGCATCATTCTTTGGGCGCGCTCGTCATGCGGACTTCTGCACCAAAGCCACACTAGATCAATAAGTTGCTAGTGTCCTTCGATTCCGAAGTTCGCAAACGAGGCTGTCGCACAATGATGCGAACTTCGGAATCGGGACACTAGTGCGCCAATGATGCGCACATGATATTGGCCTTTGCAGCGAACCGTCAGGCATCCAGCTATCGTCCGTATCTCATTGAGCGGATTCCATCGACGGAATGTCTTCTTCTGCGGCGTCGGGCAGCAGGCGCTATGCCGCCACCTCGCTGTTTGAGCGATCATCACATCGCTCCGGCTCGGCCCAGGCCTTGAAGGCGATCGTGAAGATCGTTCCGCCGCCCGCCGCCGGCGCAAACGCAATGTGCCCGTTGAGCTGATCTACGATCTGCTTGGTGATGGTAAGCCCGAGGCCGGTTCCGCCTCTTTCCCGCCGGTCGCTGGCATCGACCTGCACGAATTTCTCGAAGATGCGGTCTTTGTAGTCATCGGGAATGCCCGGTCCGTGATCACGGACGCTGACGCTGACGGTCAGATCGCGGTTCTCGACGGATATGACTACTTCACCGTCGCGCGGCGAAAACTTTATCGCATTCGACAGGAGGTTGGTCAGGGCCTGAGCGAGCCGTCGCGCGTCGGCATCCACGGTTCCCTCGACGGCGGCATCATCGAGACGCACGACGACACCGTGGCTAGCCGCGAAGGCCTGATTGGTTTCGATCACTTGCATCGCCAAGGCGCGTACGTCGACAGGCTCGTGCTCGTACGGCATTTTACCGGCTGCGATTTTCTCCATGTCGAGTATGTCGTCGACGATGGCGACGAGCCGTCGGCAATTATTGAGCGCGATCTGCAGCACGCGTAGAGCGGGATCCGGAAGCGGACCGGCGAGGCCGCCGAAGAGGGAGCCGACCGCGCCAAGGATGGAGGTCAGCGGCGTGCGCAGTTCATGGCTGACGGTTGCGATGAATTCGTCCTTCAATTGCTCCTGATGCTTCCTCTCGGTGATGTCACGAGCGATTTCGACGATCCCCACGATCTCATCTTGCGAGTTGCGGATCGGCGCCTTGGTGGCTGACAACCAGCGGATCGAGCCCCGTGGCCCGTCAATTTTCTCGACACAATCGAGCAATGCTTCGCCGGTCGTCAGTACGCGCTCCTCCTCGGCGCGCCGCTTGCGAGCGAGCTCGGGCGTCGTCAGTTCGTCCACCGCCTTGCCGATGGCGTTGGCGCGGGTTGCAAGGTTCAGAACGGCGCGCTCCGCATCATTGAGGCGGATATAACGGCGCTCGGTGTCTTTAAAACAGATCGCGTCTGGAATCGCTTGCATCAGCTGTTTGAGTAGTTGCCGCTCGCGATCCAACTCCGCGTCGGCGGCCTTGCGTTCGCGCCGTATCCGCGCGGCCTCCATCTCCCGTGTAATAGCGGGTAGCAATCGTTTCAGATTGCGCTTTAAGACGAGGTCGTGCGCGCCTGCACGCATGACCTCGGCCGCAGTCTCCTCGCCGACGGTGCCAGAAACGACTATGCAGGGAATGTCCATTGTCGATCGAGCAACGAGGGCCAGCGCGCGCTCCGCGTTGAATTGCGGCATTGAGTAATCGATGAGCACGACGTCCCAATGCCGGCGGGCCAGCGCGGCGGCCATTGCCGGCTCACTCTCGACCCGCACATAGGAAAGGGAAAAGCCGCCGTTACGCAGCTCACGAACGAGGAGCGCTGCGTCCTGCTCGCTGTCTTCGGCGATCAAAGCATGAAGTTCCTGCTGCATCCGCGATGCTGCCCGTCAAGTCTGGTGCACGTTTTCCAATGCCCACGCCATATCTGATACCGGCGCCGACGATGGCCCAGTCATTATCGTCGGCACTGCCAGCTTGCCGCTCATGCATAGAACGACCTCGTTAAGGCAGGGTTATGTCGGTAATCTGCGATATCGTTATGTACGACTATCTACGTAGTTCTGCGGACTGCCTGTCCTCATAAAACTTTAGCGCTCGCTCGGCTATAGCCGCGGCCGAACAAACGTTCAACGTCGCCTTCGCCGAGCAGACTCCCGGTTACGATAAGGCGAAGGAGGGCGTTGGCGCGGCGACCGTGTTGGAAACAGCCTATGGCAAGCGCGGTAACAGTAGACGCTGGCAAAGCAATCGAACAACGTGCGGCGGCAACTGCTTTCGACAGCAGCGACCTGTGGCTCCTGTGTAAAGCGGGTTCGCATCGGTTTGCCGTGCCGATAGTCAACGTCACCGAGATCATGCGTATGTTGCCGGTCGAGGCCGTCAACGGCGCGCCGCCGATTGTTCGCGGGCTATCCGTCATTCGCGGCGCCGCGGTGCCCGTGATTGATACCGGGCGGGTGCTCGGCGACGAGACCGCGCGCTACGAACGCTTGATTGCTGTGCGCACCGGCGAGCGCGCGGTCGCGCTCGCCGCAAGCGCCGTGTCTGGCGTGCAACGGATTCAAGAGAGCCAGCGCGGGGAATTGCCGCCCGTGCTGCGTGACGCCGAAGCGATTGCGGCGCTCGCGAGACTGGACCAGGAGCTGACGTTCTTCCTCCGCGTTGCGCGCGCACTTCCGGACCATTTTCACATCGGCAACGATGCCGGTCTGGGGGTCTCGTGAGCTGCACGGCGACCAATCATGAGATAGAGCGCTTCCGGCGCGCAATCACCCAGCGCATCGGGCTGCAATTCGACGACGCCAGGATCGACTATCTGCATGAAGTATTCCGGCGCCGGGTGGCAAAGTGCGGCCGCGACAGTGCGGCCTATCTTTGGGACCTCGAGTACGGAGAGTCGGGCGGCGAGATTTCGGCGCTGGCCGTCGAACTGACCGTTGGCGAGACGTATTTCTTTCGCAACCACGAGCAGTTCGAGGCGCTCGCCGAGGTGGTCCTGCCGGAGCGGCTGCGCATGCGCGCGCAACAAAGGACATTGCGGCTGCTATCGGCCGGCTGCTCTTCCGGCGAGGAAGCCTATTCGATGGCGATCATAGCGCGGGAGACCATCGTCGACACGAGTTGGAAAGTCGCGATCCGCGCCGTTGATGTGAACCCGGCGGTACTGAAGAAGGCGGAACGCGGGCACTACTCGGCTTGGGCGTTGCGGGAAACGGCCAAGGATATTCAAACCAGATGGTTCCGGGTCGATGGCCGTGAAGTGGTTCTCGACCCTTCCATCCGTGCGACCGTGGAGTTCGAACCGGCAAATTTGGCGAGCGACGATGCCGCGGTATGGCAGACCGCGGCTTATGACGTGATCTTCTGCCGAAACGTGCTGATGTATTTCGAGCGGGAGCAGATGCGCGCCGTGGTCGGGCGCATTGCGCGATCCCTGGCCCCGGGCGGATTTCTGTTCCTCGGACACGCCGAGACGCTGCGTGGCGTATCCGACGAGTTTCATCTGATCAACAGTCACGGCGCCTTCTACTACCAAATCGGGTGCGGCAGCGAATCCAAACGCGAAGAGTACATTTGTCTTCCGGCGACGGAGCCGTTGCCGCCGCTGCCAGTATCGGAGGCGAACAGCGCATGGTTCGATGCGATACGCGCGGCCAGCGAGCGGGTCACCGCACTGTTGCCGGCGACGGCTGTCCAAGATCAAGCCGTTCATCCATCGCCGGCATCGTTCGAACCTGCGCTGATCCTGAGGTTTCTGCGCGAGGAGAGATTTGTGGAAGCGCTGAGTCGCGTTCGCCATCAGTCGAAGTCGGCGGGGCCGAACGCCGAGCTCCTCTTGTTGGAGGCTGCCTTGCTCCTTCATAGCGGGCAGATTGCCGCTGCGGATGTCGCCGCGGCGCAGCTGCTCTCGATCGATCCGGATAACGCCGGCGCCCATTATCTATTGGCGCTCTGCCGCGAGCATACCGGAGATCGCGGCCGTGCCTACGAGCACCATTGGACCGCCGCGACGTTGGATTCGTCGTTTGCGATGCCGCGGTTGCATCTGGGCATGTTGGCGCGACGCGTCGGCGATCGTGAAAAGGCCCGCAGTGAGTTCGCGCAGGCCCGAGCGCTGCTCGCCGCTGAGGACGGCTCGCGAATTCTGCTCTTCGGAGGCGGGTTCAGCCGCGAATCGTTGGTGGCGCTGTGCGAATCAGCGCTGAAAGACTGCGGGAGCCGGTCATGATCGATGTCGCACCGCGAATAGCGCAGCGCGCCGCCGAACTCCGGCACGAATTCGATCGCAGTTTTGCCGAACCGCCCTCCGCCGCAGTGTCGGCGGATCATGACCTGCTTGGCGTCCGCCTGGATGAGCAACAATTCGCGTTACGACTTTCCGACATCGCGGGACTGTTCGTCGATAAGAAAATCACTCCAGTTCCCGGCGCCGGCGGTTTCTTACTTGGAATTGCCGGATTCCGCGGGGTCATCGCGCCGGTCTATGACCTGCAACGGCTTCTTGGCTGTCCTGCCGTTCGCGACCCGCGGTGGCTCGTGATCGCGGCGTCCGCTTCCGTGGGGTTCGCATTCGCGGGTTTCGAGGGCCAACTGCGGGTTTCCGCGTCGGCTATCACACCTCAGCAGCGCGGGGAGATGCAGATGCTCACCAGCGGCGTCGTTCAACACCACGATGTCCTACGGCCGATCATCGAGCTCAACCGCGCCTTGAAAGCGATTGAAACTTGAGCACACGCCCCTTTCCGAAAAGCAAACTCTCGCCGGGAGCATCCACATGTTCGAAAATCTGACGGTGAATAAAAGGCTCATTGTAGGCTTCGGTCTCGCAGCGCTGACGCTGCTTTCGATTGCCGGCATAAGCTATCGCAATGCCAACCTCTTGATCCATACCCAGCACTGGGTGATACGAACACACCAGATCCGCACGGCATTCACGGACTTGCTGTCGGATCTGAAAGACGCCGAAACCGGGCAACGCGGGTACTTGCTCACTGGCGAAGACAGTTACCTGGAGCCCTATAAGCAAGCTCTCACGGCGATCAAGACGACCCTCGATGATGTCAAGAAACTGACGTTCGATGATCCGAATCAGCAGCGGCGGATCGCAACCATCGGGCCACTGATCGATAGCAAGCTGGCCGAGCTTAAACAAACCATCGACTTGCGCAGAACCCAGGGGCTCGACGCGGCGCTAAAAATCGTTCTTTCGAACGAAGGTAAAGGCTTTATGGATCAAATACGCGGCGTCGTCGCGGAAGCCGACCAGGAGGCGCAATCTCTCCTCGAGCGAAGGTCCGAAGAAGCGCGCGCCAGCTCCGATATGACGATGTCAGTCATTCTATGGGGCGGGTTGATCGGTACGATCCTGGTTGCGGCGATCGGTTTGTTCATATCGCGGTCTCTGTCCGATCAGATCGGCAGCGCCGTCGGACAGGTGCAAAGTTCTTCGTCGGAGCTGCAGGCGACCGCCAATCAGCAAGCCTCGGCCGCCAAGGAACAGGCGACGGCAATGGCTGAGATCAGTACGACGATCAGCGAGCTGTTGGCGACCTCCCGGCAGATCGCCGAGAGCGCGCAGCGCGTGGCGCACAATGCCGAGCGGACCGCGAACTCCGCGCGCTCCGGTCATGGCACCGTCGATCAAACACACGAGTCGATTACCGGTATCCGGCGGCAAGTGGATCAGATCGTATCGCACATGCTGGAACTCAATAAGAAGTCGCAGGAGATCGGCGCCGTCCTCGACATTGTCTCCGAGTTGGCCGAACAGACCAACATCCTCGCCATCAACGCGACCATCGAGGCGGCCGGGGCCGGCGAAACCGGTAAGCGGTTCGCCATCGTTGCCGAGGAAATTCGCAAGCTCGCCGACCGAGTCGGCGGGTCGACCAAGGAAGTGCGTACCCTGATCGAGGACGTGCGCAGCGCCGTCAATACCACCGTGATGGCCACGGAAACGGGGTCCAAGGCGGTCGATGCCGGCACACGGCAATTCGGCGATGTGGCATCGACGTTCAAGCAGATTGCCGATCTGGTCGCGACCACGACAGACGCTGCGCGCGAGATTGAGCTGTCGACCAAGCAGCAGGCGACCGCCGTGGAGCAGGTCAACAGCGCAATCGCCAACGTGACACAAACTTCCGTCGAGACCGAGGCCAGCGCCGGGCAGACGCTGCAGACCGTGTCGCAGATGGCGACGCTGTCGAAGAACCTCATGCGCATCATTCAGCCCCATATGGCGGCGTAAACCGCTCAGGCGCAGGCCCGTGGCCCAGGATCCATACAAATATTTTCGGCCGGAAGCTCGCGAGATCCTCGATCAATTCTCACGTGGGGTTCTCGACCTGGAGAAGGGCGGCAGCGGCGCCCCGATCGTGCGCCAGCTGCTCCGCCTCGCCCACACGCTCAAAGGCGCCGCGCGCGTGGTCAAGCAGTCTGAGATCGCCAACCACGCGCACGCTATCGAGGACACGCTGTCGCCGCTGCGGGACAGCGTCGAGAAAGTAGCACGCGAACAGATCGATGTCGTGCTTCAACACCTCGACGCCATCGGCGATCGGTTGGCGGGGCTGGCGACGGAGACGGCAGTGCCTGCCGCTGGAAAGTCCGGAGCTGACGAGCCAGCTCGCACGATCAGGACCGATCTCGCGGAGGCAGATGCTATCCTCGACGGCGTGGTCGAGACGCATGCGGTGATGAATGGATTGCGCGCGGCAGTGCGCAGCATGCGGCAGGTCGGCCAGCTTGCCGACTTGCTGGTGTCACAATTGTCGCAAGCGTCGCCCAGTGAGCGCGAGCGCCATACAGCGTTGCATACCAATCAACGTTTGCTTCTCGCTGGCGAACTGCGGCGAAAAATTGGCGCAGCGGACGGTACGCTCGTCGCTATTGTCGACCAAATGGATCGCGAACTGCGTCAACTCCGCGAGGGAGCGGAGCGGCTGCGGCTGGTTCCGGCGGCAAACCTGTTCATGGCGCTCGAGCGCATGGTGCGCGACACCGCTCGCGTGCAGTCCAAACAGGTGACTTTCAAGGGTAGCGGCGGCGACATTCGGCTCGATGCTCAAGTGCTCAATACCATTCAGGGCGCGCTGGTTCAGATCGTTCGCAATGCCGTAGCGCATGGTATCGAGGCGGGCGACGAACGCGTCCGGGGGGGCAAATCTGAAGCCGGCAGCGTTTCGGTCGCCATCGTCCGACGCGATCGGCGCATCGTTTTTTCCTGCACGGACGATGGGCGGGGCATCGATCTGGAGGCCGTGCGGCGGATCGCGTCGCAGCGCGGCTTGGTCGGCTCCGTGCCGAAGGAGAAGGTCGCCGACGAACTCGTGCGTGTGCTGCTGCGTGGAGGAATCAGTACCTCGAAGACCGTGACCGAGGAATCCGGCCGCGGCATCGGGCTCGACGTCGTGCGCGAAGCTGCGGAGCAGCTCGGCGGCGAAGTCGTCTGTCGCAGCGAGCCACGACGTGGCACGACTTTCGAGATCGTGATTCCACCTTCGCTCTCATCGTTGGATGCACTGATTGTGGAAACGGAGGGAGACAGCGGCATTGTCGCCATCCCGCTCGATTCAGTGCGCGCGACACGGCGCATAACGGCCAGCCAAATCACATTCGCCACGCCGGGCGCGTCGGTGCTGTACGAGGATAAGGCGATTCCGTTCCTGCCGCTGATGACGGCACTTTCCGGTACCGGGTGGTCGGCTGATAGAAGCTGGACCGCAGTGATCGTGGCGGACGGCGACGCATTCGCGGCCATCGGTGTCGAGCGTCTGTTGGGCAGCGCGAAGATTGTCGTGCGGCCGCTGCCGCAGCCGATAACCGCGAGCCCTATCGTCGCCGCAGCCGCGCTCGATGCCGACGGCAATCCGCAAATTATTCTCGACCCTGGCGGACTCATCGCCGCCGCGCGGCGCGGCCGTCCCGCCGAGCCTGCTGCACGGTCCGCCAAACGGACCGTTCTCGTCGTTGACGATTCGCTGACCACCCGGATGCTCGAGCGCAGTATCCTGGAGTCGTCGGGATACGACGTCGACCTTGCGGTCTCCGCCGAAGACGCGCTCGAGCGCCTGCGGGACACGCGCTACGCGCTGATTCTTGTTGACGTCGAGATGCCCGGCATGGACGGGTTCACCTTTGTCGAGCGGCTGCGAGCCGACGCTAAATTGCGTGACATCCCGGCAATCTTGGTGACTTCGCTTGCCGGAACCGAGCATCGCCGGCGCGGCCATGAGGTCGGCGCCCAAGGCTATATCGTCAAAAGCGAGTTCAATCAGGCCGAGCTCCTGTCAATGATCGAACCGATGATGGCAGCATAAAATTATGGCCCGGACGCGTGTTCTTGTCGTTGAAGACTCCGCAACCGTGCGCGAGCGATTGATAGAGGCGCTCGCGGCCGACCCGGATATCGAACTCGTTTGTACGGCGCAGGACGGTAGGGAGGCGGTCGAGCTTTGCCGTGCGCATCGCCCCGACGTCATCACCATGGATATGATGATGCCGATCATGAGTGGACTGGCGGCCACGGAATACATCATGGCGCATCAGCCGACGCCAATTCTGATCGTGTCGGCGTCGCTCAATCGCGGTGAATTGTTCAAAATCTACGACGCGCTCGCGGCCGGCGCCGTCGACGTTCTGGAAAAGCCGATAGGCGACGAATTCGACAGCGACTGGGAGCGTCGGCTGCTCTCCGCCGTGAAACTCGTCGCCAGAATCAAGGTCATTACCCACCCTCGCGCGCGCCTGGAGGCCAAAAGATGCGCCTCCGAAGTATCCGTCCATTCGCTTCAGCTACCGCGGCCCGCTCGATCACCGGAAGTGATCGCGATCGGCGCCTCCACCGGCGGCCCGGGCGCCGTGCTCGAAGTGCTGCGCAAGCTGCCGCCACGCGTCGACACGCCGATCCTCGTCGTCTTGCACATGAATCCTCCTTTCGAGTCGGCGTTCACAGATTGGCTCGATGCCCAGATCGAGCGTCGCGTCATTCGCGCCGAGACCGGAGTCGCCGTATCGGAGCTGCGCGGCTGCGTCGCCGTCGCCCCCGCCGGCAGGCATCTGCTCGTACGCCAAGGACGCCTGGCATTCACTCTCGACAAGGAGCGGCATTCCTGTCGGCCATCGATCGACGTGCTGTTCGAGTCGATCGCTGCCGAATTTGGGGCCTCCGCTTCGGCCTGCCTTCTAACGGGAATGGGGCGGGACGGCGCGGCCGGTCTGCTCAAAATCCGCCAGGCCGGCGGGGTGACGATCGCCCAGGACGAGGCGTCATCGGTGGTCTACGGCATGCCGCGCGAGGCGGCAGCGCTGGGTGCTGCGACCTACGTGCTGCCGCTGGATGAGATCGGCATTCGACTGGCCGCCTTGGAGGGACTGACAATGGAGGCGCCGTGATGGCCGGTTCTGTGCTGATAGTTGACGACAGCCTGACTGTCCGTATGAGCCTGATCGAATTGCTCAAGGCCGCAGATTTGGAAGCGGTCGGCTGCGGATCCGTAGCCGAGGCAAGGAGTGTCCTCGCTGAGCGGGCGTTCGCCCTCGTCATTCTCGACGTGCTGCTGCCGGATGGAGATGGCGTCGAGCTTCTGCAGGAAATCCGGGCGATGCCGGCGGCCGCGGCCACGGCGGTCATGATGCTGTCGACCGAAGCCGAAATTCGCGATCGGGTGCGCGGTCTTAAGACCGGCGCCGACGAATATGTCGGCAAGCCCTACGATCCCGTTTACCTTGTTGCCCGCGCTCGAGAACTCGTGCGCCGCGGCGACGATGGTGCAACTCACGGCCGGGAAACGATCTTGCTGATCGACGATAGCGTGACTTTCCGCAATGAGTTGCAAGCCGCCCTGGAGCGAGCGTCGTATCGTGTCGTGACCGCGGGCAGTGGCGAAGAAGGCCTTCGCGTCGCCGCCGATGTGCAGCCGTCGGGCATCGTCGTGGACGGCGTGCTACCCGGAATCGACGGCGACACCGTCATCAGGCGCATTCGGCTCGACGCGGCCCTGCGCGCGTTGCCGTGCTTTTTGCTCACCGGGTCGGAGGACCGGAGCGCCGAAGTTCGCGCGCTCGATTCCGGGGCCGACGCGTTCGCCGTAAAGGACGACAATATTGCCGTCATCGTCGCGCGGGTCGGCGCCATGTTGCGGGCGGCGGGCGATCAATTCAACCGGCGCAGCACCACGAGCCTGCAAGGACCGAAGCGGGTGCTCGCCGTGGACGATAGTGAAACCTATTTGCAGCTGCTCGCCGAGACCCTGCGCTCGGAGGGTTACGAGGTCATCCTGGCGCGCTCCGGCGAACAAGCTCTGGAATTGCTCGCGGTCCAGCCCGTGGACTGCATGCTGCTCGACCTGATGATGCCGGGAATCGGCGGCCGGGAAACTTGCATTCGGGTAAAGAGTGTGCCGACCATGCGCGACATCCCGATCATCATGCTGACGGCCGTCGAGGACCGCGACGCGATGATCCAAGGTCTCAGTGCCGGCGCCGACGATTACATCGCCAAATCCTGCGAGCTCGATCTCGTGCGAGCGCGGGTACTCGCACAAATCAGACGCAAGCAGTTCGAGGACGAGCACCGCGCCATTCGCGAAAAACTCCTGCGCGCCGAATATGCGGCCAACGAGGCGCGCAATGCCCTGCAGCTGATGCAGGCCAAGGCCGCACTCACCGAAGAGCTGGAGCTGAAGAATTCCGAGCTCGAGGTGAAGAACGACGAGCTCGAGTCGTTCAGCTATTCGGTGGCGCACGATCTGCGTGCCCCATTGCGCAGCATCGACGGATTCAGTCTGGCATTGCTGGAGGATTGTGGCGACAAGCTCGACGACGCCGGGAAGGAATATTTGAACTACGTTCGCCAATCGACCCAGCACATGGCCCGCCTCATCGACGACCTTCTGGCCCTCTCCCGCGTTACCCGCGCGCCGCTAGACCGCGCCGAGGCCGACATCAGCTCGATCGCTCGCGGAGTGACATCGCGGCTCGCGCGCTCCTGGCCCGATCGGCGGGTCGAGGTTGTCGTCGCCGAACATATGGTCGGCGATTGTGATCATCACCTGCTGACGATCGTATTCGAGAACCTGCTCGGCAATGCCTGGAAGTTCACCGGCAGACGTGAGAACGCCCGAATCGAGGTTGGCGTCGTCGATGGGGATCCGCGCACCTATTTCGTTCGCGATAACGGCGCGGGTTTCGACACGTCCTACGCCGCAAAATTGTTCGGGGTATTCCAGCGTCTGCATTCGACCACTGAATTCGAAGGTACCGGCATTGGCCTGGCGACGGTGCAGCGCATCATTCGCCGGCACGGGGGCCGGATTTGGGCCGAGAGTGCCGTCGAGGAGGGTGCGACGTTCTATTTCACACTTCGCGGCGGCCCACGCGGGTTAGCGGGTGCCGCGAATGCCGGCGCCTTGGCGGCGTCGCCACACGACAGCGAGGGGATTGCGGCATGATCGCCGACGACACCATCTTACTGGTCGAAGATAATCCGGCCGACGAAGCGCTGACCCTGCGCGCGCTCAGGAAAGCCAATATCGCCAACAACGTCGTCGTGGCGCGCGACGGCGCTGAAGCCGTCGAGTATCTCATTCCCTCGGAGCCGAACTGCGCGGCGCGCAAGTTGCCACAATTGATTCTCTTGGACTTGAAGCTACCGAAGCTCGACGGTCACGAGGTCCTCAGACGCATACGCGCCAATGCGCGGACCCAGTTGCTGCCGGTCGTCATCCTGACCACCTCGGTCGAAGATCAGGACCGCCTCGACGGCTATCGGCTTGGCGCCAACGGCTACGTGCGCAAGCCGGTCGATTTTACGGCGTTCGCACAGACCGTCACACAGCTCGGTCTCTATTGGCTGGTGCTCAATGAGCGCCCGCCTTTGCCATGCGCTTGATCCCGATTGGCGCACAATTCCGACATTTGTCCGCTGGCGGAATTCGCCACGCGAATTCGAGATCAAGGTCGTCCGTGAAGCGCCGGAGCGGCGGTGCTCTCGATCATCACGTTCACGCACGCCGGCTTGCCGCTGGCAAGGGCGCGGTCGATCGCGGGAAACAAGTCGGCCGCGC
>Ga0187784_10002709_pt1 | contig 14229 bp, 16 predicted proteins | sample 1015_SJ02_MP15_2_FD_132964 | JGI IMG/M metagenome (GOLD analysis project Ga0187784, IMG submission 132964) | Tropical peat soil microbial communities from peatlands in Department of Meta, Colombia - 1015_SJ02_MP15_20_MG | ecosystem: Environmental > Terrestrial > Soil > Wetlands > Peat | place...
AGATCGGCATGGGCCGGCTCGCTCACGGCAAGGGCGCGGCAAAGCGGCTGCGCCTGTTCGCGCAACGCATGACCTTCGAGCACACCGAGCTCAACCGGCGGCTTGCGGTGGTCGCCAAGCATGTCCAGCTCGATATCGCACCGCCGCCCGACAACCCGCCGCCGGAGCTGTTGACGACGATCGGCCCGGATTTCGACCACCACTACCTCGATCTCGTTGACAAGGGGCACCAGGATCTGATCGCTCTCTACGAAAGCGAGGTGGAGAGCGGCCAGGACATCCGCGTCAAGCATTTCGCGCGCGAAGTGCTGCCGATGCTGCGCGTGCACCGGAAGGAAGCCGAGGCGCTCGCCGGCAAGATCGGCTTGACGGCGGCGCAGTGAGCGACGCCCCGCGCCTTACCCCGGCGCGCCAGGCCGAGCGCGCGGCGCGCGACAGGCGCCTCGCCGAGGCGCTGCGCGCGAACCTGCGCCGCCGCAAGGAACAGGCGCGCGCTCGCGAGGATGAAGCCGCGCCGCGCGACAACGCGGACGCGGAGCGACCGCGCGGCGATTGAGCGGAGTTAGAAACCGGCGGTTTCGCGCGCCGCGTGGAAATAGATGTTGGGCTTGCGGTAGACCGCGAACAACACCGCGCCGTTGGGCGAGAAATTCTCGTGCATCGACCCGGGAATGCGCCAGATGTAATCCCCGGCGGTCGCGACCCCGTCATGATCCTCCACCGACCCTTCCAGCACGAGCGACTGCTCGATCTCGGGATGCTTGTGGAACGGGATATGGGCGCCGGGCTCAAGCTTTAAGAGGCAGGTCATCTCGCCGCGCTCTTTATCTTCGTAGAGCACCTTTATCGACACCTTGTCGAAGCGGGTCGGCTGCCAATCCATCGACTCCGGCTTCACATAGGTGGAGCCGTTGATCGTCGGGGTCAGCCGGCGGGGTTTGCTCGTGATGTCGTTCACGCGTCTCTCCCGGCGTCAAAGCGTCGATGCCGCCAATATGATAGCGGCAAGCGGCGCGCGCGAGTACCCCGCGTCACGGCGGATTTCGGCCGTTCGTGTCAAACCGGCGATCAAAGTTGCGGTCGAAATTCCGGTCGAAGTTGCGGTCGAAATTCCGATCGAAATTCCGGTCGAAGCGCCGATCAAACCCTCGCTCATCGAAGTTCCGGTCATAGCTTCGATCGATGCCGGTGGTGTCGTAACCGGCCAGCGCTATCCCACCGTCCGGGCCCGGCGGTAGGTCGCCAAGACCGATCATGGCCAGCACAACGACGGCCATACAATTCGACCCGTTAGCTCTTCTCGATCCGCGCCGCATCTAATCCTTCTGCTCACCACAGTTGGCTCACCGCCAACAAATCTCGGCGAATATCGCAGAAGGCGCATTGATTTGCATCACTTGCCGGGGTTGAGCGGCGCGTTAGGCTCCAGTAAAAGCTGGTGCGGGAGAGAAACGGCCGAAGACCGACGCATGGCGTCTATCAGGAGACGCGATGCGGGGGAGCCGTAGGGTATGGAAAGAATTGTGATTCGCGGGGGGCTGCCGCTATCGGGCGCGATCCCGATCGCCGGCGCGAAAAATGCCGCGCTCCCGCTGATGGCCGCGAGCTTGTTGACCGACGAGACGCTGGTGCTGGGCAATCTGCCAGAGCTCGCCGACATCCGCACCATGGCGGATCTGCTGGCGCAGCATGGCGTGTCGGTGACCGCGGGCGCCGCCGGCCTCGAATTGTCGGCGCGGCAGATCACCTCGACCACTGCGCCCTATGACCTGGTGCGCCGGATGCGCGCCTCGTTTCTGGTGCTCGGACCGCTTTTGGCGCGCTATGGCGAGGCCAAGGTCTCGCTGCCGGGTGGCGACGAGATCGGCGTGCGCCCGGTGGATTTGCACATCAAGGGGCTGCAGCGACTCGGCGCCGAGGTCGAACTATCGGGCGGCTATATCGAGGCGCGCGCGCCGCAAGGGCTCAAAGGCGCCGAAATCGCCTTTCCCAGCGTCTCGGTCGGCGCCACCGAGCATTTGTTGATGGCGGCGGCGCTGGCAGACGGCGAAACTGTGCTCAGCAACGCCGCCCGCGAGCCGGAGATCACCGACCTCGCTCATTGCCTCAATGCAATGGGCGCGCGGATCGAGGGCATCGGCACCGATCGCCTGACCGTGCACGGCGTCACGGCGCTGCATGGCGCTCGCCACACCGCGATCCCCGATCGCATCGAGACCGGCACCTACATCATGGCGGTCGCGGCGGCGGGCGGCGAGGTGCGGCTCGACGGCGCGCGGCTCGACCATCTCGAATCGGTGGTGCGCGTGCTCGAAAGCGCCGATATCCGCATGCAGGAATGCGAGGGCGGCCTCCTCGTGAGGCGCAGTACCGGGCGGATCGACGGCGTGGACGTGATGACCGAGGCCTATCCCGGCTTTCCGACCGACATGCAGGCGCAGATCATGGCGCTGATGACGATCGCCGACGGCGCTGCGATGATCACCGAGACGATCTTCGAGAACCGCTTTATGCACGTGCCGGAGCTGATGCGGCTCGGCGCCAACATCAATGTGCAAGGCCCCTCGGCGCTGGTGCGCGGCGTCAGGCGATTGACCGGCGCGCCGGTCATGGCGACCGATCTGCGCGCCTCGGTGTCGCTGGTCATCGCCGGGCTGATCGCCGAGGGCGAGACCGTGATCAACGGCGTCCACCACCTCGACCGCGGCTACGAGCGGCTCGAGGAAAAGCTTGCCGCCTGCGGCGCACGAATCGAACGGGTGCGCGGTGACGGCTGAGGGGTTGCTGCGGCTGCGCGCCGAAGATGCCGACGACCTCGCCGTGATCTCGGCCGTGGTGCAGGACGCGCTGATTTCGGTCAAGGACTTGACCTATGACCGCGACCGGCGGCGTTTCACGCTCGTCGCCAACCGCTTCCGCTGGGAAGGAAAGCCTGCCAATTCATATGATGGCGACGGTTCTGGGGAGGAGCCCTCATTCGAGCGCACGCTCTGCGCCGTCTCGTTCGCCAATGTCGAGACCATCGCCTATCGCGGCTTTCGCCGGCGCGACGCCGAGCGCATACTGTCGCTGCTGGCGATCCGGCCGGGAGAGAACGCGAGCTCGATCGATCTCGAATTTTCCGGCGACGCCACCTTGCGCCTTGGCGTATCGGCGATAAATGTGCACGCGACCGATATCGGCGAAGCCTGGCCGACAACCTGGCAGCCCGACCACAGCGCGGACGATCCGCCATGAAGACCCCCCGCGCCGCCGACGACGACAAGCTCATCATGGCGCTGCCCAACGGCCGCATCCTCGCCGAGGTGATGCCGCTGCTACGCCGCGCCGGCATCGAGCCGGAGCCGGCCTTCGACGACCCCAAGGCACGCCAGCTACGCTTCGCGACCTCCGATCCGGGGCTCGACATCATCCGCGTACGCAGCTTCGACGTCGCCACCTTTGTCGCGTTTGGCGCGGCGCAGCTCGGCGTCGCCGGCAATGATGTACTGATGGAGTTTGACTATTCGGAAATCTACGCGCCGCTCGACCTCGATATCGGGCACTGCCGGATGATGGTCGCCGCACCCAAGGAGGCGGTCGGCAAGGAAGACCCGCGAACCTGGAGCCATATCCGCGTCGCCAGCAAATACCCGCAGGTGACGCGCCGGCATTTCGCCTCGCGCGGCGTGCAGGCCGAGGTCATCAACCTGCATGGGGCGGTCGAGCTCGCGCCGATTATCGGGCTCTGCCAACACATCGTTGATCTGGTGCAGACCGGCAACACGCTGCGCGCCAACGGGCTTGTCGAGATCGAGCACATCGCCGACATCACCTCGCGGCTGATCGTTAACCGGCCGGCGCTCAAGACCAGGCCTGACGAGGTCGGCTATTGGATCGACGCGCTACGCACTGTGACCGCGCAGCGGAAAGAGGTGCCGGCCGCCGCGCCGGCCTAGGTCGATGGCGCAAAAGCTCGACACGCGCGACAAGGGGTTCGAGGCGGCGTTCGCCGCGCTGCTCGCCGCCAAGCGCGAGACCGACGCCGACGTCGATGATGCGGTCGCCGCGATCATCGGCGACGTGCAGAAGCGCGGCGACGCCGCGCTCATCAACTACACGGAGCGCTTTGACCGAGTGGTCCTAACCCCGGCCACGCTGCGCCTGTCGCCGCAGGAAATCGCCGAGACCGCGGCGCAAGCGCCGGTAGAGACGGTGGCCGCACTCAAGCTCGCCGCCGAGCGCATCGAAAGCTTCCACCGCCGGCAATTGCCGCAATCGATCGACTATGTCGACGACGCCGGGGTGCGGCTCGGCATGGAATGGCGGCCGCTGGCGAGCGCCGGGCTTTATGTTCCCGGCGGCACGGCGGCCTATCCCTCGTCGGTGCTGATGAACGCGCTTCCCGCCCGGGTCGCCGGTGTCGGGCGGCTGGTCATGGTGGTGCCAGCACCGGACGGGCAGCTCAACCCGCTGGTGATGGCTGCGGCGAGCCTTTGTGGGATTGACGAAATCTACCAGATCGGCGGTGCACAGGCGGTCGCCGCTCTCGCCTACGGCACCGCGACGATCGCGCCCGTCGACAAGATCGTCGGCCCCGGCAACGCCTATGTCGCCGCCGCCAAACGGCGCGTCTTCGGCCGCGTCGGCATCGACATGATCGCCGGCCCATCGGAAATCCTCGTCGTTGCCGACAACCGCAACGACCCGGCCTGGATCGCCGCCGATCTGCTGTCGCAGGCGGAGCACGACGTCTCGGCGCAGGCGATCCTCATCACCGACGACGCGGCCTTCGCGACGCTGGTGGAGACGGCGGTCGCCGGGCACCTGGCGACCTTGCCGCGCGCCTCGATCGCGCGGCAAAGCTGGGACGGCAACGGTGCGGTCATCGTTGTGCGCGACTGGAAGGAGGTGGCTGCACTGGTCGACCGGATCGCGCCCGAACACCTCGAGCTCGCGGTCGATGAGCCGGAAACACTCGCCAAGCGCATTCGCCACGCCGGCGCGATGTTTCTCGGCCGCTACGCGCCGGAAGCGGTCGGCGACTACATCGCCGGGCCGAACCACGTGCTGCCGACGGCGCGCACCGCGCGCTTTGCCTCGGGGCTCAGCGTATTTGATTTTCTGAAGCGCACGACGTTTGTCGGTTGCGACGCCGATGGGCTCGCGGCGCTCGCGCCGGCGGCCATCCGTCTCGCCAAAGCGGAGGGTCTCGATGCGCACGCACTGTCATTGTCCATTCGCCTGAACCGATGATCGCCGACCAACGCATCGCTGCGATCACCCTCGACGAAAAAAGCGTCGTACGCCGCAGCCCCGAGATCGAAAGCGAGCGCAACGCGGCGATCGCCGACCTTTTGCACGAAAACAGCTTTGCACCGGTGTCGAGCCGAGCCGGACCTTTTTCGTTGCATCTAGCGATCGAGGAGAACCGGCTTCTGGTCGATGTGAAGGGTTCGGACGGCGTCGGCGAGACGATTCAGGTCGGGCTCGGGCCGTTCCGCCGCATCGTCAAGGACTACTTTGTCGTCTGCGAAAGCTATTACGACGCCGTCCGCCGTCACAATCTGGCGCAGGTCGAGGCCATCGATGCGGGGCGACGGGCGCTCCACAACGAAGGCTCGGCGCTCCTGATCGACCGCCTGGCCGACAAGGTCGCGCTCGATCATGACACCGGGCGGCGGCTCTTCACCCTCATCTGCGTGCTGCACCTGCGGGCGTAAGCTCCAGCGCCCCACCTGCATCACAGGTGATCGCGGGTGAAATCGCGGTCCCTGGTGTTCGGCAGGGCGATTACCGCCAGCACGCTGACGACGCAGCAGCCGGCGATATAGGCCGCGATCGCCTGGCCCGACCCCGTCGCCGCGAGGATCGCGGTCGCGATCAACGGCGCCGGTCCGCCGGCGAACACCGCGGCAAGCTGAAAGCCGATCGACGCGCCACTGTAGCGCAAGCGCGGTGTAAAGCACTCGGCGATCAGCGCCGCCTGTGAACCCCACATCAGATCGTGGAAGAAATAGGCGATGAGGCTCGCGATGAGGATGAGCGCCGGGACCGCGGTGTCGAGGAGCCCGTAATAGGCGAAGGCGAAAAGGCCAGTCATCACCGCGCCAAAGAAATAGACCGGCTTGCGGCCGAACCGGTCGGACAGGTAGCCGGAGAACGGGATCGTGACGAACGAGAATGCCGAGGCGATCAGCATGACCATAAGAAGAAAGTCGCGCGAGACATGGACGACCTGCATGCCATAGGTGAAGAAGAACGCGGCATAGACAAAGGCGGGAACCATCTGTCCCATCCGCGCGAAGGCGGCGAGAAAGATCTCCTTCGGCTGCTTCTTGAAGACTTCCAGCACGGGGGCGCGCGCGACCCGCTCTTCCTCGACAACCTGCTTGAAGATCGGCGTCTCGAGGATGCCAAGCCGTATCCACAAGCCTATAGCGACCATCACGAGGCTCAGCCAGAACGGCACGCGCCAACCCCAGGTCAGGAAATCGTCGCCAGAGAGCCGGCTGAACCCGAGGATCGCCAGGTTGGCGAGAAAGAAACCGGCTGGCCCGCCAAATTGCGGCCAAGACGAGATGAACCCGCGGTTCTTGCCGGTGCGCGACCACTCCATCGCCAGCAGCACCGACCCGCCCCATTCGCCACCGACTCCGATGCCCTGGATGAAGCGCAGCACGACCATCAGCACCGGACCCCAGACGCCGATTTGCGCATAAGTCGGCACACAGCCGACAAAAAACGTCGAGAGCCCGGTCAACAGCAGCGTTGCGATCAGCGCCGCCTTGCGGCCGATGCGGTCACCATAATGCCCGAAGATCGCCGCGCCGATCGGGCGCGCGACAAAGCCGACCGCGAAAACCGCGAAGGACTGCAGAACCCCGGTGAGCGGGTCGGAAGACGGGAAATACAGCTTGGCGAAGACGATGGCGGCCATTTGGCCGTAGAGCAGAAAATCGTACCACTCGATCGTCGTGCCGATCGTGCTGGCGATCACCGCGCGGCGTAACTGGTCGCGATGATTGGCGTCGGAAATCGAGGCGGGCGCAACATCGGCAACGGACATCGAAGCTCTCCTGTTCCGCGAGCTGCCGGTGGCGGCCGGCAACCTCTTGGTGTTGTGCATTAACCATACCAGCGACACCGGCGCGACGAAAGATGACAGCTACGCGACGCCCCTCCGAACGGCTCCGTCGGCCGGACGGCGCATGTCTCTCCGGTGCTTTCGCGTAAGCCGTTGATGTTTTAGCTTCTCGCGATGACGGCCCTGGTACTTGCCTCGGCGTCGCCGCGCCGGCTCGAATTGCTGCGCCAGGTCGCCATCGAGCCCGATGTGGTCGACGCCGCCGAGATCGACGAGACGCCGCTCCCGCGCGAGCTGCCGGCGTCGCTCGCGCTGCGTCTCGCGCGCGCCAAGGCCGAGGCAGTGCGGCCGCGCCATCCCGCCGCGTTCATCTTGGCCGCGGATACCGTCGTCGCCTGCGGCCGACGCATTCTCGGCAAGCCGGATGACGAGGCGGCGGCGCGGCGTTTTCTTCTCCTGCTGTCGGGGCGGCGGCATCGGGTCATCGGCGGCGTCGCGGTAATCGCGCCCGACGGCCGCGTCGCGACACGCCGCGTCGTCAGCCAAGTCGCGATCAAGCGCCTTGGCGAAGCGGAACTCGCCGCTTATCTCGCGGCCGGCGAGTGGCGCGACCGGGCCGGCGGCTATGCGATCCAAGGACGCGCCGCGGCGCTGGTGTCGTGGATGCAGGGCTCGTACTCAAACGTCGTCGGGCTGCCGCTCTACGAGACGGCGCAGCTTTTGGCCGGGCTCGGTTACCGATGGCCGAGCTACTGATCAGCGCCGGGCCCGGCGAATGGCGCGCCGCCTGGGTCGAGGATGGCGAAGCCGTCGAACTTTATGTCGAGCGAGGCGATACGAGGCTGCCGGGGAGCCTGCATCTCGGACGCGTGGTGCGCGTCGTGCCGGCGCTCGATGCGGCGCTCGTCGATATCGGCGACGAGCGGCCGGGCTTCCTGCCGCTGCGCGACGTACTGGCCGAGTCGAAGCCCGAGGAAGGCGCGCGGCTCGTGGTCAAGGTGCGGCGCGAGGCTTGGGCCGACAAGGCGCCGCGCCTCACGGCGAAGATCGTCGATCCCCCTGCCCCCGCGCCAACGGTCGAACCGCCGGCGCAACTCTTTCCGCCGCCGGGGCTGGCGGCGGCGCTGGCGCTGCGCTTGCCAGAGGCACCGCGCCGCATTGTGGCGGACGACGCCGGGATCCTCGCCGAGCTGCGCGCGACTTTTCCCGGCGCAGAACTTGCGCAGCGCGACCCGGCCGAGTGGCCATTCGACCTTGACACCGTGTTCGACGCGCTGCTGTCACCAAGTCTCGCGCTCGAACGCGGCGGCGCGGTGCATATCGAGGAAACCCGCACCGCGACGTTGATCGATGTCGACACGGGCACCCCGGAGGGTGGCTCTTCGGCGCGCGCCGCGCTTGCCGCCAACCGTGCGGCGGCGCGGCTGATTGCGCGCGAGCTGCGCCGGCGCAATATCGGCGGCGCGGTGGTCATCGATTTTGTCGGTCTGGACCGCCGCGACCATCGCGACCAGGTGCGCCAAACACTCGAAGCGGCGCTGGCCCGTGACCCCGCCAAGCCGCAGGTGTTGGGTTGGACCCGGCTCGGCCACTTCGAACTCACGCGGCCGCGGCGCGCGCGTTCGCTCGCCGACGCTATGCTCGAACCCGGCAGCCGGGCAAAGCAGCCGTTGGCGCTGGCGCACGAGGCACTTCGCCGCGTGCTGAGCGAGGCGCGCGCCGAGCCGGCGGCGAACTGGCAGCTTGTCGTGCCGCAGGCCGTCGCGGCGGCGCTCAACGGCCCTGCGGCCGCGGCGCTCAAGGCGGTGGAAACCCGGCTCGGCCGGCGGATCGTGGTCGAGCTCTCGGCGGCCGGCGCGGGTTTTGACATCAGCCCGGTCTAGCCCCATATCGCCGACATGAACGACGTTGCGCCGCCGCCTCGCATGGCCGCCTGCCCGATCTGCGGCAAGCCGGCACTGCCAGCGCACCGGCCGTTTTGCTCGGCGCGATGCCGGCAGATCGATCTCGGCCGTTGGTTGCGCGGCGTTTACCGCGTCGAGACCGACGAGACCGTGGAAGAGAACGACACCGGCGAGGTTGGCTAGTAGGCGACGTCGCCGCCGGCGGTCCGCGCAAAGCGCTCGGTGCGATAGGCGGCGGTGGTGGTCGGCGCATAGCGCGCCGCGCCGGTCCCCACGAGCGGGGCGATTTCCGCGTCGTAATTCGGGATGAAGAACATGCCGATCGACAAGCGCCGGCTGCGCCACGCGTCGCCCTCGGTGGGGTTCGCGACGCGATGCAGCGTCGAGCGCCAGCGATCATTTGTCCATCGCATCATCAGATCACCGAGATTGACGGTGAACGCGTCCTCGATCGGCGGCGCGGCGACCCAGCTTTCGGTGCGATCCATCACTTCGAGCCCGCCGACATCGTTGTCGCTGTAGATCAGCGTCATCATCCCGAGATCGCTGTGCTCGCCGGCGCGCAACTGGCCGGGCAAGGGCGCACGATCCGGCGGCGGGTAGTGCATCAAGCGCAACTGGCTGATGTGTCGATCGGTCTTGTCGGCGAAAAAATCATCGGGCAGATCGAGCGCCAACGCAAAAGCCTGGCACAATTGGCGCGCCAGGCCGTCGACGCCGTGCCAATAGGCTTGCAGCGCCGGACGCAACGATGGCGGGCGAGCGGGCCACAGATTGGCGGCGAAGCTGGGATAGGCCGCCGGGCCGGTGAAATAGGGATCGTCGGGGAGGTCGAACGGCCCGATCGCGAACATTTCCTTGAGGTCGGCCGGCGTCTCGTTGCCGCGCAGCCGCGCCAGCCGCTCGTCGCCCGCGGGAATGTACCCACGGTTCTGCTCGGGCCGCGGCCGCCGCACCGCCAGCTTCTCGTCGAGCGGCAGCGCGAAGAATTCATAAGACGCGGCAGTCAGCGCATCGACGACCCCGCGCGAAATCCCGTGGCCGATGACGGCGAAGAACCCGATCGTCTCGCAGGCATCACCGATCCGGCGAGCAATCGCCGCACGCTCGGCAGCCGAAGCGCCGGGCCGGCTGAACGCCGCGATGTCGATAACTGGAAACGCCCCGTCCATTGCCGTGCCCTCGGCGAAAACGAGGCCGCAGCCTAGCGCAATCGCGGCCCGGCGAATACGCGCCGCAACCGGCGCCAGCGGGCGATGCGCCGCGCCTCGGCAACCCGCTGCGACGCAAAGAGGCAAGCCTCGGCGCAATCGCGGTTGCGGCAATGTCCGGTGCCCGGAACCCAGCCGCATGCCGCGGCCCAAAACGGCGCATCGGGTTCGCGCGCCAATTCGGCGGCCCGACCCGACCCGCGGGGCCTCAGGATCGGCGTGCCGACACGAAATGTGCTCATGCTGCGTTATCCCTAAAACTCTTTATAGAAGTAAATTAGTCACAAATTACTCCTCCCGCCAACCTTATCGCGGCGACCGGTTCACACAGGCCCCATCGCGTAAATCACGATGCCGAGCAGCTCACCGGGATCGTCCTCGCGCGGCTCATAGGCGATCGTTTCGGCCTGCGGCATTGGTGGGCGCACCCACTCCGGCGCACCCCGACGGCTCGCGCTCTGGACCAGCAAGTGCCGCGGAATGCGAGGATTGCGCGAGCGGGTGATCAGCACCAGGTCGCCCACGATCGTGAAGTCGAGGACGCCGTACAGAATTTCGTGCGTTTGCCGGCTTCCTTCGGCGGCTTGCGGATCGAGAAAGAAACGCGCCACCACCCTCGCTCCAACCGGCACCGTCGCGGGAAATGGATCGAGGCGACGGGCAACGAGGATCGTCCCAGCCATGAAATCGATATCCGCGCAGTCGTCGACCAAATCAGCCGCAAAGCATTTTCCCGCGTCCGCGAGACCCCGCACCGCGATCCGCTCATGCGGTTCCGGCAGATCGTAGGCGGGCGGACGCGTTGCCGCATCCGCCGCCGCGACGGCGGCAACCAGCGGCACCGAGACCCCTTGTCCCCCTTCCAATAATTCGCTCGGCCGGCAGCGCAGCGGCGCCGCCAGCCGCGCCGCGATATCGGCATTGATCCGTTTGTCGCCGCGCTCCAGAGCGCCGTAATAAGCTCCGCTGATCCCGGCCCCGATGGCCACAGCTTGCTGCGACAGCCCGCACGCCTCACGCAACGCGCGCAGCCGGTTGGGATAGCGACGGGCGCCGGTCATGATCGGGGGGCGACCACGGCTGCGCATCTGCTCAACCCTTCCATTCGCCTTCCGGCTCGATCATAACGCCGATGCAAAGCGGAAGCGACAATTACTTCCATTGAATAATAAATATCTTTCATTCGAGCGCGCGACATCGAACCGCGTGCGCTGGCGTGCAGTTCGATGTAGGTGTCAGTGATGACGATGGCGCTGGCGGCAGCGGAATACGGCGACGGAACGCCGATCGCGATCCTGCACGGGCTGTTCGGCTCGGCGCGGAATTGGGCGAGCATCGCGCAGCGCCTCGCCGCGCATTACCGCATCATCGCCTTCGACCTGCGCAATCACGGTACCTCGCCCTGGCACGATGCGATGGACTATGCCGCCATGGCCGAGGATGTGCGCGAAGCGATGCTCCGACGCGGGCATCGGCATTTTTCGCTGATCGGTCACAGCATGGGCGGCAAGGTGGCGATGGTGCTGGCCTTAAACGATCCGGGCGCTGTCGCACGGCTCATTGTCGTCGACATCGCCCCGCTCGCCGGACCGATGCAGTTTCTGACGCCGTTTCTCGACTTCATCAGCGCGATGCGCGGGCTCGACCTCGACACCATCACCCGCCGTCGTGACGCCGACGATGCGCTCGCGGCGACAATCCCCGACCCGTCCACTCGCGCCTTTCTGCTGCAAAGCCTCGCTTTTGACGACGGTAAGCCACGTTGGCGGGTGAACCTCGCGGCGATCGAGGCGCAGCTGCCGGCGGTCGGCGACTTTCCGGCCTTCCCGCCCGACGTGCGCTATGAGGGGCCCGCCTTGTTTATTGCCGGCGGCAAATCACCCCTGGTGCCCGTGAGCGCTGAGCCGGCGATCCGCGCCCTCTTCCCGAGCGCGGCGATCAAGCGGATCGCCGCCGCCGGACATTGGGTTCACGTCGAGCAGCCGGCCGCATTCTTGACACTGGTCGAGGCCTTCCTAGCCGCAGATGCGGATTGATTTCGCGGCGGTTTCGCGCTGACATGACAAAAAAGGACTTGGCTCGCATAACGCTTGGGGTCGCGCGGGGGACGCAGCAACCCACTGCCTCGCCGCGCGAGCTTGGAGGCTCATGTCGAGGGTGACGGCCTGCGCCGCAGCGCTCGTCTTGGCACTGTTCACGCTCCCCCGGACAGGCGGAGCCGCGGACGTCGTCACGCTGCAATTGAGCGGGCCGGCGACGTTCGAATTCGCCGGGTATTACGCGGCGATGTGGCAAGGCTACTACCGCGACGCCGGGCTCGACGTGACGATCAAGCCGAGCGGGTTGCGCGGCCAGGCGCCGATCGATCCGGTGCGCGAGGTGACCGAGGGGCGCGCGCAATTCGGCACCGGCACGATGCAACTTGTCATCCGCCGCGCGCAGGGACTGCCGATCCTGCTGGTGGCGCCGATCTTCCAGCAAAGCGGAGCGGCGGTCTATTACCGCGCCGACAGCGATTTCTCCTCGCCGGCGACCCTGGTCAACGCAAAGCTCGGACGGCTCGCCGCGAGCGACATCCTCGACATCGAACTGGCGACCGCGCTGCGCGCCGAAGGCATCGACCCGGCGCGGACCAAGTCGGTGACGGTCACCGCTGAGCAGATCGTCCCGTCGCTGATCGATCACACAATCGACGCGGCGATCGGCTCGGCCTGGATCGTGCCGTGGCAGGCCTATGAGCACGGGCTGGTGCTCAAATCGTTCAACCCGGCGAACTACCGGGTCGAGTATTACGGCGACAGCCTTTTTACGATGCGGCAATTCGAGACCGCCGAGCCTGACACGGTGCGCCGTTTTCGCGACGCGACGCTAAAGGGGTGGGACTACGCGCTGCACCATCCCGACGACATGATCGCGCGCCTTGTCGCCGACAAACCCGGCGAGCCGCCGATCGCCAACATTCCCGGCTTCAACCGCTACCAGGCGGATGTCGCGCGCCGCCTGTCGCGCTCCGGCGAAATTCCGCTCGGCTATTCCAATGCCGACCGCTGGACGCAGATCGAGGCGGGCATGCTCGGCGCTGGCGCCATCGAGCGCAGCGCCGACCTAACCGGCTTTATCTACAGCCCCGGGGCACCCCGCGCGAACGGCGATTACCGCAAGCTCATCGGTATCGTCGCGGCGGCGATCCTCGCGGCGGCGGTTCTGGCCGCCGCCGGATGGTATGGGCCGCGGGCGGCACGCAGCCTCTGGCGGCGCCTGCCGCAATGGCCTCGTCTGGCGCGGCGCGGGGCCGTAGGCGAGCCGGCGCCGCGGCTCGAACCGGCGACACCCGAGGCGCCAACACGGCGCGGCCGGCAAAGACAGGCGTCACCCGAGACGCAACCGGCCGAGCCGTTGCCAGCGCCGGTCCCGTTGCCGATCGATCTCAACGATGTCCTGGCGCCGCTCGAACGGCGCATCCGCCAGCGAGTGCGCGGCAGGGTGCGCTGCCGCTTCTCGCTCATCGAGGGGCTATGGCCCTGCCGCACCCAGGGCGGCATGGTCGCCGCGACCGTGCTCGAGCTCGTCGACGCGGCGAACGAGGCGATGAACGCCGACGGCACGCTGATCGTCGGCACCCGCAACTTCACTTTCGACGAGGGCAATCTCGCCGACTTCCCGGGCGGCCGGCTCGGCTCCTATGCCCGGATCACCGTGCGCGACAACGGGCCCGGTCTCTCAGACGACGCATTCGAGCATATCCTTGACCCGGAGATATCGACACGACCTGCGATCGTGCGCGCCGCCGCGGTGATGGAACGGCTTGGCGGATTTGTCCGCGTCGAGAGTGCCGAGGGAGTCGGCACCGCCATCCACCTCTATTTCACGCGCGCCGGTGATGAAGCGGAGACGCTGCCGGCCCAGCTCGTGGCCGAGTAGTCCCTCAAGCAGCTACGCGGGCGCATTCGCCTTGAGGAAGGTGCGGACGTGCCGCAGCGCGATCTCGATCTGCTCGGGGTTCGCCTTCCACGGGTACATGCTGACCTGCGCGTTCGGCGCCAGATGC
>Ga0187784_10002710_pt1 | contig 14229 bp, 15 predicted proteins | sample 1015_SJ02_MP15_2_FD_132964 | JGI IMG/M metagenome (GOLD analysis project Ga0187784, IMG submission 132964) | Tropical peat soil microbial communities from peatlands in Department of Meta, Colombia - 1015_SJ02_MP15_20_MG | ecosystem: Environmental > Terrestrial > Soil > Wetlands > Peat | place...
AGATCCTGGACGGAGGACTTCTTGTGTGGGTCCACCGACGCGAATCCTATGATTCGGTCCGGAAACTTGTCGGCAACTTAAGCCACAAATTCGTTCGGGACGCGGGGTCTATGGGTTGCGGTTTCCGCGTCCCAGGCGAACAGTACAAGCTTTTCGACGCCACTTTCTGTATACTCATCAAGCATCTCCTCTATCGTCTTCAGTTCAAGCTTACGTCCAAACTTCTTTGCCGCTGCCTCAAGTTGTGGGCCACCGGCGTCTACCAGAAATTCCTTGGTCGGAGGATGGACGTGTGCATCGACAAATCCGCCTTTATTGGATGACAGGGGCTCCTTCACTCCTGGTCACTTCCGGAGAACGCTTGGGGTGCATGAAAATTAGGCATTGGATGACGGTCTCGGCGAGGTCTCTATTCAATTCGAATTTCAAGTTTCTTGCCGGTCAACTTTTCCACCTGTTGCTCTATGGATTGCTTCTGTCTGACCAATGTTTTAGTGATAGTATCTATTCGTCGGCTTAGGTCAGAGTTCTGGCCAAGCAAATGTTTTTTCTCGTCGCGGATCAGGGCTAGCCGCTGTTCTATCTCGTTCTTCTTTTGAAGGAGTCCGATGGCTTTCAATTGTCGTAGCGTCTCCTGAACGTTCGCTTGGATGGTAAGGTAATCTTCCCGTAGCTTTTCGATTCGACCTTGTTTGGCTTCTTGTATCGTCTCCGCAGCCTTCCGTCGCCTCCTTTCTTCAATTTCGAGGCGACCGTGCCTCAACGTATCATCGAGTTGACTTAGAAGTTGAATTAACGCGAAAGGCTGTCCGGTGGTTACCGTTTCAACGGGTTTATCCACCAGGTTGCGTAATGTTCCGAGGTCCACGGTTTGACTCTTACCGATAGACTCGTTTCTCTCTAACTTCGTTAGAGGTTTGATGATAGGCTGAAGGAACTGACCGATCTCTTCATCCTTGGCTCTTAGGTTTTCACTGTAACGGGCGAGTTCCTTGAACATTTCATTCGACGTGAATTTTGCGGCGTCTGCAAGTGCGTCCTGCTCCTTAGCTGCGTTAGCTTCTAGAGCCTTGGCTCCCTCAGCTTCGTCACTCTTGAGCCCCACTAGTTCCTCGCGTACTTGTGAGAGGTGCGTGATCTCTCTTCTTACGGTTTCGATTTTCTTGCCTGGTGACTGGTCTAAAGCCAGCCCCAGTGATTTGACCGCTGCTTCAAGCTTGCCAAGGGCGACATTGAGCGCGGCCAATTCTACTCGGAGTCCGCGCCTAAGCTTGGGCACATATCTGCGCACGGTCTTGATGATTGTGTTGAGAACTTCGATTGATTCCTTGTGGAACTTCTCGGCGTCCTCGAAGCTAGCTGACGTCTGCTGTCGGCCGAGTTTCCGGGCAGATTCTTCGATCGTCTGAGCCATTCTTGTTCCGTATTCGGAGGCACTCTTGTCCATAGTTCCCCAAGCGTTTCGGACGGCGACCTCAAACCTGGAGGCGGTGTTATCGAGAGCGTTACAACTGTCCCGAACCGACCGGATTCTCTCCTGGAATCGTTTCTCATGGTCTTTCATGGCATCCCGTGCTAACGACTCGAAGAGGGTGGGCAGTTCATCGGCGTCAACGTCCATCAATCGCACGTTCACGACGCTTTCTAAACAAGCCTAATAGTATTGAGAGTACTTCGCCCTATTGTTGATCCGCATCGCTCTGTTCCGGCGCTTGCTGGCTTAGGGCGGCGGAGATTGTCTGGCGGAGTTGTTCGCATGCGACTTTCCTAACCTCTAGCGCGTCATCCATAGTAGTTGAGCGTAGTTCAGCGAGTCTCTCCTTTAACTCATGTTGACGTACGGTAAGTGGCTTTCGCTTCGCTTCGTAATTTGACCTAAGAGCATCCATGCGTTGTTTGAGGTTCGCTTCACTACTCAGGAGGTCCTTACGTTTTGAGTGGAGAGATCGAGAACTGCTCTCGACTTTCGTCTTGTTGCCTCCCAGAAGCCGCTCTAAGAACCTCGGTTTTTGCCGAAGCAGTTTCAATCTCTGTGCGTCAAGTTCATCTATTTCTCCCCGAAGCTTCGTAATTGATTTCTCTGTTGCCCGCTTTGCCTCACGTACTTTGGTTCTTTGTTCGCCCTCCAGCTCTGCAAGCTCGCGTTCGTTGTCCGCCAACAGGCCTAGCAGAGAAGCGATCTTCGCGGAGAGCTCTTCTTCAGCACTGATTCGGCCTTGCAGTTCGGTTCTAATACCTGCCTCAAGTTGCTTTATGGAAGTGTCGAAATTCTCGTCTGCGGCATATGAAACTGAAGCTCTGAAGTCATTCAAGACTGATTCGATGTCAAGCAGCCAGCGTCGGAAGTGTTCCGAGAAGGGTGGCATCCCAAATCGTTGGTTACCTAAGTGGTCGAGAGCGTTCACGACTCGTTCTGAAACTTCTTGCGGGTTGACCGGAATATTTTCTTGGTAAGCAAATTTGCTCTCTTCACTCTCCTTCTTCTCCTTCGAAGCCTGTTTCTTCGCGGTTATCCTTCGCGGGCGCATGCCACGGCTGCGCGGTTCATAGCTCATGGCCGAATCGTTCGATTTTCATTCTATATATGCGAAGCGAAACTGGCTCCTATTTTGTGGCTATCATGGGTCTGATCCAATAGTGCCGTAGCACCAACCCTGTAACCAACCCGCCGGCATGGGCTAGGAAGCCGCCTCCGGCGAAGAGGTTTAGCCCAATGAAGAAGATCATTCCCACTAGGCCTTTCCAGCCCCCCGCCGCCGCCAATAGACCCCAGATGGCTCCGGAGGCGCCTACTCCAATGGAGTTTCCGCCAAGAAGTAAGAAAGCAATGTTTCCCGCGATTCCGCTTGAAAAATACATCACCAACCACTTTCGCCTCGAAACCTGTTCCTCCAAAGATGTTCCGAAGATTAAAAGGAACAGTACGTTTCCGCCTAAGTGGGCCGGGTTAGCGTGCAGAAACATGGCGGTTACTAGCATCCAAATGGCACCGTGCCAGACGAGTTCGTTGACCTGCGCCACTGGATAGAACATGTCGTAGTTCAGCGAAAGTAGATTTCCACCCGCAATTCCCGTGATCAGATAAACTACAACTAAAATGCACGACATTTGAACCGTTGGTGAGTCTCTTATTCGGCCGTTTCGCTGAGGTTGCACTGCCTATGTCCCCTCGGTGGGTTGCGGTTGCTGCCTAAGCCCATTTAATAAGTGAAACTGGAGCCACGGTGCATCGTCGTCGAACTTTGACTCCAAGCCATGTCCCATCATCAAACGTTAGCATCTGTCTTTTACGACTTCAACTTCTCTACGAGCAGCATCTTGCCCAGGGTCGTCAGGGTGACCTTTGTCTTTCCCCTGGAGTGCCTCGCAGCACGTGCTAGGCCCAAGTCAATTAAGCCACGAGCGTCCTCTGACCCGTGAATGTGGTAGCTCAGCAGGGGTTTACCGTAATTGGTCAATTTGCTGAGCTCATCCAAACTGTCTACCTCACCGCCCGCCTTGTCTAGCGCTCGCAGGATACTCATCTTCACGTCGGACACCAGCTCCGTGTAGCTTAACTTCATTGGCGGAAGCATGACGCATTCATCACCCTTACAGAAGAACGCTTTGAAGCCCAGTATGAACGACGTCACCGCGGCAGCAATGCATATCATCTTATCTCCCCCGCTGACGTTCAGTAGGAAATCCTCGAAGTCATCGCGGTTCTTTTCTACGATCTCAGAGAACGCCTGCATAATATCCTTGTACGAATGCTCGGGCCTAATCGTGTCGTGAACCTCCACGTCGGCCTTCAGAGTCTCGCTTATACTCAAGGCCAGACGTTTAGCCGCGTCCCTATCGCGCTCGTAACATATGAGGACCAGCTTATTGGCAGGCGCGTTCCTTACCCCGGCGAGAACCCCTTCGGAATCCTCGCCCACAGTTGCAATCTGTAGTGTCCTCCGGAAACCCCCTCCATTCTCATCGGCTTCTGCTGTATCTCGGCGCGAGCCCCGCTTCAAGACCCACCCCTTCCCATCCCCGCACCAATCAACGGCGGTAAGTAAAGTCTGCCGGTCGGAGTCGAGTCAAATCCCGGCTGGCTAGTGAGTCTCCGTTCTCAGAAGTCCCGGCGGTGAAAATCCTTCTTAACTGGCTTTACTAATAACGTTCCTGACATCGTTGTCGCTCAGGATTGGATGCAGTGGGTGGTCATACGCGGACTGGGTCGGCCCGTTCTACCCAGAGGACACTGTGCCAAACGAATACCTCAGCCTTTACTCTAAGGTGTTCGATTGCGTGGAAATCGATTCCACATTCTATCGTGCCCCTTCCCCCAATATGGTGCAGCAATGGTACTCGAATACAGCAGCCAGCTTCGTGTTCGCCCCTAAGCTTCCTAAACGAATCACGCATGACCAACACCTGGAAGGTGTGTCATCCTACCTTGCACACTTTACGGCAACGCTCGAGCAACTCAAGGAGAAGCTGGGACCATTTGTCATACAACTTCCGCCGTCGTTTAAGCTCTCGAAGCACGAAAGAGCTCTAGCAAACTTCCTCGCAGAGCTCAATCCCAAGTCAAGATATGCGGTAGAGTTCCGTCACAAGTCTTGGTTCAATCCCACGACGGAGAAGCTGCTTGAGAGCCACAACATTTGTCAAGTTTGGTCCGTAAACCAATACCTCTCGACACCCGCCGCGGTCACGTCCGACATCATCTACCTACGACTTGTCGGCGACAGGAAGATAAGAGAATTCAAAGAAACGCAGCGCGATCAAACGGAGCTAATGCAGACTTGGAAGAGGGCGCTTGAGAACGTTGGGGGTTCGGTGAAGGAGCGTTTCGTCTTCTTCAACAATCATTTCGCAGGTTTTGGACCCGGGTCGGTTAATGAATTTAGACGCCTGATGGGTCTTGCGGAATTGGGCTGGAAAGGATTGAAAAGCGGGCCGGTCCCCCAGCGAACCCTGTTCGACTTCTCGAAGTAGGCTAGCCGATCGGTGAGATATTGCCCCGCGTAATCTTTCACGTTGACCTAGATGCGTTCTATGCCTCCGTGGAACAGAGAGAAAACCCGAGCCTGCGTGGAGTCCCGCTAATCATTGGAGCAGATCCGAAGAGCGGAAGAGGGAGGGGGGTTGTCGTCGCGTGCAATTATGAGGCTAGGAAACTAGGACTACGATCAGGCCAACCGATCTCAATTGCATACCGCCTCTGCCCGGACGGGGTGTACATGAGGCCCAACCTGGAATTGTACGGCAAAGTATCTCTAGACGTCATGGAGCATCTCAGAAAATTCGCGGATAAACTCGAGCAAGTGAGCATAGACGAAGCATTTCTCGACGTCACCCAGAAAAGCAAACCCTGCGGCGGTCCGATCGAACTAGCCAAGCGGATTAAGGCAGAAATAAAGGAGAAGGATGGATTGACCTGCTCCATTGGAATTGCCCCGAACAAATCAGCTGCAAAGATCGCGTCGGACCACCAAAAACCGGACGGTCTAACCTACATTGATCCTGAGCACGTAAAAGAGTTCCTTGCGCCCCTGCCCGTATCAAGGATTAGCGGAATCGGGAAGAAGACCGAGGCAAGTCTGAACGAGCTGGGGATCAAAACAATTGGCGACCTTGCCAAGTATCCTCCCAAGACGCTATACAAGCAATTTGGCAAGATTGCTGTTTGGCTTTGGGCCATCGCAAACGGCGAGGAGCAAGTTGAGGTGCAAGAGAACTACGAGATGAAATCAATCGGAGGAGAGCACACATTCGATACAGATACGGCCGATTGGGCTGCCGTAGATCATCAACTTGACGAGCTTATCGAATACGTCCACAAACGGTTAATGGAAGCAAATATGGAATTTCGCACCGTCGGGTTAAAGATACGCTTCACAGGTTTCGAGACTTACACAAGGGAAAAGACCTTGAAATTCTCGACGAGGGAGAAACAACCCATAACCGCGACGATTCAGGAACTCGCGCTGGAATTTAGAACGCATCCGAAGAAGGTGAGGCTGGTCGGGGTCCGGCTTTCGGGGTTGGCTGAGAAGGAGATTAAGTCCATCGTCAAACCGACGTTAGATTCCTTCGTTGCACCGAACAGCTAGTGGACCGAGCTCGGATATCAATTGAGGAAGTTGAGTCTTCTTCTTACGACCTGCGCCGATCAAGGAATCGGGTGAGGCGAGTAGCCATCTTCAGTGCAATCCTGCCGGGCAAAGTGATTAGGTACCGTCCACGGTCTCCTTCCTGAACGATAAGTCCTGCTTCCTCAAGTGTTTTCAGATGGTTGGAGATAGTGCTGGGGGAAAGGTCTTTCAGAACCGCCTCAATTTCACCTGCATACCTCCCACCGTACAAGAGTTCGTTCAGGATGCGAAGCCGGTGCTCACTCGCCATGGCACTCATCAGCATCGCCGCCCGTTCCGCTTCAGGTTGAGTGATTGATTTGGCTTGGACTTTTGCTATATGCCGGTCAAACCAGGCGCCGGTCGGATCCACGAAAACTGACTTCTCTATTTCCGCCGAAATCCCAGATGTAACACTTTCCACTACGTCACTTACGTATTCGGACAAAGTTTGTCCCAGATTCCGTTTGGGTGAGGTCGTATTTCGCGAAGGTTGGGATGATACTGATTCAGAGATCCTGTGAACCTCTTCACGGAGCCTTGCTACTTCTTCTTCCAGCCTGTTCACGTCGGATGAACCGCTCGACTTATCGGGCATACATATCATCGAATTGAGTTAGTGTTATATCGAATTAGATTCGACTATTATAAGTGTTTTGAAGCGGCCCGGCCCGAACGTTGTGGTTGAGGTTGGGAGGTTAGGCGATAGATTCAAAGCCTCGACGGAGTTTCCACGCCTCAGGAGATATCAACGGAACTAAGACCAACAGACTTCAACGGACAAACGCTCAAGAACGAAGAAACATTGGCGGCAGTATTTCTGGCCTTGTGGTGTCCCTTCTGTAGGCAATTTCAACCGGCGTTTGAGGCCGCTGCGAAAGCCAACGGCATCCGATGGGCTTCCGTGGATATCAGCGACGAGAACGGCCTATGGGACGCATTCAACATTGAAGTCGTTCCAACAATCGTCGTCTTCAAGGAAGGGAAACCAGTATGGAGGAAGAATGGAGTTCTAGGGCGGGGGCTCTCAGAAGACGCTATCACAGAAACTGTTAGTAAAATGAAATCGCTGCGCGCTCAAGACTAGTTGGTCTGTGGCGCTTCATTCCTATAAACAGTTTCACGTTCAAGCGGCTTGCCCTTCCGATATTTCCAAATCTCGACGCGCCCCTTGTAGGCTTTCCCCCATTCTATGAGGATTCTGCGCTCATCCGCTGTCGCTCGCCCCTTTCCGCTTTTGACCTGCACCATTAGGATCCGCCCATTTCGACCAGCGAAGATGTCCACGGGGCCGTGCGACGCAGCGCTTCGACTACATAACCATCCTTCCTGCCTTAACCGTCGCAGAACTTGATATTCACGGCTGCGGCCGCGCGTGTATGGAGTGGAGGTCATATGCATCAACGCGGTCTCAAAGCGCATTCTAAATTAGATTCTCCGCCATGAACGTGTGATAACAGCCATGCCCTTACCCCACTAGAATGAACAGGAATTTGTAAAACACTTAAGGGCTCGAATTTCCGGTCGGTTACAAGAAGAAAATGAGTTCTTACGCACGGCTAGGGCTGATGCTCGCGGTATGTGTCCTCCTGCTCTCTATCTATTCACCCCGCGCCTTTGCCAACGCCACCTATACGGTCACCATCACGGTTCAAGGTTTGCCGGCGAACCTGGTCACGAACGTCTACCTAAATGGAATTTACAACGGGACCCTAGCGGGGGGCGAGTCTGAATCTTACACTCTCTACACATCGGACAGCCCATACTTGATTTCAGTTGATGCGTACGTGCAAGGTAGCGACAACGGCACACGTTACTACTGCCAATCCACAACCTGGTCCGCCAGTTCAAACAGCAGCCAGACATTCGTATACGTGACCCAATATTTCCTTACTGTTGAAACCGCATACGGCACCGCGACCGGCCAGGGATGGTATACCTCCGGCACAACAGCCCACGCGACCATTAATGATCAGGAAGTGTCGGAAGGTCAGGGTACGAGGAACTTATTCAACGGTTGGTCGCGAGACGCGGACGGAGCGCAGTCCACCTCAAACAGTATTACAATGAACTCACCTAAGGTTGCGATAGCAAATTGGATCACACAATTTTTCTTGACCGTCGAATCCAATCCGGATAACGTCACGGATTTGACAGGTTCCGGCTGGTATGATGCAGGGACACAGGCTAACTTTTCCGCTACATTCATCGTTCCTAATGGCACCGATACGCGGTTAAGGTTTGATCACTGGAGCGGAGAGTTCTCAGGTCAGCAACCAGCCGGCTATGTCTCGATGGATCGGCCGAAGACAGTCCAGGCTAACTATGTGGATCAATATCTCCTATCGGTCGAGTACGCTCCTGTTGATGTCGCCGCCTCCTACAACGAAACGCATGCCGGCTGGTACGACGCGAATTCCGAAGTGCAACTTGGGCCGGCTCCGACAGTTGTCAGCGTGAGCCCTGTGGAGCGCCTGCAATTCAGCGGCTGGTCTGACGGCGGGTCTCAATCTGGCAACATATCGTATGCGGTTTCGATGGACGGGCCGCGCACCGTAACCCTATCCTACGCGACGCAATACTACCTGGACGTTGAATCGACCTACGGTCCGGTGTCTGGCTCAGGATGGTACGGCCGGGGCTCAACGGCGACGATCACGGCTCCAACGTCATCCGGTACGTGGCCAATTTCCTACACTCTGACGGGTTGGGTGATTGATCCCCCCAGTGTTGGGATTGCTGGAGGGGGTGGATCTTGGACGGTGGTCGTAAACGGGCCATACGTTGTGCAGGCCCAATGGAGCATGAATTACCTTCCGTTGATCATGCTCTTCGCCGTGGTCGGGACCGTGTCTACTGTTGGGGTCGGAACCGTGGTGGGTTACAGGCGCGGTTCTCTCGCTCGCAAGCGCCCTCAAAAGGTGCCTGTAAGCTCCGTGAATGCGCCAACCGTTTGCAGAAGCTGTGGAATTACCCTTCGGCCGGGCGCCAAGTTCTGTGAGAAATGCAGGGCACCAGTGAGTGCCGCCCTAACGCCTTCGGAGGACAAGGTCTACGACTATATCGTAAACCATCAAGGGATCATATCGCTGAGTAAGGCTTCAGCGGATCTCGGAATCCCCGTCGAGGAACTGAAGGAGTTAACTGAGCATCTAAAGAAAGAGGGCCGTTTGAACTAGAAGAACGAACGGCCTCTCTGCTCAGGTTGAGGATAGTAGGTTGGGTATGGATACGCGGGTTGTGCGGAGCTAATTTTTGGAGACAGCGCCCAATAGCATTCTGTACAGAAGCTCAGTGCGCCATACTGCCTGTTGCATCCAGCGCATATGGATCTACCACACCTTGAGCAGACAAATGCCGATGGAAGATCATGATGATAGTAACAGGTTCCTATTCCTTGGATCTGCCTGGGTGTGTAGATGGGTTGCGCCTGTTGAGGCGGTTGAGGTATCACGGTCTGGCCGGTTATTGGAGACTTGACTTCGACCTTTACCGGAGGAACTCGCGAAAGGGGCGTGCCGCAACTGAAGCAGAATCTTGCGTCCTCGGCGTTAGGTTTCCCGCATGCTTGGCATAGGGACATTAAACAAACCCTGCAACAAGAGGTCAAGCGCCGTTTTTAACGATTACCTATACAAAAGTTGGCGTCGGGAAATGGCCATACCCCCTCACATTTCGTGGGAGACCGGTTCTCCGGGTTACGTGCGTGTGAAAACAACACATGAACAGTGCAAAACTTGCGTCAGACTAGCTTAAGTATTGATTCGTGCAGTTCGCCGTTCTTGGCTTCGGACAAGATTCGCAGGTAGTCACCGCGTCTGAGTCGTTTTTGGAGGGGTGAGTACGCCTCGATTTTTGTGGTTCCATTCGAGTCTTCCAAGTACGTAGTGATAATTTTGCCGCGGAAGTTCGGCAGCTGGCAGATAGTCTCGTCCGGCTCCTTCCGGTACAATGCTTCAAAGGGTAACTCGCTCCGGGTTGCCGTCTCACGCGCCGTGCCATCCTTCCCGCACACAATGCATCGGGGGTTTCGACCAACCTTCATTGGGGCGTAGCGGTTATTCTTCAAGTCAAGAAACAGTGTCTCTCTGAGTGGTTGGCCTGTCTTTTCCGGCCATCGCTTCTTTGCTTTGTATTCATCGATTCCTTGGATGACCTTGACGGTTTCCTGGGCTTGGATTGAGGAGACGAGAGAGATGGAAGTTGAGAAAGACGGCACGGTCTGCTCATCCGGACGTGCTTCGCACGGGTTTCGAAGACCGACTATGTTGGAGTATTGGTTCGGCGGGAAGAGACAGATGGGGCATGTGTCATCGGGCGGTATGTAGGATTGAACTCTTCCCGTCAGGCCTATGATTCCGGCGTCTATGAGGGGTATGTGGTACTTGCGGCATATCTGCGTCAGGAAGATTCGCGACACGACGTTATCGAGGCCGCACACGACCACTTGCGAGTCGAGGTAGAATTTAAGGGGCATGCCCTCAAGGTCTCCGCGGTATGCGCTTGTCTCCACGTGGGGATATTTCCTGTGGATGTTTTCCGCCAGAACCTCGGCCTTGTTCCGCCCCAAATCTTTGGGTTTGAAAAAGATCATTCGACTGACGTTGGACATTTCCACGCGGTCAAGGTCTACAATTAGCATTCTCCCCAAGCCTAGCATTGCTAGGTTCTTGGCAGCCTCGTTACCGATCGCGCCCGCGCCTGCCAATAGGACGGTTGCGGTTCGTAGCTTTCTCTGTCCTTCAGAGCCCCAAACGAGCAGCTGTCTGGCCCAAAGGTAATCTACAATGACAGGTGCTGCCGATGGTTTAAGCTTCGAGACGGTAGAGTTTTCTCGCAATTGTCTGCCATTCAGAAATAGGCGGGTTAACTGGGGCTCGATTCCCAGCTTTCGACAAGCAGATTTCTTCAGGTCGATGATCCTTTTGTTCGGACTTAGCTCGACCTGAATCTGCTTGTATCCTGGAATCGAAGCTTGAATACGCATCAGCGGGACGCCCGGTTGTCGCGGCCGGGGATCCTGAAAGTTACGATATCACCCGGCGTTGGAATTGCTGCGGCTCTCGGTACCGGTACGATGTTGAAGTGAACGATGTCATTCACCTCTTCCTTCCGTACGTTCTTGGTCATTTTGGGGAACCCATGAGACCTGCATACGTTTGCCGCTTTCAGGGCGCGTGGGTCGTCGAAGACGCTTTGAGGGTTGGGGTCTGTAAGGAGGTAGTGAAGGGAGTTTACGACTGAGATGAGTTTGAGGCGGGGGTCCCACTTCTCTCCGAGTACCGAGACGCAGACCGCGTTGGGTATGTTCGGCACAATGTTTGGGTGTGAGATCTCGGTAAGCCACGTTGCCACGGGCGGTTTCAGAGGATATTCTTGTGGGAGGTCCAGTTTGAACCTGTTCCAGCTTACGTATTCGGTGAACGGCCAGACTCCCTGCTCGGCAAGCCGCTTAACCTCTCCTTTCTCGCAGCGGATGAGTCCCTCAAAGCGGGTGGGGGGGTCATTTACGGCTGTGATTGTGGGAAATTGGTGGTTGAGCAGGCTCTTTTCCTTGTAGAGGAGTGTAACGTCCAACCCGCTTCAGCCTTACCCGCCAATTATGTTGTAAGGCATGAGAGCGAGTTGGGCATTCTCAGGAATGCCGGACCTTGCAATAGTCGTCCCTTCATCTAGAAGGGCTCCGCCGTACATGAGGGCAACCGTACTCGGATCAACGCCGAATGAGGTGCACACCTGCTGCTTTATCTCCGCAATTGTATGATCTGGGATAACGTCTATTTCCGCCAACCCAGTCTGTGGACCGATTGGCGCTTGGATGAACAGTTTCATCTTCGATGGTTCACCTCCACCCATGCTGGCTCTGTTGTTCCATATGCATGCCTAATCTACCTTACTATAATTTGGGCTGTCAGGGAGTGGATGACGCCCCCGCCCGAAATCACGATTTCAATTGGATATGTGCCCGTTCTTGTAGACGGTACCGTCTTAATCAGCACTGTTACTTCGGTAGTTCCGGGGCTGCCGGCTAGGACAGTCGAGTTGCTTACCGTCACGGTGTAGGTTGCGCCATGAGGTAGCCCCGAAACGCTGGTTATGTTTACAGGGTTCACGAATCCTTTCTGTAGGGTCAGGATGATAGTGAATGCCGCAGTGGAACCTGCATGCATTTGGGCGCTGGCTGGTGTCACGGCCACCTGAAAGTCGGCTACCGTAATGTCGACGACGCTCTCCCTAATGACTTGGGGAGATTGCGGCGGCGTGTAGGTGGCGATTAAGGTTACGGGATAGGTGCCATTGGGGGCGGTTGCATCGGCGGTCACGTTCAGGATCACAGGTGTTCCCGCCGGGGCAGGGTTAGTTGAGAAGTGGACCGTGAGTCCGCCGGGGGTCCCGTTTGTAGATAGCCCGACTTGGCGGTTGAAGTTGTCAATTGAGAGCAACTGCAGCTGAATTGTGGTCGTCTTCGTCCTGTAGACCGTGAGGGCGTTCGTTTGTAGCTGCAATCTGAAGTCGGCCACGGAAATATGGTAGACCGTTGTGTTGACCTGCTTTCCCGCAGGGTCGTAGGCCTTGATGTAGTACGCAATGTTGCCGGTTACTTGTGTGGCCGGGATGAGGTAACTGTACTCCCCTTTTGCCCCAGGGTTCATTATCACTTCAGTCACAGCCGTTCCACTTGTTTGGCCATACACTAAAGTCACGTTGCGACCGGGCCCGGTCACGTTCGCCAGAATTTCTACTGGGGTGCCGACCGTTGCGTTAGAGACGGGTGCCTGCAATATCATAACGGTAGGTGGCGCGGTTGATGCGTGATATCTATAGAGAACGGCGGCAAAAGCCCCTACTGAGATGATTAGCGCGATCAGGATTGCTGAGAGAATCATCCGTCGCGTCATGGACGTTGCTCTTGGCGGTCGCCTTCTTACCTCCACGGTCGGAGTGGGAGTCATGGGAGGAAGTGCTGGTGGTCTTACTTCGGGTACGGCTTCACGTGGGTTCGTGAACACCGTTACGCTTGACTCATGTAAGCGAACCGCTTGGTTTGTCCCGGGAATAACCCGGAAGTATTCAACTTCGCCATTGGATGAATCGACTACGAGCCCAGTAATGAGAGAGGAGAATTGTTGTAATCGTCTTTGCGTCGCAATATCTGTCTCAGAAAAGAATAGCCCGCCCTCGGTGTGAGAATGATACCAACCGACGATGTTCCCCTTCAACTTTCCGGATACGAGTTGATCCGCGATAACCGCAATAGAGCTAGGCGGCAACATAACTCGGTGTGGTTCTGACGAAAACTCGCGTGTAGTCGAATCTTCGATGACGATGGTATCGTCTTGAAGCCTGCCCAGCAACAGCCCGATTATCTCCGTTGGGGTTTCGCGAGCGGCTTGGACGATTCTATCCCTGACGGGCTTTGATATGCTCACGTAAGACAATTGTTGCTTTCTCCTTCTGCGTTCACATCTTCTGTCGCAATTGACATGGCCCAACCATGGCATATGCGTGGCGGTTTGGCGTTTGCTCTATGGATAGAGTATGGCTTGAAAGTATGGTTGTATGGAGCACCCTAAGGTACTTCTCGAAGAAGACGTGAGCGGATAGATGATCTAGTCTAACCGTCCGCTTTCGTTGCGGATAAGAAGTCGGGAAAGGAAAGAAAAAGTTTGGGGCCTGCCCGCGTTTCTATCGTCCCAGCATGCCGAGTATACCGCCCAGCACACCTAGAACGAAGCCGGCCACAAAACCTCCGCCTATTATGAGGCTTAGCACCGCCATGGGGAAGACGACGATGCTACCTATTGTTCCGTAGCCGAGCAGCATCAGTATTGATCCAATTACCAGTATTAGCCCGATAATCACGCCTATCGCGAAGGCGAGACTTGCCGGGCCGAGGGCCGGTAACCAGAAGAACACTCCAACCCACATCGCGTAGAAGCCTGGCGCTAGTAATGCCGCAGCGTTAAGGATGACAAGTATTCCAGCAATGACGGATAGGATGAAACCCCAAAGTGCTCTTGGAGCAGCAGGGGCCATCATCGGCGGTGGGTAGACTGGGTAGGCAGCTGCTGTGGCTGGGATCGGTGGCGGTGGGGGTGCAAACGCCGGAGCCATCGGA
>Ga0187784_10002711_pt1 | contig 14229 bp, 11 predicted proteins | sample 1015_SJ02_MP15_2_FD_132964 | JGI IMG/M metagenome (GOLD analysis project Ga0187784, IMG submission 132964) | Tropical peat soil microbial communities from peatlands in Department of Meta, Colombia - 1015_SJ02_MP15_20_MG | ecosystem: Environmental > Terrestrial > Soil > Wetlands > Peat | place...
ATCGAACATGATCAAGAAGTACGCCGCGGCCGCGGTCAGTTCCCAGACGATCAGAAAAAATAAAACGTTCGAGGCCGTGAAGACCAGCGTGAGCGAAACCAGCAGCAGGTTGAAAAAGAAGCAGAACAATCCCGCGTTTTTGCGCCGCGCGAGATATCCGAACGAATAGATGGAGACTGACGCGGCCAGAATCGACAAGGCCAGGTTGAAGTAAGCCGAAAGCGGATCGAGCCGGATCGAGCAGGTAAGGTAGGGAACGCCGGAAGGGAGCGCCCATTGCGGCGCCGCGCCGGCGGTCAGGGCGGTCAGTGAGGCGCCGATTTCGAGAAGCGCGGCGAGGAGAGTGAGGCTCAACAGCAGGCGCGGGAGCCAGGGTCGCGTGGTTTTCGAAGCGTGTCCCGCCAATCCACTCGTTAATCCGGCGGCCATCGCCACGCCGTAGGCGAGAAGTCCGGCGACGAACCATTCACGAGCAGCCATGGAGCCCTGCGCGCATCGATCACTAATGTATCATGATTTGCGAATATTCGAAAGATCGATGAACGCGGCCATGGCGGAGATCAAGCTCCTGTTCACGCGCGCGCAGCCCCGCGTTATGGGTTTGTGTGAACGGCGATTTTTACCCCCGGCATGACGATTTTTACCCCCGGCATGACTGCCGGGGCTTGCTCGGCCCGTGCCGCTCAACGACATTTTTACCCCCGGCATGACTGCCGGGGCTTGCACGACATCGTCAAGCCCCGCCAGTGAAGGGTGGATCGTGAGTTTCCGCGCAAACTCGTGAAGGCCGGGGGACGCTAGGCCTTGGATTTGAGTTCCGCCGCGGACATCGCATCCAGCTTGTGGATGCATTTCGCGAAGACTTCGATCTCGGAGTGCAGCCGCTTGGGACTCAACTTCTCGATGCATCCGTTGGCGGGACCGGCTAAAAGATAATTGGGCTGCGGAATGTAGCCGATGGTCGGGACTCCGGCGCGGGCGAGTCCAGCGCCCTCGCCCAGCCAACCGCCATGCACGGGATTCACGACGGCGGTTTTGCGATCGAGGCTCGATTCGAGCGCGTCCACCAAAGCCTTGCCGGTCAAGGGATGCTCGGTGATCGCGACCGCCCACTCGTTCTCACCGGTTGACTGGTAATGAAACGAGGCGTCGTCGCTCCACTCCATGCAGCCGAGGTGCTCGACGGTAAGTGCGGCAACCGACTTTTTAATAAGGTCGGGATACTTCTGGATAATGCCTCGCATGGAGGGAACCCACGGACCGGCGAAATGGCCGGTGGTCAACGGAAACACGATGGTCCGCTTCCGCTCGCTCTTGGGGATGCGGGAAAAATATTTCGCCAAGGCAAGAATCCCGAGGCCGCCGTTCTCTTCTGTGGCGTTCGGCCCATCGGTGTGGGTGTTGACGATGATGACTTCGTCCGCGGTTGAGCCCGGAAGGGTCGCGAGCAGAGTGTCGGTGGGCGTGTCGGGGAAGATGCCGGCTTCAAGGACGATGGTCGCCTTCGCGCCGCTCGCCGCCAGGGCCTTGAGTTGGGCGCCGGTCTCGCGCCCCACATAGAGTCCGGGGACGCCTTGCGGAGGACGCGAGAACGGCGTGTACTGGTCGGCGGCGTTTGCATCGGAGATGTCGGTCCACGCCAGGATGACGCCCACGGCGCCGGCCTTGGCGAATTGGGTCAAGTCGTTCACGGCGCCGCGCGCGGGCTTATATTCGGTTGGGAAACGAGCATCGGCGGGGTAAATGCCCCAGGGCTTGTACATTTCTCCGAACTTGCGCACGCCGGTTGCGAAATCGATGAGCGCGACCTTGCCGCTCAGGCCGCCCAGATCGAAAGCCGGACTGTGTCCGGCGTAGATCAGTTCGCCCGTCACGCCGGCACTCGGGGTTTGCCCGGAATAGGGGAAATAGGAAGTGACCGGAGCCTTAAAGCTCGCTCCGGAGGACGGCATTACGGTGATTTCCCAACGGCGCGCCTCCCAGCGGGGTAATTTGTAATGCTCGCGCGCGACATCGAGTCCGTATTCGGCCAGGTGCGTGGCGAGGAACTCGACGAACTCGGTATGAGCTTTATTGCCGGTGTACTTTGGACCGAGTTTGGCCATCCAGACCTGCCAATCCCACACCTCTTTTTGCGAAGGAAGAAGCTTCGGCCGATAGGCATCCAGGGTTGCGCCGGCCGCGATGGGCGAAAGCGCCTGTTTCGCGAGAACGCCGAAGGTCGAAGCCGCGATGGCCGATTGCATGAAACCGCGACGTGAGAACGACATTTTTCACCTCCTCGGAGCATTTCGATTCTACGCTACTGTGCGAGGCTCGCGCTGCCGATGAAAGGAGTGCGTGGACGCGTTGAAGATTCTTCTGGTCGCGATGGCCTGGCAAGGCGTAGCGACCTCCCAGCCGATGGCGAACTCGCCTCGATTCGTCGAAACCATCGTGCCAGCGCTGGCCTACAACGCGGCGTGCTCCTCTTCGGTATCGGTGCAAAATCTGGCGAGCCGCGATGTCTGGCTCCAGATCGAGGCGCATCGCTCCGACGGCGCATTGGTGGCGCTCGAGGGACACGAGGTAAACGAGTTTCTCCTGGCCGCAGGTGAATCCGGCGCCTACAAGCTGCGCCTCAAAGACGATCCCGGCGACGCGTGGGTGAAGATTCGCGAGCGCATTCCGTCGCCCGGCCTGTCGCCGGCCATCGCGATCAGCGGCGTGACCGAATGCGTCGGCGCGAACGAACTTTCTACGGCGGATCGTGTGGTCGCGTATCCGCTGACGAACCCGAGGTTCTCGGAACCGGCGGAGAAATTTTCCGGCGAAGCGATCCTGCTGATCAACGCGTCCGAGCAACCCGCGCGAGCGTGGGCGTGTGAATCCCCGGTCGGATACTATTCAGTTCCCTCGACGACGGCCGCGCCCGCGCGATCCCATCCCCTGTGTTCCGCCGAGTTCGAAGTGCAGATCGCCCCGTTCGGAACGCGGCGCTTCCCGATTCGCGGCGCGCCGGACTCGTCTTTCCTGCTCGAAACGCGCGGCGATCATATTGTTCTGCAGATGCTCAAACCGGTGAAAAATTCCGTGCGGTTGTATGCCGTGGATTCGTCGATCAGCTTCGGCGAGGAAGCTCCGGGCTCCGTCGTGAAGCCCTGAATTTCCCGGCGGCGGAGTTTATTACAATGGCCGGAAGCCCATGCGCTCCATTTCACTGCTGCCGGTCACGTTACTGCTCGTCGGATTGCTGCCCGTCCCATTACTGTGGATCCCGGCGGGTCTCTTGCTCCCGCGCGCCGCGAGCGCACAGACCGCCGAGGAAAAGGACCCTATTCAGACGTTGGTCGAAAGGCTTGACCTTCAGCGCTACAAAGCGACCATTCGCGGACTGACCAAATTCGGCGACCGCCGGCAGGGGACGGATCGAAACCGCGCGGCGATCGATTGGATCGAAACGCAGCTTAAAAGCTACGGTTGCACCAACACGGAGCGCATCCACTACGAATATCAGCCGCCCGCCGCGCGCGGCGGCAGAGGAGCCGGCCGCGGCGGAAGAGGAGCTCCGGGCGGCGCGAGAATACGAGGCAATGTCGCTCCGGCGGGCGTCAATGACGATCCCGAGTTGCAGCATGACAGCCGGCTCCGCGAACTCAACTCGCAGCCCTCCACACCCGGCCCGCGGGAAGAGGTTTTTTGCACCAAGATCGGCACGACGCATCCGGAAGAGATGTACATCGTCGGCGCGCACATGGATGGTATCGGCTGGGGCGAAGCGGCCAACGATGACGGATCGGGCACGGCGCTGGTGATGGAAGTCGCGCGCGTGCTCAGCAGCTCCGATGTCACCACCGAACGATCCATCCGCTTCGCACTGTGGAATAACGAGGAGACGGGCTTGACCGGCGCCCGCGCTTACGTCGAGCAGCGCAAGGACCTGCAAGGCAAGGAGGATCCGCCGGGATCGGGGAAATATCCGGAGCCGAAATGGCTCGCCATGATTCAGCACGATATGATGATGTTCGATCATGGGATGCCGCGGAAAGACGGAACGGTGAGCGATCAGCAGAGGCCGGAAGCCGACGTGAATATCGAGTTCCAGTCGCAATCGAAGTTCGCGGGGCCCGCGGCCGAACTCGCCTGGGCGTTCCTGGCCGCGAACGAAAAATATGCGACAGACTATCCGGCGGTGGTGGGGAATCACATGACCAACACGGACTCGGGGGCGTTTCAGGATTTGGTCGCTTCGATCAGCTTGCGCGAGCTGGAGCGCGGCTCGCAGATCGGCGCAGGCTGGGACCCGTCGCACCATCAACCGACCGACGTCTATTCTCATTTTTCCGATGGCGATTTCCGGCTGGGATTGAACGCGACGCATTCGACTTTGGGAGCGGTCGCGCACCTGGCGGGCGCGAAGCTGAAATAATGGCTATCGACGTGTACATGTTCGCAAAGCGGGTGAGATGATTTCCTGGGGAGGACAGTCATGCTTGCAACGGGCATTATTGAGGCGATCGAGCGGCGGCGAGCTCAATACCGGGACCGATGCCGCGCGGGAGCCTCGAGCGAAGCAGACCGCATCAATTTGCGGATCACCGAAGAATATGATTCGCTTATGAACGAAATTCATGCCCTCTGCGCGGCGAAAGGGAGGGTGCGGCCTCCCGCCCCGATTTTCCAGGAGGATCCAAGCGAAGAGTGGATCCTCGGGGACCAGGGGCAATGGGGCGGATAGCAGCCCGAAGCAGCTTCGCACTTGCCCCTAAAAAAATTGCGCCAAAATACGCACCAGTGCGTTAAACAACGACGCTAGTTTTGTCAAAAATAGGCCCTTTGGCCAGGTTCCGCTGTGCTGAAGCCCGTTGTGACAACCCATTGCCTTGCCGCGTATTGGCACGAGATTTGCATTCTTATCTGAAGCCGGCGCTGGGCGTTTAAGCCGGGCCTGAGGAGGTGGGATGCAGCCTGTCACTATGGAACCGGAGACCCTCCGGCCGGCGCAAACCGTCGAACAGCATATCATCGAGATCGTCAGCGATTCCGGCGAAGGGGCGCAAAGCTGTGCGCAATTGTTCGCCGACCTGTGCGCCCGCAACGGAAACGGCGTCTGGACGGTGGAGATCATTCCCGCCGAGATCGAGCCTCCCAGACGATCCCGCGCCGGAGCCAGTGGGAATCGAATCCGGCTGGGGTCGGGGCCGGTCACGAATGCGGGCGACTTCGCCGACGTGGTGGTCGCCTTCAACGAACAAGTGTTGTACAGCCGCATCAACGCCGAGGCTCTTCATCCCGGAACGCTGGTGTTCGTGGACCGATCCTGGGCCGACCATCCCGACGAGGAGATCGTACAGCAGTATCGCGAAGCGATCGGAGACTTCCGCGCGCGCGGCTACCGGGTGATCGAGCTGCCTCTGGAAGAGGAATGCCTCAAGCTCGCCGAGGACGCCCGCAAAGGGAAAAACATGTGGGTGCTGGGGATGCTGTGCGCGATGTACGATCTCGAGCCTCGCCCGGTGCTCGAGAAAATCGCGGCGCGCTTCGCCAAAAAAGGCAGCGAGGCGGTTCAAAAGAACGCCGATCTGTTCACGGCGGGCTGCCAATGGGCGCTCTCCAACCTCGACCAGCGTTTCCACGTCGCCGCGCAAACCATAACCAGGCCGATGGTGGTGATGAACGGCAATCAGGCGCTGGCGCTGGGCATCATGGCCGCGGGCATCGAGATGTGCTCGATGTACCCGATCACGCCGGCTACTTCGGCGTCCCATTTTCTGGCCGCGGCGTTCGAGGAAACCGGTGGATTCGTGCATCAGGCCGAGGACGAAATCGCCGCGATCGGTTTCGCTATAGGATGCTCCTACGCGGGCAAGACGGCGGTCACCATCACTTCCGGTCCCGGCTTCGCTTTGAAGACGGAATTCCTCGGGCTTGCCGTGATGGCCGAGGTTCCGCTGGTGGTCGTGGTGGTCCAGCGAGGCGGTCCCTCGACCGGATTGCCGACCAAGATCGAGCAGGGCGATCTTCTGGCCGCGTTGCACGCTTCGCCCGGCGACAGTCCGAAGATCGTTCTCGCTCCCGCCACCATCGAGGAGTGCTTCCATTTCATGGTGACCGCGCGCAAACTCGCGGAGGATTTTCGCGGGCCGGTGGTGGTGTTGTCCGACGCCAACCTGGCGACCGGGCAGCAGCCCTTCGCCCGGCCGGAAGCGAACGCCGCGTGGCTTGCGCCGGCCGTCGACCAATCGCCGTGGGACCCGCCGGCGCTGGCCTTCGGCTGGGATCCGAAGACGGGTCTGTCGCGCCGTCCGATTCCGGGCCAGCGCGGCGGCGAATACGTGTTGACAGGCCTGGCGCACGACGAGCAGAGTCACGTCGCCTACGAATCGGCCATCAATCAGCGCGCGATGCAGATGCGCAGCCGCAAGCTGGCCGTTTTGCAGAGCGCGCTCCAGCCCCCCAAAATTCACGGCGATCCGGAAGGCGACCTGCTGGTGGTGGGATGGGGTTCCACGCTCGGAGCGATCGAGGAAGCGGTCGACCGGCTGCGGCGCGAAGGGCTTCGCGTATCGTCTATACACCTGCGGTTTCTTTCGCCGCTTGAACCCGGCCTGAAAGCTATCTTCTCGCGATTCCGGCGCGTAATGACGGTCGAGGTCAATTACAGTGACGACCCCGGCGATCCTTATATCAACGCGGAATCGCGGCGTTATTCTCAACTGGCGCAGTTACTGCGCGCCGCCACGCTCATCGATGTCGACTGCTGGTCGCGTGTGCCGGGCAATCCGATTCCGCCGGGCGTGATCGAGCGGGAGTTGCGCGCACGGCTGGCCGCTTCACGGGAGATTTCATGCAAGGTCTGAAAAAGGAATGGGAAATCGAGGCGCCGGAACGCGCCTGCGTCCTCGAGGATTATCAGGGAGCGCGGCCGCGCTGGTGCCCGGGCTGCGGCGATCACGTGATTCTCAACGCCGTGCAGCGCGTGGCTCGCGACCACCAACTGCCTCCGGAAAAAACGGTGGTCGTGAGCGGCATCGGCTGTTCCAGCCGCTTCCCACATTACATGAAGACCTATGGTTTTCACGGCCTGCATGGCCGGGCCTTCCCGGTCGCCTGCGGCGTGCGCAGCCGCCGGCCGGACCTCAACGTATTCATGATCACCGGCGACGGCGACTGTTGCGCCATCGGCGCGGGCCATTGGATTCACGCCATCCGCTACAACATGAATCTGGTCGTTCTGCTGCTCGATAACAACATCTACGGGCTGACCAAGAATCAGACGTCGCCGACCACGCGGTTGGGCGAGCATACCAACACGCACCCTCGCGGCACCTTCTTGCCGCCCCTGAATCCGCTGACCGTGACGCTCGGCATCACCAACGCCTCATTCGTGGCGCAGACCATCGACTGGAATTTGACGCATCTGTACAGCACCATTCGCGCCGCGCACCAGCACCAGGGCACTTCGTTCGTGCGGGTCCTCCAGCGTTGTCCGCATTTCACTTCGCACGTTTTCGATGAAGCCATCGAAGATCCCGGCCATGTGCTGCTGATGCGGCACGATCAGGGAATTTCGCTCGAGCCGGAAGCCGCCGCGAAGTTTCCGAATCAGGTCCGGCACGATCCGGGCGATCTGGACGAGGCGAGACGCCTCGCCGGACGCGAAGACGTGTACCCGATCGGCTTGTTTTATCAGAAAAAAGACGCCATCCGTTATGACGAGATCACCTCGCGTGGAATCGAGAAAACGCGCGTGGAAAAACTGGCGGCCGTGGAAGCAGCCATCGGGCGGTTTGCCATTTAGGGGGAGCCGATGCCGCAAGGCACAACGCAAGAAGCGGGAATTTCGCGCGAACAGTTGCGAACATTTCATCTGGCCGGACGTGAGCTCGACGAGTATCAGCCCAAGGCGGGGCTGCGCGCGGGAATCCTGGGCGAGTTGACGCTGCCCGCCCTCGAATCGGCCTACCCGGTGTGGGTCGCGCCGGGACAGGCGCCCAGATCCCTGGCGGACGTCTTGGGAGAATCGCCGTATACCGCCGCCGCGGTCGCCTCGTTTCGCGCGGCCATCGGGGACCGGGTTCTGGTGGCGCTCCACGAGATCAAAGACGCGGTGATCCGGCCGGCCGGATTGCCCGATGAGCTGGCCAGGCGCATTCCGGCGACCGGATGGTTGGTTTCCTTCAGCGCCCAGACGCTGCCGCTGTTATATGGCGCCGCGCTTGCCGCCGCTCGCCAACGGCCGCGCGCCCAATTCTTCGAGCAACTGAAGCAGTGCGTCGCGCGCCTCCAGGATCTGCTCGCGAGCGATGACGCGCACCCCCGGGAATCGCCGTCTTCCCAGGACATTTCGGCCGCGCTCGGGACCGAAGGACGGGAATTTTTCAAACCCGACGTGCTCGAACACGCCTTCCGCCGTTCCGGCCCGCCGGCGCGCCGGATGGATGCGGAGCGTAGGGCGCGATGCGAAGCGACGCTGAAGACGCTCGAAGACGCCGTGCACGATCACCAGCAGCAGCCGGTCTTCTGGCTGTTTCATTTCGATGCGGCATCCGGCCCGGCGCCGTCTGGGGTCGAGACCTTCGGCGGCCGATGCCGCCAGAGCGCGGACCCTTGCGGCGCCGCCCTGGAATTTTGCGATCAGCAATTGAGATGGCTCGTCGGCGTGCTGCGGGCCATGCGCATCGCGCGGCTCGAAGCGGAATCGTCGTTCGACCCGACTCTGCATGCCCCCATGCTCGGCCGCTTCGACTGGCAGACCGCGGATGCGCGGGAACTGGATGCCCTTCCGGCGGTGGTGGTGATGGAGCCCGCCGGCCGTCTGGCGAAGACGTCGCTTGCTTCCTTCGCCCGCCTGTTGCGATCGGGCCGGCCGGTGCAGATTCTGGTTCCTTCGCCCGGCTTGTATGTCGAAGACCTCAGCGGCGTCGTTCCCGATTTCGCATATTTGGGGGTAGCGCACCGGGAAGCGTTCGTCGTGCAGTCCTCTGTGGCTCACTTTGCGCATCTGGCGGAGGGCCTCGCCGGCATGACTCGCACGCTGCGTCCGGCGGTGGCCGTGGTTTGCGTTCCCGAGAATCATCAACGCCAGGCAGACCAGTGGCTCGAGATCTCACTTTGTTCGTTCTCACGGGCATTTCCGCTATATCTCTACGATCCGGACCGGGGAAGCCGATGGCCGGAGCGCTTTCAGTTGTGGGAACCCGGTCCCGCGTTCGCCGGATTGACGGCAGCGCACGCCGCGGCTTTGTCGGAAAAATTTAGAAGCCACTTCCGCGTGATTCCCGCCTCTCAATGGGATGACGAGCAGATGGAACTGGGCGAGTATCTCTCCCGCTACCAATCCGCGGCGCCTCTCGCCATCCCGTATCTTTGGGTGATCGATGAGAGCGGCGAACGGCTGCGTGCGGCTGTCACCCGGGAACTGGTTAACCTGTGCCGCGATCGCGCCCACGCATGGGAGATTTTCGCGGAACTCGCCGGCGCTCGCCCCGAGCAGAAAGCGCCGGAAGCCGTTCGAGCGGAACTCGAACAGGCGCGGCGGGAGGGCGCCATGGACGCGATTCATCGCACCCTCGCCATGCTGGACCAGTTTCGTAAGTAGCGTAAGGAGCATTTCGGAAGTTCAGGCCTGCGCCGGAACTTCCGCGCTTGGGGTGGAGGCGAATTACTGCGTAATGCGCAGCAATGATCCGGCGATCTCGGAAAACGCGACCGAGAGCTGCTCGGTGCTCGACGCTGCAATGTAGGCGCCCGAAGGCGGACCCGACACGTAGTTCGGATTTGCCGTGTAGGTTATCGTGAACGGATACGTCGTAGCCGTGTAGATGCACGACGGGACCTGGAGATTGACCTGGTTCGAAAGGTACTGGAGGAAGTACGGATCCACCGGGTCTCCGCCGTTGCCCTGGAGATACAGCGCGTCGATGGTGACCGTGTATTTGTTCCCGGGATTCGAGTAGTTGCTGGGATTCGTGCCGGCCGACGCGTTCGACTGGATTGCTTTCGCTTCGTTGTACGCGGTATTCATGCTCACAATGCCGATCGTGTTGGGCATGTCGGGACGGAATTGTCCCTGGTACGCTGTCGGGTTATAAGATCCGCTCGACGGGAAGTAATTGCTGGGGGTGCCACCCGACGGGATCGCAGTGTTTGCGCCCGTGCTGCTGTAACTGGTCCACAGACCGGTGAGGTTCTTGGTGGCGCTGTTGCCCGGCGTGATCGGCGTGCCGGAGGGAGCGGTATGCGAGTTGACCTGCTCGATGATGCCGTTCCACAATCCGGACGTGCTGTTTCCGAACCGGTCCGTTGTGGGGATGTAGCCGATGGTCCCTTGTACCGCGCCCGCAGCAGTGTAGCTTGAATACCACGAGCCTCCGGAACAGCCGGCCGGCAAAGACGGCGATGGGTCGCCGCTGCCGAGGTTGCCGATGTAGGGATAGTTCGTCGAGAAGGCCTGCAACAGGTACATTGTTCCGCCGGTGACCGAGTATCCGGAGGCCTGCGTCATTGCGCCTTGGATGACCGTCCCGGAGGTCACGCAGGTGGACATGTCACACAAGCTTTGTCCGCTGGTGTCCCCACAGCTGGTCGTGTTGGCGGAGGCGGTCGGCGTGGTGGTTGACGACAGATTGGTGTTATTGGCCACTCCCGGCGACATCCGGAAATCGTTATGAGTGCCGACCGCGGCCGAAGTGCGGAGCGGGAAGGACGAAGAATTGACGGCATTGGCAACACCGTCGGTGAAAATTACGATGTGGTTCAGCGCCTGCGGCTCATTGATGTAGTTGAGCACCGAAGCGGCCATCGCCAGCGCGCCAACGGTATTGGTGTTGGATTGGCACTGAATATTGGCGATCGATTGCTCCACGCCGGAGGCACCGGATTCCTTGAAATTGTTGGACGGAGGGTAATCCAGGCTCACCGTGCCATCGAAGGAGATCTCGGCCAGCGTGTCGAACGGACTGAAATTCTGGGTGAACTGGTAGGCGTTATAGACCATGGCTTCGCAGGAGGTCGCGGTTGCGTAGTTGATGCTCGCCGGCATGGTGCCCACGGCGCTTTGCCGCGTGCCCATCGATGAGGATTTATCGAGGAGCAGCACGATCGCCAGATTCGGCCGCGTCGCCTGGCCGAGACCGGTAACCGCAAGCGAGCTGACGCCGATCCACCGCATGAAGTAGGTCGGGGAATTCACCGTCGCCGTCACCGTGATCACCAGTGTGCCGGCCGAATTGGGATTGAAGGTGGCGCAGACCGGCGAGGTGCAGGTTTCGTAGCCTCCCGTGGGCGTGTTGGCGCAGGCGGATTCGCCCGAGGCCCCGCAGGCGGTTATGGCCTGGTAGCTGGTGTTGAGGTAGCCGGACGGAAAGTTCCCGGTAAAGAAGTTCATGGCCGACGTGGTTGCATTGGCCGCCGCAGCGCTTTGCGTGGTGCCCGAAATGAGTCCCCGGCCGGCAGCGAGCGCGGCCGAGTCGAGCGCCGCACCCACTCTGGTCCTCACCATGAAGGCGACGCCTCCGTCGATCGCCAGACCCACCAGCGGGATCAGGAACAGGAGCGTAAGCGCCGTGACTTCGACAGCCATGCCGCGTTCGCGGCGTGCGCGTTGTGCCGTGTGCTTTAGCATAAGTTCCTCTTCAAACCTCCTTCATCTGTTGTGAAAATTTAAGAAAAATTCCGCATATAAAGACTGTTGGCCGTGACGATATTGAAGATGCTCATTCCGCTCATGTTCACGAACAATTCCGTGACGAGAGTAAATTGGTCCGCCCCGACCGAGCTTTGAATGCTGGTCGGCAACGGCGATGAGATGACGTCTCCGGCGTCCTCACAGATCTGATAGGCGGTCAGGTTGCCACCCGTACCGGGCGTGTCCGACGGAGTGCCGTATAGGCTGGTTCCCTGGCTCGTGTTGCCGATCACGATGCGCCGCGCAATCACATAACTGCCGAGATTCGGACAGGTCTTCGTCGTCCCGTCAAAAGCCGTCCCGATTCCGGTGCTGCACTCGATCGGGCCGACATTATAAATCTTGCTCAAGATGACCACTCCGTTGCCGTTCGGGTTGGGGTCATAGGTCCCGTCCGTCTTCGCCAGCCCCAGGCTCGGAGCGACGCGCATCAGCATGGCCTGCGTCGTGGTCAGCGACAAGTCCACGCTGTCGGTGGGCGCCACCACGTCGTCCACCTGCAGAATATTCGCTTCGCGGACCAGTTGCGAGGCTTGCAGCGAGCGGATCAGCGCCATGCCGACATCGAACGAACCCGCGAGCAAGAACACCAGCAGCCATATCACCACCGCGAACTCGAGCAGCATGTTTCCGCTTTGCCGTCCGGCTCTGCGCCTTGCGCTGTTCACGGCCCGTTTTCGTGTTTGCCTTTGCATCCTCAGATTCCCCCTGCCCGACGGATTCGTTTTCCCGGTTTCCCTTCTTCTCTCCCTTACGGCGCAGGCGGCACGCTCATAGTCCCCGGAAGACCCTGTAGGATGTCCGCGGCGTCCGCGCCCAAAGTTATCGATTTGCCGGGCATAATGGTCGGAACCGGCGCCATCCAGTTCCACGGAAAACCGGACACCCGAACCTCGACGATATCGCCCGGTTGATTGTCGTATTCCACTGTCGAGGTGTTGCCATTGCTGTCGGTCCAACTGTAATTGCAATTGGTCGCGCAGGTCGCCGGAGTGGTCAGATCGTTCGGAAAGTAATAATTGACCTGGACGTAGCCGTTGGCAGCGTCGTTGGTCGCGTTAATAAAGCCGAACGTTTCCGAGTACACTACCGCCTTGGCGGCCTGGGTTTGCGTCTGATAGGGGGTGCCGTTGTATGTCAGGTTGTACGTCGTCGTGAAACGGGCCGCATCCTCCACCGCTTCCTGGAACGCTCCGGTGATAAACAGCGCCATCGAGAAATCCGCGATGCCCAGGATAATCGCGAAAAACGGCAGGAACATGAGCGACCCTTCGAGCACGGCGCTGCCGCTTTGCGCCCGCCGGCGTCTGACTGGTGCCTTCGCTTTCATTCCGAGCCTCCTGTCTGCTTCCGCAGCTTCACCAATTCGCGCTGAACCTCGGTCGGCGACTTCAGCGCAGCCACCACGTTCCGGTTGCGGTCCAAAATGAAATACCTGGTTTGCTTCGACTCCGGATAGCGCGCCGCGATGGCTCCGTTGTCGAGAATCTGCGGCCAAATCACTTCTCCATCGTTGAGCACCTTGCGAACCTGCGCCGCGCTCGCGCCGGACACCACCCCCACCAGGCCCACGCCTTTGCCGCGGTACAGCTCGTAAACACCCTCCATAGCATCCGCCTCGCGAATCGACCTCTTGTCGCCCGCCGACCAGAAATACAGCACCACCGTCGGCTGTTTCAAACTACCCACGCTCACGCGGTGCCGCCCGTCTGGAGAGGTTCCGCTCAGCGCGGCGAAGCTGGTGGGAGCCTCTGGCGCCGGGTCTTTTGGTTCGGCTGCCGCTGCGGGCGCGGGCGGAGGCGCCGGCGGATCAGGTATCGCCGGGATGTGGCTCCGAGCCTCGCGCTCAAATGCCGCTACGTCGGGATGCCCCGCCCCGAGCATGTATCCCGCGACCTGTTTTCCGTTCACCGTGGCCGACACTGCATAGCACGTCTGCGTATCGCCGCCCAGTCCGTAGCGCACTTGGACATGGTCCGTCCCCGGAACGGTCGCCACCACGTCTGCCGGGTTTGAGCAATCGGCGAGCAGGGGAATGCCCTCGCGAACTTGCGCACTCGCGCCTGCAGCGGCGATTGCCACGATGAGCCACATTCCGGCCATGTCAGCTCTACCATCGGCATCCGGGCGGTAATCTTTACGACGTAGGTAATTATTGAAGCGGCATAGGTGTTCGTTCTATCTCCTCGCCTTTGAGTCGGTTACACCCTGGCGTAAACCGCGGCGCGAATGGGCTATGACGTCGTTAAGACCCTAGGGTCCGCCACGCCATGATCCAGTCCATTTCAATCGCGCAGAGCATCGCCCAAAAGGCTTCAGAATCAAATCGATGCCGTCGGCTGGCCGCTCCCGCGGGTCGTGGAGAAGCCTTCTCCGCGCGATGGCTTTAGATCGAAATGGTCTGTGCCGGGGCGCCTGAGGCTAACTCCTCCATGGAGAGATGCGATTCTAGTCTTGACGCAAAGCGTTCACCGGGTCTACTCGCGATGCGCGGCGCGCCGGCAGATAGCTTGCAATCAGAGCTGCCGCTGCCAGGAGCGAAACCGTCAGGGCGATGGTGG
>Ga0187784_10002712_pt1 | contig 14226 bp, 16 predicted proteins | sample 1015_SJ02_MP15_2_FD_132964 | JGI IMG/M metagenome (GOLD analysis project Ga0187784, IMG submission 132964) | Tropical peat soil microbial communities from peatlands in Department of Meta, Colombia - 1015_SJ02_MP15_20_MG | ecosystem: Environmental > Terrestrial > Soil > Wetlands > Peat | place...
CGATCGGCTCGGCCTTGGTCGGAGCGGCGGCGCCGGTAGGGCTGGGAGCCGGCGTAGAAGGGATTGGATCGGAACGAGGAGCCGGGGAGGGGATCTCGACCGCGTTCGCGTCATTGCCTTCCAGGGTCGCCAGTTTCGCCTGAAACGCCTCTTCGACGCGTTGGGCATCGGCCGCGGTCAAGCTGTTCTTCGCGCTCAGGACCCGCTGCGCCCAGGCGGTTGCCGCGTCCGGTGAGCCGAGGTCCCGCACTTCGCCCACAAGCTGGTCCCGAAGCGCTTCCGATTGCCGAGGCTCCAAGACTGCCTCTGGAGCGGCATTGAGGGTCTTGCCGGGGCGGCGACGCTCGGGCTTGGCCCGTGCCGATCCATTGCCGCTCCGGGCGGGCCCGTTCGAGGTCTGGCCCGTGACTGGCCGTTCTGGCGCGGCGAGATCAGGCGCATCAAGGTCATCCTCGCCGGCAATCCCAACCAGCGCGAATAGGGCATGGCGGCGGGCATAGGTGAGCGCTTCCCCCATCCGCTGCGGGCTCGTCGTCAGCGCAAGCGAGCAGACCGGCCAATCAGAGGCGATCCATTCGCCCGAAGCATGCGCCAGGACGGTGGTCAAACTGACCGTGCCCGCAGCCTGGTCGATGGCGGTGGTCTGTAGGGTCGCGATCTCGTGCTGGCCCAGGGTCTTGCGCACGATATCGAGCCCGCTCGACAGCGGCGCATAGCGAAAGGTCTGTTCGGCTCCTCCGACTCCATCCGAACGGATGGTTCCGACCAGGGATTTTACCGGATTGACGAGCTCGATTTGCGCCTTGGCGAGAGCCGCAGCCAATGAACCGATCGATTCACTGGACCGCTGCATGGCTATCCTCCGCATTGAGGAGATCGAAACTGATGGCACCTGACTTCGAGCGTCTGGCGCGAACGCCATGGCCGATCGCCTGTTGGGCATCCTCCGGCATAAGGCTCTTGAGCTCGGCCTTGACCTGCTCATGCTCGAGATGGGCCGCCCGTGTGCGGGCAAATATCCCGGCGAACTCCGCCCAGGCGTTCGATGAACTTATGTCGACGATCCGCACTGCCTCGATGCTCGCTTTGGGCGGCTCGACCCCGAACAGGGAAGGGGGCTCGCCGCTCTCGACACAGCGCCAGAACTTGCGCTCGGCGGTGACGATCAAATGCTGGTAGAAAGGGGATCGGCATGGGTCTGGATCTCCACCCACTTGCCGCCGCCGGTGATCACCGAGAGGACCGCGGTTCTCGCCGCCACGACCCACATATTGTGCTGCAGCTGCAGCATGTACTTCTCGGCGGCAGCCTCCTCCGAGAATAACCAGGGCAGCATGAATTTGGCCTCGAACACACAATCACTGCCCTCAATGCGACCGTCGAGCGTTGCCCCCCATCCAGCGCAATGCCGGGTGCCTGACATTGCGCTGAATATCCGTGATCACCTCCCCGGTATTGGCCTCGTACCAGCGCCGATTGAGGTCCTCGGTGGCAACACCGAGCTGGACGATGAGGTTGCCGGAAAGGTCCTCGGGCTCGGCCTCTCCCCGTTTCTCGCGCCAGAGGCGGATTAAGGCCGCCTCGTTATCACCCATGATGATCCGGGCATCAGAGCCGCCGATGAAATGGCGGCGATCTGCTAAATTGCGGCTTTTGGTGTGCAAAGCCATCCTACTTCTCCTTTCGGACTGTCCGGCGGGTATGGTAGATCGCGCGGACTGCCGTGGACCTGTTTGATAGTATTTCTGTTAAATTGGGTCAGCGCTGGCGTCAATAGAATTTCTATCAATTCGGATCTTCGAAATTGACAACGATCCGACAGATCAAGGCGGCCCGCGCATTGCTCGCGTGGTCTCAATCGGACTTGGCGCGCAAATCAGGGGTATCGGAGCCTACCATCGCTCGGCTGGAATCCGCGGAAGGCCAATTAGGGGGGCGAGGGAACACGGTTAGAAAAATCCGGTTTGCGCTTGAATCCAGCGGGATTGAGTTCATCGACGAGAACGGAGGAGGACCAGGGGTGAGGCTGCGAAAGCGGCAACAGAGAAAGGGCTAAAAGCCTTAGCGTCTTGACACACGTGACGCCATTTGAGACCATTGATATCAATGATCTCACGGAGCTCGGGGTGACCGGAAATTTGCACGTGCGTAAGCTGGACGATGATCTAATTGCTCGCCTGAAACGTCGCGCGGCGCGGCACGGCCGCTCGACCGAGGCTGAACATCGAGAAATCCTCCGCCAGGCCCTCGCCAACGAAGTTGAACCTTCTTTCGACAAGCTGGCCGCCGACTTGCGTAAGCTGACCAAGCGGCGGAAACAGACGCCCTCGGAAATTCTCCTTCGTGAAGGACGTGAGGAGCGGTGAATACGCTCGTCATCGACGCCAGTATCGCCATCAAATGGGTGGTGGAAGAGGACGGCACACGCGAGGCGCTGGCACTCCGCCAACAGGCAAAATTGATCGCGCCCGAACTGCTGGTAGCTGAGTGCGCGAACATCCTCTGGAAGAAAGTGCACAGGGCCGAGCTTTTAAGGGAAGAGGCGCTTCTTGCCGCCCGTCTGCTGCAGGGCGCCGAAATCGAACTGTTACCCACACGGTCATTACTAGAGACGGCGACGCGAATGTCGATCGCGATCGATCATCCGGCCTATGATTGTATGTACTTAGCTCTCGCGGCCAAGAACAAATGCCAGTTTGTTACGGCTGACCACCGTTTTCTTCGGAAACTTCGCCAGGGCCAGCAACGCACCCTTCGTGGCAGAGCTATTTCGTTGATCGAGGCCGCGAACCTATAGGATCGACTACGGCGTGCCGTTCGAGGCAGCCGGCGTCGAATTCACCAATGGTGATCAACCGGGAGTCCGCCTAACTAAGGCCGCTGCGGCGCACTCTGCAGAGCGAGCCGGCGTATCAAAACCCACGGTTTCCGCAAAGCCAGGCCGGCGCAAGACCGCCAAGACGACTCTGAAGACACGATAGGTTCGGCAACGCTCACTACGATGCTGATCTTGCAGGCGACCGTCACCCAGGGAGAAAACAATCAGCGGGTGCTGACGCCGACCGCGCTGCTCTTGTTCTATGTCGCCGACGCCAAGAGCCCGGACGTGTACCGACTGCCGCCAGGATCGTTCTAGCGAAGATCTCAGTCAGACGCGTGGGCCGGGGGCCGCGAGTTTGGCCGCCCACTGGCCTTTAGCGCGGGCGCATTCCGGCATGGCCCGATCACGGTCGCCTAAGGAGAGAATAAAGGGAGGCGGTGAAAGAAACAAAGAAGTGCGGGGCCGCGCGACGACGAAGAACGGGGCGGGAACCCCAGATGGCAATCGGCTTCGCCAACGAACTGGTGTCCGAAATTCACGACCGTATGCCGCTGATCCTTGCGCCAGCCGATTACGCACGCTGGCTCAGTGACGAGCCGGACCCCCCGTGACCTGATGCGGCCATTCCCCGCCGAGCCTATGCGTTGTGGCCGATATCGACACGAGTGAACAAACCTGAGAATGATGATCCGTCGATTATTGATCCGATAGAATTGACCTTTTCTGCGCCGTAGGGCAGATCAGAGCTGCCTCAGCTGGCGGCTTAATTGTCCGACTGTTCTCGTGATGAGAAACAATTTCGCGATTTGGAGGATCCTGCTATGAAGAAGATAATCATTTTGACGGCCTTCTCGCTCGCTATCGCGCCGTTGCAGCAGGCCATGGCGTGTGAGTTTAGCCATCAGGCCTCCGCCGTATCTACGGTCGTCGCGGACAGCGCCGGCGGTTGCAGCGGCACCAATTGCGCCACTGAGCCGAGCGCCGGCGAGCCAACGGCCCCCGGGCCCGTCGCGGAATAGCTCAACCGCCGCAGATTGCCGACGAACCGGCTGACCCCGAACCAGTCATCGTGTTTGCGTGGTAAACCGCGACACAAAGGCGGGCGGCTGCCTGCTCGACTCACTTTTGCGGCGATGTCTGCGCGAACATCCAAGCTCCATATCCGACGACGCGGTCGCGAGAGCCCGCCGTGTCTCCGGAGTTGCACAACGACAGCCGCCGAGCCTTGATGCCACGGCGCTCGGCTTCGATCAGCAGGCCGGCGACGGCGGTACAGCCGCAGGCTTGATTGGGGCCCAGGCTGCTCCAGTCCCCGTGCTCGATAGCGGCGGCGGTGGCGAAATCCAGGCGCCGTGCAATCTCGTAGCTGTGATAATGAGATAAATCCGAGCTGACGACGATCAGCGTCTCCGATCCGCCCACAGCCGCCGCAGCGCATCGGCGACGTCCTGTGGAGCCGCATCACCGACAAGGAGCGGCACCGCTTGGAACGATCCCAGCGCAGCTTGCAGGAACGGCAGCTCCACTTCGAGAGAGTGCTCGGGAGCATGCGGAGTATCGGCGCGAATGACAAATTGCAAATCGGCAATCTCGCTCAAGGCCTCTGCGTCCACGGGCACGTGGTCGAGAGGAGTCTCGAAGGCATCGACTGTAGGGGCGGCAATTCCCGGCACGCGGACATAATGTGCCGGCCCGATCAACACGACGCGCGTGATCGTCTGCCTATCGCGAAGCGCTGCGAAGGCGGCGGCAGCAACGCGGCCGGAATAGACATAACCCGCATGCGGAGCGATCAAGGCTTTGGGGATGACATTTGATGAGGCCGCAACATCGGCGAAGAGGTCAGAAACTTGCGTTCTCAGCCGAGCCGGATCACCGGCGTAGAACCGGCCTGCCACTGCCGGTGGCCTAACCGTCGTGCCGCGTAAATCCGCTCGCATCTTGCCCCGGTCTCTCCCGATCACCATTTCTCGCCTATCCTTGAGACTTAAGCCGAGCACGACATGAATCAACCCGTCGAGGGCACACCGGGACGGTATTGGCACGTCCTGGAAGATGGCCGCATCCAGTGCGACGTCTGCCCCCGCTATTGCAAGCTGCGTGACGGTCAGCGCGGCCTGTGCTTCGTGCGCGCACGGCGGGGCGAGCAGATGGTACTGACGACCTACGGGCGCTCGTCGGGCTTTTGCATCGACCCGATAGAAAAGAAGCCGCTCAATCACTTCTTACCGGGCACCCCGGTGCTGTCCTTTGGCACCGCTGGCTGCAACCTCACCTGCAAGTTCTGCCAAAACTGGGATATCTCGAAGGCCAGGAATCTTGATCGCATCCAAGATCTGGCCTCGCCCGAGGCTATTGCAGAAGCTGCTGCGCAAAGCGGGTGCCGATCCGTCGCCTTTACTTACAACGATCCCGTGATCTTTCTCGAATACGCCGTCGACGTGGCGCGGGCCTGCCGAGAGCGGGGGATAAAGACTGTGGCAGTGAGCGCGGGCTATATCTCGCCGGAGCCGCGGATTGAGTTCTTTCGGCACATGGACGCGGCCAACATCGACCTGAAAGGCTTCACTGAAGATTTTTACAAGGGTCTCTGCTCCGGCAAGCTCGCTTGCGTGCGTGAGACGCTGGAGTATCTCAAGCACGAGACGAACGTTTGGTTCGAGATTGCGACCCTGCTTATTCCAGGCGAGAACGACTCCGCCGCCGAAATCGAAGCAGAGAGCACCTGGGTCAGGGACCGCCTCAGCCCCGACGTGCCGTTGCACTTTACGGCCTTCCATCCCGACTGGAAAATGATGGACCATCCGCCGACCCCGCCAGCGACGCTACGCATGGCACGGCGGATCGCGCTGAACGCGGGCCTTCGCTATGTCTATACCGGCAATGTTCACGATCCCGCGGGGCAGGCCACGCATTGTCACGCCTGCGGCACGGCGCTCATCGGCCGCGACGGGTATGACATCACAACGTGGCATCTGTCTGCGAACGGCCGATGTGCCAAGTGTGGTACGCGCTGCCATGGTGTGTTTGAAGCGACGGCCGGCCAATGGGGTGCACGCCGTCAGCCGGTCAGGCTGCGAGCATCTGAACCGAACCGACGGCCTCATAGTTCCCCACCGAGCCTTTAGGCTCCCGAATTTGCCGTGGCCGAAGCTCCAGCATCGGTCGCGCATATATAATAACATATCATCGGAGCGGCTGCCTTACACTAAGCCGAAAGGGAATGGCATCGATGTCAGAAGAGCAAGCTGATCGGGAACGACCCTGCCTTCACTGCATGATAGTCGAACTGATCGACGATTTTTATGCTGAGTGCCCCGCGACTGACGAGGCAGGCACGGTCGATACCGATGAAGTGATGACCGCAATTGCAAAGACGGTGGCAGAATTCACCTGCCGCGAGGATGGTGCGATCCGACAGCAATTGATCGAATGTCTGATGCGCGAAATCATGGATTATGACGCAGAGTTTCGTCGGAACGACGCAACGGGTGCAATCGGTTCCGATGCACGCCATTAGCCCACTCGACTACCCTCGATAAAGGGCATATTTGGGCGTTGAGATCGCGATGCAATGGAGGAGATGCTTGTCCTACCCACCAATTGATAACGACGCGACACGGGCAGCGGCGAATCTGCCCGGCTTGGATGTAAAAGGCCGGCGGAGGCAGCCGGGCCCATGCCCGCCGCAATGCGCTGGGGTGGGCCCTTGAAGTATGCTCTGAGGGAGAAACCTAGTGAAGTTGAGTCCGGAAGAGGCAAAAATTCTACGCGAGGCCATGGCCGGCATTCCGCTGATTGCAGAGACAATCGCTGCGACCCACGGCGAGCACCGGACTAAGGCCCTAGAGGCGGCCGAACGCGGTTACTTGCAAACCCTACGGCAGTCGGGTTTCGCGGATCATGATGCTCTGACGTGGGTCTCGGCAATCATGCGGCGACTACGAGGGCAAGTGGAAGTGCTGGGTTTGGTGAATAAGAGAATGCTTGCAGCGTTATATGAAGAACTGAGCGTCCCTCCCGCTACCATGTCAGACCAGAAGTCAGCTTTGGTTGGTTAAGCCCGGTGGCGGGCTAGGCGAAACTCCAAGCAATAAATGACCAACGAAACGCCGCAACCAAACGTGGACGGATGTTGGCGGACAGCAGCAGAAATGCCGATTTTTATCCATCTCACCGGAGAGGGGGGGCGCTCTTAACGGTCGCCCTAGATTGGCGTATGGTGGGTGACGTTGTTGTCGTGCTGCTCTTCGATTTGGCAGCCTTACAAAAGGAGGAGGGCCCGATGCGAAAACTCACGATGACTTTGGCTGCAGCGGCGCTGGTGTTGGGGGCGATGATCTTGCAAGCCAACGCGCAAACCCAGCAGCGCTCAGCCGCCTGCATAAATGCACTGAAGAATGCAACCCCAATTGTCAAACAGGCAGCATGCAATGGAACGACTGGCTACTGCGGCTGTGGCCCTGGTTGGGTCAGTGCGTGCGCTCCCCGTTGTTGCCGGTGCGTGCCATGCTGGTAAGTATTCCCTGCGGGGAATAGCGTGATCGAAAAACCGGCAGTGAAGGCATCCGAGGCCGCCTCAATTGGCGGCCTCGTCTTTGATCGGTCCTTGTTGCGTGCCTTCTGCGCCTCGGTCGCCTTACTTCTCGGCGGAACATGCGCTGCTCCGCGCTCAAGTGCGCGGCTTCTAGTTTAGACTATGATTCCATTTGATGAATGGATCAAGGTCTGGGCGTCTGCTACAATCGAAACGAGACTGCAGGGACGCGGGCGGCGACACATTGCCTGTCGTTTTCGCTCCCATCCGGTCAAGGCCCCTTGAGTTGAGGACAAACGGGCGAGGCGCGCGTATTCTGAAGCGAAGATGCATCTAACCGCAGGAGATGATGGAGGGACCGCCATGTTCAATAAAGACACGGACAGGAAATGGCTGAAGATCTACGAAACGATGGATCGTCGCGATTTCGTCGTCTCTTCGCTTGCTGCAGGCGCCATGACGCTGACCCCGCGGTGGGTGAGCGCGCAGGGCAGTACACCTTACCGTATTGGCCTCTTGTTGCCGTCGACTGGAACTGGCGCGAACTACGTGGCCGAGGCCATCCGCGGCATGCCGGTACTAGCGGCTGAGATCAATTCGCGTGGCGGCCTCGCGGGCAAATACCCGATTGAAATCATCTATCGCGACACCCAGACAAAGCCGGACGTCGGCGCCCGCGAGGCGAGGCAACTGATTCTCAATGAAAAGGTCAATGCGATTTTTGGCACTTATAGCAGCGCTGTCGCGCTGGCCGTGCAGGAAATCATTCACGAACACAAGACGCTGCATTTCGCCGCGACGAGCAACAGCACAAACATCACCACCGAGAACCACACCCCGTACACATACCAGTGGTGTCCCGACAGCGACATGCAATCGGGTGCGGTCGTCGTGGCGGTTGCGAAATTGGTCAAGGACAGAAAGTGGACGAAGTTTGACAGCATTGGCCAAGATTACGAATGGGGCCGCGCCACCCACAAAGGCTTCGTGGAGCGACTCGCCACGAAAGCGCCGGAGGCTAAAGAAAATAAGCAGCTCTGGTTCAGGCTCGGTGAGACCGACTTCACCTCCTACATCTCGGCGCTGATGGCCGATAAGCCTGATTTTATTTTCCCGGCGATCGCCGGAAAAGACAACGAGACCTTTATGCAGCAAGCGCAAGCCGCCGGTCTCTTAAAGGTCGCTGCCTATCCCGGCGGGCTGATCACCGTCACTGAGCTGCGCCAGCAGCGCAGCACGCTGCCGCGCGGCCTCATCGGGCTTGCCCGCTGCCCGTTCTTCGCCCATCTGGACCAGCCATTGATGCAGAGATACGTGAAGATGCATCGAGATAAGTTTGGCCCGGATGTTTATCCGGACGACTGGGCGTGCATGCACTATGATGCGCTGAACGGTCTTGACCAAGCAGTGACGCGCGCGCAGTCGATCGATACGGAAGATCTGCTCAAGGTCTTAAAGGGGGGCACGTTTGACACTTGTCGGGGTTCGCGCAAATTCCGCGAGCTCACGAACCAGCTCGATGTTCCGTCATATGTGGGGGAAGTCTGGGATTCACCCGACTACCCGTTCCCGATCTATGATCCGAAGACGATGGTCGTCGTTGAAGGGCACGACGTCTGGAGAGACGACGAAACCGTCAAGAAGGTGTTGAAGCAGCGGGCCTGAGCGGTAGGAGCTTCGTGCGTGCGCCGGCGGTCGTCGCGACCGAATTTCATTGCATCCGGCTGGGCGGCGGTCGACGCGCGTAGCTCCCACGCCGCGCCGACCTGATCGCAGGGAGCTGACGTCGTTCGTGCCCGATCTGAGCGCAATTCTGATTCAGTTATTCGCCGGATTGTCGCGGGGTATGGTACTATTTTTGTTGTCGGCTGGCCTCTCGCTCATCTTCGGCGTAATGAACATACTCAATTTCGCGCATGCGACCTTCTGGCTTTTGGCCGGATACATTACTGTGACAATCTACAATTACCTGCTTGGGTACTTCGCGCCTGGATTTTATCTCTTGATCCCTGCAGTAGCGGGGGCAACGGTAATCATGATCATTGTCGGCCTGGTGGTGGAACGGTTTCTGATCCGCCGCATGTACAACCGCGAATTAGCCGAGCAGTTGCTGTTAACATTCGCGCTGGTCCTCATCCTCGGAGATGTGATCAAGCTGATCTGGGGTGTCGAGAACCGTCATATCTTCGTGCCGGTCACGCCGGTCGAGGCGTTCGGGGCGTTCATCAACCCATATTACTTCTTCCTGATCGGCGCCGGGCTCGCGGTCGCCATAGGCCTGTGGGTGTTTCTGCACCGCACGAAGTACGGCAAGATCGTACGCGCCGCAGTCTACAGCCGTGAGATGGTCAATGCCCTCGGCATCCGCATCCCGCTGATCTATGCCGGCGTATTCGCCGCCGGCATTGGCATTGCCGCATTCGCCGCCGGCATCTTCAGCCCACTCTTGCCTATGGCACTCGGCGTCGACATTGACATCATCATCCAGTGCTTCGCGGTCGTCGTCATCGGCGGGTTTGGCAGCATTCTCGGCACGTTCGTTGCATCGCTACTGGTCGGTGTCGTCTATTCATTCTCGATTCTGTTATGGCCGGACGGAGCGCTGGCGGTCATCTTTTTGATCGTTATTGCCGTGCTCATCTGGCGGCCGTGGGGTCTGTTTGGCACCGAGTTAAGATCATGACTGGAGACACTAATGTGTCCGCGATCCCTGTTCTCCCGCAAAACAGTCTTGCGCGCGCCTGGTGGCGGCACGGGCTATCTGGCGTGCTCGCCGCCGTTCTGGCCGTGGGTTTCCTGGTGGTGCCATTGATCCCTGGACAGTTCTGGATCTACGTGGCAACTGAAATCCTAATTCTTGGCCTGTTTGCCATGAGCTTCAACATGCTGCATGGCTACATGGGACAGCTCTCGTTTGGCCATGCGGCTTTCTTCGGGCTCGGCGCCTACGCTACCGGGCTGTTGATGCGTTTCTTCCGGCCGAGCGGCGGCGAGATCGGCTACCTAGAGTTTTTTCTATCACTTCTCGCCGCGCCGCCGGTCGCTGCCATGGGTGCGCTCATCGTCAGCATCTTTTGCGTCCGGCTCACCGGCATTTACTTCGCGATCCTCACTCTCGCATTCGGAGAGCTGCTCTACTACATCGTCTTTTCCTGGTACAGCTTCACCAAAGGCGATGACGGCGTGCAGGGGCTGCTACCGCCGCCGTTCTTTCAAAATCCAGTGAACTTTTATTATTTCACATTTGCGGTCGTCCTGGCCGCAATGTTGCTCATGTGGCGCATTTTGGAATCGCCATTCGGCTACACCTTGCGAACGCTGCGGGATAACCAACGCCGCGCCGCGTTTCTTGGCATCAACGTACGGCTGCACATGTCGGTGAATTTCGTCATCGCCGGGACATTTGCCGGCATTGCCGGGGCGCTATGGGGGCCGTTCCAGCGCAGCATTGCGCCCGGTCTGCTCGGCTGGCAGGAGTCCGGTGTCGCCGTGTTTATGGCTCTGATCGGGGGCTCAAAATTTTTCATTGGCCCGATAGTGGGCTCGGCGGTCTACACATTCCTACAAGCTTTCGTCACCATTTACACGGTGTATTGGCCGCTGACGATCGGCCTCGTCATCCTGATGATCGTGCTATTTGCACCCGGCGGCATACTTGGGCTGGTCGAGGGCTTGCTTGAGCGGATCGGCAAAGCCGGCGCGGCGGCGACTGAGCAAGGCGATAGCGCAAACAAGGATGGGACCGCGCCGTGACGCGCAGCATTCTCCAAGTTCGCGGCTTGCAGAAACGGTTCGGCGGTAACTACGTCACTCAAGACATATGGTTGGACATCGCCGCAGGCAGCAAGGAAGCGATCATCGGGCCGAACGGGGCCGGCAAGACTACGTTTTTCAATCTGCTGACCGGTTACCTGCGTCCCGACGCTGGCACCGTGACTTTCGATGGGCGTGACATCACCGGCTGGCCGCCGCACCGGGTTGTCCGCGCGGGGATATCTCGCGCCTTCCAGATCAGCAACATCTTTTCCCGCATGACGGCTCGTGAAAACGTACGCTCCGCAGTGCACGCACAAATGGGCGAGTCCCTCAATATCTTTAGCACGGCAGCGCTGGTTGGCGCCGAGCGCACACTAGAGATTCTCGAACTTTGCGGCCTTGCCGGCTGCGCGGAAGCCATAGCCGGCGAGCTTTCGCAGGGCGACAAGAAAAAACTCGAATTGGCGTTGGCGCTGGCGACGAAGCCCAACCTTGTCTTCCTCGATGAGCCGACCAGCGGCATGTCGCTTGAGGAAACGCGGGGCACCATGGCCTTGGTCGATCGACTGAATAGCGATCTCGGGCTGACGATCCTGTTCACCGAGCACGATATGAGCGTCGTCTTCAACCACGCCAATCGCGTGACGCTCCTGCATCGCGGCAAGATCATCATTCAAGGGAAGCCGGAAGAGGTTCGCGGCGACACAACGGCGCAAAAGATCTATCTTGGTGAGCACCGCCTATGATCCGGCTTGAACTCAAAGGCGTGAACACCCATTACGGGTCGAGCCACATCCTGTTTGGCGTCGACCTTTCGGTGTCAGAAGGGCGGGTGGTCTGCCTGCTGGGCCGCAACGGCGCCGGCAAAACGACCACAATGCGCACGATCATGGGTTTGGCCCGCGCCTCCGGCGGTTCAATCATCTTCAACAGTCATGAACTGATCGGCTGCGCGTCCTATGAGATTGCTCGCCTTGGCGTGGGCTTTGTGCCAGACGATCGGCTGATTTTTCCAGACCTCACAGTACGTGAGAATTTGGAGGTTGCGAGGCGACCGGGACCGGGCGCCGCGAAGTTTGGTTGGACGGTGGACAAGATTTATGAGCTTTTCCCAACTCTTAGGGCGCGTGATAGCCAACTTGGTGGCTATCTTAGCGGCGGCGAGCAGCAAATGCTCACGGTCGGACGCACGCTCATGGGCAACCCGCTGCTGTTGTTGTTGGACGAACCGGTCGAGGGCGTGGCGCCGATCGTCGTGCAGGAGTTGGGAGAGAAGATCCAGCACCTCAAAGCGCTCGGCTTGACCATACTCATGGCCGAACAGAATCTGCATTTCGCAACCACGATTTCTGACTACGCCTATGTCATTGAGAAGGGGCGAATCCGCTTTCAAGGCACGATGCAGGACCTCGCCCGCGATGACGCGATCAAGCAGAAATATCTCATGATCTAAGAGCTCAACCGCAACGACCGAAGCGGTCGTGGCGTTATGCGAAGTCAGTTGCTGGCGGCGCGTTTTGGTGCGACACGTCACGCGGCGGCGCGCACTCACCGTCGACATGATCCACAAGATCAGTGAGGCGTGGAAAATTTCGGCCGAACTGCTCGTTCGTCCTTACAAGCTCGAAAGAGCGGCCTGAGAGCGAGCAATGATATTGAGGAGTTGAGCCATGGTCGAATACGCCGCGGAAATCCCGATGGCCTTGGCGAGCTGGCTCTGCGATAAACCGTATTCAGCTAGAAATTCTTGGCCGCGCTGGAGCATGATGTTCAATGCGCTGACGAGGGTCACGGCAGTTTATCAAACTCTTCGCCGAAACCTTTGAGGCTCATGGGAAAGCCGCCCTTCGGTTCTTTGGCCCGTCCAATCTGATCGTTCACGCCGCCGCTGGCGGGCGTCGCGCGCTTGAGATCACGGACTTCCCGTCTACGGCCATGCGTATCTGCTTGAATATTTCGTTGGCGAGCGGATGTCCTTCTGTGGTCAGGATGACGCGCGTTTGATTGTCATACACCTGCGGCAGGTTCAGTAGTCCTTGCTCCGGCGTAGACGTGCTTCGCGCCAGCGCCGTGGCGACGTTTGCGCCTTACGCGTGGGGATGGGTGAGTTGAGTTTCCGCGACATCGGCCGGGTAAGTAATCACTGTGCCGCCGTGGCCATCACCGGCAGCGACGAAGCTCGCCGCGGCGTATTGGCCGAACAGCGCAATACTCGCCGTGTGGTTGCCATCGCCCGCTGTCAGCGGGCCGCCGGTATTGCCGCCATTGGCGGCGTAGCCGAGTGTCGCGTTTGCTCCGGACCCGACGTCGACGAGGTCGATCTGATTGTGTCCGCCTAAGGCGCCCACTGGCGTCACCACCGAGAACGTTTCCGAGGTCGACGCGCCGCCTGCATCCGCGGCAGTCACTTTGATGGTGAGGCCGTCTGCTGTTGTGGGAACAGTGCCGGTGAATGTCCTTGTCGCGGCGTTGAACGTCAGCCACGAAGGCAGGGCCGAACCGTTGGCAAGCGTCGCGCTGTAGGTAAGGCTTTCGCCCTGTGGATCGGTGAAGGTATTCGACGCTAGAGTAAAGTCGACCGTCTTGCCAATGGTCCAGGTCTGAGTGGCCGTCTGGTCCGTAATCGTCGGCGCCGCCGGGGCGACGAGATTAGCAGCGAAGGTCTCCGATGCGGACAGCCCGCTGGTATCGGTCGCCGTGACTTTGATGCTGAGACTGGCGCTTCCCGCCGGTGGCCTTCCAGTGAAGGTTTTCGTGGTGGCATTGAAGCTCAACCATGAGGGCAGAGCGGCGCCGCTGGCCAGCGTCGCCGTATAGGTCAACGTCTCACCCTGCGGATCGGTGAAGGTATTAGACGCGAGCGTAAAATTCACCGCTTGAGCGAACTTCCAGGTCTGGGTTGCCGTCTGGTCCGTAACCGTCGGCGCCGATGCCGTGAGATCGACAGCGAAGGTCTCGGATGCGGACAGCCCACTGGTATCGGTCGCCGTGACTTTGATGCTGAAATCGGCGGTGCCGACCGGCGGCGTTCCAGTGAAAGTTTTCGTGGTGGCATTGAAGCTCAACCACGAGGGCAGAGCGGCGCCGCTGGCCAGCGTCGCCGTATAGGTCA
>Ga0187784_10002714_pt1 | contig 14222 bp, 10 predicted proteins | sample 1015_SJ02_MP15_2_FD_132964 | JGI IMG/M metagenome (GOLD analysis project Ga0187784, IMG submission 132964) | Tropical peat soil microbial communities from peatlands in Department of Meta, Colombia - 1015_SJ02_MP15_20_MG | ecosystem: Environmental > Terrestrial > Soil > Wetlands > Peat | place...
ACCAACCGGTCCATGCCGGCGATGCCAATCGCCGAAAGCAGGCCGCCAATCGTTGTGGGGATTAGGCACACCAGCAGCGACACCAGCACAAACACGGTTTGCGGCGACCCGGAGTAAATCGCGAACGGCTGCAAGGTCACCACGGCCAGAAGAAAAATGATGGTCAGTCCGGCCAGCAGAATATTAAGCGCAATCTCATTCGGCGTTTTCTGCCGTTCCGCTCCTTCTACCAGCGCAATCATCCGGTCAAGAAATGTCTCTCCCGGATTCGACGTGATGCGCACCTTGATCTGGTCCGATAGCACACGCGTGCCGCCAGTGACCGCCGAGCGATCACCCCCCGCCTCGCGGATCACCGGCGCTGACTCGCCGGTAATCGCCGATTCATCCACCGAGGCCACGCCTTCGATCACTTCGCCGTCTCCCGGGATGAATTCGGTCGCCGCCACCATGCACACGTCGCCGGATCGAAGCTTTCCGCTGGCCACAGTTTCAATCTCACCGTTGGGCAGAAGCCGCCGCGCTTGCGTTTCCGATCTCGCCTTCCGCAGCGTATCGGCCTGGGCCTTGCCGCGTCCCTCGGCCATCGCCTCGGCAAAGTTGGCAAACAGCACGGTGAACCACAACCAGAGCGTGATCTGCAGGTTGAAGGAAAAGGCCACGCTCCGCCGGAACAGCAGCAGGGTCGTTACCACGCTGCCGACTTCGACCACAAACATCACCGGGTTCTTCATCATGGTGCGCGGATTCAGCTTGATCACAGAATCGACCAGCGCGCGCCGAATGATTTTCGCGTCCCACAAGCTCCTGCTCTTTTGTTCAGCCATAAGTCCTTAGAACATCTTTCCCGTCATCATTAATAAGTGTTCGAGCACCGGCCCCAGGCTGAGAGCCGGGAAGAATGTAAGCGCGCCCACGATCACAATCACCGAGACCAGCAGCACCGAAAACAACGGCGTCGTGACCGGGAAAGTCCCAGCCGATGGAGGCACGGCCTTCTTCTTGGCCAGATTCCCGGCGATGGCCAGCATGGGAATGATCATGAAAAAGCGTCCCACCAGCATCGTGATCGCGCCTGAGATGTTGTACCAGGGTGTGTTTCCGTTCAACCCGCCGAATGCCGACCCGTTATTCCCAGCCATGGACGTGAACGCATACAGAATCTGAGTAAGCCCATGAGGCCCCGGGTTGCTGATGCTGGCTGTGCCAAACCCTTCTACCGACGAAATTGCCGTGAACAGAAGAATGATAAAAGGGAAGACCAGTGTGACCAGCATCGCCATCTTCACGTCATAGGCTTCGATCTTCTTGCCGAGATACTCGGGCGTGCGCCCCACCATAAGTCCGGCAATAAATACGGACAGCACGACATAGATCAGGATCCCGTACAATCCCGCGCCCACTCCTCCAAACACGGTTTCGCTCAGCATGATATTGACGAGCGGAACCATCCCGCCCAGGGGAGTAAATGAATCATGCTGCGCGTTCACGGCGCCGCAACTCGCGTCCGTGGTGACGGTTGCAAAAAGCGCGCTGTCGGTAATTCCGAAGCGTACTTCCTTGCCTTCCATGTTGCCGCCGGCCTGCTGCGCGCTCACCTGTTGATCGGCGTGCAGCAGCGGGTTCCCCTTTGCCTCCGCCCAGTACGCGGTTACGACTCCGCCTGCGAAAAGAATCGCCATCGCCGCCCACACCGCCCAGCCGTGGTGCGGCGAGTTCGTCATTCGTCCCAGCGTATAAGTCAGCCCCGCAGGAATCGCAAAAATAGAAATGATCTGCAGATAACTGCTGAGTGGCGTGGGGTTCTCAAACGGATGCGCGCTGTTGGCGCCGTAGAATCCGCCACCATTGGTGCCCAGCATCTTGATTGCCTCTTGCGACGCGACCGGCCCCTGCGCAATCGTTTGTTCCTTTACGGAGTCCATAACCGGCTTACCGTCTGCGCCCATAGCCGGCTTTCCGTCGGAGCCCACCCGCTGTACCAACTGCGGTTCCACCAATCTCGCGGTGTCATAGTTGTGGAGGTTCTGCACGGCTCCCTGCGACACCAGGGCTATGGCGTACAACACGCAGATGGGAAGCAGCACCCACAGTGTGGCGCGCGTCATATCCACCCAGAAGTTTCCGATCGTCTCTTTCTCGCGCCGCGCAATCCCGCGGACGAAAGCGATGGCCAGCGCAATGCCCACCGCCGCGGACGTAAAGTTGTGATAGGCGAGGCCGGCCATTTGTGTGAAGTAACTCATGGTGCTCTCGCCGGAATAGTTCTGCCAATTTGTGTTGGTGGTAAATGACGCCGCCGTATTGAACGCCAGCGCCGGCACAACGCCTGCGAATTGCCGCGGGTTCCACGGCAGCATCCATTGCACGCGCTGGATGAGGTACAACAACAGCATCGAGACGGCGCTGAACAGCAGCATCGTGAGCGCATATTCCGGCCAGCGCATCTCACGCGTTTCATCGATGCCCGTCACGCGGTAAAGCGCGCGTTCTAGGGGTCGAGCTATCGGGTCGAAAAACGTTTTTTCCCTACTGAACACCTTTGCCATGAACACGCCCAACGGCTTGGTAATCGCCAGAATAATGGCGAGGAAAAAGACAATTTGAAACCAGCCATTCGCGGTCATGTCAGAATTTCTCCGGCTTCAGCAGCGCATACAGCAAATAAACCAGCAATCCCACGCTGATCAATAGCATGATCACCGATTCAGTATTCATAACGTTTCCCTCAATGAATGCGGTCACAAAAATGCACGTAACCGATCGACACCACAAAAAACGCGATGGTAACGAGAACAAAAATCACGTCTTGCACGACTGCCTCCTGAGAACCTAGAACTTGACCAGAATAGCCATGGTGAAAAACGACTCGTCGCGACGCAGATCGGGGAACCATACGCTGTTAGGTCCGCCGCATGCTACTTCCGCCGCGCTCAGGCTCGTTGTCATCGATGAATTTCCATTTAAGCAAGCATAGTATTCCGGAAAACCGTTGTTCGTATAAGGCACTCCATTCGGCCCCGGCGGCGTGACTCCTCCGTGTCCCGTCCAGTAAGGCACGCTCGAATGGCGATAGTCGTATTCCCAGCGAAAAGTTAGCCATTGTCTCGGCATGTAATCAAAGGTGAGCGAGCTGTCCCACGCCTTGAACGGATCCGACGCATTTTCGCCAAAATATGGCGACGCGATTGCCTCGGAGGGAGCCGTTTCTCCGTTGATGGGCGGGACCAGGACAAGATAACGCCCGGGATTGTTGATTCGGCCGCCGCCGAGCGTCAGACCGTAAAGGTCCTTTTTGAACCACGCACGGTTATAAAACATGAAGCCGAGAAAGCTCTGCTTCGGATTGATGCCGGCGGGAAACTGACCACCGTAACCATCGGGGCTTAAGCCCACCGAGTTCGCATCCCTGGTGTTTCCGTGGCAGCCCACGCCCTGTACGTACACGCTGGGTACGCTCGGACTCCCTGGCGTCGTGTGACTGGGGCCAAATTCGCACCCCATGTCGCCCGTGAACGAGAACGCCAGCTTATCCAGAGTATTTCCCGGTCTGTCGAAATACTTGACCTCGATGCTGTCGTCGGTGTGGATGCGCTGACGACCGGGCGCGTAGAGATCGTCATGGCCCAGCCCATAGTTGTTGGAAATGATATTCATCCACGGGTAGGGAGTCCATTTGATCTGTCCACCCAGACCCTTTCTCGTGTTCGAAGACCCGTACGATTGCCATCCATTAATGAACCAGGGCTCGATCTTCAAATGCGGGTTGGGAAAGATCTGAACCCGCAGCCCATTGAAGAACCATGGAGTGTTGGAAGAAACGTAAGAAGGTTGATAGGCCCAGTTGTCGTAGTTGTAGTAGCTGAACAGGCCGATATACGACATGAAAATTCCCGCGTCGATGTTGATTCCGTTCAACGCGTTAATGTGGTAACCGCCATAGGCCTCCGCCAGATAGCGATACGCAGTGTCCAGATCCCACTGCCCTTTCGCCGGGCTGGGATCGTTTCGTGGCGTCGTTTCCGAATACATGCCGAACTGGGTCATCAGCCGAGCGCGCACGTTGTCGTAGTGAAAATCGCCGCCCACGCCCAATTGTTCCAATTGGATTTCGTTCGCTCGAAACATCTCGCTGGAGCCGGTAATCGAATTGTCGATTGGCTTGTTGAAGTCGTAGTCATAGTAAACATCAGCGCGGATTTCCGGCGTGAAGAACTTCGAGTCGAAAGCTGTGTCCTTGTTGCGTGGATTTCCGTTCAGCCACGTCCAATCTGCGTCGGAGAAGGGCGCGATCTTCTCTTTTTTCGCCGGCGTTCCAGGCGCCGACGAGGGTTCGTTCTGCGTTGCCGTTGCCACCGCGGTGGCAGGCGTCATCACAGGCTGAACCGGCACAGGTGAGGGCGCGATGTTGGCAACCTTGGGGAGTTCTTGCGCGGCCGGAGCCTCATCCTTCACCATCCCCCGAGCCTTCAATTCCAGTTCAAGCTGCTCCACGCGCTTGGTGAGCGCCTCAATCTGTTTCATCACCTCGGGAGGAACGGCCGGGGCAGAACTGCTGGTCGCCGACGTTGGAATGCTTGCGTCCTCGGCGTAAACCGGCGTCGCCAGCGCTACACTCAGAATCAACCCGCAGACGATTCCCCAAACAGCCAGTGTTGCCGCCCGCAAACCGTCGGTTTTTACCGTGCTATTTCCGAATTGCGATCTCATAGATAATGTCGTCACTTTCTATCGCCTGTTTCGACAAATCGGCGCTCCTGGCCCGGCTCGCGACCGACTGTGGCACACACTGCCACATTAATGGCAGCGTCTTCGCGATTTGAGTAGAAGTCCGGCGATTCCGACTGTGATTAGACAGGCAGGTTCATAAAGGGACCGTAAGGAATTCGTAAAGAAGTCATAAAGATGAGCGATTCGCGCGTCGCGTTATTCTCAGTCCAGGCTCGCGGCGACCGCAACTGCTCAGCAGCCCCACTCGGCTTCGCCGGGTTTGGCGAAATATCGCTTCGACTTGCGCTCGCCCGGAGTCATTTCGACTTCCAGAAGCGCCAGGCGCGCCGCGGCAATCATTCTGCTTCGTTCGGTTGGCGGCACATCCGCCCAGGCATCGCAGGTGCGGACGTGCGCCGCATTTCCAGCTTCGTTTCCCAGAGCCTGGTGATAGTGGTGAAAGAGTTGCGCAAACCGCTCCGCAGATACATCCTGGATCGACATGAACTTTGTTCCCCCGGCCGGCCCCAATCTACCGGCGCTTACAAGTCATTTGATTCGACGGGCCGTAAATTCGGCGTAAATCGAAAATAAGGAAGTCGTAAAAGATGAAGGGGATGGTCACAGTCCCTTTGGAATGTGTCCTCATCGCCCGCTCTGTGGGAAACATGGCCGGTCGCGCCCGGAACGGCGCCGTCTACCCGTCTGGCTCGAAGCGATACCCCACCCACGGGTCAGTCACAATGTAGCGGGGAGAATTGGGGGAGGGTTCCAGCTTTCTGCGTAGTTGCCCGACAAACACCCGCAGGTATTCGACTTGCTCGGTGCTCTCGCCTCCCCAGACCGCGCCCAGCAAGGCCCGGTGCGTGATGACTTTGCCTGAATGACGGGCAAGGTAAACAAGCAAGTCGAACTCTTTGGGCGTGAGATGCACGGCGCGATTGCGGACAGCCACGCTGCGCGCGCCGGGATCGATTTTGAAATCGCCTACCTCGATCGGCGACATTTCCGACTCGTCCCCACGGCGGCGCCGCAGGTTCGCCCGCACCCTCGCCAGCAACTCTTCCATGCCGAATGGTTTGGTTACGTAGTCGTCCGCACCCGCGTCGAGCGCTTTCACCTTGGTTCGTTCTTCGCCCCGCACCGAGAGCACGATGATCGGCACCTGTGTCTTGGTTCGCAACCGCCGGCACAGTTCCAGCCCATCCATATTCGGCATGGCCAGGTCCGTGATCACCAGGTCCGGAGTCCAGTCTTTCATGATCTCCAGCGCCGTCTCGCCGTCGTTCGCGGCTCGAATGTCATAGCCGTGGCTGGAAAGCGACGTCCGCAGCACGCGCGTGATCTGCGATTCATCGTCCACCACCAGAATGTGCTTGTGCTCCGTCATGTCCCGTCAGCTCTTTTCCTGCGTCACGATGTGAACGTCCACTGCGGGCGCATCACGCAGGAACTGGTGGATGGCAGAAAGATAGAAGAATCGTTTCCAGCCCCGCGTTGCCGAGCGCCCGAACACCACTTGCGTGATGTGTTTTTCATTGACGAATTCCGCCACCGTCTCCGACACGTTCTTTCCCTGCAGCCGCTGGATGACTGCACCCACATTCTGCGCAAAACGCAGGTTCGCACTCAACGTGCGTTGGTTCTCTTCGCTGTTGTCCTGGCCGATGTCGGTGTAGACGACGAACAACTCCGCGTTCATGGCCTGGGCCATGCGCGCTCCGCGGGCAATCAGATACTGGGCCGCCGGATTGGAGCTGACGCAGACCGCGATCTTTTCGCGAATAGTAACCTGCGCCCGCTCTTCGTTCAGCACCTCGCGGCGTTGCTCAAGCCTTTGGTCCACCGCCTGGGCCACCTGGCGCAGCGCCAGTTCGCGCAGGGCAATCAGGTTGGTCTCGCGAAAGAAGTTGTCCAGCGCGCGCCCCACCCGTTCCTGCGGATAAACGTCGCCGCGCTTCATGCGGTTATGCAGCGCCTCCGGCGTCAGGTCAATCATCACCACTTCGCTGACCCGCTGCAGCACCCAGTCCGGCACCGTTTCCCGTACTTGGATTCCGGTCACACCCTGCACCGTCGGCGTCACGCTTTCCAGGTGTTGAATGTTCATGGTCGAAAGCACGTCGATACCGGCATCCAGCAGCTCCAGCACATCCTCGTAGCGCTTGCGATGTTTGCTGCCCTCGATGTTGGTGTGGGCCAATTCGTCCACCAGCGCGACCCGAGGCTGGCGCGCCAGAATCGCGTCCACGTCCATTTCCTCAAAGATTGCGCCTTTGTACTCGAGCTCCTTGCGGGGCACGACTTCAAGCTGCTTCACCAGTTCCGCGACCGTCTTCCGGCCATGGGTTTCAACTACCCCGATCACCACGTCTTCGTCGCGGCTTTTGCGCCGTATGGCCTCCGTCAGCATGGTGTAGGTTTTGCCCACGCCTGGCGCGTAGCCCAGAAAAAGTTTGAAAACGCCGCTCGTCTTCTCGGGCGGTGTCGTTTCCTCCAGCCACTGTTCGGGGGTCTTGGTCATCGTTGATCCCGATTATTGTCGTCGAGACGCGCAGCTTTGTCGATTCCGATTGCCCGCCGGACACACTTGCTTCGATTGCCCGTAGCCCACGGCTGGCCGCTCAATTACAATCTCCTCGTGAAATCTGCTCCTCGGTCGGTGATCGGATATGGCATCGCCGCCCTGACGGTCGCCGGCATTACGCTCGCCGGATACGTCTGGCTTCATCTCAATGCCACGACTATGGCCCTGGTTTTTCTCCTGGGCGTCCTCGCCATCTCCACGCTGTACGGCCTGCGGCAAGCCGTTTTCATGTCCGTTATCGCCGCGCTCGCTTTCAACTATTACTTCCTCCCTCCCATCGGTAGCTTGGCCATTTCCGATCCGCAGAACTGGGTCGCGCTCTTCGCCTTCCTGGTCACCGCCGTAGCTGCCAGCGAACTCGCCGCTCGCGCCCGCCGCGAAGGACGCGAGGCGGTGGAGCGCCGCCGGGAACTGGAGCGCCTCTATGGGTTCAGCCAGTTGCTGCTCTCCAGCGACAATGCGGCCGAGCTGCTGAACTTCATTCCGCGCTTTATGGTGGAATCCTTCAACGTTCGCTCCGCGGCCATCGCTCTTTCCACTCGCGCCGATGTTTACCGTTCCGGCCCCATGATTGATGGCCTCGAAGCGCACGATCTGCAGCTGGTTGCGCTCCGCGGCGAGCCGCACTTCGACGGTGCCGGCCAGATCGCTTTTATGCCGCTGCGCATCGGGATGCGCGTGGTCGGCGGCATGGGTGTTTCCGGCTCGCGCCTTTCCCGCCAGACGCTGGAGGCTATCGGCAGCCTGGTCGCCATCGCGGTGGAGCGCGCCAGCGCCTTCGACAAACTGAGCCGCGCCGAAGCTTCCCGGGAGAGCGAACAACTGCGGTCCGTTCTGCTCGATTCCGTCACCCACGAGTTTCGTACGCCCCTCACCGCCATCAAAGCCAGTGTGACTTCGCTGCTCAGCTCCCCCAACCAGTCCAGCGAAGCGACCTGCGAGTTCCTCACCGTCATCAACGAGGAATGCGACCGCCTGAACCGGCTCGTCGGCGAAGCCGCCGAGATGGCTCAACTCGATGCCAACAAAGTCGAGTTCCGCTTCGCCATTGCACCGGTCCGTCCCACCATCGACGCCGCCCTCGAAGACCTAAAACAACTTCTCGTCCAGCATCCGGTTGACATCCGCATTCCCGACGACCTCCCGCCGATCCGCATGGATGCCCCTCGCATCAAAGAAGTTCTGGTTCACCTGCTGGAGAATGCCGCCAAGTATTCGCCCGCCGGCGCGCCCATCCGCATCACCGCCGAGGCGCGCGACACCATCACTAACAAGGCCCGCATGGTTACCATCAGCATTGCCGACCGCGGTCCCGGCATCGACGATTTCGAGCAATCCCTGGTCTTTGAAAAGTTCTATCGTGGCCGCAATCAGCGTGTCCAGGTTCATGGAACCGGTATGGGTCTGGCCATCTGCAAAGCCATCGTGGAAGCCCATGGCGGCCGCCTTGGTCTCACCAGCCAATTGGCACACGGCTCGGTCTTTTATTTCACTTTACCGATGGGGTAGGAACTTGTTCCATCTCACTTATGGAATTCTTACTTGGATCGGCGATACGAAATCTGCGAAACTGCAAGTGATCTGCTAATTAGAGGAATGGCTCTTTGAGCTGAATCTTACCTGGGAAATGACCATGAGAATTCTATCGAATAAAACAACCCTCTCCATTGCTGCCAGCCTCCTTCTGTTCCTGGCTGGCCTGCTGATCGGTTACCACTTACTCTCCACGCCTCCTGCGGTCGTCCACGCTGCTCCTTCCGAAGGTATCGTGTCGAAATCTTATGGCCGATTAGTTGCGGCCATCGCCGATCGTATTGGCACCGGCCTCGTGTTCGAAGCCCAGGACGGCACCATCCGCTTCGTCAGCATCACCGGCATGAAAGAAGGACAGCTCTTCCGTTTCGACCAGACCCCGACCCATGGCGGCATCCCGCGCTCTTATGGCCGCCTGGTCACGGCCGTCGCTAACGGCAACGGCACGGGTCTCATCTTCGAAGACAACGACGGCGTCATCCGCTTCGTTACCCTTACTGGCGAGATAGAAGGGGAGTTAAAACGTCAATAAGCCGCGCCACTGCGGCGGAATAAGACAAACACAGCGCGTGCCAGCAAGTAATCTGGAGGCACAAAGGCGTTCAGTTCGCCCCGCCCGCAATCGACGGCACGAGCAACACCTCATCGCCTTCCTGAAACGCATACGCCGTGCCGCCCAGAAAGCGTATGTCTTCCTCGTTCACATAGATATTCAGGAAGCGCCGTACCTCACCGGCATCATCCCGTAAGTGCGTCTTCAAATCTGGAAACTTGATGTCGAGAGCGGCGAACAATTCGGCGAGGTTTGCCGCCTCGCACGTCAAATGAGGAGTCCCGGCCGTAAGCCGCCGCAACGGAGTAGGAATATGTACAGTAACGCTCATAAATGTCTCCTATAAGATGAGTTAGGTCCTTCCAAAACTTTTGTGTTTTCCGTGAGAAACGGGCTTCGTCAGACCACAGAGAGACAGAGCCTGGCCTGTCTAGGCAAACGCAACCGCTCGTGGAAACGCCGATGCCGGAGGCAGCGCAGAGAGTTTCGTCGCCAGGTACGCTTCAAACTCGCTCAACTTCGCGGCAATCGGTTTTTCATTCTGATATTTTTCGGCGAGCACGTCGGTGGTTTTCAGCCCGTTTCCGGTGATGCACAACACCGTCGTTTCCTCCGGCAAGATGCGGTCCTGCTGGATCAGCTTGCGGGCCACGCCCACCGTCACGCCGCCCGCCGTTTCCGTAAAAATACCTTCCGTCTGCGCCAGCAATTGGATGGAGCCAACCAGCTCATAGTCGGAAACATCCTCCGCCCATCCGCCGCTCCTGGTGATCGCCTGAATCGCGTAATGCCCATCGGCCGGATTGCCAATGGCCAGAGACCTGGCAATCGTCTTCGGCCGTTGCGGCTCGATCTCGTGGCTGTACTGCTTGATGGCCGTCGAAATTGGCGAGCAGCCCGAAGCTTGCGCGCCGAAAAAACGCACCGGCTTCGCAGCCACCAATCCCACGAGCGCCAGCTCATCGAACGCTTTCTTGATCTTGGTGATCAACGATCCGCCTGCCATCGGCACCACCACGTTATCCGGCAATCGCCACCCCAATTGTTCGGCGATCTCGTAGCCGACGGTTTTCGATCCCTCCGCGTAATACGGACGAAGATTCACGTTCACGAATCCCCATGGCTTTCCCGACGCCGCGTGCTCGTCGGCAATCTGCGAACACAGCCGATTCACATGATCGTAGCTGCCCTGCACCCGCACCACTTCCGCGCCAAACACATGCGTGCCGAGAATCTTCGCCGGTTCAAGATCCGCAGGGATGAAGATCCACGCTTTCAGGCCTTCCCGCGCCGCCTGCGCTGCCACCGCGTTCGCCAGGTTCCCGGTGGAAGAGCAAGCCACCGTGTCGAACCCGAAGGCTCGCGCATTTCCGAGGGCAACGGCCACCACGCGGTCCTTGAAGCTCAGCGTCGGCAGGCACACCGCATCGTTCTTGATGTGCAGCCCGCGGGATCCGATCTTCTCGCCCAGCCGGGGCGCGCTCACCAGCGGAGTGAATCCCACTGGCAGCGAGGGCGTAAACCCGCTCGGCAGCGGCAGCAGTTCGCGGTAGCGCCAGATGTCAGCCGGGCGCGAGGCGAACAGTTCGCGCGAAACGCGCTGCCGGATGGCTTCGTAGTCGTAGGTGACTTCCAGCGGAGAAAAACAGCTCTCGCAGATGGAGCGCGGCTGGTTGTCAAAGGTCTTGCCGCATTCGCGGCAGCGTAGTTGGTAGCTCGTCGACATCACTGGACTTCTTTCTGCGACTGAGGGACGAGCCGGGGAAGATCCCCAGATACTACAAAACCCCTTTTCCGGATAGGAAAAGAGGTTCGGGAGGTGCGAAACTTTGAACCGCTAAATTCGTTCGCGTGCCCGAATCTCATGGTCCCCGTATCCCCTACCCATCAAGCCAAAATCAGGCTCGATGGGGCCCGGTCGGGCGAGAGTTGGCACCTGCCAATCGTGATGTATGATCTCGATCCGGTTGCCGTGGCGTCCCAGGGCTCGTCCCTCAGCCACTCTACATGAAATTCTCGTTTGCCCAATCAAGAGCAAACTTGGGAAAAAATGTTAGCAACCGCTCGCACCGTCTGTCAAGATTTTTCTGCCTCGGCAAGGCCCACATCACAGCTTACCGTGACTAATCAACATGTTCGCCTTCTTCAAATCCGCCCGGGGCGGGCAAGACGTCGGTTTCGCGGGCGATCCATACGTAGAGCGTCGGCAGCAGGAAGATGCTCATGACCAGGTCGGCAATGAGCCCTCCGACAATGACGATGGCAAAGGGACGCTGCGAGTCAGAACCGATGGCATGCGACAAGGCCGCCGGAAGCAATCCCAGCGTAGCGACCAGCATGGTCATCATGATGGGACGCAGGCGCAGCACCGCTCCTTCCACCGCCGCATCCTCAATCGAGTAGCGTCTGGTTCGCAGCTGATTAATGTATTCCAGCATGATGACGCCGGTCTGCACCGACACTCCAAACAACGCCAGGAATCCCACGCCCGAGGAAACGCTGAAGTTTGTGCCCGTGATGAGCAGCGCCAGCAACCCTCCAATCCGGGCCATGGCCACGTTAGCCAGAATCAGGAATGACCATTTGAAGGACCGGAACATCGTATAAAGGATGACGAAGATGATGACGATGGTGATGGGGAGCACAATCAGCAGGCGTGCGTCAGCCCGCTTCTGGCTTTCGTATTCGCCTTCCCAATCAATCGTGTAGCCCTGCGGCAATTTGACCCCGTCGTTCACCTTTTGGATCGCTTCTTCCACCGTCGAGCCCAGGTCGCGTCCCCGCACGCTGTACTTGATGGCAACATAGCGGCGATTGCCTTCGCGATAGATTTCCGAGCCGCCATCGACCACGCTGGTGTGGCAGAGCTGCGCCAGCGAGACGCGTTCCCCGCTGGGCGAAAGCAGGCGGATGTTCTCGATCGCCTCCTTGGTGTCACGGTATTGGCGCAGGTAACGCAGCACGAGATCGTAGCGCGCCTCGCCTTGCAGGACCTGCGTGAGCGCGTTGCCTCCGACCGCGGTTTGAATCGCGTCCTGCACGTCGGCCACGTTGATCTGGTAGCGCGCGGCTGCGTCGCGGTCCACCGTGATGTTCATGTTGGGCTGGCCGAGCACGCGGAAGACTCCCAGGTCCTCGATTCCCTTTACGCCGCGCATGATGCTGACGGCCTGATCGGCTTTTTCCTCCAGCAAGCGCAGGTCGTCGCCATAGATCTTCGTGGCCAGTTCCCCTTTGACCCCGCTGACGGCCTCTTCCATGTTGTCTTCAATGGGCTGCGAGAATCCCCAGACGACGCCGGGAATCTTGTCGAGTTCGCGCTGCATGGCCGAGATCAATTCATCTTTATTCTGGTGGAAGACGGGACGCCATTCTTCCTTGGGTTTCAGGTCGACAAAGTATTCTGTGTTGAAGAAGCCGGTGGTGTCGGTCCCGTCATCCGGACGCCCGACCTGGCTGGTACACTGCGGAACTTCGGGAAAAGAACAAAGCGCGATACGCGCCTGGTTGGCGACGCGGATGCCTTCGTCCGGCCCGGTGGACGGAGCGAGCGTGCCGCGCACCCAGAAGGCGCCTTCATCCAGGTGGGGCAGAAACTCGGAGCCAATCACGCCGCCGAAGGCGAGATAGATGGCCAGGAAAAGGCCGACCAGCCCCACGCCCACGGTGAGCATGCGGTGGTGAATGGCCCAGCGAACGGCGGTCCGGTAGTGCTTGATGGAAAACGTCATCGCCGGGTTGTGCCATTCCTTGGCGCCTTTGGCGAAGGCGAAGCTCGCCAATACCGGCGCGATCAGGATGGAGAAGACGAGCGCGCCGAGCAGCGCAAAGGCTACCGTCCACGCCATCGGGTGAAAGAGGCGGCCTTCCACGCGCTGCAGAGTGAAGATGGGCAGGTAGGCCGTGATGATGATGGCGATGGCGTAGAAAACCGGGCGCTGCACTTCGTGCGCGGCTTCGCTGATGCGCTCGGTGGGAGTCTTGACCCCGCCATTCGCCTGGTTCAAATGGCGCACGATGTTTTCGATCATGACCACCGCGCCATCGACCACCATGCCGAAGTCGAGCGCGCCCAGGGAGAGCAGGTTGGCCGGAATCTGCCGCAGGTCGAGGCAGATGGAGGCGAACAACAGCGAAAAAGGAATGGTGGCCGCCACGATGAGCGCTGCCCGCACGTTACCCAGGAACAGAAAAAGAATGAGGGAGACGAGAATCATCCCTTCGGTCAGGTTGTGCAGCACGGTGTGGGTGGTGAAGTGCACCAGATCGCTGCGATCGATGAAAGGAACCACCTTGACACCCGGCGGCAGGATACGGGTGTTGAGCTCTTCAACCTTCTTTTCGATTCCTTGCAACGCCTCGTCCGCGATTGCTCCCTTGCGCAGCAGGACGATGCCGGAAACAACATCGTCATTGTCGACAATTTTTCCGTCTTCGCGGTGAATGGCCCGGGCAAATTGTCCCAGGCGGATTTTCGGGCCTTGCTCCACCACGGCGATATCTTTGATGCGAAGCGGCGTGCCATTCTTGGTGTAGATCACCGTTTCCGCAATGTCCTTCGTGTGGTCAACCAGCCCGATCGAGCGCACGTTGATCTGCTGCAATCCCTCTTCGATGAAGCTGCCGCCCGCATTCGCGTTGTTGTTGATGAGTTGCTGCTCGATCTGGCTGAGACTCAGGCCATAGGCGACGAGCTTGTTGGGATCGAGCCGGACCTGGTATTCGCGCGTGGGTCCGCCAAAGCTGGCCACGTCCACAATGTTGGGAACCGCCTTGAAATTCTTTTCGATGACCCAGTCTTCGATGGACTTCAGTTCCATCGGGTCGTAGGCGGGATTG
>Ga0187784_10002715_pt1 | contig 14220 bp, 10 predicted proteins | sample 1015_SJ02_MP15_2_FD_132964 | JGI IMG/M metagenome (GOLD analysis project Ga0187784, IMG submission 132964) | Tropical peat soil microbial communities from peatlands in Department of Meta, Colombia - 1015_SJ02_MP15_20_MG | ecosystem: Environmental > Terrestrial > Soil > Wetlands > Peat | place...
ACGTCGGTCTCGCTGCCATAGCGCGAGCGCGCCGCTTTCGCGATCGCGTCCTCCATGGCGGTGATCACGATGCGGCGGTCGATCGATTTCTCGCGCGCGACCGCGTCGGCGATCTGCAGCAATTCAAGCCGGTTGGCGCTGACGGCCATCGGTCATTCTCCCTGGTTTCCATTCGCACGCGCGGCCTTGCCGGGCCTGCGATCATTGTCGTCCTCTGCGGCGAGGCCGGTTTCGCTTTCCTGGCCACGCGCCTGTGATTTCCCGCGCCTGAGCGACTCGCGGATCAATTCGTCCGTGAGCACCAGGCGCGCTTCGCTCATGTCGGCGATCGGCAGCGCCACGTCGGCCGCCTCGCCAACGGCCGCGTCCTTGCGGCGCAGCCGCGCGGCCTCGCCGTCGGTGCCGAGCAGAACGCCGCGGAAGCGTTTGCGGCCATCCTGCGCGACCGCCATCTCGATCTTCGCCTCGTGGCCGGCGTAGCGCTCGAAATCCGAGCGGCGCACCAGCGGCCGGTCGATGCCGGGCGAGGAGATTTCGAGCCGATACTCGCGATCGATCGGGTCTTCGGCGTCGAACACCGGCGAGAGCGCGCGCGAGGCGGCCTCGCAATCCTCGATCGCCATCGAGCCGTCGGGGCGCTCGGCCATGATCTGCACCGTCATCCCGAGCGTGCCGGAGACGCGCACCCGCACCAGCCGGTAGCCGAGCTCGGCGAGCACGGGCGCCGCGATCGCGGCGACGCGCGCGGCAAGGCCCTGCTCGATGATGAGCCGGGGTTCGGCGATATCTTCAACGATCGCTGTGACCATGCGCCGGGTTCAGGTAACAAAAAAGAGCGGGTCCCGGGGGGCCCACTCTCAAAGACCGATCGGATCATCCGACCGCTATGAGATGTCCTGCTGACAGGACACCGCTGATATAGCTTTTTCGCCAGCAAATGCAATGGCGTCGCGGCGCCGCCGCGCCGGTTCCGGGCTTGCGCGCGGGTCGCCCCGGCCGGCTTAACCCTTTGTTAAAGATCATGAAAAAACCCATGCCGGAGAGCCCCCGGAGGGCGCGCGGATTAATTCAATCAACAGGGCGCTTGGGTAGAAATACGCACGGGCGGCGAAAACGATTTTGTTCTCGATTTTTCCGGAGGCCAAGCGTGCAGACAGGTGAGATCGCCGGCACCGACCTGGTGCTCAGCGCGGAGCGGACCTGCGGACACATTCTCTCGGTGAGCGGCTCGCAGGCAAGCGTGGGGCTGCCTGCCGCCAGCATCGATCCGGCGCGTTCCGCCGCGGTGACGGTCGGCAAGTTCCTGCGCGTGCAGCGCTCGAAGTCGCTCCTGATCGGCATGATCACCGAGGTGACGCAGGACATCACGGCGGCCGCGCGCGAGCAGGGGTTCCGCGCCGCCGCGCGCCTCGACATGATGGGCGAGATCCACCGGCGCGCCGACGGCAGTCACTATTTCCAGCGCGGCGTCACCGACTATCCGGCGATCGGCGATCCGGCCGCGCTGATCACGCATGACGAGCTGCGGCTGATCTACGACGTCGCACGATCGGCGAGCACGATCGACATCGGCGAGCTGCAGCAGGACGAGACGATCGGCGCCCATGTGAACGTCGACGAGATGCTGAGCAAGCATTTCGCCGTGCTCGGCACCACCGGCGTCGGCAAGTCGAGTGGCGTCGCGCTCATCTTGCGGCAGATCCTCGAGGCGCGGCCGAACCTGCGCCTGTTCCTGCTCGACGGCCATAACGAATATGCGCGCTGCTTCGGCGACAAGGCGCTGGTGCTCAACCCGCGCAACCTGCGGCTGCCGTTCTGGCTGTTCAATTTCGAGGAGACGATCGACGTCATCTTCGCCGGCCGGCCCGGCGTCGACGAGGAGGTCTCGGTGCTCGCCGAGCTGATCCCGGTCGCGAAGAGCAACTACACGCAGAACACCCGCTCGGGCGAGCGCCCGGTGCTCAAGCGCGCCGACTCGAAGGCGACCGGCTTCACCTGCGACACGCCGGTGCCGTATCGCCTCGCCGACCTCACCGCGCTGATCGACGAGCGGATGGGCAAGCTCGAGAACCGCTCCTCGCGCATGGTCTATCACAAGCTGATCCAGCGCATCGAAACCGTGCGCCTCGATCCGCGCTACGCCTTCATGTTCGACAACGCCAATGTCGGCGGCGACACGATGAGCGAGACGTTGCGCTCGCTGTTCCGCCTGCCGGCCGACGGCAAGCCGATGACCATCATGCAGCTCGCCGGCTTCCCGGCCGAGGTGGTCGATTCGGTCGTGTCGGTGCTCGGCCGCATGGCGTTCGACTTCGGCATGTGGAGCGACGGCGCGTTTCCGCTGCTGTTCGTGTGCGAGGAGGCGCACCGCTACGCCGCGGCCGACCGCTCGGTCGGCTTCGGCCCGACCCGCAAGGCGCTCTCGCGCATCGCCAAGGAGGGCCGCAAATACGGCGTGTTCCTCGGCCTCGTGACGCAGCGCCCGGCCGAGCTCGACTCCACCATCATCTCGCAATGCTCGACGCTGTTTGCGATGCGCATGGCGAACGAGCGCGACCAGGCGATCGTGCGCTCCGCCGTCTCCGACGCGGCCGCGAACCTGCTCGCCTTCGTGCCCTCGCTCGGCACCCGCGAGGTGCTTGCCTTCGGCGAAGGCGTCGCGCTGCCGACGCGGCTAAAGTTCAGAGAGCTGCCGCCCGAGTACATCCCGCAGAGCCAGGTGGTGATCAATTCGGCGACCGATCCCTCGAGCGCGCTGACCGAGGACTTCATCGACACGATCGTGAACCGCTGGCGCGGCGCCTCGATGAGCAAGGGTGGCGGCCTCGAGGCCGGCGGCGATTTCGATTCGTTCGCGCGCGACGAGTTCTCCTCGCTCTCGATCACCCCGCAGGCGCCGAGCGTGCCGCAGCAGCCGAGCATTCCGGCGGCTCCCGCCGCGGCGCCGCGCGGCGCCCCTGCGGCCGCCGCGCCGCAACGCAGCCTCGACCCGGATCGCTTCCGCCTCCTGAAGAAGCCGCTCGAGGGCGGCAGCGCGCTCGGCGCGCCCTCCGGCGCGCCCCCGTCCTGGCGGCGGTGAACTGAAAGGCTGTAGGGCGGATTAGCCCCAAGGGCGTAATCCGCCGAATCCACGTGGCGACTCAGGCGGCGGATTACGCGCGCAAGTGCGCGCTAATCCGATCGCCCGCGGATCGGAAAATATACGCAGATATACGTGCGGATTGTTATTAATGTTTATGTGTCACCCCTCGATTTGAAATGTCTACGCGAATCGATCGAAAGCGCGCATCGTTCAGGCAGCCGGTTCTCAGAGCTGCGGCATTCAATCGAGCTTAAGCTCGTCACCGCGGCGCGCTTAACCTGCCGCATGGCTTCGACAGGAAATTCAAGATGCACAAATTCAAGATCGGCACTCGGTTTGTGCTGTATTCACTCATGGTGTTCATGGGATTCGCTGCCCTCGCGGGATTTACCAGCTGGATGATTTACGACAGCATCCGGTCCGAGCGAATTGATAAGGTGCGTGGCCTGGCCGAAGCTGCCACCTCGATGGTCAAGGCCGCTTATGGCCGCAGCCAGAGCGGCGAGTTGAGCGTGGAAGCTGCCCAGGCTCTGGTCAAAGACCAGATCAGAAAACTGAGATACGGCGTAGACGATTATTTCTTCGTCTATGACTATGACGGCTTCAATATCGCACACGGCGCCAAGCCCGAGCGGGAAGGCAAGAACTTCTACAATGACGTCGACACGAGCGGCGTTCAGCTCGTGAAAGCGCAGATCGATCGCGCGCGCGACGGCACTGGCGTCGTCTATCTGATGTTTCCGCGGATGGGATCGACGGTGCCGGTGCCCAAGGTGACCTATACGATCGCGTTCGAGCCGTGGCATTGGGTGATTGGCACGGGCGTCTATGTCGACGATATCGACGCGCGCTTTGCCAAGATCGCCTGGCAATTCTTCTCGATCGCGGTTGTTGTTGGCGTGTTGATGGCGGGCGCTACGTGGCTGTTGTCAAGCGGGATCACCCGCCCGCTGCGCAGGCTGGTCCAGTTTACCGAGCAGCCGCTGTTCGAGGCGCCGACGCCCGAATACATGCGCGACTTGAGCTTGGCCGACGAGGTCGGCAGCGTGGCACGCGCGCTCAAGGCCTTCAAGGCGAGCGCGGAGGCAGAGCGCCGGCGCGCCGAGGCCGATATCGGGAGGGACCAGGCCGAAGCGGCGCGCCGCGAAGCCTTGATCGGCATGGCGACGACCGTCGAGACGGAAGCGAGCGCGGCGGCCGCCGGCATCGACACGCAGATAACCGCAATGACCGATGCGGCAGCCGGGATGAGTCGATCGGCAGGATTGGTCAGCGTCAGCTGCCAGTCCGTTGCATCCGCCTCCGAGCAGGCGTTGACCAATGCGCAGACGGTCGCCCGCGCGACCGAACATCTGTCCAGCTCGATCCGCGAGATCAGCGCTCAGGTCGCCCATGCGACCGAAGCCACCACGGTCGCGGTCAATCGGAGCGGCCAGGTGGGAGCGACGATCGAGCAGCTGGCGCAGGCGGTCGCAAAGGTCGGCCAGGTTACGACCTTGATTTCCGAGATCGCGTCGCAAACCAATCTGCTCGCCCTGAATGCGACGATCGAGGCCGCGCGAGCCGGCGAGGCCGGCAGGGGCTTTGCGGTGGTTGCCAACGAGGTGAAGAGCCTCGCCACTCAGACGGCCCGCTCGACGGAAGAGATCACGCGTCATATCGGTGAAATCCAGGCCGTCACGAGTGAGACCGTCCGCGGCATGAATGACATCAGCGACCGGGTGCGCTCGATCAACGACATTGCCGGTTCGATCGCTGCGGCGGTCGAGGAGCAGAATTCGGCGACCGGCGAGATCGCCCGCAGCGTCGCAGAGACCGCCAAGGCGGCGCAGGAGGTTTCCGGCCGAATTGCCGAGGTCTCAGGAGAGGCGACGCGCACCGGCAACGAGGCAGACCGGGTTCAAAGCCTGGCGGGCGATGTCTCCGCGGCGGTTTCTTCGCTGCGGCGGACCATTGTGCGCGCCGTCCGAAACTCGACCGTCGAGGTCGATCGCCGCCAGAGCAAGCGTTACGCGCTCGACCGGCCGTGCCAGCTGACAACCGGCAGCGGACAAAGCTTTGCCGCTCGCCTGCAGAACCTGTCCAAGGGCGGCGCCGGGCTGACCGGCGCGGATGCGCTGCGCGATGGGATGACCGGCAGGATCCAAATAGCCGAGCTTGGCGAAGTGCCTTTCGTGGTCGTCCACGCGGACAAGCTGGGCCAGCATCTGCGTTTTACCGCCGATGTCGCCGCCGCCCGACGCATCGACGATTACCTGGCGCGCATTGAAGGCGGCGCCCGCGCCGCTTAGGAAGCTCGGCAGCCAATGCTGTAGGGCGGATTAGTTAGCCGCAAAGCGGCGTAATCCGCCGACTGGGCGCATGCCGATAGCGGCGGATTACGCGCGCAACCGCGCGCTAATCCGCCCTACATTTTCCGAAACGTCAGGTAGCACGGCACCCGCCCCTCGCGGATCGCCTTCGCCTCGTAGCGGGTCGCAGAGAAATCCGCCCATGGCTTGCGCCAGTCGTCGGCGCGCGCGGCGGTCCAGACAAAGTCAGGAGAGCGGATGAGGCGCGCGAGCGTCCATTCGGCGTAGCTTGGCCAGTCGGTGGCGAAGCGGAATTCGCCGTCCGCGCGCAGCACGCGCGCGAGCCGCGCGATGTTCTCCGCATTGACGAAGCGGCGCTTCCAATGGCGCCGCTTCGGCCACGGATCGGGATAGAGGAGGTCGACCCGCCCGATCGATTGCGCCGGCAGCCAGTCGAGCAGCGCCACCGCGTCGGCGTGATGCAGGCGGATATTGGCGAGCTGCTCGGCGTCGATCGCCACCAGCGCCTTCGCGATGCCGTTGACGAACGGCTCGGCGCCGATGAAGCCGAGGCGCGGATTGGCGCGCGCGCGCGCGACCAGGTGCTCGCCCCCGCCGAAGCCGATCTCGAGATGGACATCGTCGACCGGAACGGGGAACAGCGCGCGCAAGTCGGAAGCGGGCGCCTTCAGATCGACCGCCAGCCGCGGCAGCAGCGTGTCGAACAGCGCGGCCTGGCGCGCGCGCAAGGGATGCCCCTTGCGCCGGCCGAAGAACGCACCGTGATGATGCGCGTCGCTCATACCGTCAGGTGGCACAAACGAAAATGGCCGGGCGTTGTCCGTCAAAGACGGGCGTGAACGCCCTTATGGCCCGACCATTTCCGAAACGTCGTGACCAGCGAGCGGTCAAAACGCCTTCTTGAGCTGCAGCGCGAGATCGGTGCGCTCCCACGAGAAGCCGCCGTCCTTCTCCGGCGCACGGCCGAAATGGCCGTAGGCCGCGGTGCGCTTGTAGATCGGACGGTTCAGCTTCAGGCCACGCCGGATGTTGGTCGGCGTCAGGCGGAACATCTCGGGCAGGACCTTCTCGAGCTTGCGCTCGTCGACCTTGCCGGTGCCATGCGTGTCGACGAAGAGCGACATCGGGTCGGCGACGCCGATCGCGTAGGCGACCTGGATGGTACAGCGGTCGGCGAGGCCGGCCGCGACCACGTTCTTGGCGAGATAGCGCGCGGCGTAGGCCGCCGAGCGGTCGACCTTGGTCGGATCCTTGCCGGAGAAGGCGCCGCCGCCATGCGGCGCGTAGCCGCCATAGGTGTCGACGATGATCTTGCGCCCGGTGAGGCCGCAGTCGCCGTCCGGGCCGCCGACCACGAAGTTGCCGGTCGGATTGACCAGGAAGTCCGACGCCTTCGCCGGCATCCAGCCCTTCGGCAGCGAGGACTCGACCGCGCCCTCGATCAGGTCGCGCACCATGCCGGGGGTGTACTTCTTGCCGTTGCGGTTCTGCGCATTGTGCTGCGTCGAGACCACGACCTTGGTGCAGCCGACCGCCTTGCCGTCGACATAGCGCACCGTGACCTGGCTCTTCGCGTCGGGCTGCAGGTCGAACAGCTTGCCTGCCCGGCGCTGCTCGGACAGCGTGCGCAGCACCCGGTGCGCGAAGAAGATCGGGGCCGGCATGTAGGTGCCCTTCTCGTACACCTCGCTCTCGGTGCAGGCATAGCCGAACATCATGCCCTGGTCGCCGGCGCCTTCCTCCTCGCCGTGCTTCTTCTTCTTGGCGTTGACGCCCATCGCGATGTCGGGCGACTGGCCGTGCAGCAGCACCTCGACGTCCGCGCCGTGCCAGGAGAAGCCGTCCTGGTCGTAGCCGATGTCCTTGACGACGCCGCGCGCGATCTCGGTCAAGAGCTCGCGATTCATGACCGTCGAGCCGTTGTATTTCTTCATCAGCGGCTCCTGGCCGCGACATTCGCCGGCGATGACGATCTTGTTGGTCGTGGTCAGCGTCTCGCAGCCGAGCCGGGTGTTGGCGTGGCTGTCGTCCTCGATGCCGAGCTTGATGTCGTTGGCGAGGAACGCGTCCAGGATCGCGTCGGAGATCTGATCGCATACCTTGTCGGGATGGCCCTCCGACACCGACTCGCTGGTGAAGAGATAGTTCTTGCGGTTCACCTTTGGAAACTCCTCGCGGGAAGCAGGCCGTTGCCGTGGCCGGGTTGGTTGTTGCAATTTTTGGCGCGGGGGCGCTCGCGCGCATTGTGGGTCCTGAAGTCCGCGTTTCTTGCAGCGCCACGTGCTGCGGTCAAGATGTGGGCTGAGCTTGGGCAGACGCTTGGGCGGTATCGTGGGCGTGAATCGCCGGCGCCGGCACAGCTTCCGAAAAACAATGCCACCGCCCGCCGACGGATGAGAGCGATTTGCTGCAAGCGCCCAATTTTACGGAAAAACTATGTGAATATATCGCTCTACCGTCCGCGCACGCGGCGCCAGAGCACGAGGGCAAAGGCCGCGAGCACGATGAGCCCTGCCGGCCCGTCGCCATGCTGCGCGTAGAAGGTCGGCGCGAGCGGCTGCGGCAATGACGCGTCGAGCACGCCTTCCTCGCCGAGCGGCAGCGAGCGGATGACACGGCCGACCGGATCGACCACCGCCGAGATACCGGTATTGGCGGCACGCGCCAGCGGCAGCCCTTCCTCGATCGCGCGCACGCGCGCCTGCTGGAAGTGCTGGTAGGGACCGCTGCTGCGCCCGAACCAGCCGTCATTGGTGAGGTTGACCAGCCAGCCGGGGCGCTCGCCGGGCGGTACCGCATCGCCCGGAAAGGCAATCTCGTAGCAGACCAGCGGCAGAAAAGGCGGGGCGCGCGGCGTGCTGATCCGCTGGCGCGCGCTCCCCGGGAGGTAGCCGCCGCGCAGCTTGGTCAGCTGCATCAGGCCGAGGCTCTCGAGGAAATCCTGGAACGGCAGGTACTCCCCGAACGGCACCAGGTGCAGCTTGTCGTAGATGGCGAGGAAGTTGCCGTCGTGGTCGATCGCATAGACCGAATTGTACGCGTGCAGCATGGCCGGCGTCGGTGCGGAGGTTGCCGGGCGCGCCGCGCCGACGATCAGCACGGTCGTGGAGGGAAGCAGGTTGGCGATCTGCGCCATCGCTTCCGGCTCGCGCTGGAGAAAGAACGGGAACGCCGACTCCGGCCAGATCAGATGCGTCACGTCCTTGACGCCGCTCGCGTCGGGGCCGGTGGCGCGATCGGAGAGCGCGAGGTAGCGCTCCATCACCTGCTTGCGGACGGCGTAATTGAATTTCTCGTCCTGCGGCAGGTTCGGCTGCATGATGCGCAGCTTCACGCCGGCGACGAATTGGGTCGGCGTGTAGGCAAGCCGCATCACGCCGTAGAGCCCGAGCGCCCCGACGATCACGAACGGCGCCAGCAGCGCAAACCACGCTCGCCGGCCGTCGGGACGCCGATCCGCGAGCAGCGCCGGCGTTGCGAACAGCCAGACGGCGAGAAACGTCAGGCCCCAGAGGCCGATCAGCGCCGCACCTTGCGCGAGCGCGAGCGGCGCGGTCAGCGCATAGCCGAAGGCATTCCACGGAAAGCCGGTGAGCAGATGGCCGCGCAGCCATTCACCGACCGTCAGCGCGACCGCGAGCGCCAGGATGCGTGACGGTCCGCGCACCCAGAACAGGCGTGCGGCCGCGAACGCCGCGGCGGTGTAGAGCGCAAGATACGCCGGCAGGCCGAGCACCGCGAACGGGATCAGCCAGGCGAAGGTTTTCGCATCGACCAGGAACGCGATCCCGATCCAGTAGAGGCCGGCGACGAAATAGCCGAGCCCGAACAGCCAGCCGGCGACCGCGGCGCCGACCGTGCCGCCGAGACGGCCGGCGGATGCGCCCTCGATCAGCCAGACCGCGACCGGAAAGGTCACGAACAGCACCGGCCAGGCATTGATCGGCGCGAGCGCGAGCGCCGAGGCGGCACCGGCGGCGAGCGCGAGCGCGGCACGCTGCCAGCCCCAGGAGAGGATCACCGCATGCGAGAGCCGCGTCAGCAGCGAGGCGGACGCGCTCACGTCGTTCCCTTGGCGGAGGCCTGCGGCCGCTCGCCCAGGCCCTTGCCGTCGGCGCGCGGCGGCTGCGTGCTGCGCCGCTGCGGCCGGCCGCTGCGGCGCATGATGCGCAGCCGCTTGAGCCGGCGCGGATCGGAATCGAGCACCTCGATCTCGAAATCGCCCGGGCCCGGAACCACCTCGCCGCGCGACGGCAGGCGGCCGACCCGCGTCATGATATAGCCCGCGAGCGTATCGACCTCCTCGGCGACCTCGTCGCCGATCTCGAACTCGGGGCCGACCGTCTTCACCACATCCTCGAGCGGCGCGCGCGCGTCGGCCATGAACGAGCCGTCGTGCTGGCGCACGATCGCGGGCGGCTGGTCGTCATCGTGCTCGTCCTCGATATCGCCGACGATCTGCTCGACCACGTCCTCCATCGACACGATGCCGTCGGTACCGCCATATTCGTCGATCACCAGCGCGAGATGGATGCGCGTCGCCTGCATCTTGGCGAGCAGATCGATCGCCGGCATCGACGGCGGGACGAACAGCACCTCGCGGATGATCTTCGCCACATGCAGCGAGACCGCGAGGTCGATCTTCCTCAGATCGAGCCCGGCGGTGAGCGGCTTCTTGCGCCGCGCGGTCGCGCTGACCCCCGCGTGGCGCACCATGTAGCCGATCACGTCGCGGATGTGCACCATGCCGACCGGATCGTCGAGCGTCTCGTTGTAGACCACGAGGCGCGAGTGGCCGGCGCCCTCGAACACCTTGATCAGCTCGCCGAGCGAGATGTCCTGCTGCACCGCGATGATGTCGGCGCGCGGCACCATGACGTCGTCCACCCGGCGCCCGCGCAGCGCCAGGATGTTGGTAAGCATGGTGCGCTCTTGCAGCGAGAAGCCGCTCTCCTCGTGCCCGCTGTCCTTGAGCACGGTCTGCAGCTCGGCGCGCGCCGAGGAGGACTGGTTCCAGCCGAACACGGCGCGCAGCACGCGCGCGAGCCAGCTCTCGCCGGCCTCGCGCAGCGGCGGCTGCGGTACCGGGACCGGCAAGTTGATCCGCTCCAGCGGGGCCGGAGGCTGGGCGTTGTTCGAATCGCTGCGACTTGGCGCGTCGGTATCGGGCATTGGCGTGAAATCAGGCTTGAGCGTTTTCGCTCAGGCTCGCTTCCTGTGCGTAAGGATCGGGCACGCCGAGGCGGCCAAGGATCCTACGCTCGAGCAATTCCATTTCTTCGGCCTGCGCATCCTCGGCGTGATCGTAGCCGATGAGGTGCAGAAATCCATGCACCGCGAGGTGGCTCAGATGGTGCGCGAGCGGCTTGTCGGCAAGCGCCGCCTCGCGCGCCGTGGTCTCGAACGCGATCGCGATGTCGCCGAGCGCGCCCGCCGGGTCGCTCGGCGGGGCGGGAAACGACAGCACGTTGGTCGGCTTGTCGATGCCGCGAAAGCGCGCGTTGAGCTCGCGGATCGCGGCGTCGTCGGTGAGCAGGATCGCGGTCGCGCGGCCCGCAACGTCGCGCGCGACGTCCTGCGCCGCCTGCATGATCGCACGGCGCACGATCGCGCCGGCGTCGGCCGGCCAGCGCTCGCTTTCGACCACGACGTCGAGCTCGGGCGCGCAGGAGCGCGTCATTCGCGCCGCTCCCGTTGCTCTCGCTGTTCTCTCTGCTCGATCCGCAGAACGGCCGCCGCGTCATAGGCCTGCACGATGCGCGCAACGAGCTCGTGGCGCACCACGTCCTCGGCGGTGAACGCGACGTGTCCGACGCCCTCGACATTGGCGAGCAGCCGGACGGCCTCGGCGAGGCCCGAAGTCTGGCCGCTCGGCAGGTCGGTCTGGCTCGGATCGCCGGTCACGATCATCCGGCTGTTCTCGCCCAATCTAGTGAGGAACATCTTCATCTGCATCGAGGTGGTGTTCTGCGCCTCGTCGAGGATCACCACCGCGTTCGCAAGCGTGCGGCCGCGCATGAAGGCGAGCGGCGCGATCTCGATCTCGCCACTTTGCATGGCGCGTTCCACGATGCGCGCGTCCATCAGGTCGAACAGCGCGTCATAGATCGGGCGCAGATAGGGGTCGACCTTCTCGCGCATGTCGCCCGGCAGGAAGCCGAGCCGCTCCCCGGCCTCGACCGCGGGGCGCGACAGGATGATGCGGTCGACCTCCTTGCGCTCGAACAGCGCGACCGCGTGGGCGACCGCGAGCCAGGTCTTGCCGGTGCCGGCGGGACCGACGCCGAACACGAGCTCGTAGCGCTTGAGCGCGCGCATATAGGCGTCCTGTCCTCCCGTGCGCGCGCGCACCGGGCGCTTGCGCAGGTTGATCTCCTCGAATGCGGGACGCGCGGTCGCGGGATCGAAGTCGAACAGCGAGCCCTGCGCGAGCGCCAGGCGAATCGCGCCTTCGACGTCGCCCTGCGAGAGATCGTGCCCGCGCTTGACCTGCTCGTAGAGGCCTTCGAGCACGCGCCGCGCGCGCTCGACCGCGTCGCGCGAGCCCTGCATGGTCACCTGGTTGCCGCGCGAGTCCGCCGTCACGCCGAGGCGGCGCTCGATCAGCGCGAGGTTCTGCCCGTATTGGCCGAACAGGGTAGAGGCGCGGCGATTGTCGTCGAAGGTCAGGACCGTTTCGGTCGTTGCGGGGTCGTTCGCCTCGCTGGTGGCGGGAACGATGCCGTTGTCGGTCGACAGATTGCGCAATGCCTCAGGCTCCGATTGCGGCTGCGACGCAGGAGTCTGCATCGATTCGCGGGGCGCCCGCGAGCGTGCCGAACAGACTATTCGTTCCAGGTTCCGTAATTGTGACGGAGACCATTTCGCCGATCAGGCGCTCCGGCGCCATCACTTGCACCGGCTGCAGATAAGGCGAGCGGCCGGTGAGCTGTCCGGGAAGGCGGCCTGCCTTCTCCATCAGCACGTCGAAGGTGAGCCCGCGGCAGCGCGCGTTGAAGGCGCGCGCGTTGCGCTCGATCGCAGCCTGCAGCCGCGCGAGGCGCTCCGCCTTGACGTCGTCGGCGATCTGGTCGTCCATCGTGGCGCCCGGCGTGCCGGGGCGGGGCGAATATTTGAACGAGAACGCGCCCGCATAGGCGACCTCGTCGACGAGCGCGAGCGTTGAGCGGAAGTCTTCCTCGCTCTCGCCCGGAAAGCCGACGATGAAATCCGAAGTGAGCGCGAGGTCGGGACGCGCGGCGCGCAGCCGCTCGATCACGCGCAGGTAGTCCGCACGCGTGTGGCGGCGGTTCATCGCGGCGAGCACGCGATCCGAGCCGGACTGCACCGGCAGATGCAGCTGCGGCGCAAGCTGCGGCAGCTCGCGATGCACCGCGACGAGATCATCATCGACGTCGCCCGGGTGGCTCGTGGTGTAGCGCAGCCGCGCGATGCCGGGGATTTCGGCGACGCGCCGCAACAGCTGTCCGAGCGTGACGGTCCGCCCGGAGCCTTGGCCGTCAAAGCTTTGGCCGTCAAAGCTTTGGCCGTGATAGGCGTTGACGTTCTGCCCGATCAGCGTGACCTCGCGCACGCCGCCCGCGGCGAGATGGCGCACCTCGTCGAGGATCTTCTCGACCGGGCGCGACACTTCCGCGCCGCGCGTGTAGGGCACCACGCAGAAGGTGCAGAACTTGTCGCAGCCTTCCTGCACGGTGACGAACGCCGTCACGCCGCGCGCGCGCGTCGCGGCGCGGGTCGGAGCGGGCAGGTGCGCGAACTTGTCCTCGACCGGGAACTCGGTTTCGACGGCGCGCGCCCCGCGCGCGAGCAGCTCGGGCAAGCGGTGATAGCTCTGCGGGCCGACCACGAGATCGACGACGGGCGCGCGGCGCATGATCTCGGCGCCCTCCGCCTGCGCGACGCAGCCCGCAACCGCGACCGTCACGGCGCGACCATGACGCGCGGCCTCGCGCTTGATCACGCGCAGGCGCCCGAGCTCGGAATAGACCTTCTCGGCGGCCTTCTCGCGGATGTGGCAGGTGTTGAGGATGATGAGGTCGGCACCCTCCGCGGTCGCGGATTCGACGTAGCCCTCAGGCTGCAGAAGGTCCGCCATACGATTGGAATCGTAGACGTTCATCTGGCAGCCGTAGGATTTGACGTAGAGCTTCTTGTCCTGCATCGACCCGCGAGGTTGAGGGCCTTCGCCCCGCCTAACCCGTTGCACTCATTGAAGGAATTATTGATGCCGGCACCGCCGGCCGACCCTCTATTTAGCGCCTTTCAGCTCAAATGGGAACGGCGGCTCGATTACGCCACGCCCGCGCTCGCGCCCGGCTTGCCGCGCAGCGCCGCGATGGTGAAGCGGCGGATCGTCGTCTCGAGGGTGCGCGCCAGCGCCTTGCGGTCGGTCTCGCCATTATAGGCGATCGGCTCGCCCCAGGTGACCGTCACGTCGATCGCGCCGAGGCGGGCAATACGCGCGATATGCGGTACCAGGCTCATCTTGCCGTACCAGGCGGCGCGCGGGCGCAGATAGCGCCCGAGCGGGACGCCCTGCTGGCTGACATAGGCAAGCGACAGCGGCTGGATCCAGATTTCGCCGCTGCCCTGCGCGCCGGCGAGTGCCGCCCCCGCCGCGCCGATCAGCGCGGTGCGGAATGGCAGCACGCGGTTGCCGTCGCCCGCCGTGCCCTCGCCGAACAAAAGCACCGGATCGCCCTCGGCGAGGCGTTGTGCGATCGCGGCGTTCACCTCGCCGGTCTTCTGGCGGCGGTCGCGCTCGACGAACACGGTGCGCTGCAGCTTGGCGAGCAGGCCGAAGAACGGCCAGCGCGCGATCTC
>Ga0187784_10002716_pt1 | contig 14220 bp, 13 predicted proteins | sample 1015_SJ02_MP15_2_FD_132964 | JGI IMG/M metagenome (GOLD analysis project Ga0187784, IMG submission 132964) | Tropical peat soil microbial communities from peatlands in Department of Meta, Colombia - 1015_SJ02_MP15_20_MG | ecosystem: Environmental > Terrestrial > Soil > Wetlands > Peat | place...
CCCCAGGCGAGATATTCCGGCACGGTGAGAACTTTCAGCCGCGCGATGTTCATGGCGAGAGATTACACTTTTGCGAGCGGCTGCGAAACCGGGTTCAAGCAAACGCCGCGCCGCCCGCCGTCGGCCTGTTCCGTCGGATTACAGCTCGACGATCATGCCGTCCTCGGCGGTTTCGAACGGCAGCTCGGCGCGGCGTGCGAGCATGTCGTTACTCATGTGGGTCAGCACGAGACGCTTGGGGCGGATTTGACCGAGGTGGCGCTCCAGCAAGCTCAGCGCCATATGGCTCCTGATCGGCTTGTTCCGGGTATAGGCCTCGCAGATGAAGAGGTCGGCGGCGCGTCCGACCTCGATCAGAGTCTCGGTCCATTCGGTGTCGACAGAAAAGCCGATGACTTTGCCTTCGGCCTCGATGCGGAAGCCAAGGCATGGTCCGGCTCGATCGTCGTGCGCGACATGGAACGGCGTCACCCGCATGGAACCGATCTCGTTGCGCCGGCTGATTTCCAGTTCCCTGAGCGTCAAGGGGAAGCATAATTCCAGCGTCTTGGTGCCGGGGAAGGCGGTCTCCATCATTTCCGCATAGCGCGATTTGAGGCCGGGCGGGCCGGCAACAACGAGAGGGCGCTGGCGTTTGAGCACATAGTTCGATTCCAAGATGAAGAAAGGCAGTCCGCCAACGTGATCGGCATGGAAATGCGAGATGAAGATGACGTCGATGTCGTTGCGGCTGATCGCAAGCTTGTTCATGGCAACCAGAGAACTCGCGCCGCAGTCGATCAGTGCATTGATATCCCGGCCAAGGAGATGAAAGCAGGTATTGAATCGTCCGCCCGAGCCGAAGGCGTCGCCGCAGCCTACGAATTGCAATTGCATGAATGCTCCTTACGTGGTTAGCAACGGCCCGGCGAGGGCGCGCCGGGCAGGTTTGGCCACGGCCGGAGGCGGCAGTGGCGCTTCGGTCCGGCGATGGGTCCGTGACCTCTGTCACAAGGGCTCGACTGCCCGGCGTTTTAGCTAATCATGTCAACCCGCTGTCTTGTCATTAATTTTGCCTCTTTACCACGTTCATTCTATGGGCTCTGATGGGACCGCGAAGGCCGCGGGCATTAGCTAATATACGCGGCGGCGTCACGCCATGATCGCAACACAAACCGGCGTATCCATTGCTCCCGGTCAGGCTTTTAGGGGACCACGAGTGCAGCTTCGAACAAATTGGTCCGGCGTGGTCGCAGCGCTGGCGCTGGCCGTCACGCTGTGCGGCTGCGCCAATATCGATCTCGATACCAGCCAAGCCTGGTTTGCCAAGCCGCTCGACGTAACCGGACACAACGCCGGCGGCTACAGCTTTTCCGAACTTGCGGAAACGAAACAGCGGCGGCGCCCGATTTCTGCCAACGACTTGGTCGATCGCGATGGGGCCTGCGGGCCGCCGACGACGCCGCAACCAGGGGCGGCGCCGGGCAACCAAGCCGGTGGCCCGGCCCCGGCGCCGGACACGGCGTCATTGCTCGGCGGCGGTATTGCGCTCGGCATGAGCGAATGTGACGTGGTCTTCCGCGCCGGCCAGCCCACCACGGTGGAACTCGGTAAGAATCCGAACGGCGATCGCACCGCCGTGTTGACTTTTAAGAACGGTCCGCGACCCGGCATCTATAATTTCGAGCGCGGGTCCCTCATGGCAATGGATCGCGTCGAGCAGCCAGCCGCCCTACCGCAGCCCGAGAAGAAAAAGGCCGCAAAGTCGACCAAGCCGCAAAAGAAGAACGATCAGACCTAACCCGCATTCAGGGGGACGGGCTACGGCGCTTGCCGGGATCATGCGTGAAGGTTATAAGCCGGCGCGGTTCCACGCCGCTTTCGCACCTCCCAAAGTTTTGCAATTTCAAAGGACGTGTTGATGACGATCGAGCGTACGTTTTCGATCATCAAGCCGGATGCCACCGCCCGCAACCTGACGGGTGCGATCAACGCGATGATCGAAAAAGCCGGCATGCGCATCGTGGCGCAGAAGCGCGTACGGATGAATCGTGCAGAGGCGGAGACGTTCTACGCGGTGCACCGCGAGCGGCCATTTTTTGGCGAACTCGTCGATTTTATGACTTCGGGGCCGGTCGTCGTGCAGGTGCTGGAAGGCGACAATGCCGTTGCCGCCTTTCGCGATCTCATGGGCGCCACCGATCCGGCCAAGGCCGCGCCCGGCACGATCCGCAAGGTGTACGCGAAATCGATCAGCGAAAACTCGGTGCACGGCTCGGACGCCGCCGCTACCGCAGAGAAGGAAATCGTACAGTTCTTTGCCGGCAATGAAATCGTCGGTTGAGGCCGGGCCGGGTGGGTTCGATCACTGAATATCTCAATCCCGCGCTGTGGCGCGATTGGATTTATGCGAGTATCGACCAATTGGGGTACACGGCGTTCTGGTTCGCCGTACTGCAGATCATTTTCATCAATTTCCTCTTGTCCGGCGACAATGCCGTCGTCATCGCGCTGGCCTGCCGCGGCCTGCCGCCGCAGCAGCGACGTTGGGGCATGGTCGTCGGCGCCGGGCTCGCCGTGATCTTGCGCATCATTTTTATTGGCGTCATCGCATGGCTGATGCTGCTGCCCTACTTTAAGCTGGCAGGCGGTGCCGCGTTGGTGATGATAGCGGCCAAGCTGCTCGTGCCCCAAGATGCCGACCGAGATGAAATCCAAGCGGTTCCGCATTTGTGGCGTGCAGTCATGGTCATCGCCGTCGCCGATGTCATCATGAGTCTCGACAACATCATCGCCATCGCGGTAATCGCGCGGGGCAATCTCTTGTTGCTCGCAATTGGTCTCGTGATCTCCATTCCGCTGATCATGGCTGGCGCGGCTCTGATCATCACGGTGTTCGACCGCTTTGCGATCTTCGTCTGGGCCGGCGCGGCGCTGCTTGGCTGGGTCGCCGGCGAGGTCATTGCGACCGACCCGGCGGTGGCGTCGTATCTGACGGCGGTCGGCGGCGGGAACTTTTCGCGCCAGGTCGAGTTCGCTGCGGGCGGCGCCGGGGCGCTGCTCGCCATCGGCGCGGGCGGGCTATGGCGAAGCTTGCACGGGACCAAGATTCGATCGGGCGCCGCGCGCAGTAAAGCATAGCCATGCTTGCGCCGCATTTCTTCGGCTTGTTGGCGCGGCAATCGGATTTTGGCCATCCGGCCGGTGCTGTTCTTGCCGACAAAATCGCTTCGGACTTCCCCGCTTCGGACTTCCCCCAAAATCTGGCTTGTGGCGCGAGTCGTAGCACTTGCACGCAATGTGCGATCGCTGTCCCCGCGTCTGCGCTGACATCTGGAATGATCTAGGAGACAGACGATGCAGAAAGGCACCGTCAAGTGGTTTAATCCAACCAAGGGCTACGGCTTTATCAAGCCGTCGAGCGGCGACAAAGACGTGTTCGTTCACATTTCTGCCGTCGAGCGGGCCGGCCTACGCACGCTCAATGACGGCCAAGAGGTGGAGTACGAACTGGTCACGAACCGCGGCAGGACGTCGGCCGAGAATCTGAAGGTTGCGTGAGCCAAAACCGGAAAATCCCGCTTCTCGTAACCCCCGGTTTCGCACCCGGGGGTTATTTGTTTGCGAGCAGTGATCTCTACTGCGCAGTGCTCTCGCCAGCGGAGGAGAATGGGCTTGCCCGGCCTTCGGCCACCAGGCGCAAGGCCTGTGGATAAATCCGATGCTCGAGCTCCAGCACACGCGCCGCTAGTGTTTCTTCCGTGTCGCCTTCAACCACCGGCACCCAGTCCTGCGCGATGATCGGTCCTGAATCCATCTCGAAGCCGACGAAGTGCACGGTGGCGCCGTGCCGCTTCACGCCGGCTTCGAGCGCCCGACGGTGGGTGTGCAGCCCTTTAAATTGCGGCAACAGCGCCGGGTGGATGTTGATCATGTGGCCGCTCCAGCGGGCGACGAACCCGGCCGTCAATAGCCGCATGAAACCGGCGAGGCACACGAGATCGATACGGTGCGCCATGAGTTGATCATCAAGCGCGCGATCGAACGCTTCGCGGTCCTCGCCGAACGGCCTGTGATCGACGAGCGCAGTCGCAATACCTGCCTCGCGGGCGCGGGCGAGGCCCAAGGCGTCGGGCCGGTTCGACACGACGAGCACGATTTCCGCGGGGTAATCTTCCGCCTTGGCCGCCTCGATCAGCGCTGCCATGTTTGAGCCACGGCCGGAGATGAGCACTGCGACGCGTTTCTTGGCCATGCGGTTCACCAGGACAGGTCGAGGTGCCCGCGAAAGCCGACTTGAGCGCCGCCCGAGGCGGCAGCGACTTCGCCCAGGCGCACCACCGTCTCGCCGTTTTCGGCAAGCCGCGCAGTTGCGGCGTCCGCGCCTTCCCGATCGAGGACGGCCACCATGCCGATGCCGCAATTGAATGTGCGCAGCATTTCATTGGCGCTGATGTCGCCGGCCGTGGCGAGCCATTTGAACACCGGTAGAACGGGGACGCGGTCGAGATCCAAGGAAACGGCGAGGCCCGGCGGCAGCACACGGGGAATATTCTCGATGAAGCCGCCGCCGGTGATGTGTGCCAATGCCTTGACCGCTTGCGTGCCCCGGATCGCGGCGAGACAGGATCGTACATAAAGGCGCGTCGGCGTGAGCAGCGCCTCGCCCAGACGGAGCGAACGTTCGAATGGTGCCGGACTGTCCCAAGTCAGCCCGGCGCTTTGGGCCACGCGGCGCACCAGGGAGAAGCCGTTCGCATGCACCCCGGTCGAAGCGAGCCCGACCACGACGTCGCCGGCCTTGATATCGGCGCGCGGCAGTACGCCGTTGCGGCCCACGGCGCCCACGGCGAATCCTGCAAGATCATAGTCGCCGCCCTGATAGACCCCGGGCATTTCCGCCGTCTCGCCGCCGATCAGGGCGCAGCCTGCCTCTCGACACGCGGCCGCGACACCCTTTATCACAGCTGTGCCGACCGCCGGATCGAGCTTGCCACAAGCGAAATAGTCGAGGAAGAACAACGGCTCTGCGCCTTGGACCACGAGGTCATTGACCGACATGGCGACAAGGTCGATGCCGATCGTGTCGTGGCGGGAGGTTTCGACGGCGATCTTGACCTTGGTGCCCACGCCGTCGGTCGCGGCGACCAGGATCGGGTCGGAGAATCCTGCCGCCTTCAAATCGAACAGGCCGCCAAATCCGCCGATCTCCGCGTCGGCGCCCGGGCGCGCGGTCCCGCGCACCAACGGCTTGATCAATTCCACCATACGGTTGCCGGCATCGATATCGACGCCGGCGGCCGCGTAGCGCGCCTCATCCACGAAAGCCACCAAGTCACTGACGATCCTCCCCGGCTGGGGAGGCATTGCTGGCGCCTCCTACGTCGGAATCGCCGGGTGCGCAAGCGCACGAGCGTCGGTATATAGTGTGATTCAGCGACGGTGCGCGAGCAGGCGGATATTTCCGACGAAAGCGTGCCGCAAGCCGGGGCGCGGTTTGAGTATCCCAAATCTAATCACCTTGGGACGTATACTTTTGGTGCCGGTCGTGGTCTGGGCGATCACGTCGGGACAGATGCGCATTGCGTTTCTCTTGTTCTTGGTAGCCGGCATCAGCGACGCCGTCGACGGCTTTCTCGCCAAGCGATTCCACATGGCAAGCGAGCTTGGCGCCTATCTCGATCCCTTGGCCGATAAGGCGCTGATCGTGTCGATCTATGTTTCGCTCGGCATCGCCGGCGGGCTGCCGATCTTCCTCGTTATCCTGGTGGTTTCTCGCGATATCATGATCATCGGCGCCTTTATGCTGTCCTGGCTTGTCGGCAAGCCGATGCCAATCCGGCCGCTCTTGGTCTCGAAGGCCAATACCGTGGCCCAAATCTTCCTTGCCATGCTGGTCCTTGCCGAACAGGCCATCGGCTTCGCCGCCGTTCTGGCGTCTGAACTTACCATGGCGCTCGTCGCCATCTTGACCTTGCTCTCGATCGCCTTCTATCTCGCCGAGTGGGTCCGCCATATGAACTCGTTCGGCGCCGGGCACTGATCGCGGCGCCGCGAAGGGTGCGCAATGCAGTTCGAGCGCAACATCGTGTTCTGGCTTGCCGCTCTGGTCGTTTTCGTCGGCTTGCTGTGGCTATTGAGCCCGATCCTGCTGCCTTTTGTCCTCGGCATGGCGATCGCTTACGTGCTCGATCCCCTTAACAGAAGGCTGACCCAACGCGGCATGAGCCGGCTTTTCGCGGCGTTCATTATTGTCGCCGGCTTCGTGCTCGCGTTGGCGCTTCTGCTTCTCCTCATTGCACCCCCGCTGGTTAAACAGCTTTCGGCCTTTATCGCCAATGCCCCAGCCTATGCGCAGCGTTTGCAAAATCTCCTGAGCGATCCGAGTTATCCGTGGCTGAAGCACATTGTCGGCGACAATCTCAGCGGCGCCGACAAGTCCGCCGGCGATGTGATGAATCAGGCGATGGGCTATTTAACGGGACTGCTCGGTTCGCTGTGGTCGAAAGGCCAGGCGCTGATCTCGATCTTCTCGTTAATGATCATTACGCCGGTTGTCGCGTTCTATCTGGGCTGCGATTGGGATCGCATCGTGAGCAGCGTCGATCACTTGATACCGCTGGCGCAGCGCGAAACCGTGCGCAAGCTAGCCCGCGAGATCGACGCGTCGATCTCGGCCTATGTCCACGGCCAGTCCGGTGTGTGCCTTATCCTGGGTTCTTATTATGCAGTTGGTTTGACCCTGAGCGGTTTAAGCTTCGGCTTCCTCATCGGCGTGGTGAGCGGCCTCATCAGCTTCATTCCCTATGTCGGTTCCCTGACTGCGCTCGTGGTCTCACTCTGCGTCGCAGTGGCACAGTTTTTCCCGGACTGGGGCCGGATCCTTATCGTCGCCGGTGTCGTCCTCTTCGGCCAGTTTCTTGAGAGCAATGTGCTCGCGCCGAAACTCGTGGGCCACAGCGTCGGACTGCACCCGGTTTGGCTCATGTTCGCGCTGTTCGCTTTTAGCTACCTATTCGGATTCGTTGGACTTTTGCTCGCCGTGCCACTGGCCGCCGCGACCGCCGTGCTGATCCGGTTCGCGATTGGCCGTTATCTGGCGAGTCCGCTCTACACCGGAAACCGGCCGTCATAGGCGCCATGTCCTCCCGCCCGCGCCAGCTTGCGCTCGCGCTCGACCATGCCGAAAGCTATGCCCGCGAGGATTTTCTGTCCGGACCGTGCAACGCGGGCGCGCTCGCGCTGATCGACTCTTGGCCGGACTGGCCGGCGCGCGCTGTCGCGCTGGTCGGGCCGGAAGGATCCGGCAAAACGCATCTGGCGACGATCTGGGCGGCGGCAGCGGGTGCGCGCGCGGTCTCCGCGCGCAGCCTCGCCGAGGCCGATATTCCAGCCGCGCTCGCGACCGGCGCATTGGTCATTGAGGACGCCGCAGCCGTAAGCGACGAGCGGGCGCTGTTTCACCTGATCAATCTTGCCCGCGAGGAGGAAGCTTTTATTCTTTTCACCGCGCGCAGCGTGCCGTCGATATGGCCGGTGGTTATCCCGGATGTGGTTTCGCGGCTGCGGGCGCTGCCGGTGGTGACGCTGCAGGCGCCGGACGATGCGATGCTGCGCGGCGTCATCGTAAAACTTGCAGTCGACCGTCAGCTCACGCTCGACGAAGGCGTCGTGCGCTATCTGTCTACCCACATCGAGCGCTCATATGCGGCCGCACGCTCGGCCGTGATCGCCTTGGATAAGGAAGCATTACGGCAAGGACGGCCGCCAAGCCGGGCACTGGCCGCGGAAATGTTCCGCGACAGCGGCTAGGTGCTTGGGCGGGGCGCTTGGGCGGCTGGCGGCCGGTGCCTCGATTTGGATCACTTTCCGTGATGAGGCTTTAGTGGGCTTGACGGAACCCGCTACCGCCACGTTCTATCAACGTAATGCTTTCATTGGATTGTTATAAAGTGACGAACGTAGCGCTCGAGGAACACGGATCGGCCATGGCCGAAAGTAGCCAAGCCACTGCTGTCATACGAGAATCCGGGTCCGTGCGGCGGCTGGATGCGTTGCGGTCGCACGAATCGGTGCCGCACCATCTGGCGTCGGAGCTGGTTTCCAGTCCGGACCGATTCATCAACCGTGAGCTGTCGTGGCTGAATTTCAACCGCCGCGTGCTGGAAGAGTCGGCCAATCCCAGGAACCCGCTGCTCGAACGACTGAAGTTCCTCTCGATCTCCGCCAACAATCTCGACGAATTCTTTATGGTGCGCGTTGCCGGCCTCGGCGCGCAGGTGCGCGAAGGCATCAGTACCAAGAGCCCCGAGGGATTGACGCCGGCCGAGCAGCTTGTCCGCATCGCCGACGCGGTATCCGTCCTGGTTGAAGATCAGCAGGCGCAATGGCGGGAGCTACGCTCTGCGCTTGCCGGCGCCGGCATCGTCTTGGTCGATGGTCCCGACGTCACCAAAGCGGAGAAGGCTTGGCTTGAAGACTATTTTCTGGCCCACGCATTTCCGGTTCTGACGCCGCTCGCCATCGATCCGGCGCATCCATTCCCGTTCATACCCAATCTCGGATTTACCATCGCCCTGCAACTTGCACGCGGCAAGGACGGCAAGGCGATGAACGCACTCATTCGAATGCCGAACCGGATCGAACGGTTCGTGCGCCTGCCGCAGACAGGCGAAGGCGGCAAGGTGCGGCTGATTTCGATCGAGGGCACGACGAGCCTTTTTATCGGCAAACTCTTCCCCGGCTATGCCGTCAAGGGGCTGGGCGCATTTCGCGTCATCCGCGACTCCGAAGTTGAAATCCTGGAAGAGGCCGAAGATCTGGTGCGCTTGTTCGAGACCGCCCTCAAGCGCCGCCGTCGTGGCTCCGTGATCCGGCTCGACATCGAGGCAACGATGCCGGTGGAGTTGCGGCGCTTCGTGCAACAAGCGCTTGGCGCCTCCGACGACAGTATTTTCAGCGTCGACGGCGTGCTCGCGCTCAACGAGATGGGACAGATCGCCAATCTCAACAGGCCTGACCTCGAATTCGTGCCCTATACGCCGCGCTATCCCGGCCGCGTTCGCGATCATGGCGGCGATAACTTCGCGGCGATTCGCCAGAAGGATTTCATCATCCACCACCCCTTTGAATCCTTCGACGTGGTGGTGAATTTCCTGCAGCAGTCGGCGCGCGATCCGGACGTCGTCGCCATCAAACAAACGCTCTATCGCACCTCGGCCGACTCGCCGATCATCAAGGCGCTTGCGGAAGCGGCGGAAGCCGGCAAATCGGTTACCGCTCTGGTCGAGTTGAAGGCGCGCTTCGACGAGGAGGCCAATATCCGTTGGGCGCGCGATCTCGAACGCGCCGGCGTACAGGTCGTGTTTGGATTTCTCGAGCTCAAGACCCACGCCAAGCTTTCGCTGGTGCTGCGTCGCGAGGGCGCGGCACTGGCCTCCTATGTGCATGTCGGGACCGGCAACTATCACCCGGTGACGGCTCGCATTTATACCGACCTGTCTTTCTTCACCTGCGATCCCGTCATCGCGCGCGACGTTGCCCGCGTTTTCAACTACGTCACCGGCTATGCGGAACCCGCCGAGCTCGAGCGCATGTCGGTCTCGCCGTTGTCGCTGCGCAACCGCATTCACGAACACATCGACGAAGAGATCGCGCACGCCAAAGCCGGGCGTCCTGCGGCGATCTGGATGAAGATGAATGCCTTGGTCGATCCCGACATCATCGATGCGCTCTATAAGGCGTCCAACGCCGGCGTCCCGATCGATCTCGTGGTGCGCGGCATATGCTGCCTGCGGCCCGGCGTCCCGGGCCTCTCCGACAATATCCGTGTCAAATCCATCATCGGTCGTTTCCTCGAGCACGGCCGCATCTATTGTTTCGGCGCGGGCCATGGCCTGCCGCATCCCAAGGCAGCGGTCTACATTTCCTCCGCCGATATGATGCCGCGCAATCTCGACCGCCGCGTCGAGGTGTTGTGTCCGATCCTCAATCCCACCGTGCATGAGCAGGTGCTCGACCAGATCATGGTGGCCAATCTGAAGGACAATGAGCAGAGTTGGCAGCTCTTAGCCGACGGTTCCTCCTCGCGCATAGAACCGGCGGCGGGCGAGGAAGTGTTCAACGCCACCACCTATTTTATGACCAATCCCAGTCTGTCCGGCCGCGGCAAGTCGCCTAAGGACTCCATCCCCCGCTTGCGCCACCGTCCGGAGCGAATGTGAATCGACGCCGAATCGCGTAGGGTGGCACCGGCCGCCATGCAGGGCCCGGGCAGCGAGAACGACAGCGGCACTCATGCCATGCACGATCCACGGCCGGGGGCGGACAACGCCTTGACTGCCGTTCGCAGATTTCGATCGATGAGCAGCGCCACACTCGACGCCCAGGGACGTCTCGACCACGGTCCGCCGATTGCCGTCATCGACATCGGTTCGAATTCCGTGCGCCTTGTCGTCTATGAAGGTCTCACCCGCAGCCCGACCGAACTCTTCAACGAGAAGGCATTGTGCGGGCTTGGCCGCGAAGTGCAGACGACGCGGTTGCTCGCCGCGGATGCGATCCAGCACGCGCTAGCGACGCTGAAGCGGTTCCGTGCGCTGTGCCAGACGATGGGAGTGAAGCGAACCTTCGCCATCGCCACGGCGGCCTGCCGCGACGCCAAAAACGGCCGCGCGTTCATCAAACTCGCCGAACGTACCATCGGGGTCGACATCGACGTACTGTCGGGTGCGCGCGAGGCCGAACTTATCGCGCTCGGCGTCATCTCCGGCGTGCACCGGGGCGATGGCGTTGTCGGCGATCTGGGCGGCGGCTCGCTCGAGCTGGTCGATGTGCGCGGCACGCGCGCAAGCCATGGCCTGACCCGCCCACTCGGCGGCCTTGCGCTTGCGGACGTAACGGAAAAATCGGTGAAAAAAGCGGAAAAGATCGTCAAGAAGACGCTGAGCGGCCTGTCGATGCTCAAAGCCTGCGAGGATCGCACCTTTTATGCCGTCGGCGGAACGTGGCGGTCGCTGGCGCGATTGCACATGTGGCAGACCGGATATCCGCTGCACGTGATGCACGGCTACGCGCTTCCTGTCGACGAAGCGCTTGAATTCGCCAAGCTGTTGCACCGGGTCGACGTCGAGACGCTGTCGAACATCGAGGTGGTGGCAAATGCGCGGCGCCCACTGTTGCCCTACGCCGCGCTCGTGCTCGAACATATCCTGCGGGTCGGCAAGCCGCGGCAAATCGTATTTTCCGCGCTCGGCGTGCGCGAGGGACTGCTGTATTCGCAACTCAAGAAGAAGGACAAGGAGAAGGACGGGCTAATCGAAGCCGCGCGCCAGCTCAACACTTTGCGCTCGCGTTCGCCGCGCCATGGCGAGGAACTGATCGAGTGGACCGACCGTTTCATGGCCTCCTCAGGCCTCGATGAGACGGCTGAGGAACGCCGCTTGCGTCACGCCGCGTGCCTATTGGCCGATATCGGCTGGCGCGCCCATCCCGATTACCGCGGCGAGCAATCGCTCAATATCATCGCCCACGCCGGTTTTTCGGCTATCGATCATCCCGGCCGCGCCTATCTGGCGCTTGCTGTGTTCTTCCGGCACGTCGGACTGGTTATGGATGACGAACTCTCGCCGCGCTTACGCGAACTGGTGTCGACGCGCATGCTCGATCGAGCGCGCGTGCATGGCGCGGCGCTGCGGCTGGCTTACGTCGTTTCCGCAGCGATGCCGGGCGTGCTGGTCGAGACTTCGCTTGCCATCGAGCGGCACCGCTTGGCGCTGCGCCTGCCCGGCGAATTTGCGGCGCTCTCCGGCGAGCGCGTTATGAACCGGCTGCGGTCGCTCGCACGTCTCATCGGCCGCGAGCCGGTGCTGCTGATGGGGTAGTTCAATGTCTCCGGGTATGAAAGAAATTATGTAGTCGACAATACGGCATTTGTCATAGCTCAATATTTTGCATGGACAGAAATCACTCGGGTCAGACATATCGTCGAGGTGATCTATTGGGAGCCCGACATTGCTTGGTTCGCGGGGCAAATGCGGGCGAAGTACGAGGATAAAATCGTGGGCTCTAATAGCCGTATTGTCCGCGGCGGAGTGTTGTGGGATTTTTTGCATCTCTCAACACAGAGATGTTCCATAAAAGGCTTATCCGAAGCAGCCCTGCCTCCGTGTTTATGAGCTCGCGCCCCGCTCCACCGTCGCGACCCGGCCTTTCTCGATGGCGAGCGCAAGCTTGCCGTGCTTGAGGGCGAGCGCTTTCTCGCCGAACAGCTCGCGGCGCCAGCCACTTAACGCTGGCACATCGGCATTATCGCTTGCGGCGATGCGCTCGAGGTCGTCGACCGTGGCGATCACCTTGGCGGCAACGTGGTGGCTCTCCGAGACCATGCGCAACAGCACCTTGAGTAGTTCGACGATGGCGGCGCCGTTCGGCACCGCCTGCGAACGCGCCTGCAGCGGCAATGTCTTTACGTCGCGCTCAAGCCCGCGGCTCACCGCGGCGACGATCGCCTCGCCCCAGCGCGAGCGTTCAAAACCCTTCGGCAAGGAGCGCAGGCTTTTGAGCTTCTCGGTGGTCGTGGGCGCCTGCACCGCGATGTCGCCGATTACCTCGTCCTTCAATACGCGCGAGCGCGGCACGTCGCGGGACTGCGCTTCCCGCTCGCGCCAGGCGGCGACCTCAATGAGGATGGCAAGCTCCTTGGGCTTGCGCACCCGCGTCTTGAGGCGCTGCCAGGCATTCTCCGGCTCCATGCGGTAGGTCTGCGGCGAGGTCAGCACGCGCATCTCGTCCTGCACCCAGTCGGCGCGGCCCCGCCGATTAAGGTCCTCGACCAGCGCGAGATACACATCGCGCAAATGAGTCACGTCGGAGACGGCGTAGCGCAGCTGAGCGTCGGAAAGCGGCCGCCGCGTCCAGTCGGTGAAGCGATGCGATTTGTCGAGCGCGTCGCCAGTGATGCGCTGCACCAGCTGATCGTAGGAGATCGAATCGCCGTAGCCGAGCACCATCGCCGCCACTTGGGTGTCGAAGATCGGATGGGGAATAAGTTTGACGGCGTGCCAGACGATTTCGATGTCTTGGCGTGCAGCGTGGAACACCTTCATCACTTTGTCGTCGGCCATCAGCGCAAAGAATGGCGAAAGATCGATTCCCGGCGCCAGCGCATCGATGACCACGGCCTCTTCGGGCGAGGCCATCTGCGCAACGCACAGCAATGGATAATAAGTAGTCTCGCGCAGAAATTCGGTATCGACCGTAACGAAGGGATAACCGGCCATCCGCCGGCACACGGCGGCAAGCTCGGCCGTCGTCGTGATCGGCTGCATTGAACGGGTGGTCACGGAATCAGACGCCATTGTATCCTGACAGTGTCGTTCAGGTGCCGCACGCATGGCAAGAGCCGCGTGCGCGCTGCGGCGCCGCTAAGCGCCGCGAATTTTGCCCATCTGGATGAATTCCCACGGGCTCGGCATGGCGCCGACCGGCACTTCGATAAGGCTAGGACCATCGCGGTTGGCAAAGGCGCGCCGCAGCTCGCCGCGTAAGTCTTGCGGACTTCGTACGCGCGCGGCTGCGGCGCCAAAGCTCTTGGCAAAAGCCACGAAATCTGGATTGACAAGATCGCTGCCGATCAGCCGATTGCCGTAGAATTCCTGCTGGATGCGGCGGACATTGCCGAAGGCGCCGTCATTGAACACGACGGTGACGAGTGGAATACGGTGCCGCATTGCGGTCGCAAGTTCGTTGGCGGTGAACATGAAACCGCCGTCGCCCGAAATCGAAAGGACCGGCACCTCGGGCCGGGCGTGTTGCGCGCCGAGCGCCGTCGCAAAGCCCCAGCCGAGATTGTCCTGATAACCGGGCGACAGGAAGGTCCGCGGCTTGTAGACCGGAAACGTCAGGCGCGCGGCAAAACCGACCTGGGTGACTTCGTCGACAAAAATACCATCCTCCGGCAGCTCCGCACGGATCGCTTCGAGAAAGGCGATTTGAGGCGCGAGTTTTTCCAGTCGTTTGCGCCAGGCGGCCTGGCGCTCCCGCATTTCGGCTTGGCGTGACGGGCGCTTTGCGTTGTGCGCCGGCAATTCCGCGACGAGCTGCTGCAAAATTGGCTTGGCTTCGCCCGTAAGCGCGACAGCCGGCTTGTGCAGCCGATTGTGCGCCGTCGCGTCGGCATCGATACGGATGATCGCCAACTCGCGATCGATGCCCCATTCGCGCAGCTGCGTCAGCAGCCGC
>Ga0187784_10002718_pt1 | contig 14218 bp, 10 predicted proteins | sample 1015_SJ02_MP15_2_FD_132964 | JGI IMG/M metagenome (GOLD analysis project Ga0187784, IMG submission 132964) | Tropical peat soil microbial communities from peatlands in Department of Meta, Colombia - 1015_SJ02_MP15_20_MG | ecosystem: Environmental > Terrestrial > Soil > Wetlands > Peat | place...
AACAGCGACAGGAACGAGCCGCCGATGCCGGCGAGGAAGCCGCCGAACATGGTGGCGCGCAGGCGTATCACGTTGACCGAATAGCCCATGGCGCGCGCGGCGTCCGCGCTCTCGCCGGCGGTGCGGATGATCAGGCCCCAGCGCGTGGTCTTGAGCGCCCACACCAAGATCGGCGCCAGCGCGACCCCGATGAGGAAGAGAACGTTGACGCGCAGCGCCGCGCGCATCTGCGGGATGTCGCTCCACCAGCCGAAATCGATCGATGGCAGCCGCGGCGCCGTCGGCTCGATCAGCGGCTTGCCGAGATAGAAGGCAAGCCCGGTGCCGAACAGCATCAAGGCGATGCCGACGGCGATGTCGTTGACCCGCGGCAGCCCGCAGATGCCGGCGTGCAAGGCGCCCATTGCCGCGCCGGTTACGCCTGCGGCCAGCACGCCGAGCCAGGGCGAGCCGGTGAGGTAAGAGACGCCGTAGCCGCTCATCGCGCCCATCACCAGGGTGCCTTCGAGGCCGAGATTGATGCGGCCGGAGCGCTCGGTGATGCATTCGCCGAGGCTCACGAACAGAAACGGCGTGGAGACGCGCACGGCGCCGCCGAGCACCGCGAGCGGCACCGTCCATAATCCGATGTTGCCGGGATCGGCCACGGGTTTCAGGGCTCCTTTGCCTTGAACAAACGCAGGCGGCCGTAAAGCGCGTCGCTCGCCAGCACCATGACGAAGATGGTGCCTTGCAGCACCAGGACCGAGGCATCCGGCAAGCCGAGCCGACGCTGCAACAGCCCGCCGCTGGCGCCGATGCCGCCGAGCAGGATGGCGACCGGGATGACGGCAAGCGGATTCTGCCGCGCCAAAAACGCCACCAGAATGCCGGCGAAGCCGTAGCCCGCGGCCAGGTTGGCGTTGGTGCGCCCCTGCACCGCCGCGACCTCCATCATGCCGGCAAGTCCCGCCGCGGCGCCGGCGAGAAAACAGATGACGAGAATGAGCCTGCCGACGCTCAAGCCTACGACCTTGGCGGCGCGAATATTGCCGCCGGCGACGCGCGCGGCGAAGCCGAACACGGTGTGATAGATCAGCACATAGGAGAGCACGGCGGCGACGATGCCGAACACGAAGCCCCAGTGCACGTCCATGCCGGGAATGTTGCCGATCATGTTGGCGGCGCCGATCTCCTGCGTCGAGGGCTTGTTGAGGCTGGTCGGATCGCGCATCGGGCCCTCGACCAGATAATTGAGGATCGCCAGCGCGATATAGACGAGCAGCAGGCTCGAGATCGTCTCGTTGACGCCGCGATAGTGGCGCAGCGCCCCCGACAGTGCGATCCACAAGCCGCCGCCGGCCATGCCGGCGGCCGCCATGGCGAGGTCGACGAACAGCGGCGGCGCCGACGGCAGCGAGAGCGCCGCGCTCGTCGCCGCCAGCGCCCCGATGAGGAGCGCGCCCTCGCCGCCGATGATCACCATGCCGAGCTGCGCCGGCAGCGCCGTGCACAGCGCGGTGAGAATGAGCGGCGCCGCGCGCGTGAGCGTGTTCTGCCAGGAGAACCAGGTGCCGAAGGCGCCCTGATACATGTAGAAGTAGAGGTCGAGCGGGTTCTTGCCGAACAGCGCGACGAAGATGCCGAACAGGACCAGCGAGGCCGCAAGCGCCAGCGCCGGGATGACGACATATTCCGCGGCGCCGGCGGCTCTGCGGCCGTAGGCCGGCAGGCGCAGCAACTGGCCTGCCGGGGAGGACGTTACCGACCCGCCGACATCGGCCTTCACGAAGTCGCTCCGATGACGCCGTCGACCAGATAATCCATCTTTTCCAGCTCGGGATCGGTCTGCCCGCGCGAAACGCCGGCGGCAATGACGGTCTTGCCCTTGTTGTCGGCGACCGGCCCCTTGAAGATGACGTAGCCGCCGGACGTCAGCGCCGCCTTAACCTCGTCGGCGTGCTTGCGCGCCGCTTCCGGGACCATGGCGCCGTAGGGCGAGACCTTCACGAGCTGTTCCTTCAACCCGCCGCGATAGAAGTTGGGGATGGTCTCGCCCGCCGTGAACATCTTCACGAAGCGCGGATAGAGCACCTCCCAGTTCCACTCGGCGCCGGTAAGATAAGCCTGCGGCGCCAGCACCGCCTGATTGACGTGATAGCCGCACACGAAGGCGCCGCGGCGCGCGGCATTCTCGACCACGGTCTTCGGGCCGTCGACGTGGCAGGTGACGACGTCGACGCCCTGGTCGATCAGGCTGTTGGTGGCCTCGGCCTCTTTCACCGGCATCGACCAGTCGCCGGTGAAGATCACCTGCGTGGTGACCTTCGGATTGGCGAGCCTGGCGCCGAGCGTGAACGCGTTGATGTTGCGCAACACCTGCGGAATGGGCTTGGCGGCGACGAAGCCGAGCTTGCCGGATTTCGACATGGAGCCGGCGACGATGCCGCTGACGTGCTGCGCCTCGTCGATGTAGCCGAAATAGCTGCCGGCGTTCTTCGGATCCTTCTCCGTCCACAGCCCGCCGCAGTGCTCGAAGCGCAGCGCCGGATATTTCAGCGCCATCTTGATCATGTGCGGGTTGTAGTAGCCGAAGGAGGTCGGGAACAGAAGCGTCGCGCCGTCGAGATTGATCATCGACTCCATGGTCTTCTCGACCGCGTCCGTCTCGGGGACTTTCTCCTCTTCGACGACCTTGATACCGGGCAGGCTCTTGAGCGCCGCGGCGCCGGCGGCATGGGCCTGGTTGTAGCCGTAGTCGTCACGGGAGCCGACATAGATAAAGCCGATGGTCGTGTCCTTGGCGAAGGCGCGATGAAGCGGCAACGCCGCGCCAAGGGTCAAGGCCGCCGTTCCTTGCAGGAGGCGGCGACGCGAAATGTTGTCGAGATTCATTGATTGGCTCCCTCTGTGCACGCGGGCGCTCGCGGCGCCGCTGGTGGCCGGCCATCAGGACGATGGGCGTTCTTCGATTGGCGCCTGAGACGGTCGCCGTGAAGACAATCGCAAAGCCTATGCCAGCGTCGCAACAGCGGCGTGCGGCGAAACAACCGCTTGAAATAGCTTTTTTATTTCACTGCGCGCGGGAGGAAAGTGGACAGAGCCGGCTGATAGCGCGCGGCCGCTGATTAAAAAATAGGCAGCGAAAAATTATTCTGTGCAAAGAAACCCAGTCTAGCCGCCGCTCGCCCGCGCTATCGAAGGCTGGTCCCGGTCCGGCTGCGCCAGCCGCTCGGCGAGCATTTTACGCACCGCCGCAAAGACGTTGTCGAAGGCCGGCCGGCGGTAATCCCATTTCGGGTCGGCCGTCAGCGGCACCATCACCATGGTCGCGTTGGCCTCGAAGAGCAGAATGTCGCCGCGCGCATTGACCGCAAAATCGATGCCGCCATAGTCGAGGTCGAGCGTCGCATTGATGCGTTCGAGCGCGGCCATGCCGCGGGCTCCGACGACGCCAGCCATATCGTCGAGAAAGGCTGCGTCCTTGGCGCGATTGTCCGCGCAATCCGCCATGTCGGCGCGGAAATAGTGGACCTTCCACCGGCGCGAAATCGCTAGATGCAGCGGATAGATTTTGCGGTCGACGAGCATGACGCGGCACTTGCGGAAGAAGCCGTCGCCGTCGCGCGCATCAAGCTCCTCGATGAGCCACACGTCGGCGGCGGGAAATTCGGCTATCGCGGCGGCGAGCTGCCGCGCGTCTTCGACGCGCACGAAGAAGCGGCCGGTATGAAAGCCCGGCGCGCGCACCAGGAAGGGAAATGTGAATCCTGCCGCCGCGGCGACCGCGGCGGCGTCCGCGCCGGCAAGCTGCCGCCGCGGCAGCGCGAGCATGCGCGGAACGACCACGTTGGGCAGGCCGCGCAGCCGCTCGACGTTTGCCGCGCGTCCGCTCTTGAGCACCGCGCGCGGATGATTGATTACCGGACGGTCGGTTCGCGCGATCACCGCGCATGCGGCTTTAAGCCCGTCGCGGCACAAATCCGCATCGCCGATGCTGTTGAAGACGAGGTCGTGGCGCGGTAGCGCCACGCGCGGATCGGCATATTCGGCGACCAATACCGTGGTGCGAAATTGCCGATCGTCGAGGAGGGACGCGGTGGGTATGTTGCCGCCGGCCGCGGCGACCAGCAACAGGATCGCAATCCCCGGGCCGTCGCCGCGATAGGGCAACGTCGTCAGAAAATGATTTTTGAACGCCTTGTCGCGGTGGCGCCGCGCAGCGGCGGCATCGCCGATCTCGGCGAGCAGATTGCCCATGCCGCGATGGGCGTGACGATGATCCGGATCAATGCGCAGCGTGGCTTCGAAGTGAACGCGGGCCCGCTCCAATTCGCCGATCAGGAGCAACAAATTCGCCAGGTTGATATGTCCGTTTGGATTGTCCGGATGATGGCGGACCGCTTCGCCAAACAGCGAGCGGGCGGCCTCCGTGTATCCGGCGTTGAGCACGAGCGTGCCGAAATCATTGAGCGCGCCGAAGTCGGTCGGCGTGCGGCGAAGAAGCTCGAGATAGTCGCGCTTTGCCTCCTCGAAGCGCCCCTCTTCGCGCAGAAGCCCGGCGCGCTCGCAACGGGCGTCGATCGCATCCGGGTTTCGCGCGAGCGCGCGGTCAAGCTCCCGGATTCGCAAATTCCGCGGCGAAGGATCGGTCACGCTGTGAGAGCCTCCGCCTTCGCATCGCCGCGCCGCCGCGCGCGAATCAGCCGCCCGCGTCACACGATAATGCAGATACGGCCGAAGCAAAGCCGCGGGACCGCCGCATTAGAACAAAATTTACCATGACGGCGAATGATACGGCGCGAGACGGCCTGCAAGCGAAAGCTGCCATCCATGGACAAAAACGACGCGAACCCGTGCGGGATCGTTCTCGGCGATCCCGTTCCCTGGTTTGCCGCCCCGCTGATCGGCGAGGGCGCCTTCAACCTTTCGGTCGCCGCCGGCCGCTGGATCGTTCTGGCTTTCCTCGGCTCGCCGGACGATCCGCGGGGCGAAGAGGAGCTGAGCGCGCTCTGGCGCGCCGCGCATCTCTTCGACGAGGATCGCATCGTCTTCTACGGCATCCTCGCCGCGCCGCCGGACGATCCGGCGCCCTACCTTAGGCGCAGCGGCGAGGCGGCGGCCTTCCTCGCCGATTATGACGGCTCCATCGGCCGCGCCTTCGGCGCCGCCGGCTCGCCGCGCACGATCGTGCTCGACCCGATGTTGCGCGCCGTCGCCAACGTTGCCTGGGACGATACGGCCGGACACGCCGACACGGTCTGTGGCCTGTTGCAGAGCCTGCCCGCCGTCGACGATTCCGCCGGCGTTGCGCTCGGCGCCCCGGTGCTGCTCGTGCCGCGCGTCTTCGATTTTCCGCTCTGCGAGACGCTGGTGCAGTTCTACGACAAGATCGGCGGCGAGGATTCCGGTTTTCTGTTCGACGTTGGGGGCAAGACCACGCGCGTCGTCGATTACCGCTTCAAACGCCGCAACGATCTCGTCGTCGCGCATCCGGTGTTGCGTGAAGCGATCCGCAGCCAGATCGTGCGCCGCCTCGTCCCCGCCGTCGAACGGTTCTTCCAGTTCCAGGCTACCCGCATGGACCGCACCATCGTCGCCTGCTACGACAGCGCGGTCGGCGGGCACTTCCACCGGCACCGCGACAACGTCAATATCGGCGCGCAGCACCGGCGCTTCGCCGTCTCCATCAACCTCAACAAGGATTACGACGGCTGCGACCTTTTGCTGCCGGAGTTCGGCCGCTGCGTCTATCGCGCCCCCTACGGCGGCGCCATCGTGTTTTCCTGCGGCGCGCTGCACCAGGTCACCCCGGTGACGCGCGGGCGCCGCTATGCCTTCCTCGCCTTCCTCTACGGCGAGGCCGACGCGGCGCTGCGCGAGGCCAACAATGCGAAGCTGCACCAGAGCGCCGCGCAATATGCCGTCGAATCGGACCGCCTGTTTCCGCACCACGCGCCCGCGCGCGAGCGCGTTGCTGTCTAGGGCGCGCATGCCGCACGCGGTTCCGGCTTGTCATCGCCCGATTCCTCGCTAGAATGCGCGCCGCTTCTGGGGATGGAGTCCCCCCGTAACCGCCGATCAGGCTGATGACTCCTGCCGGGCGCTTGGCGTCGGTAGGGGTTTTTTTGTGCTCCCACTGCCTCCAGGGCTGTTTTAGTGATCGTCCTCACGCAGGCGTCGGCACGCCCTGCTTCGGACCGGTGAAAACGTTGCGCAGGAGGCGTCGATGACGGCGGTTTGGGCGTTGGTAACGCTGTGGCTCGGTCTTGCATTGATTGCGAGCCTGCTGTCGGTGTGGCTGCGGGTCTCCACCGCGCTCACGGAGATCATCGTCGGAACGGCGGCGCAATTGATCATCGGCACCGCCATCGGCGCCACCGCACTCGGCACCAACGAGCCGTGGGTCAAATTCCTCGCCGGCATCGGCGCCATCGTGCTCACCTTTCTCGCCGGCGCCGAGCTCGATCCGACGGTCTTTAAAAGAAAGTGGAAGGAGGCGACGGCCCTCGGGCTTGTCGGCTTTTTCTTTCCATTCCTCGGCTGCGCGGCGGCCGCCCACTACGTCCTCGGCTGGGAGGTGATGCCGAGCTGGCTCGGCGGCGTTGCGCTCTCCACCACCTCGGTCGCGGTCGTCTACGCGGTGATGATCGAATACGGATTGAACCGGACCGAATACGGCAAGACCGTGCTGGCGGCCTGCTTCATCAACGACCTCGGCACCGTGCTTGCGCTGGGTTTTATTTTTGCGCCGTTCACCTTGCATACTGTCGTCTTCGCCGTGACCGCGGTCGTCGTTTTCGCCACCTTGCCGCGGCTGACGACATGGTTCTTTCGCATGTTCGGCAGCCGGCCCTCCGAAATGGAGATAAAATTCCTGCTGTTTTGCCTGCTGGGCCTGGGGGCGCTCGCCGGCTGGGCCGACAGCGAGGCGGTGCTCCCCGCCTATATCGCGGGCATGATGCTTGCGGGCTCCGTCGGCCGCGATCATGCGCTGGTGCGGCGGCTGCGGGCGCTGACCTTCGGCCTGCTCACGCCGTTCTATTTCATCCGTGCCGGGGCGTTCGTTTCGATCCCGGCGCTGATCGCCGCTCCTTTCGCCTTCGGCTTCATGCTGCTGGCAAAAATGGCGAGCAAATTCATCGGCGTCTATCCGGTGACCCGCATCTACAAGACGCCCAATCCGGAAGCGATGTATACGACGCTGTTGATGTCGACCGGGCTGACCTTCGGCACCATTTCGTCGCTGTTCGGACTTTCGCATGGTATCATCGATCAATTTCAGTATTCCATCCTGGTCGCCGGCGTGGTCGGCAGCGCCGTGATCCCCACGCTGATCGCGAATATCTTTTATCTGCCGCGCCATCTGCTCCCCGGCGAGCCGGAGCAAGAAAAACAGGAACCCGCCGTCGCGATGCCGCTAAAAGAAGCCGCGCGCAACGTCGATTGAGCTTCGGAGGAATCAATGTTCGAAAAAATTCTCTGCGCCAACGACGGATCGGAGCAGGCAGAGCACGCGCTGGCGCTGGCGATCGCGATGGCCAAGGCAAGCAAATCCGAACTGCACATGGTTTCCGTCGAGGAAATTGATTACATGCCGGAATTCATCGAAGAGGTGAGAGAAGAAACCGGAACTGCGGCGCGGCGTTTCCGCAGCGTTCTGCAACGCGCGCGGGCGATGACCGAAGACCAGCAGGTCGGCATCCGCACCCACCTCCTCACCGGGCATGCGGTGCGCGACATCGTCAGGCTCGCCGCCGAGATCAAAGCCGACCTGCTGGTGATCGGCGCCACCGGCCATTCTCGTTTCTATGAGCGCATGATCGGCAGCCGGGCGGATCGCATCGTGCAGCTCGCACCATGCCCCGTGCTGGTGGTCAAGTAGCGCCGGCAATACAACCCAACGACGTCGAAACGTAACGGACCATAAAGGCCCGTCCCATGTGCAAAGATGAGGGTCAGGGAAATTGCCCCGCGTAAACCATTGTGTCGGGATCGGCCGCAGCAATTCCCCACATTTCGACACAATCCGACACGTTTGCGCCCCGCTGATCGGCTGTGATGGCGCCCGGCCTGGTCGCGGAGCCGCCTTGATGCATGGCCGAGTCATAGAGCACGGTCGTTTCAGATTGAATCGATCCTCGCTCGCAAATTTTACCGGCGCATGATCTTTTTCGGAAAACCGGTTCCCACTTTTCCGGATCATGCGCTAGCCGCCTTCGTCTGCGTCTTTGTTTTTGGTTTTTCCGAATTCGCAGCGGGCCAGGGCGCGGCAGCGGCGCCGACTGAGGAAGCCGCGATCACGATCGCCGGCAACCGGCACGTCGATGCCGCGGCGATCCGCTCCCATTTTCATGCCGGGCGCGGCGGCCGGCTCGATGCCGCCGCCCTCGATGCGGCGCTGAAAAGCCTCTACGCCACCGGGCTTTTCCGCACCGTGCACATCGTCCGCGACCGCGGCGGCGTGGTGGTCACGGTCGCCGAAAATCCGACCATCGATCGGACGGCGTTCGAGGGTAACAACAAGATCAAGGACGGCGACCTTAAGGCGGCGCTGCGATCGAAGCCGGGCGGACCGCTTTCGCGCGCCGTCGTCCACGACGACGTCGAACGCATCGTCGCGCTCTACCGGCAGCGCAGCTATTTCGCGGCCCGGGTCGAGCCGCAAACCATCAAAAGAACGAACGACCGCGTCAGCCTCGTCTTCGCGATCAAGGAAGGCCAACGGCTCGCCGTCCGCCAAGTTCTGTTCGTCGGCAACGACGCCTATTCGGCCGGCAAGCTGCAAGGCGCGATCAAGACGCGCGAGGCCGGCGTCTTGAGCTTTCTCACCGAGAATGACGGCTATGACGCCGACCGTATCGAAAGCGATGTCGCGCAGCTCCGCCGCTTTTATCTCGCGCACGGCTACGCCGACGTGCGCGTTCGCTCGGCTGCGGATTTCTCACCCGAAAAAAACGGCGCCGTCGTCACCTTCACCATCGACGAGGGCCGGCAATACCGGCTCGGGCGCGTGGACATCCAATCGAAACTGAAAGCCGTCGATGCGGCGGCGCTCGCCGCCTGCCTGCACACGCAAGGAGGCGACGTTTACGACGCCGACGCCGTGCAAAAGAGCATCGACGACGCCAGCGTGAGCCTGGCCAAAAGCGGACAGCCGTTCGCGGCCGTCACCGCGCGCAGCATTCGCGTGCCGGAGCGCGCGCTCATCGACCTCGTCTACACCGTCGACGCCGGCAAGCGCCTTTATGTCGAGCGCATCGACATCCACGGCAACAGCAAGACGCGCGACGCGGTGATCCGCCGCGCCTTCGATATCGGCGAGGGCGACGCCTACAACCGCGCGCTCCTTGATCGCGGCGAACGGCGGCTGCGCGAGCTTGGCGATTTCAAGAGCGTCAAGGTCGGCACCGCGCCCGGCTCGGCGCCCGACCGCGTCGTCGTCGACGTGACCGTCGAAGAGCAAAAGACCGGCGTCTTCTACGTCTCCGGCGGCTATTCCGCCGCCGCGGGCCCTTCGGCGACGCTTACCGTGGGGGACGCGAATTTTTTGGGAACCGGCGACGTCGCCAAGGCCTCCGCCACCATCGGCCAATATGAGCGCGGCTTCGACCTGTCCTTCACCGACCCCTATGCGCTCGGCCCGCGCCTTTCGCTGGGCGTCGATCTGTTCGGCAAAGAGACGCTCGCCGGCGGTTATCAGTCCTACGACAGCGCCGCGTATGGCGCCAGGATTTCGGCGGGAACGCCTTTGAACGACCAGCTCGGCATGAGCTACAGCTATGCCATCTACAATCAGCGTCTCACGCTTGATCCGGCGCTGGGCGCCGCGTCGCTCCCCATCCAGCAGGCCGCCGCCGCGGGGCCGCTGTGGGTGTCATCGATCGGCACCGGCATCACCTACACGACGCTCGACAACGCCAGAAACCCAACCGACGGCGTGCGCATCCAGACCAGCAACGAACTTGCCGGCCTCGGCGGCGCCGCCAAATTCGCGCGCACCAACGAAGACACCCGCTACTACCAGCCGCTCGGCGGCGACGCGGTCGGCATGGTGCGCGCGCAAACGGGCTACGTGACGCCCTGGGGCGGCCGCTCGCTGCCGCTGCTCGACGGCTTCTTCGGCGGCCCGCAGCTCGTGCGCGGCTTTGCCCCCAACGGCTTCGGGCCGCGCGACATCACGGCGGGGACGACGCAAGACAATGTCGGCGGCAATATCTACTGGACCACGTCCGCCGAGCTGCAAGCGCCGCTGCCGCTCGTCTCCCCGGACGCGCAGTTGAAAATGGCGCTGTTCTCCGACGCCGGCAGCCTGTGGGCGACGCAGGCGTCGAGCGCCGCAAGCCTCGCGGCCTTGTCGCCGTCGCAGCAGATCGCCAACTCCCGCGCCATCCGCGCCGCGGCCGGAGCAAGCCTGATCTGGGACTCGATGTTCGGGCCGATCCGCGTCGATTACGCCTACCCGTTCGCGCATCAAAGCTACGACGTCACCCAGCGGCTGAACTTTTCCGCCGGCGGCTTCTGAGCCTTGCTGCCGATCGCCGCGTTCGTCCCCGCTTGCGCGGGGACGGGCGACGATCGAGCGTCACGCTGCCGCCGCGATTTTTCCCGCCGCCTTCAGCCCGCGCTCGATGTCGGCGATGATGTCGTCGATGTGCTCGATGCCGACGGAGAGGCGAACATAGCCGTCGGACACACCGCTTGCGTTCTGCTCCTGCGGCGTGAGCTGCGAGTGCGTGGTGGTGGCCGGATGAATGGCGAGGCTGCGCACGTCGCCGATATTGGCGACGTGATAGAACAGCTCCAGCGCGTCGATGAAACGGCGGCCGGCCTCCTTGCCGCCGGCAAGCTCGAAGCCGACCAGGCCGCCCAGCCCGCCCTTCAAATATTTGTTCGCGCGCTCGCGATGCACGCCGCTCTGCACCGAGGGATGAATGACGCGGGTGACTTCCGGCCGCTGGCGCAGAAAGTCGACGACCTTCTGCGTGTTCTCGGCATGCTTGGCGATGCGCAGCGTCAGCGTTTCCAGGCCCTGCAGGATCAGGAAAGCGTTGAACGGAGAGAGCGCCGCGCCGATATCGCGCAGGAGCGTGACGCGCGCCTTGATGATGTAGGCGATCGGGCCGAGCGGCTTCACCGCTTCGGTCCAGACCGCACCGTGATAGCTCGGGTCCGGCGTGTTGAGCGCCGGCTGGCGCTGCGGATGCGCGGCCCAGTCGAAATTGCCGCCGTCGACAATGAGGCCGCCGATCGAATTGCCGTGGCCGCCGAGATATTTGGTGCCGGAATAGACAACGACGGCGGCGCCGTGATCGAACGGCCGGGTGAGCACCGGCGCCGCGGTGTTGTCGACGATGAGCGGAATGCCGTAGGTCCGGCCGATCGCGGCAACTTCGGCAATGGGAAACACGGTGAGCTTGGGATTCGGCAGCGTCTCGGCGTAATAGGCGCGCGTGCGTTCGTCGGTGGCGCGGCGGAAATTGACCGGGTCGGCAGGATCGACGAAGCGCACTTCGATGCCCTGATCCTTGAGCGTGTTGGCGAACAGGTTCCAGGTGCCGCCGTAGAGGTCGGTCGAGCTGACGACGTTGTCGCCGGCACGCGCCAGGTTCTGGATGGCGAAAGCGGAGGCCGCCTGCCCGGAAGCGAGCGCCAAGGCGCCGACGCCGCCTTCGAGCGCCGCCACGCGCTTCTCCAGCACGTCGTTGGTCGGGTTCATGATGCGCGTGTAGATGTTGCCGAGCTCCTTGAGCGCGAACAGGTTCGCGGCGTGCTCGGTGTCGCGGAACTGATACGACGTGGTTTGGTAGATCGGCACGGCGACCGCACCGGTCGTCGGATCCGCGCGCCAGCCGGCGTGAAGGGCAAGGGTTTCCGGATGCAGGGTCGAGGACATGGATTGAAGCTCCCGATGGCTGGATGTGGCTTACGGCCGGCGGCCGCCGTCGCACGGCAGCCCTAAGCAGTATAACTTTCCATCAAGGTCAAGAATTCAGGGCATAAAAAGAATATTATATACATATAGGCGTAATTCCAATGAAAATTTACCACAGACTGCAATTCCCGAGTGGGCTTCGCTTCCGCCGCGACCGATCAAGGCGCCGCGTGCGCGGCGGCGCGCGACTGCTGGCGCCGGCGCGCCGCCACAATCTCGGCAACGATGGAGATGGCGATCTCGTCGGGCGTAATGGCGCCGAGATCAAGGCCGGCCGGCGCCTTGAGCCTGGCCAAGCGCTCGGCGGGGACGCCGCGGCCGGCGAGCGCGGCCTTCAACGCGTCGGCTTTTTTGTGACTGCCGACGAAGGCGACGTAATCCGCCTCGACGGTGAGCGCCGCCTGCAAAGCAGCTTCGTCGCCGCGCCCTTGCGTCGAGACGACGACGTAACGGGAGCCGGTTTCTTCGACGGGCAGCGCATAGCCTTCGATGCGGCGGTCCGCCTCAGCGAAGGCCGCTTGCTCCGCCGCCGGCGCGCAGATCGTGACGGAGAACCCGGTGCGCCGCGCGAGGTCGGCGACCGCCACGGCGACCGGGCTCGATCCGCAAACGACCACCTGCGGGCGCGGCAGCACCGGCTCGACGAAGATGTCCATCGTGCCCTGGCTCGGGCACATGTTCTTGGCAAAGCGCACGCCTTGCTGCTCCTCGCCCGCTTCCACGCCTTGATCGGCGAGAAGGTCGGGCGGCTGCACCGAAACGAGCCGCGAGCGTCCGTCGCCGAGCGCGTCCTTCGCCGCCTTGAGCACCGCGGCGCGCGCGCAGCCGCCGCCGATCCAGCCTTCGGAGATGGTGCCGTCCGGCAGGATCACCGCTTTCGCTCCCGCCTTCGCCGCCGTCGCCGCCACCGTGCGCACCACCGTCGCCAGCGCGAACGGCTCGCCGGCGGATTTGCGCGCCGCGATGATCTCCAGGATGTCGGTCGAGCGCGCCATGTCAGACCCTCGCCAGATAAGGTTCGAGCGCGGCAAGGCTGTCGAGATTGTGCGCCGGCGCAAACAGGTCGACGTAAGGCAGCGCCGCCTGCATGCCGCGCGCCTGCGGAGAATAATCGCGCCAGCCGATCAGCGGATTGAGCCAGACGATTTTGCGGCAGCGCCGGCGCAGCCGCCGCATCTCTTCGCCGAGCCGTTCCGGCGCGCCGGTATCGTAGCCGTCGGACACGATCATCACGGCGGTACGCGAATTGATGACGCGCCGCGCGTTCCAGCGGTTGAAGGCGGCGAGGCTCTCGCCGATGCGGGTGCCGCCGCCGATGCCTTGCGCCATCAGCGCGAGCTTGTCGACGGCGCGCGTCACGTCGCGGTCGCGCAGCGACGGCGAGACGTGGGCGAGCCGGGTGTGGAAGACGAAAGCTTCCGCTTCGCGGAAGCTGTCGACGACGCCGTGCAGGAAGCGCACGAAGAACGCGGTGTAGAGGCTCATCGAGCCGGAAGCGTCGAGCAACACCACGAGCCGCAGCGGCTTGATCTTGCGCCGCCGCCAGGCGAGCTCGATCGGCGTGCCGCCGTGCGACACGTTGCGGTGAATGGTGCGGCGCAGATCGAGGCGGCGCCCGCGGCGGCGGACCTGTTCGCGCCGAACGAGCCGCGCGCGCATGGTGCGGGCGAGCCGCGCGGCAAGCGCATGCGCCGCCGCGATATCGTCGGGATCGACGATGTGGCGCAGATCGGCCGTCATCAGCGTTTCCGTGCGCGAAGCGCCTTCGCGGCGGCCGCGCCCGTGCGCCGGGCTCTCGCCGTCGCTTCGCCGCTCGACATGATCGGCAAGACCGCGCGCCTCCTGCGGCACCGACGCCTCGGCAAGCCGCCGCGCCGGCGCCGGCGCGGCGGCCGGCGTGCCGGACAGCACCTGCCGCCCGCGCATGCCGCTGCCGCGCCAGAATGCATCGAAGATGTCGTCGAAGCGCTCCCAGTCGGAATGGGTGGCGCAAAACAGCGCGCGCAGCGCCGGCTTGAGCGAGACGGGCTTCGCCGCGACGGGCGACGCCAGAATCGCCAACGCGTCGCTTGTTTCCGCAAGACCGACCTTAAATCCGTTGTCGCGCAGCGTGCGGGCAAATCCGGCGAGCCGCCGCAGCGCGCCGGGCAGCACGGAAGCACCTTCGGTCCCCGTTTGAGGGGGAGCGTCACGGAGGGAGGTGAGCGGAGCAGCCGGCATCACGCCACCTTGCCGAGCAGGCGCTCGCTCACCTCGCGGGTGAGCCGCGCGCGGTCTTCGTGCGTCTTGAGCAGACAGATCATG
>Ga0187784_10002720_pt1 | contig 14210 bp, 12 predicted proteins | sample 1015_SJ02_MP15_2_FD_132964 | JGI IMG/M metagenome (GOLD analysis project Ga0187784, IMG submission 132964) | Tropical peat soil microbial communities from peatlands in Department of Meta, Colombia - 1015_SJ02_MP15_20_MG | ecosystem: Environmental > Terrestrial > Soil > Wetlands > Peat | place...
CAGTAGGATTGGTTCATCGCACATGAAAAAAGTGACCTCTGCTGATATGGCGCGGAAATTCAGCGAATTCTGCGACGTCGCGCTCCACGAGCCGATCATCGTGACGAAGAACGGGCGTGAAAGGCTAGTGCTGCTCGGCGTTGACGAGTACAACTGCCTGCGCGACCTCGCAGCTGAGAAGGAGCAGGCGCGCGCGGCTGCGATCAGCGGCGATGGGCGCGCCCGCGCGGCGGCCGTGCGGGAAGGTTGAGCCTTTCAAGGCGCGTCAGGCGCAGGACATTCTGTCGCCGTCGATGCGGCCAAGGCCGTTCGGCGCTCGCGGGATGGTGGGCGCAAGGCGCGACGGGTCCTGCGCCAGCGCCGTCACCGCGACATAGTCCGGACGCCTGCAGCCGCTCAGCGGCAGAGTCTCGACGAAGATGACATCGGCGGGGATCAGCAGGTCGTCGGCGCCATGCCCTTTGACGTGGCTCGCGAACTCCACGCGCGAGGCCGCGTGCTCTGTCGTGAGCAGCAGCACGCGCTCGCCTTTGCGCGTATCCGCCACGATCGCTGCGACGGAGAGCGCCTTCGGCCACAGCAGCCGCGCGATCGCCTCCACCGCTTCGAGGGAGACGGCGCGCGGTCCGATGCGCGCGAGACGCGCGACGCGACCCTGCACGATCAGGCCCCCCTCGTCGTCTTGTTTCACGATGTCGCCGGTGTCGAACCATCCTCCCTCCGGCGCTCGCGCCACTCCAGGCGCGTGTGGGCCAAGATAACCGAGCATGACGTTGACGCCGCGCACGAAAAGCCTCTTTCCGCCGCCGGAGACAGGCTCGAGCCGCGCTTCGACGCCCGGCAGCAGCCGCCCGACGTTCGAAACCCTAGTGGGCCCTGGCGCGTTCAGCGCAAGCGCCCCCCCGGCCTCGGTGGCGCCGTAGCTTTCCAGAATCCGCAGCCCGAATTTCTCGTTCCACAAGCTGCGCGTTGGCGGCTGAATAGGGTCCCAGGCGGCGATAGCGTAGCGCAGGCGGCGAAAGTCCCCGGTGCGCGCGGCGCGGCCATAGTCGGCGAGCTGCCCATCCGTCGCCATGAGCACGGTCGCCTTGAAGCTTTCGACCAGGTCCGGCGCCGTTCCGCCGGCGTTAAGACGCGTCGGAACGCCCGAAAGGAGCGGCGTGAGAAGCCCCAAAACAAGGCTGAAGCCTCGATGCAGGGGCGCCGCGCAGAAAACTCGGTCGTCGCGATCGATAACCAGCGCGGCGGCGACCTGCGCTGCATTGGCCACGAGATTTGAATGCGAAAGCGCTACATATTTAGGCGGTCCTTCGGCGCCGCCGGTGAAGAGCACCGCCGCCACGTCGCTCGCGCTTGCGGGCGCAAGCGGCTTTGAGCGCAGCAGTCTCGCCCGCAGCAGATCGGGGCGCCCTAGGCCGGCGTATAGATCTTCGAGGAAAATCACGCGCGTTTCGGCTTCGAGGGCTTCTAGGAGCGGCCAGAGTCGCCTGGTTCCGGCAAGCGCCCGCGAGACGACGACGGTTCTCGCCCCAGCGGCTTTGAGGCCAGCAAGAATGTCGGGAATGCCGGCGTCGTAGTCAATGATCACGCATGCGCGGCCCAGGGCCTGCACGGCGAGAAAGCCGAGGCCGCCGTCGTCGAGCAGCCCGATCGCTTCGCCGTTCGACGCATGAGGCCGCAGCCGCGCGGCGATCGCGCGCGCCCGCGTCAGCGCCTCGCGATAGCTTAAGGGCCCGCCACTCCCATCCTCCAAGGCTGGTCGATCCTCGCCATGCTCGCGCGCCGCGGCCGCGACGGCTTCATAGAGCGTTCGATCAAGCCGTGCGGTCTCGAAGACGAGGTCGGCCATGGACCGCCATAGCGCTTCGGCCGCCTTACGGCGCGAGCAGCCGGCGACCTCCGCGCTCGACGGGAGCAGTGTCGCGGCGAGCTTTGGGAAGAACGCTCGCCTCGTCTCTCGGTTCTCTTGCGCCGAGGCCGAGCCCCCCTCGACGCGCAGCCGCAGTATCCTGCCGCCGGATTTCCGCGCGACGACGGAGGCGGCCTCGAAAGCTTTCATCGCGCGCGTCGCGCCGGAGCCTGGCGGCAGGAAGAACACCGGCGTCGCGCCGTCTCTGACGGCCTTGATGAGCTTGCGGATCGCAAGAGCTTTTCCGGGGCGCAAAGTCACGACTGGGAGATCGGCGAGCAGGCGCCTCGCGCCGCTGCCCCAGGCTTCGTCGACGACGAAGATGGGCGATCCCGGCAGGATCGCGAAAGCGACCGCGGCGGCCAGCGGACTCGCTCGATCAAGCGCCACGACGCAGTTTATTGGCAGATTCTCCAGGCCGCGACATTCGAGACGGCAAAAGGCGCGCAACGCGGCGCGGCTCAGGGCCGCGCGATTCGCCGAGCGGGCGAAAAAGGAGAGAGCGAAACGAACCAGCGCCAGCGGGAGGTGAGCCATGGGAGAAGCGTGAAGAAGAGCGGACCTTTTCGTTTATCCGCCGTTAGGCTTAAGGATCGGTTGCGGCGCCGGGCTCCGCGTCGAACCGATCGAGCGTGGCGCCGATGAGCTCCAGATCGGCGCGGCGCGAAAGACGGTGGTCGCCGTCCGGAATGAGCGTGAAGGTCACCGGATCTGCGCAAAGCCGCTCGCAGAGCCGCAAGGCGTGGCGCCACGGGACGTCCTCGTCCTGCGCGCCTTGAAGGATGTGCGTCGGCGCATAGGCGCGCACCTGGCCCTCGAGCAGAAGCAGCTTGCGCCCGTCCTCTATGAGCCGCTTCGTGATCGGGGTCGCGCCATAGGCGGAGCGCCGCAGATGGACGCCCGTCTCCAGGATTTCGCGTTGGGCCGCTTCGGGCAGCCCCTTCCACAACAACTCCTCGGCGAAGTCGACGGCGGGGGCGAGGAGCAGCAGGCCATGCAGCCGACGCTCCTCTTTAAGCTCGGCCAAGCGGCGCGCGAGGAGCAGAGCGATCCACGCGCCCATCGACGAGCCTATCAGGATTTGCGGGCCCTCCGTCTTAGAGAGGAAGAGCGCGAGGCTCTGCTCCAGCCAATCGCTGACGGCGCCATCCTCGAAGCGCGCGCCTTCTGCCTCGAACGTCGATTCGCCATGGCCTGAATAGTCGAAGCGCAGCATGGCGCGTTTCAAGGCCGCAGCCTTGGCGTCGATGAAGCCGGCTTTCTCGCCGAGCATGTTGGAGGCGAAGCCGCCGAGCCAAACGTAGCCGGGGCGCTCGCGTCCCGCGCCCTGCGCCGGCCTGAGCCGATAGGCGATGCGCCAGGGAGGCCCGCCCTCGGGGCGCGGGACAGGGAGATAATCGGAGGGCATCGTGTTCATCGTCTTGACTCCTCGGGCGCCGCGGTTGAAATGCCGGCTTTCGCTCATAGTTGATTAACAATGCTGTAGCAGATTGTCGCAACCCCGCTTCAACCCCTCCATTGGGAAACGGGCGTGGTGCGGCGGGCGGCGGGACATGTTCAGCGCGGTTCGCATCGCTCCAGCTACGGCCTAGCAGCGATGGCGCTTCAAAGCTCCTCTCCTTCGCCGCGCGAGCGACGCATCGCCGGCCACACCGTCTTGCAGATCATCCCAGATCTGGAGAGCGGCGGAGCCGAGCGCAGCGCCGTCGACATCGCTGAGGCGCTGGCCAAGGCCGGCGCGCGTTGTCTCGTGGCCTCGCGCGGGGGAAGGCTCGTCGGCGAGCTGCAAAGCAAGGGCGGCGTCTGGCTGCCGTTTCCGGCGGCGACGAAGAATCCCATCGCGATGCTGCTCAATTCCGTGCGCCTCGCCCGGATCTTGCGCGACGAGAACGTCGAGATCGTGCATGCGCGCTCGCGCGCACCAGCCTGGGTCGCCTATTACGCCGTGCGTCAAGTGCGGACGCGCTTCGTCACGACCTATCACAGCGCCTATTCCGGAACCTCGCCGGCCAAGCGACACTATAACTCGATCATGGCGGCGGGCGACGTCGTCATCGCCGCCTCGCGCTTCACGGCGCGGCGCATCGCCGAGCTTCATCCCGAGGCGACGCCGCGGATCGCCACGATCGGACGCGGCGTCGACATGCGCGCTTTCTCTCCGCATGAGGTCACGCCCGAGCGGGTCGAGCGGTTGCGCGCGAAATGGGGCGTTGATCCGCATCATCGCATCGTGCTGCTGCCGGCGCGCGTGACCGCTCGCAAGGGCCATTTCGTGCTCCTCGACGCCGCCAAGCGTCTCCGCGCGGAAGGGCTCGACGACCTGCAATTCGTTTTCGCGGGCGACGCGCGCAGCGATTCCTATCTCAAGAGCATCGAGCATCAGATCAATCGGTTGGGGCTTCAAGGCTGCGTGCATATCGTCGGCTATTGCGACGACATGCCAGCGGCCTATCTCGCCGCGGCCGCGACTATCGCCCCGGCGACCGAGCCTGAGGCGTTCGGGCGCGTCCCGGTGGAGGCGCAGGCGATGGGCGCGCCGGTGATCGTCTCCGATTTCGGCGCCGCGCCGGAAGTCGTCCTCGGGCCGCCAGAAGTCCCCGCCGCGCAGGCGACGGGGTGGCGCACGCCGCCCAACGACGCCGAAGCGCTGGCAAAGGCGATCGTCGAGGCGCTGACGCTAACCGCCTCGGCCCGCGAATCACTCGGGCGGCGGGCGCGCGACTTCATCGCTAGCCGCTATTCGATCGAAAGCATGTGCGAGGCGACGCTCGACGTTTACGAAGCTTTGCTGTGAGCTTCTATCTTCGAATCAAATTCAGGGCTTCGCCGCGTCATTGAATTGTAATGATACGCGTCATCCAGGCGACGCAGAACTCACACAAAAGCGCAGCACGACTTCGCTAGCCTCAAGGCATGACTTTCATGCCCGACCCGCTCGCGCGATCCCCACGCCTTTCGCTCTCGAACGCCGGGGCTTTGTCTCCTCGTGTCGGGCATTGGCTCGACAAGCTTGTCGCGGCGGATCTTGCGGCGGTGCGCGCATTGACGGGGGCCGAGCGGTCGAGGCTTTACCGTCTCTGCGCGATTGCGATCAGCAAGCTTGGCAACGGCTGGATCTATCCGATCCTGGCCGCCTCGGTCTTCGTCGAATGGGGCTGGATCGACGGCAGGCGCGTCGTGCTGCTGGCGGCGATCAACGCCGCGGTCATGCACGTCATGTATCCGCTGATCAAGAAGCGGTTCAAGCGCTTGCGTCCATTCAAGGTCGATCCTCAACTGCCGTCGCTGATGAAGACGCTCGACGAGCACTCCTTCCCGAGCGGTCATGCCATGACGCTGACGGGCGTTCTGGCGCCGATCGTGATGATCTGGCCGGCGGCGCTGGTCTCGGCCCTGGTCATGGCCTGTTGCATGGCTTGGTCGCGCATCGCCACGGGCCATCACTATCCGAGCGACGTCGCGGCTGGCGTGGCGCTAGGGGTGGGCGTCGGCTACCCGCTCTCGGCAAATTTGGCGGCTTTTTTCTGAGGAATGGAAACCGTAGGAGCGCGCCTAGCCGCCTCGGCCGGAGCCGGCTACGAAGAGAACTTTATCTTCTTGGATATAAAATGCGCCTTCTGACCATTTAATAGTTCTCCACATTCTGAATATTTCTCGGCGCCAAAATTGATAGTGGACACATGCTGTCTGCCTAATGCTTCAGGCGCATTTAGCCTCCACCTGGATTTTTTGGATCGCTCAGCCAGATCGTCAGCGCATTACTCTTCTTTTGCGGCGCGACGCTCGGCCGGGACGCGATCGCGGAACGGATCGCCTACCCCCTGCACCGCGCAAGCTGCCGGCGGCGCCGAGCAGCGATGAGACGGTTCGCTTTCTCCAAGCCGCTTCCAAACCCCAGTCTCTTCTGGCGCGCGCCCCACAAAAGCCGGCCGAGCCGGCTCCGAAAGGCCGGCCCGCAAGACTTGGCGCTGTGAGGCGACGCGGCTCAGGCGGCGCGTACGCTCTCGGCCGGCGGCGTGCTGCGCGCGGCGCTCTCACCATCGAGCAAACTGCGCACCGGCGCGTGCAGGATCAGTTCGTCCTCATAAAAATATTCGCAGCTCTTGTCCCGCGCCAAGCGCTCGAAGACCTCGGGCCAGACACCCTTCATCGTCCAGCGACGAAAGCGCGTATAGGCCGTGTACCACTTGCCGAACTCTGGCGGAAGGCTGCGCCATGGCGAACCCGTGCGGGCGATCCACAACACGGCTTCGACAAAAAGGCGGTTGTCGCGTGCGTGGCAGCCGGGATCTCGCTCTTTGCCGGGCAACCAGCCGGCGATAAGAGCCCAGCGCTCGTCGTTGAGATAGAACTCGTCCAATTTCGCCCCCCTTGGCTGTAGGCGCGTCTTTGCGCGTGATGCGCGAAACATGACTTGCTTCGATTCGAACTCTACTATAGATTGTACTCAAAATCAATCACAACCTGCGCCGCCCGGGCGTCTTCCCGGGAATGGCCTGCCGCCTAGTGATACCAAGCGAAATAGAAAGAGACCGCCAGCGCGAGCAGGAAGCCAAACATAAGGTTGCGGAGGAATCCGCTGTTGAACTCGTCCATGTTGTCGTCCTTTCCGTTTCCCGCCCCGGCGGTTCTGGCTTAAAGATGGCGCCGAAAAACCCCTCGGACAATCGTCCGACTTTCGAGGAGCGTCAGCTGACCGGCCCCGGCCTGCTCATCGCCGCCGCGCGCTCCGGCGCTGGCAAGACCACGCTGACCCTCGGACTGATGCGCGCGCTGACTCGGCGCGGGCTCAAGGTTGGCGCCGCAAAATGCGGGCCCGATTATATCGATTCCGCCTTCCATCAGGCCGCGACCGGACGCGAGAGCCTCAATCTCGACAGCTGGGCCATGCCGCCGGCGCTCGTCCTGCGCCTCGCCGGCCATGTCGGAGCAAAGACCGACATCGTGATCGTGGAGGGCGCGATGGGGCTGTTCGACGGAGCGGCCGGCGCCGAGCCCGCGCGCGGCGCAGGCGCCAGCGCCGACATCGCCGCGGCGACCGGCTGGCCGATTGTGCTGGTCCTCGACGTCTCGGGGCAGGCGCAGACCGCCGCCGCGATCGTCAAAGGCCTGGCGACCTACGACAGCCGCATCTCGCTCGCGGGGGTTGTGCTCAACAAAATCGGCTCGGATCGCCACCGCCTACTCTGCGCCCAGGCGATTTCATCCTTGGGCGTTCCGGTCCTCGGCGCCTTGCCGCGCGAAGCTGAGCCCCCCTTGCCGGAACGCCACCTCGGGCTCGTGCAGGCGCAGGAGACCGCGGGGCTGGAAGCTCTGCTCGACCGCCTCGCCGATCGCGTCGAAAAGCATGTCGATCTCGACGCACTTTGCGCCTGCGCCCGCGGCGGCCTGAGCGCGCCGGAGTCCACGCCCGCGGGTCTCAAGCCGCCTGGGCAGCGCATCGCCGTCGCGCGCGACGAGGCGTTCTCCTTCTTCTACCCGCATGTCGCGCTGGCCTGGCGCGAGGCTGGCGCCGAGCTCAAATTCTTCTCGCCGCTCGCCGACGAGCCGCCCCGCGGCGATTGCGACATTTGCTGGCTGCCAGGAGGCTATCCAGAGCTTCACGCCGGACGCCTCGCCGCCGCCGACCGTTTCCGCGGGGGCCTGCGACGATTTGCGCAAGACCGCCCCGTCCATGGCGAGTGCGGCGGCTACATGGCGCTCGGTCGAACACTCGTCGACGCCGCAGGCGAGGTCCACGTCATGGCGGGACTTCTGGAGCTAGACACCAGCTTTTTGCAACGCAAGCTGCATCTCGGCTACCGTCGCGCGAGACTAGCGGCCGACCATCCGCTCGCGCCCGCGGGGTCGACGCTGTTCGGCCACGAGTTTCACTACGCCACGGCCCTGCGCGAGGAGGGCGACCGCTTCGCCTTTGCTCGCGACGCGTACGGCGACGCCGAGCAGCCCTGCGGGCTGCGGCGTGGGCTCGTATCGGGCTCGTTCTTCCACGCCATGGCCTGACAGACAGGACGCCCCCGACACGCGGCGCTTGTCGGCCGGCGGCTCTGCTCAAACGCCCCTCTTTGTCTTCGCCGCAAATGAAGAGCGAGAATTCGCTTCGTCCGCGTCGTCGTCGCGGACGCCGGAAATTTTCCGCGCCACGTCCTGCTCACGATCTTGCAGCAGTCGCGCGCAGGCCGTGGGCGCGAGATGCGCACGAATCTTCTCAAACTTCATTGCTAGCCAGGAAGAATTGCCCAAGGGACATGACCAAGCTGGAACGAACGACCGACGCCAACGTTGTTGACCACAGTTTCGGCTTTTTCCAGACCCTCATGGGAGGCGTCGAAGAGCCGAGAGGGAGGTTCGTCATGTTTGCTCGAACAATCTCGATGGTCTCTGGAGCCGCCGTGGTCGCGCTCGCGATGACTGCTTCAGCCGCTCCGCTAAGCATTGTGAGTCCGGAGAGCGTCGTGGCGAGGCCGCCGATCGAGAAGGTCGCCTACTGCCACCGGGTTCGCCACCACTGGCGCTGTCACGAGTCTCGGCCCCGATGCCCCCGCTATTACGGCTATTCCGCGCCCGTCCCGACCGCCGCGGTCGCGGAGGAGCCTCTCGGATATTACGGCTATTCGGCGCCTGCCGTGACCGCTCCGGTCGTCGAAGCCGCGCCTGCCATCGCCGCCCCGGCCTTGGCGGCAGAAGCCCTCGGCTATTACGGCTATTACGGCTATTCCGCGCCCGTGGCGAGCGCCCCGGTCGTGGCGGCGGACGGGATTTACTGCACGACCTCCGTGAAGACATGCCTGCTCCAGGAGCCCGGATGGCTCGGAACGGGCTGCTCCTGCAGGGTGCCAGGCGGCTACGCGCGCGGAGTGGTCGAATAACGCCCGATCAAGCCGGAAAGCTACAGCGCCGCAGCTTCGCCCAAGCTGCAGCTAAAGGTAGCCGCCCGCTTCAGGTTCGCCACTGCCCTCCCCCGCTTCGCGGGAGAGGCAGCGGCGAGCGGGGTCGCATGACGGCCGCCGGGCGTAGCAGGAAATCTCTCAAAGGGATTGGGGCGGGACCGCCGCTCGTGCGGCCCTCGGCCGCTTTCTCCTCCGTAGGGGGAAGGGGAACACACCGGCGGTCGCATATTTGATGCAGAATTCTTACTTCCGCGCCGTCTTCTTCGCCGGGGCCTTTTTCGTCTTCGTCAACGCGGCCTTTTTCGCTGGCTTCGCGTTAGCGAACGGCGCCTCGTCACTGTCCTCGATCTTCTTCGCTTTCGCGGCGGCCGACTTCTTCGGCGCGGCCTTCTTCTTCGTTCCACCGCCCTTGGCGTCGATCAGCTTGATCGCCTCGTCGAGCGTCACTTCGGCGGTCGTCATGCCCTTCGGCAGCGTCGCGTTGACCTTGCTCCAGTTGACGTAAGGGCCGAACCGTCCCTCGCGCGCGGTGATCGCGCCGCCGTCGGGGTGCTGGCCGACCACGCGCCCGCTCGCCGCACCGCCGCCCTCGGCCTTCGCTTTCAAGAGCGCCACCGCGCCCTCCAACGTGAGGTCCGCGGGGTCGGCGCCTTTCGGTAGCGTCGCGTTGATCTTGCCCCAGTTCACGTAAGGCCCGAAGCGGCCGGACTTCACCGTCACCGCCCCGCCTTGCGGGTGGTCGCCCAGCACGCGGCCCGGCTCCGAGGAGCGCCCGAAGCGCGAGCCGCCGCCGCCCGACTCCTTCTGCACGATCAGATCGATCGCCCGATTGGCGCCGATCGACAGCACGTCGTCGTCGCGCCCGAGATTCGCATAGGTCTTGCCGTGCTGGACATAGGGCCCAAACCGCCCAATCCCCGCGACGATCGGCTCGCCCGAGGTCGGGTGCTTCGCCACTTCGCGCGGCAGCGACAGGAGCGCGATCGCTTGCGCCAATGATACATCTTCGGGCTTCAGGCCTTTGGGCAGCGACGAGCGCTTGGGCTTTTCGCCGCCATCCTCTTGCTCGCCCTCCTGGACATAGGCGCCGAAGCGGCCTTCGCGCAGGGTGATCTCGGCGCCGCTCTCGGGGTCCTGGCCCAAAACCTTGACGCCGGGCCGCGCTCCCTCCGCCGCCTCGCCCGTCGGCGGCGACAGCGTGCGGGTGAAACGGCACTCGGGATAGTTGGAGCAGCCGATGAAAGCCCCGAACTTGCCCAGCTTCAGCGACAGCCGCCCGCCGGCGCAGGCCGGACAGGCGCGCGGATCCGAGCCGTTTCCCTTGTCGGGGAAGATGTGCGGGCCGAGCAGATCGTTGAGGAAGTCGAGCACCTGTGACGTGCGCAGATCCTTGGCGCCGTCGATCGCCGCCGAAAAATCGCGCCAAAAGTCGCGCAGCACCGCCTTCCAGTCAATCTCATTGTTGGAGATGCGGTCGAGCTGCTCTTCCAGATCGGCAGTGAAGTCATATTCGACATAACGCGCGAAGAAGCCCTCCAAGAAAGCCACGACGAGGCGGCCCTTGTCCTCGGGGACGAGCCTTTTCTTGTCGAGCCGCACATAGTCGCGCTCGCGCAACACGGCGAGCGTCGAGGCGTAGGTCGAGGGACGGCCGATGCCGAGCTCCTCCATGCGCTTGACGAGGGTCGCCTCGGTGAAACGCGGCGGCGGCTCGGTGAAGTGCTGGGTCGCATCGATCTTCTCGCGCGTGAGCGGCTCGGAGGGCGCCATCGCGGGCAAGCGGCCGCCGTCCTCGTCCTCCTCGTCGTCGCGCCCTTCTTGGTAGAGCGCGAGGAAGCCGGGGAAGCGGACGACCTGGCCCGTCGCCCGCAGCTCCAGCGGCCGCGACCCGACCTTAGCGTCTATCTCGACCGTGGTGCGCTCCAGCTCCGCCGACTCCATCTGGCAGGCGACGGCGCGGGTCCAGATTAGCTCATAGAGCTTGGCCTGCTCGGGCTCCAGAAATTTGGCCATGTCCTTCGGCAGGCGCGAGGCGTCAGTCGGGCGGATCGCTTCATGCGCCTCCTGCGCGTTCTTGGCCTTGGCGGAGTACTTCCGCGGCGCCTGCGGCACGTAGCGGTCGCCGAACTCCTTGCTGATGACCTTGCGCAAGGCGGCGACGGCCTCTGGCGCGAGGTCCACGCCGTCCGTTCGCATATAGGTAATGAGACCCGCGGTCTCGCCGGCGATGTCGACGCCCTCATAGAGGCGCTGGGCGATGCGCATGGTCGTCGCCGGGGCGAAGCCGAGCTTGCGTGAAGCCTCCTGCTGCAAGGTCGAGGTCGTGAAAGGCGCGTAGGGGTGTCGCTTGACCGGCTTCGCCTCGACCGAGCGCACGGAGAAGGCGGCAGATTCGAGCGCTTTCTTGAAATCCTGTGCCTCTTTCCCTGCGCCGATATCGAGGCGCGTGATTTTCTTGCCGTCACCGCCGACGAGGCGCGCGGAGAAAGGCTCCCCCGCCTTGGTCTTCAAGTGTGCGACGAGCGACCAATATTCGCGCGGGACGAATTTCTCGATTTCGAGCTCGCGATCACAGACGAGGCGCAGCGCTACCGACTGCACGCGTCCCGCCGAGCGCGCGCCGGGGAGCTTGCGCCACAGCACCGGCGAGAGGTTGAATCCGACGAGGTAGTCGAGCGCGCGGCGCGCGAGATAGGCGTCGACGAGCGCCTGGTCGATCTGGCGCGGCTGCGCCATCGCCTGCTTGATGGCGTCTTTTGTGACGGCGTTGAAGACGACGCGCTCGATCGTCTTGTCCTTGAGCGCGCGCTTCTTGTTGAGGATATCGAGAAGATGCCAGGAGATGGCCTCGCCTTCGCGGTCCGGGTCAGTCGCGAGGATGACCTTTTTTGCGCCCCTGACGAGATCGGCGATGGCGGAGACGCGCTTGGCGCCCTTCGCGTCCATCTCCCAGAGCATGGCGAAGTCGTCGTCGGGATCGACCGAGCCGTCCTTGGGCGGCAGGTCGCGGACATGGCCGTAACAGGCCACAACGTTGAAGTCCTTGCCGAGATATTTATTGATCGTCTGAGCCTTGGCCGCCGATTCGACAATGACGACGTTCATACCAACCCCGCGCCTGCACGTTCCGCGGGAGCCCTGCCCCGGCGGAACCAACCGGCGGGAAAATGGGCAAGCGAAGCCGCTCTGTCAAATGGCGCGGCCCCAGCGGCCCTTAGTGGGTCCTCCGACGAAGGGGCCGATCAAAGAAAACGTCGGACTCTTCTTGCAGCCTGTTCTCCACCATGTGAGCCCAGGCGATCAGCACGTCAGCGATAAAGCGGGTGGCGTACGCGTATTTGAAATCGTTCCAGCGCCCGATTTCCCGCATGACGAGCCCGAGCGTCTTCGCGCGCTTTACGGTCTGCCGGAGTTTTGCGACCTCGGAAAATTTCTGTATCTTGCTCATAGTCGTTATGGCCTCCGTCAACAATTACACGCGTTGGGGTGGGGCGGGCCTCGCGACTCTAGCGGTAAGCGGCGATAATTCAGGCACGTGCCCCGCTTTGACGGGGCTTCAACCACGGAGGCCGGGATGAGCGCGGGCATCCGCGTGGCGACGGAAGATTTGAAGCCCCTAGCGCTCGACGAGCTGCATCGCGTGCTCGAGCAGGGGCTCGGCGGCGCGAGCGAACGTCAGCGCAACCTGCTGAGTTACCTCGTGACGGAAGAGCTCGAGGGACGAGGCGGGCGAATCAAGGCCTATTCGATCGCAACGCAGGTCCTGAACCGGAGCGAGGACTTCGACGCTCAGACGGACAGCATCGTGCGCGTGGAGGTCGGCCGACTCCGGCAGGCGCTGGAGCGCTATTATCTTGGAGCCGGGGCCGGCGCGCAGTTGCGCATCTCCATACCAAAAGGTCAGTATCGCCCGAATTTCGCGCGGGGCGGGGTCGTGCCGGCCCCACGATTTGGCCGGCTCATCGCGGCCGTGGCGCTTTGCGCCGCCGCGCTCGTGGGCTCGCTTCTCGTTTTCGTTGGCTCGAAGGGGCTTCTGCACCAAGGGGCGACGAGCGAGCGGAAGGCGTCGCTGGTCGCGGTCGCACCCTTTGTCTTCACCGCGGACAAGGACAGCCTCGCCTATGTCGCCGCCGGGCTGCAGGCGGAACTCGCGGCGACGCTGTCGGAATTCAGCTGGCTTTCGGTCGTGCCGCTGACGGCCGACACGGCGCGGCGCGTCGAAGAAAACCCCAAAGCGCTCGACGCTGACTTCCTCCTGCGCACGACGGCGCGGCTCGTCAACGACCGGCTGGCGGCCACCGTGCTGCTCGCCGACGGGCGAACGGGGGCCGTCGTCTGGAGCCGCAACTACGACCTGCGCTTCGACGCCCAAGACATCTTGTCGATGCAGCGCGATATTGCGGCGAGGATCGCGGCGGATGTGGCCCACCCCTCCGGCGCCATCGTCAACATCGAGCGCACGCGCCTCGATCTCGACGCGTTCAAGACTGACGAAGGATTCCGCTGCCAGTTGCAAGCGATGCAATTCGGGGCGAGCTTCGCGCGAGAGGATTATGTGCGGGCGCGCGACTGTTTCGTGGCGATCCGGGCGCGCGAGCCGCCGGACGCGAACAGCCTTGCGGCGCTGGCGCTGCTGCAGCTCGCGCCGGGCGCGGCTCTGTACGATCCCCGCCCCCGGGGCGAGGTCGTGGCGGAGGCCAGCCGGCTCGCGGAGAAAGCTTTCGACCTCGACCGGCTCGCGTTGCTGCCGCGGGCGGCGCGTTATAGCGCCGCGCTTTGCGCGGGCGATGTCCGCGCCTTTCGAGCCATCGGCGCGGAAGTGATCGCGGATTATCCCAACAATCCGTTGCTTTTGACCGACTTCGGCTCGAAGCTCGTTCTCGCGACCTGGGAAACGGAGGAAGGCTTGGCCCTGCTCGCGCGTGCGCGGGAGATTTCGTCCCGCCTCATGCCGATCGACGCGGTTGCCCCGGCCATCGTCGCATTGCGCAAGGGTGAAGCGGCCGACCTGGCGGTCCTGCGCGAGGCTGCGGGGCGTTCGGCCTCTCCTGCTGTCGCTCTGGTCTATCTTGCCGCTGCGCGGAGCCTCGGCGACGCGGCGGAGATCTCGCGCGCTGAAGCCCACTTGCGCGGGCTTGGCGCAGACGTGAACGAGGACCCGGCGCGACTCACGCATGGATTGTGCTGGTCACGAGAAGCGCGCGAAGCGGTCATGGGCGCGCTGGCGAAGGGAGTGAGAAAGCAGGCCGCCACGCCCGAATGAGGCTAATCTAGGCGCCTTGCGGCATGACGCCGGCTTCGGGATAGCGGGACATGAAGCATTCGAGCACCGCGTCGAGGTCCGACGCCTGGCGATGCGCGCCAAGGTCGCGCAGGCAATGGATGTCCTCGACGATCATGGCGCGCACTTC
>Ga0187784_10002721_pt1 | contig 14206 bp, 12 predicted proteins | sample 1015_SJ02_MP15_2_FD_132964 | JGI IMG/M metagenome (GOLD analysis project Ga0187784, IMG submission 132964) | Tropical peat soil microbial communities from peatlands in Department of Meta, Colombia - 1015_SJ02_MP15_20_MG | ecosystem: Environmental > Terrestrial > Soil > Wetlands > Peat | place...
CCGGACTCCGATACATACGCGTGTATGCCGCGGAATCGAGAGAGGGGGGAAAGGTGAGTTGATTAGGACTTTTTGTCTTCTTTGGAAATTCTAGCTCTCACAATCGGTCGGAGAACCATTATGGCTGCCACTGCTGCAATGGCAATGAAGATTGCTGAAATCAGGAAGGGCACGCTAAAGGAGCCAGCGAAGTAGACGGCAAGAGCAGCTGCACCATATCCAGCTAGAATTGACGCAAGGCCCTTTGCAGTGTAAAGCATGCCATAGTTGGCTGTGGCATTCTTTGAGCCGAAGATGTCTCCAGTTATCGCTGAGAATAGCCCGTAGATCTCTCCCCATGACAGGAAAATGAGTGGTAATAGTAGTACGAAGGCTATGGGATTCTTTTCAATCGTTAGCACCAACACCATGAGCACTGCTTGAATGGCGAAGGCGATGAACATTGTAATCTCTCTTCCAATCTTATCTGATACTGCGCCCCACAAGATTCTAGCCAATCCGTTCGTGACCCCTGCTAAGGTGGCCGTTAAGGCTACGATCCCGATTCCAAAGAAGACGGTTTGGCCTACTCCGAGTGATGTAGCAATTTGCGAGAGATTACCGGTTGTCATTAATCCTCCAGTTGCCACTAGCGTGAACATTACGTAGAGTAACCAAAACTCAGGTGCTCTAATAGTCTTATACCATGGATACTCAAGCTTAGTTTGCTCCACAACCGATGTTACCTTCTTCTCCTTCTCTTTCCAGCCTACTGGTTTCCACTGAGCTGGCGGATGTCTCAGAATCAGGGCTGTAACTAGGGCTATTACGCCTTGGGCGACACCCCAAACGGCCATTGCATTTCCCCAGCCAAGCCCCAGAATCGTATCAGAGATGGGAATTATAGTAAGCGCTGCTCCACCACCAAAGCCTGCTGCGGTTAAGCCAGCAGCTAATCCCCTTCTGTCCGGGAACCATTTTACAGCATTTCCCACGCAGGAGATGTAGATTATTCCACAGCCCGTTCCAGCAATTGCACCATAGTAAATGTAGAGGTCAGTGACGCTGTGGGCAATCGTCCCCCCCAGAAGCCATCCTACTAGAACGCCTAAGGAACCTAGAATCATCAATTTCCTGATGCCGAGTTTGTCGACAAGGAAACCTGCTACAGGTACAGGCCATGTTTCGAATAAGACGAATATGGTGAAGATTGCTGCGACGAGTGGATATTGGGGTGGCGTTAACGCCAAGGTCTTCTGAATACCGGGCGCAAAAAGTGTGAACGCATATTGGTAGTTCGAGATAACAATCATAGCAATCACTCCAGCAATAAGTTGAATCCACCTATTGCCAGATATAGGACCGAAAGCTTGCTTCGCTAGATCCATGCTAACTCCGGATTGGCCGCCAGAGCTTGCGTAGAAAGAAGCTTTCGAGGGAAACTCACCCTTTATGGATTTGTCTATCAAGAAGTGCACCAAGCATGAATGCTCTTCGTGCGTTTAAAAGACTAACTATCAAATCTCTACAATTTTCAATTATGACGGAGGAATATTGCACAATAGTCGATTTACGCTCTCATAAACAATAGACATGCACTAACGTAAATTGGAAGTCGAAGCAAAACGGTTTCTGATATTTTCGACGACTATTGATCAGAGAAAAATAATATTGGTCAAGTTGGCTGGGTTCTGATACTATGTTCAAGAGCAGTTATTCCGAATCTCGAACCCGAAACAAAACTCTCAAATCGTAGACGGGCAGTTTATGAAATCAAGATTATGGTGCCGAAAGCATTTTGTATAATGTCAACTATACAAGGCCTAATCTTATACTATGTTCTAGAAAGACGCTCATATTTAGATTCTTTCATGAAAAATTTGATAGTATTTAGACGTATGTAGCCACATATACCATACGTGTAAATTCCCTCCATTAGAGCTCATAATTGTGAGATATGTTGGAGCTCTCGTCTCAACTATCTGAATCTGAAACTTATCCGGAATATGAACAATTAACTTGGGTGGTCGTTCATGGCCGCGGTGTTATACATACGGGCAACGCGAATGTTCTGGTAAAAACGTTAGCCACCACCGGCACCATGGCGGGCAAAGAATCTTACTTCTACATGAGGTATGATGATTCACCAGAGCGCGATAATATCCCGCATTTATTCTACGCGGTTTTTGGAAATCCTACAATAGATGTGGTGCTACATGAAGAAGTGGAACCAGTAGGACATGTCTTCAACGCAATAGTTGTGCTCGATTCTTCAATGCTACTCCACCCGACCTCTCAGAGAGCCTTGCTCTTCGATGGAGCAAAGAAGGATGCCACGCTAATCGTCAATACTTCCTTGAGCGTGGAAGAGATCGTTCGATTAGTGAAGAAACATTGTCTTGCACAGGATTGGGAAGGCAAAGTTGTGACGATCAAGGCGAAGAGCTACGACAAAGATATTGCATATCCACTAGCCGGCGCCATAGCAAAGTCCCTTGGAATTGGCACACTAGACGATCTTCATATCGCCCTAGAATCACTCGGTCAGAGCAAGAAAGCTGACAGTGTGAGAAGAGCATATGCAGTAACCAAACCTGTAGCGGTGAAGATTAAAGCTGCAGAAACCGACTTGGCAAAGACCAGAAAGACTGAGAGGGAGGCACTTCCGATTCCTGTCAGGGGTAAATGGTGGGACCCAACCACATACAGGAAGTATCAAGCAGCTGCAGCAGATGCACGATCCTATTCCCACCGGATCGAGGCTATGCCAAGATGGGAGGCATTAGCGCCCGGCCTAATTGAGTTTGGCCCTCCTCCTGGAAAGAGGAATATTGGATTCAGAACTTCATTCTCAAGAACGTTAAGGCCAGCAATTGATGCTAAGAAGTGTACTGACTGCAAGTTATGTTCAATTTATTGTCCGGACGGAACAATCGACTTTGATAAGATCACGGTCGACTTTGACTATTGTCAAGGTTGTGGAATATGTGCACGAGTTTGCCCGACGAAAGCAATTGAAATGCAGAGCGAACTGAAGATTGTAGAAGGCCTCAACGAGGAGCAGGTAACAACGGTTGGAGAAGCGCTTAGGGATTATGGTTACTAGGAGGATGATTGAGAGATGACTACTCAAGTTACTGTTCCTAAGCCTGTGCTTAGAAAGAAGTATGTTTGGACCGGAACGAGGGCTGTGGCTGAGGCCGTTAAGATCGCGGATGTTGACGTGATCGCTGCCTATCCAATTAGACCCTACACTGGCATAATGAATGATTTAGCGAAAATGGTGGCTGATGGTGACTTTCAGGCGGAGGTGGTTGTCGCCGATTCAGAACATTCACAATTCGAGGTTGTTAAGCACGCTTCTGCTGTTGGGGCGAGGACATTTGTGGGCAGTTCAGGAGTCGGCTTAGCATACGCGGCCGAAGCCATATCCGTAACCGCCTTGGGACAGTTACCCGTAGTTGCGGTGGCAGGTTGCAGAGCCCTTGACGATCCAGGCAATTTCGGAATGGAATGGAACGATGTCTTTCTCTTCCGAGATGTCGGCTGGCTAGTATCATGGGCCAAGGATCCGCAAGAATCACTAGACATGACATTGGTCGCCTACAGAGTGGCGGAAGATCGGAGAGTATTACTTCCGCACTTCGTCGCCATGGACGGTGCAGCTATAACACATGTTTCAACCCCTGTGGAGACACCTCCAAAGGACAAAGTGACTGAATTCCTTCCACCTTACAAGCCGCCATTTCCTCTTGACCCGGCCTATGGTCCGGTCACTAAAGCGAATCACATCGCCCCGTCATTGATAGGACCAGAACAGAGAAAACTCATTGACGTTGCGATGAAGAATAGCGTGGAAGTTATTCGTGAAGCCTGGAAGGACTACTACAGGTACGTTGGTAAGCAATATTCTCCGTTCATTGAATCAACCCTAATGGAAGATGCCGACATTGTATTGGTTTCGATGGGTGCTTACACGAAAGACGCAATCTATGCCGCGAAGAGGATGAGAGAGAAGGGCATCAAGACTGGAGTTGTTCGATTGAGATATTGGAGACCGTTTCCAGGAGACGAGCTTAGGGATGTGTTGCTAGACGCTAAAGCGGTAGGAGTCCTCGACTTCTCCTATTCCATGGGCTCACCTGACTTTGCTGGCGCGTTCTTCAACGATGTTAGGTCCACGCTTTATCAAAACAGCACAAAACCGCCCTTGATCAATTTCATATTGGCTGGCGGCAGAGAACCTACGATACGCAACTTCGAGAAGGCTATTCAATTGGTGCAGAAAGCAGCACAGACGGGAAGCACGAGTAAGCTTGTTCATTGGCTTACGTTGAGAGGTGAAGATGTATGAGCGAACTAATTAAAAGTGTAAAAGACGTACCGCCAGTTGATTACTACACATCAGGGCGTAGAACATGTGCTGGTTGTGGACCAGCTGTAGGCTATAGACTGCTCAGTAAAGCTGCGGGGCCTAACACAGTCTTCTTAGGTCCCACCAGCTGCATGTACGTAGCCAACGGGCATCAATACCTAACATCTCCCTACGCCGTCCCCTGGTATCACACTCAACTAGGCGGTGGAGGCGCGGCCGGAGTAGGAACAGCTGCAGCATTCAGAGCCTTAATGACTAAACGGAAAAGGAAGAACGAAGACATAAATGTAATAGTCTACGGCGGCGACGGAGGCTTCGCCGACATAGGATTCTCTAGCCTGTCAATGGGAATGAGCTACGACTACAGACGACTGTTATTCGTGATGAACGACAATGAATCATACGCTAACACTGGAATCCAATCATCCAGCGCTACGCCTTGGGGTGCAACCACAACGTTCACTCCTGCAGGAAAGGTCAATCAGATCGGCAACGTACGATTGAAGAAAAATGTGGCTTTAACTATGGCTGCACATCCAGGAGTCAAGTATGTTGCAACATCCACACTGCACACACCACTGGATTTCATGAACAAAGTCAAGAAAGCACTGAATTCAGGAGGCCCATCATTCATTGAAATCCTCACGCCTTGCCCGAAGGGATGGTTTTTCGATCCGAAAGAGACCGTAGACTTCGCGAAACTGGCACTTGAGACCAGAGCTTGGGTATCTTGGGAATATGCCAACGGCGAGTTCAGTCTCACTTACAAACCTAGAAAAGCCACACCCGTCAAAGAATATTTGAAACTTCAAGGCCGCTTCGCTCACTTGACAGACAAAGAGATCGATGAAATACAAAGAATGATAGATGAAGAATGGAAATATTGGGAAGAGATGGATAAGCAAAAACGAATCATACTACCCTGGACTGCAGTTCCAAATCGCGCAATACTCTCTCTATCCTAACACTGAAAATGACCAAGCCGAAAAAAATTCTACTCCAAGATTTTTCATTCTTGGAGACATTTTCTTCCAATTCAAATTGTTCTTTGCCTAATTTTTCTTACTAACGTAATGCAAGTTTCAAATATCGAATTACCCTCCCTAGTTGGTTAGAGGCTTGCTTAATGCGGCGGGTTAGTTCGAAGAATTTCATCTATATGATGAGTCCGAACAACAAACATGTCCTCGTGGTAAAACCTGGAGAGAGGATAGTCTTCGAAACTGAAGACGGATTTGGAGGAACAATTAAACGCGATGAAGATCCTTTCCCAGTCATCGATTTGGAGCGCATAAATCAGACCACGGGCCCAGTCTATGTTGAGGGCGCCGAGCCGGGAGACACTCTGAGTGTACAGGTAAATCGTATTCTATTACCGCAACAAGGCGTGACAACTATCTTTCCAGGATTTGGAGTTCTTCATACAGAATTCGGTCAGAAGTGGAAACGAGTGTGTCCAATCAGAAACGGCAAGGTGATCTTTCCTAAACAAATCAAACTTCCCGTTCGTCCAGTCATTGGTACAATGGGAGTATCCCCCAAAATGGAAACAGTCGGGAATCTATACCCAGGCACTCACGGAGGAAACTTGGACGTGAAGGACATAACTGTGGGGGCTAAAGTCTTCTTCCCAGTCTTCGTACCCGGGGCACTCTTCTCTTTAGGAGATGGAAAGGCCGTGATGGGGGACGGTGAAACTAACGGGGTTGGAATCGAGGTTGCAATGAAAGTTACTGTTACCTTCGGGCTTTTGAAGGGAGTAAGCATCACGCGTCCAAGGCTTGAAAACGCGGTTTATGTGATGACAATAGCGTCTTCGAAAACTGTTGAAGAGGCTTCGAGGCTTGCTTTGAGAGATATGTTGACCCTTCTTACGAATGAGACAACTCTAGCGCGAGAAGAAGCTTATGCGCTCCTGGGAGCTATAGCCGACGTTAAAATTGCGAATCTTGTAGACCCTGAAGTTACAGTGCGAGTATCGGTTCCGAAGTATGTGTTCAAACAAGCTAAAAGGAGGCCTCGATGAAACGGGAGCTTTTTGTTGCGAATCAAGCTTTCATTGATTCTTGTTATCTGCTTCTGCCCATGCGAACTTGGTTACTAGAGTTTTTGGGTAGTAATTTTTCCAGTCATAGTTGACTTTTCGGCAAAACTTGACTGAGACTCTTGGATCGATGTAATTTTTGAGCGATGTACCAAGGTTCCATGTTTTGCTGAGCTTCATCTGTGTGAGGCGAAGTTTTAGTGACTGCTTACGTTTGGTCACGGACTTACCCTCCTTTCCCTTCAGTGACCTGAGCATTTCGAGCCGTTTCTGGTAGGTTTCCTGCCACTTCTTTGGCACCGCTTTTTGATGGTTCATCAATTGTGCCACCGAAGCGTTTGCCTCCATCAGCGCCATCTTCTTCTCATTATCTGAACTTTCTGACGCGATCTTGGAAGATTCTAATTTTTGTCTGTAGAGTTCTGTGGCTGAGTAAGTGCGGAATACTTTGGGGCTCAATCGTGGCATGGCTTCAGATAGGAATTCACGTACTTGTTCGGTGGTGATTCCGCTGAAAACTCGATCTCCGTCTGAGATGAATTCCTCCAAGTTTCGGTAAGCGGCTTCTGATACCGCATATTCTCGCTCAAAGAGTATGGAGTCTTTGCCGAGGAAGTGTAATCTTACTTTTGGTGAGCTGTTGTGGGTTAAGCGAATGTGTTCTCGTTTAAGACTTGTGGCGCCCACAGTTCCGCTTTCGGTCTCCTGCTCATCACCGACACGGATCTTAAAGACGTCAATCAAGTAGGCGAGGGTGGCTACCTTTCGCCGTTTTACATCATCAGCTGTCAAGTTTTTCTGAATGTGTGCTCGAACTTTTTTCACTCTTGATTCAAGCTCGAGGGCAAGGTCAAACTTCTCCTGCGCCCGCTCCTGTTTCATTGGAGTCGCGTCATGGAACCACACATACTTTACTTTCCCAGACAGCTTGTCCGTCCATCTTGCTATCCAGAGTTCAGCCGGTCTCCATTCTCTGCTCGCCCACTCATGCTGAGGGTTAGGAGCATCGGGGCTAAGGTTCAGCGTAACATCCTTCGTTGTTACGGCGGGTTTCCATCTTCCTCTGTCAGGGTGTTTGCCTCTTCCCATGAATATACTTGGGGGTTCTACTGTGTAGTTAGCGATCTCCATTCTGGCTCCATCGACGGTGGCCCAACCGTAACGTTCTTTCCGCTCTTCTCGAATTTTCTTCCTCTCGGTAGCTAGTTGTTTCTTCTCTTCCTTTGACATGTTCGCTTTTCGTGTTCGTTCAGCTTCGAGCCATCGAGTGATTGGTGACCAGTCGAAGTCTTCGAGAGTAATCTTCTCCTTAAGGCCTAGGGCGGCTGAGAAATCTTTCATGAAGTTGGAGCAAAATATGCGATCTTCCACGTATGGGGTGATGAATTTTTGCGCAAACTTTACCGCCATCTCTTCTTGTAACGGATTCAAGGTAAGTGGTTTTCCACGGAATGATATTGTGAAACCTTGAGGCTTGTAGGGATCGGGAATCAAGACGCCATTGTGAATTAATTGTTTGAGTTCCCGTGAAGCCATCACTTTGACCCTACCAGTTCAATCCTAATGATATCTTCAATCACCGTAAAGGGGTCAGATATACATTACAGTCACTCTACGTAGTTGGCCCGATCCGGATCAGGCTAGTATATGAAACTGCAGTTGATTAAGGAGTCACATTGAAGAGGGACGTGTTCTAGCAGGACGAACTATGCTCTCCTTACCATCATCTTCTTCTGGACTTGGCAAGGTATCAAGATGGGTTTGTCTTGAATAAGTTGATGATTGCAGCTAGAATGCATAGAATTGGTGATAGGCTAGCCATCGATAGGGTTGAAGTTCCATCAGTCGCCTCTCAGGATGTACTCGTGAGAGTGAAAGCTAGCGGGATCTGTCACTCGGACATAAACTACCGAGGAGGAATTGTTCCTGTCAGTAGACTCCCGATAACTCTTGGACATGAAATTGCTGGAGTCATAGAGAAGAGAGGAAATAGAGTGAGAGAACTGTTTGAAGGCAATAGAGTTCTCGTGCACTACATAATAAGCTGTGGAAGATGTGGATACTGTAAGAGTGGTCAGGAGAATTATTGTAGCAAATACCAAATGATTGGCAAGGACGTGGATGGGGGGTTTGCTGAGTTTGTGCGCGTTCCCGCTAGTAGTATTGTGAAGCTGCCTAAGACGATTCCATTCGAACAGGCTGCCATAATGGGGTGTGCGGTGTCAACCGCTTACCACGCCCTTAGAAGAGGACGAGTTCATCGTGGAGATGTTGTGATGGTAATTGGGGTGGGCGGTCTCGGCATGCATGCTGTCCAACTTGCATCTAAGATCTTCAAGGCCGATTTAGTGATCGCGGTGGATCTTGTTGACTGGAAGCTCAAGATGTCCAAGTACTTCGGATCGGGGGAGGTTGTTAACATGAACAATCAGAATCTCACGGAGGCTGTTGAGGAGATCACCGACGGAAGATTTGCTGATGTTGTAGTGGACTTTGTCGGGCAGAGTAAGACAATTGAAGATGGAATTGCGTGTGTCGGAAAGGGTGGTAGAATGGTTTTGGTGGGTATTGGCGCAAAATCTATGCAAGTTTCTCCCTACTCAACCATTATTGGTAGAGAGATTGAGATTGTGGGTGTGGACGATCATTTGAAGACTGAACTACTTGAACTGGTTAGACTTGCACGTTCGGGAGAATTAGATCTTTCTCGATCCGTCACACACCAGGTGAGGTTGGAAGAGATTAACAGGGGATTTGAGATTCTAGAATCTGGACGCGAGCACGTGGTACGGGTGGTTGCTCTGAATGAGCGCACCTAATCTTTGTCGTCAAAGACTGCTTTGGTTCATTTTAATTTCAGTCCGAATTTGTTTGGATCTTGCTGATTAGGACGTTGGGAGATTGCGGTTTTGAAACTTTAGTATCGAGGTACTGATGGGTCAACTTGAGTTGCCCAGGCGTCGATTCCTCCGATTAGGTTCTTGACTCTTTTGAAGCCGAGTTCGCGGAGGAGCAATACTGCTCGAGCGCTTCTTACGCCGGTGTGGCAGTGAAAGACATACTCGTCGGTTAAGTTGAATTCATTGACGTGGTTCGGAACTTCGTTTAGAGGAATCAGTTTGCTGCCTTTGATTTTGCAAATGTCATATTCTTGTGGTTCTCTCACATCGATCAGGTTGACGCTTCCAGTGTCCATGAGTTTTTTTAATTCCGTAACAGTGATCTCATTTTCTTCGCCTAACGATTTAGTTTGATCGAGTCCACAGAACGCTTCGTAATCGATTAATGATTTGATTGTAGCATGCTGGCCGCAGATTGGGCAATTGGGGTTCTTTTTGAGTTTGAGTTCTCTGAAGGTCATGTTCAGAGCATCAAATAGAAGGAGTCGTCCAACGAGGGACTCGCCCTTCCCGAGTATGGTTTTGATTGTTTCGACTGCTTGAATTGTTCCCACGACTCCGGGCAAGATTCCGAGAACTCCACCTTCAGCACAGGAGGGGACCATTCCGGGAGGAGGTGGTTCAGGGTAGAGGCATCTGTAGCACGGGCCATGTTTCGCGTCGAATACTGAAATCTGGCCTTCAAATCTGAAGATGCTTCCGTATACGTTCACTTTCCCTAAGAGCACGCATGCGTCGTTTACCAGGTAGCGTGTAGGAAAGTTGTCTGTGCCGTCCACTACAAGATCGTAATCTTTGATGATTTCCAACGCATTTTCTGAGGTGAGTCTAGTTTCATGACTCTCTACCTTAACATTTGGATTGAGTTCTAGTATTCGATCTTTCGCTGCTTCGAGTTTGGGTCGACCAACATCACGCACTGAATAGATTACTTGTCGTTGGAGATTACTCTGATCGACTACGTCGAAATCCACGAGGCCTATACTGCCGATTCCCGCTGCTGCGAGGTAGAGGCAGAGAGGTGATCCTAGTCCACCTGTTCCAACTACCAAAACTTTTGCGGCTTTAAGTTGCTTTTGACCTTTCAGGCCGACTTCTGGCATTATTAGGTGACGGCCATATCGGCGTATCTCTTCTGGAGATAATTCACTGGTTCGTGATTGTTGATCTGCAAAATTCATTTTTGCAACCAATGGTCTCTCACCTGGGAGAAGTGTTCGCGTACCGGCTCATTGAATACCTTAGCCTCCCGCGACTGCTGGCAGTATCAGTACTTCATCGCCTTCCTTTAGAGGCGTCTCCAGATCCTTTAGGTGGCGTATGTCAGTGTTGTTGACGAAGATGTTGATGAATGCTTGCGGTCCACCCTTGGGGTCAAGTACCTTTTGTTTGAAGGAGTCCCCATAATTGTTTGCAAGACTAGTTAAGAGCTCTCGCACGTTGGATGCGTTTGCTTCGGTCGTTTTCTGGCGTTTGGCAGCTTCCACAAGTGCGCCGTAGAATTTGACATTCACTCTTGCCATGCACTCATCATCTAACCTATCGCTGCGGTTAATGCTTCAAGGGTCGAGTCCAAGGTCTGCCATAGTTCAGGTGATGGGGGTACAGCGTCCACTGCTTTCAATCCGTTCCCTGTGACGTAACACACCACGCTTTCATCGGGAAGAATTTGTCCAGCATCAACCAAATTCTTGAGTTGAGCGACGGTGACAGCACCCGCTGGTTCCGTGAATATTCCTTCCTTGCTTGCAAGTAGTCTAATTGCTTTCTGAATATCGGCGTCTGAGACTCCCCCTATTTTACCGCCAGTTGTCTTGGCTACCTCTATAGCATAGTTTCCGTCGCCGGGATCACCGATAGCTAGACTCTTCGCTATCGTGTCAGGTTTAGCGACAGGTCTGATCGCCTGTCCAGACTCGAAGGCAGTTGCGACGGGGGCGCAGCCTGATGCTTGGGCACCATGTATGGATGTCTCCCGATTTCTAATTAGACCGATCTGTTCAGTTTCGTTGAATCCTTTCCATATGGCTCGCATAAGCGCACCGCTTCCAATAGGCACGATCACATGGTCCGGTGGTTGCCAGCCTAATTGTTCGCAGACCTCGAAAGACAACGTTTTGGAACCTTCGACGTAGTAGGGTCTCATTGTTATGTTGGCGATGGCCCAGCCGTAGCTTTCCGAAGCCAAATATGCCAAGCGGTTAGCGTCATCGTAGGTTCCTCTGATAGAAAGCACGTGTGGACCATAAGCTCGGATTTGAGCGATCTTGCTTGGTTCTATTCCCTGTGGAATGAATATGTAGCATGGAATGTTAGCCTTGGCAGCATGCGCGGCTACTGCCGCTGCGAGGTTTCCTGTTGAGACTGCTCCGACCGTCTTCAAGTCGAACTCAACAGCTTTTGAGATTGCAACACCCGCAGGTCGATCTTTGAACGAGTTGGTTGGGTTCAAGCCGTCGTTCTTAACGTATACTTCCTTTAGCCCCAGCAGCTTCTCTAGGTTCCTGCAACGGTGAAGGGGAGTAAAACCTGCATTCAGGTCAACAATATTTCGCTGGTCTTGAACCGGTAAGAGTTCTCTGTATCTCCATAACGTTCGCGGGCGCGAATCGAATGAATCATGAGATAGCTGAATTGAATCATAATCGTAAGTCACATCCACAGGCGCGAAGCATTTTGGACATGAAATCAGTTTGGTAGGCGGACTTTCTTCATTACATCGGCGACAGACGAGTGCCTGAACTGTTCCCATCTCATTGACACCAGATCAAGTTTGAACCGACCATGACGAAGCGGTATTAATGCATGGTTGAGAAGCTTATTCCTATAAGAATATCCCTTACGTAAATTATTCCATTAAGAATGCGTAGTGGATCCAGCATTCTCCAGCATCTGCGCATCAATGGTTCTGAGTGATAAATGAAAAACATCTTGAAAATTGCGCTTCACAGAATTCTTAACCTTGTCAAAATCCACGTCCTTCTCAATAATTGTTTTCATTGAAGTCATGGTTGAGCTTGGCATCCCACATGGATCGATCAGATCAAAATAGTGCATGTTTGTATTCACGTTCAAAGCGAATCCGTGGAAAGTAATCCAATGCCTTACTGCGGCTCCGATGGAGGCAATTTTTTTCTTTCCAACCCAAACGCCTGTCTTACCTCTGCCTTCCACTCTGCCTGCTATGATGCCAAACTCTTCAAGCGTTCGCATCAATGTCTCCTCCATGCTCCACAAGAATCTATGTATATCACGCCCTCTCGCGTTCAAATCTAGGATTGGATATCCCACGAGTTGACCTGGACCGTGATAAGTCCATTGGCCTCCTCGTTCAATCCGAACAACGGGGACGCCGTCTACCTGTGATGAAACTTCGTCAGGAACTGCTTTGCCAACAGTGAAGATGTGCGGATGCTCAACCATAATCAGCGTATCTGGAATTTGATTCCTAGCTCGAAGACTGATAAGTCTGTGCTGCAGGTCCAAGACCTCGTTGTAATCCTGCCTACCCAAGTCGAGCAGGTTTCCCACGCTTTGCTGATATGGAGTGACTGACATTGGAGAGCTAAATACGAAAACTCAAGCGACGTTTAAATCTTCATCGCGTCAGATAGGTTTGAGAATATCGCTTCAATCTATCAATTCATCTTCCCTTAGCTCGAAATGGTTTCTTAATTCTCAGCCCCTACTATGGTAACCATAACCAAATAACATCATTTAGAGCTTCTGCGACTCGCCCGATTCTTAACTGACATGATCGCGGCTTAAGCGTGCCCTTTTTCGCGTACGTGATCGTTAGGGATTTGTCTACTTAGTTCTTAAATCCACATCATGCTACAAGGCAACCTGAACGTGAACCATAAGATGAATGAGAAGAGAAAATTTACTCTACCTGACGTAACCATTCCAGAGATGGTACCGATCGCGATGCTACGTTTCATGGAATACTTCAAAGGATTCGAAAAAGTGCAGGCTGTAAGAGAAATATTTGGCGAGAAAACTGAGAAGATACTATCTGAGTTGAAGGTGGAGTTCTTCAGTTCCAAGTTCGGATACATGGGAGTTAGTGACGAGGATGGACATTTGATTGTCAGCGCATACTACTTGAAGACTGGTGAATCGGTATGCAAGTACCTGGATGTTTTGCATGAGCTTGTTCACGTTAGGCAGTACAGAGAAGGCAAGCAACTTTTCGATGAAGCATTCGAATATCATGACCGGCCAACCGAGTTGGAAGCTTACAAGCATGCGATTAAGGAAGCTAGAAGACTAGGCATGTCAGATTCGGAGATCTTCGAATACTTGAAAGTGGATTGGATGAGTGAGGATGAAGTGCGCAAACTAGCTCGTAACGTTGGCGTGAAACCTCTTCCCAAGCGAGGTAGTGGAGAACGAGTGAGATAGGTTTCATTCTCGTTGATAACTTAACGATGCATTATGTGTATTGCCTTTCCTTGAGCCGCTTCCGCAGCTTCCATAATGGCTTCAGGCAATGTTGGGTGAGGATGGATTGTAAAGCTGATGTCCTCAAGCGTCGCTCCCATTTCAATCGCTAATGCGGCTTCACTGATAATATCTGATGCTTCAGGACCTACCACATGAACTCCGAGAACAAGTCCCGTTTTTTTGTCTGCAACAATTTTTACAAAGCCCTCAGTTTCACCGGCAAGCAGAGCTCGTCCCAGAGCGGTAAATGGGAATTTCCCAACCAGTAGATCGTAGCCCTTCTCTTTGGCTTCTGTTTCTGTCAGTCCAACTGAAGATATTTCTGGATCAGTGAAGATTGACCACGCTATTCCGCGGTAGGACGATTCACCGTTCATTCCAGCAATTACTTCTGCAGCTATTATTCCGTCTTTCGAGGCTTTGTGGGCGAACAGGGGGGGGCCGACTACATCACCGATCGCG
>Ga0187784_10002722_pt1 | contig 14194 bp, 10 predicted proteins | sample 1015_SJ02_MP15_2_FD_132964 | JGI IMG/M metagenome (GOLD analysis project Ga0187784, IMG submission 132964) | Tropical peat soil microbial communities from peatlands in Department of Meta, Colombia - 1015_SJ02_MP15_20_MG | ecosystem: Environmental > Terrestrial > Soil > Wetlands > Peat | place...
CGAGCGCAGACGTCATGATCCTTCGGCTCACCACTAGCCATGAAAATAGCTCAGTTGAAACTAAGCCCTTTGTTTTCAATAAAACGTTCCGCTATTTCCATGGCAGCGAGGAATCTTGCTCTGTTTTTCCTTCGCCTCGGCGGCCTGATGGTAGTTGACAGGGGTCATCGGAAAAGTCTTTCAGCCTTGTTCGCAACGTCTTGAGCTTGGACGATTGCCGCCCGGCCCGCGCGGTACTCTTCCAGGCGTCTTTGCGCCTCCTGCGCCCACACACGCTCGGCCTCTTCTTCGCCCAAATCGTCGAGGCTGGCCAGAAGCCTTTCTGCCAAGGCCGCGCGATCATCGAGATCAAGGCTGAGCGCGCTTTTCAGAACTTCGCTTAGGTCTGGCATGTTATCCTCCCACTGTCATTGTATCCGATTTCATCTACGGGTAGCCGATACATTGCTATTTACGCATGCGGCACCCGAGTGCATCGGAAACGCTCAGCGATTGATCGTCAGGTTCTCGAACAGATACAGGCCGGACTTCCCTGCCACCACGATGTCCAAGTCGCCGTCACCGTCGATGTCCACCACGGCGATCTGCATGCCGCCCCCGGTGCGCGTGCTGTAGTCGATGACGTGTCGCCGCCATTGCACTTCGTTCTCGACTTTGAAAGGTTCGTACCAGTAGATGCCCAGCGGTTCGCGACTGCCGGGATCGTGACCGTTGTGCGCGAAATACCGTTTGCCTGTTACGATACCGATGTTCCCATCACCCTTCAGGTCCGCCAGGGTCAGGGCGTGGGCCTGAGACCAGCTATTGTCGATCACATGCTTGATCCACGTTCGATTGCCCGCCGCATCTTTCTTCTGCTCGTACCAGAAGATTCCGTAATCGTGGCCCAAAGAAGTGACGATATCAGGCAGTCCGTCGCCATTCACGTCCAGCGTATAAATGAACCCCGTTGCTCCTAGATCGAATTCCGGATGGAAGATCCACTGACCGTTGCGGGGGTCAGGAGGCGCTTCAAACCAGCCCTTGGGCGTGATGATATCAGTTCGACCATCACCGTTCACGTCTCCTGCGCCGATGCCGTGGCCGTAACTTCTTGGACTGATGACATGCGGGATCCAGGCCTCATCGCCGCCTTTGCCCGACAACTCGTACCAAGTCAAAGGAAAGTTCGGGTCGCCGAACTGGGGCAAGAGTTGCTGAGGCTTGCCCGTGTTGAGAATATCCACCAGGAAGGCGAATTCTACCGGCGCGCGCGACTCGATCACGTGTTTTTTCCAGGGCTTGTTCTGCGTCCCGGGGTTTTCCCACCAAGTGAGCGGGTCCGTCCAGTACGAGCAACTCACGATGTCCGGATAGCCGTCCCCGTTTACGTCGATGGCCAAGTCGCTCAGGTCTTCCAAGTAGAAATCTCTATAAGGGAGACTGCGAAACTTGTGTTTGATCCAACGCGGCCCCTCGCCGGGGGCCGCGGGCGGGGCCTGCTCGAACCAATTTTCGCCCGAGACGATGTCCAACTTGCCATCCCCGTTCATATCCACAATGGCCACCGTCTCGCTGGGACCCAAGTCGATCGTGTGCTTGCGGAAAGGAATCTCATCCGAGCCTTGGCCTTGAGCGCGGGGAATGAACCATAGGGCCGGTGACATCGTGGCCAGAAGTGCAATAAACACGAGAAGCTTTGCGCCGACCCTTCTTTGAATCTGACACGACTCAGCAGACCTTACACTCATAGGAACCCCCAATCGGTCGCCATCGCAACCCCGAAGGGGTTGTAATTGAGTAGCCGTGGGCAAGGGCGCGGTTTTCGCGCCCGCTGCCCACGGTTGCCTTCCCCATCAGACTCGCCGACCCCGAAGGGGTCGAACTGTTCGGCCCCTCCAGCGCCGAGGATATTCTCGATCCACCGCTACCGTGGGTTTCACTCACGGCTACTCATGTAGCTCCCCTTTCGGGGAGCGTTAACGTATCCCAACCCCTTTGGCCAAACCCCGAATGAAGTGCAATCCCTGTTGCGCCAACTCATCGCCGGAGGGAGCAATGTCGCGCCAGATGGCAGCCGCGGCAGCGAGTTCGGGCTCCGGCTGGGCGAACGATTCGATGGTCATCCAGCCGTTGTAACGGATGGCCTTCAACACCTTCAGGACACCTCGCCAATCATTGTGCCCCGTCCCTGGGATGCCGCGGTCGTTTTCCGAAACGTGGACATGCCCCAGCTCATTGGCAACAGATCGCAACGCTTCTGCCGGGTGCCGCTCTTCGATGTTGGCGTGGAAGGTATCGAAGTGAATCTTGACGTTGGGCTCAGCGATATCGTGAATCAAGCGAGCCGCGTCCTCCAGGGTGTTGAGGAAGTAAGTCTCGAAGCGGTTGAGTGGCTCCAAGCAGACCATGACCTGGCATTTCTGAGCATGGCGGGCCACCGCCTGCAATGCCTCCACGGCCCAATTCCACTCTTCGGAGGTGCGCCGGCGGCCGGTCATCACTCCCAGGCCGGCATACATCGGCCCGCAGACCAAGTGTGCCCCAAGCTCGGCCGTGCGTTCCACGCACGTCTTCAGAAACTCCACTCCCCTAGCCCGCACCGCAGGCTGGGAGCGTACCAGATGGCACTCGCGGGGAATGACACTACAGGTCGTACACTCCAGTTGATTCTTCTCTAGCATCTTTCGGACCGCAGGTATGTCGCGAGGCTCCTGGGGGGAAAGAAACAGCTCGACCCCATCGAAGCCCCACTCCCGGATGCGGGAGAAAAGGGCGGCGCGACTTTTGTCCACGCGCGTCGTCCAAACCATCGTATTCACGCCATATTTCATAATCGCCCCTCTGTAGGCGGATCCGCCAGCCGGCGGACCGTCCCCTCGTCACCGTGGTGCTGGTCTCTCAGATAGGTCCTGCGTCGCCGCGTAACCGACCCCGCACCCAGCCCGCCTGGCGACGAAATGCTACATGTAGCGCGGACCCCCGGTTTTGGGGTCCGCGGCCTGTCCACGGCCTGGGAAAAAGCCGCGGACCCCAAAACCGGGGGTCCGCGCTACAAGGCTCACATCACTGCCCACGGTTTTCGATATTCCTTAGTGAGCATCTTGTTGGCTTCCGCGTCGCCCACGAACTGTTCTTTATCTCGATCCCACCGTAGCTTCCGTCCCAGCTTGTAGGAGATGTTGCCGATGATGCAGGCACTGGTCGCCCGGTGGGTGGTCTCGATATCCGCGTTGGGCTTCTTGCGTGAGCGTACGCACTCCAGGAAGTTTTCCACATGCGGCTGATGCTGAGGCGTACCGTCGGCGGTCGTTACGGCGCTGGGCCCAAACGTTTCCCAGCCGTCGTGTACCAGGTCCATGGGCCAGATCGTATAGCCCTCGCGATTCACAAAGAGCGTTCCTTCCGTGCCGAAGAATTCCATGCCATATTGATTGTTATCGGGGCCGCGTCCGGCGCGATTGTAAAACTTCACCAGCATGCCATTCTCATTCACCGCCGAACCGGGATACTCGTAAATCGCTTCCATAGTATCGGGGATTTCAAACACGCCGGAGGAAATAAACTGACCTCCGGAAACCACCACCGTCCGCGGGGCATCCACCTCCAGTCCCCAATGGACAATATCGATCAGGTGAGGCGCCCAATTGGTCAGCTCGCCACCACCAGTCTCCCAGAAACCACCCCACCCCATATGGCGGTTGCGGTTGTAGTGGTGATAGGGCGCCGGACCTAGCCACATGTCCCAGTCGAGACCCTGTGGCGGTTCGGTGTCGGGATAAGGCGTTTGCATCCTCGACTGTACCGAGGTCCCACGCAAAACCCAGGTATCGGCCTGCGTCACCCGGCCGATCCTGCTGCTACGCAAGAGTTCGGCAACTTTCTGGAAGTGCTCGCCTGACCGCTGTTGAGTTCCACACTGAATCACGCGGTTGTATTTGTTGGCCGCCTCCACCATCCTTCGACCTTCCAGAATCGTGTGCGAAGTCGGCTTTTCCACGTACACGTCCTTGCCGGCCTCACACGCCATGATGGTGGGAATGGCGTGCCAGTGTTCAGGTGTGGCGACAATCACCGCATCAATATCCTTGTGCTCGAGGAGCTTGCGAAAGTCCTTGTAGGTTTTCACCCTCTCCGCTGAGAGATTGAGGCCCACCAGTGTCTCGCTGAGGCGCAGGTCCCACACATCGCAGAGCGCCACGACGTCGACTTGATTCGTCTTGATGAAGGAGCCCAAGTCATACCGGCCCTGGTTCCCCGAACCAATCAGCCCCACTCCAATGCGATCGTTGGCTCCGAGCACGTTTCGCACCCCAGGGCCAGCGGAAACAGCCATGCTCACCGTTCCAAGCACCGCGGATTTGTTAAAATCCCGGCGCGACATTTTCAAGCTTTCCATCAGAACCTCCTCTTCGCCCAGTCTCCGATCCGATCCAGTGCCTTTTGGATGTTTTCCACGGAGTTAGCGAAGGAAAACCGCAGATAACCTTCACCCCACTGTCCAAATGCGGTTCCGCCCAGACTCGCCACCCCCGCTTCATTCAGTATGGTCTCTGCCAGCAAACGCGAATTCCACTTCGTTTCCTGGATATTCGGGAATACGTAGAAGGCCCCGCGGGGTTGCCGGCAACTGAAGCCCGGGATGCGGTTCAAGCCTTCAACGATGACGCTGCGGCGGCGGCGGAATTCCTCCCGCATCCGGTCCACGGAGCTTTGATCGCCGCGTAACGCCTCGACTCCGGCAATCTGAGAAAAGCCGGCAGTGCAGGAGTTTGAGTTGGTCATCAACTGCGCCACTTGCCGCGCCAGGTCCGCCCGCATCACGCCCCAACCCATCCGCCAGCCAGTCATGGCGTAGGTCTTGGAGAATCCGTTCAGAATGATCGTCCAGTCCCTCATGCCCGGAAACTGCGCCAGGCTCGAATGCTCACCTTCGTAAATCAAGCGATGGTAGATTTCGTCGGAGAGGACGGGGATTTGGCGGTCTGTGAGTTTTTCTGCAAGAGCCTTGAGGCCATCCCCGCTCATCACCCCGCCAGTCGGATTGTGAGGGCTATTCAGGATGAGCAAGCGTGTGCGGTCTGTAATCTTGTCGGTGATTTCTCCCACGTCCACATCGAAGTCCCGGTCCTCATGTAACCCATAAGGAACGGCCTCCCCCCCAACGAAGTTGATCATGGATTCATAAATGGGGAAGCCGGGATTGGGGTAAAGGACTTCATCGCCCCGCTCCACTAACGCCAGAATGACGAAGAACATGATGGGCTTGCCGCCGGGCGTGATGACAACTTCATTCGGGTCAACCGGAACTCCCAGGTATTGCGCCGTGTACTCCGCCACGGCTTCCCGGAGCTGAGGCAAGCCGGCAGAAGGCCCATAATGCGTCCACCCTTCACGTAGGGCGCGCGCGGCGGCCTCCACGATGTTCGGGGGAGTAGAAAAATCAGGCTCCCCAATCTCCAAGTGGATGATTTCTTTGCCCTGCGCTTCCAGTTGGCGGGCGCGTACCAGGACTTCAAAAGCACTCTCGGTGCCCAGCCGGGACATGCGCTCGGCCAGGCGCAACGCCTTTGTCGTAATTACATTCATTGTTGCCCCCACACCTCCTCATTGGAAAATCGAAACTCGAAGATCGAAATTCGAAAACCCAAACTGGAAACTGGAGATTATACGCCAAGCAAGAGGTAAGTGCATTCGTCGGCAAGCAGCTGTCTGCTAGAAACTGGTAGTGGCGCAGTTCTCTGTATTAAGGCTTAAGAGGCACAACGCGGCGGCGCCGCAATGCCAAATTCAAGATTCAAGATTCAAGACCGTGGCTTCCAGAAATCCGCCTGAAATTACAACGTCCTACAAACCAGTGCTACTGCGCGGCAGAGCCCCAATGCCAAATTCAAGATTCGAGATTCGAGGCCATTTTCTAATTTCTAATTTCTGCTTTCTGCTTTTCCTCCGGGTGGAGGAGAATCTTGCCGAAAAACTCCCGGCTTTCCATTTTCTTTTGGGCGGCGGCGGCCTCCTGAAGCGGGAAGGCGGAGTCTATCACGGCTCGAAGCCTGCGCCGGGCGATCAACTTGAGGGCCTCCAGCAGTTCTCCCTTTCCTCCCATGAATGATCCCATGAGGGTGCGTTGTCGGCCAAAGAGGCTCTGCACGTTCAGCTTCACTTCTCCGCCGCTGGTCACCCCGCAGGTCACCAGCCTCCCATAGGTGGCGAGCGAGTTGAAGCATTCTTCCCAGACGGCTGCGCCCACGTGCTCGACAATCACATCCGCACCGCGCTTGCCGGTAAAGCGTCTGACTTCTCCCGAAATTGACTGCTGGCAGTGGTTGATGACTTCGTCCGCGCCCAGTGCCCTCGCTTTCTCCAGCTTCCAATCTGCTCCGGCAGTGGCAATCACGCGCGCGCTCACTGATTTCGCGATTTGAATGGCCGCGCTGCCCACGCCCGACCCAGCCCCGATCACCAGCACATCCTCACCCGGCTTGAGTTGGGCCCGAGTGAACAACATGTGCCACGCAGTGAGAAAAACCAGCGGGACCGCAGCAGCCTCGTCAAAGCTCAGATCAGCGGGGATGGGTATAACGTTGACCTCCGGCGACTTTACATACTCCGCATATCCGCCATCCACGAAGACGCCGAAAAGGGTATAGCTTCGGCAGGCGCTATCCAATCCTCTGAAGCACATCTCGCACTGCCCGCAACTGATCCCCGGGCAAAGCAGGACGCGCTCCCCTGCCTTCACGCGCTTGACGTGTGAGCCCACCTGCGCAACTTCGCCGGAAATGTCGCTGCCCACAATGTGAGGCAGTGGAAGTTTCCAATCGCCGACCCCCTGCCGGAGCCAAAGATCCAGGTGATTCAAGGCGCAAGCTTTCACCTTCACCAGTACTTCGTTGGCCTCGAATTTCGGCTCCGGCGCTTCTTCGTACCTCAGCACGTCGATATTGCCGTGCTCGTGGAATCGGACTGCTCGCATGGGTTACCCTCCACTTACAAAAGTACCATTTCTCAACCTCTCAAAGAAGGTAAGATACATTATTGTGATTGCTCTGGAGTGCGGCCCGTGAACTGAGGGCCGCACTCCAGAGCCATGTTTGCGTGTGTAGCACCTACGATTCCGAGTGTGCATGCGTCCCAACTCGTCACTCAATGGCGGCGCCAAGGTTGATCCCGCATCAGACCTTTCTTCGAACGTCGCTCCCCCACTTGACCGCGTTGATTTGGCGTTGGCGGCGATCCTCGCGCTTGGCTCACTAGCCATGTTTTGGAAGGTGATCTTTACCCCTTCCATGCTTTTCATTCGTGACGTTTTCAATTACACCTATCCATCGACTCGTTTGATCCAGGAAATGTGCCGCCACGGTGCCCTGCCCTACTGGAACGCCTATTTGAACTACGGACAGCCCTTGCTCGAGAACCCCAACCTTCTGTTCTTCTATCCCTATACGCTCCTCATCATCCTTCTTCCTATCAATTTCGCTTACCCGTTGTTTTACGTCGTCCACTTCGCGTTGGCCGGTATCGGCACATTCCTTTTGGCACGGCGCTGGGGACAAAGCCCGCAGGCCGCTTTCTTCGCCGGATTCGTCTTCGCCTTCAGCGGACCCCTGCTATCGCTGGGCAATCTGTACAATCACGCGGCTTGCGCAGCCTGGATGCCCTGGGCGCTGCTCGCCACCGACTGGGCTGTGCAGGGGCGAAAGGAGCGGCGCTATCCACAGGGCGTAGGGGCCGGGGTCCCGATGCCGGGTTGGGACCCCCTCACCCGGCCCGCTCCGGCTGGAGAAAGCGCCGGAGCGGTCCACCCTCTCCCCCAAGGGGGAGAGGGCTGGGATCTGAGGGGTAGTGCCCCGGTTCGCCCCTGGATTCTTCTGACGCTGTTTTTCTCCTTGCAGTTCCTCGCTGCCGAGCCTTTCACCCTGCTGGCCACTTTCGGCCTTTGTCTCGCCTACGCGCTCTACTTGAGAGGGACGTGGCGCCCTCTCGCCTCGGCCGCCAATGTGAAGGTCGTGGCCGGATTCGTGCTGGTCGGATGCCTGATGGTCGCCTTGTGCGCGGTCCAATTCCTGCCCTCGGCGGAACTCTTGAGCCAATCGCGCCGAGGATCGCAAGGCTTGCGCTACGGCGAGACCTCGAACTGGTCCTTCCACCCCCTCTTGTTAGCAGAAATGCTGGTGCCGGGTTTGTATGGACCTGCGATGACTGCTCCGACGAGTTGGAACTCGATGGTGGGAGACGGGAACAGCCCCTATTTCCTTTCGGTTTTTACGGGCTTCGTTCCGCTTTTCTTTGCCCTGGCCGGTTGGGCGCTGGGCCAGGATCGTCGGCGGAATTTCGTTGCCGGCTCAGCACTCCTTCTTCTCGTGCTCTCATTTGGGCACTTCACCCCGGTCTTTTCCCTCGCTTACTTACTCGTTCCTTTGCTCACCCTGGTACGATTTCCTGTGAAGTTGCTGGTCCCAGTGGTTATGCTGGTGGCGGTTCTGGCCGGCTGGGGCCTGGACGCGCTCCGGCAGGACCCTGACCGATGGAAGGCGCGGCGCAACCGCGCCCTTTATCCATTGGCGATTTTGCTGGCTTGTTCCTTGGCCGTGTGGGCAGCTGCATGGATGGCGCCCAAACTCATCGCTCTACCCACTCAGTGGGCGCTTATGCGCCAGGGACAGGCAAGCGCGGAAGCCGGCCGCATGGCGGAATTCCTCACGCCCTCCCTGCGGCTCTATGTTCCCGGGGTTGCCGGTTTTGTTCTCTTTGGATTCCTACTCCTCTTCGCCCTTGGCCGAAAGAAGGTCTGGGCGGGCAAAGCCGTGCCGATTTTCGCCCTTCTTGGATTGGCCCACCTTGTACAGGTGAATTACGATGCCAATCCCAGCGTGCCCAGAGCTTTTTTCACATATGAGCCTCCAGTGGTTTCGCACTTCCAAGGCTCAGAGGGGACCTACCGCGTTTCTTCCATGGCCAGGCTTCCCAGTGGGCCGTCCTCGTTAAGCGACCTCCAGGGATACGTTAATTTTGATTCGATCCCTGGAGCAGCGGGTCTCTCAGCCATCGCTCAAGGAACATTCCAGCAAAAACTCCTCCTGGCCGAAGGGTCAACGCTCTTAGGAATTGAAGGGAGCCTGAACCTGGATATCGAGCGCTCATTACCGCCATTCGTATACGACGTTTGGATTTATATGCTTCGGCAGGCTCCTGATCCTTTTCATATCGATTGCCTGTTGGGACGCACCAATGTTAAATACATCGTTCGTCCAGGGCGATGTGATTCGGGAGCCACGAGGGTTGTTGACGAAATCTTCAACGGGTCGGCCAAGCCCAGTTACTTGTACAAAGACCTTTTCTTTGTGCCCCGCGCCTACGTAGCAGGCACGTCGATTTTCACCACCAGCCCGCTCGAAACCCTGCGCCGCATGGCCGCGCCGGATTTCGATGCTTTGGGGAACGTCATCTTGGCCGCAGGGGCTGGCGAGTCTCCCGCTGTCCAAGGCTCGGGCCCAGCAGGCCAGGTTGAGATTACCGAACGCCAGCCCAATAGCGTGACGCTGAAAGCTGAGCTGACCCGGCCGGGATACATCGTCCTCCTCGAGCGCTACGATTCCAACTGGCACGCAAGGATTGACGGCCAGGAGGTGCCGGTGTTTCGCGCCAATCAACTCTTCCGAGCGGTCTACGCCGGAACTGGCCAGCATCAGATCCGCTTCGACTACCACCAGCAAGGCCTTCTCCCAGGGCTGGTCATGTCGCTCCTCACTCTGGCAGGGCTGATTGCACTTTGGTTTAGCCCTTGGGCAAATCGTCCAGATTTTGGTTGATTATCAGCCATCTCGTGGCTGAGTGGTGGTGGGTTATTCCCGACGGTAAACGACGAAAGTCTCAAAATCCGCCACTGACCTGTAATTCCGGGCAATGAAGGTTTCGAGCTCCGGAAACCTCTTGAGAAACGTCTCAGAGTCGAGATTCACGTAAGTGATCATAGGTAGGGCATCGTGGCGCGCCACGACGATGAAACGCGGCTGAGTATTTCTCAGGTCCCGCATCAACTCTGCCCGCCAGGAATCTGGACACCAGGGAGACATTAGGCCCAGATTAGCGTGGAACCGGGTCGGCGGTATATGACCCGTCAGGTAATAAATGACGCCGCGAGTGCCCCAAATATACAGGCCATCGGCAGGTTTGGCGTTTTTCTCGAGAAAATCTACGACCTGGAGTTCGGCGCCAAGATACTCAAACGGCAACTGGTTCGGATAGCCAGCGTAGAATGTCTCGTGGTCCGTTCGCCATTCGCGGAGTTCCTCATATCCCATGGTCAATTTGTTAAATTCGTCTGGGAGGGGCCAGAAAACGGCCTCGGCGAAGACAACCCAAACCAGTCCAGCCGCCAGCCGCCATCCCCGCTGGCTGAAATTCCTGGCTAAGGCGCGAGATCCCTCATAGATACTGACCGCCAGGTACCCCCATATGACAGCGAAAAAAGGGTAGCAGGTCTGAAAGTAGTAATCGTGGAAACGAAGCTGCATCGCCACGGCGGCATAAGACATGAGAGCCGCAAGGAAAAGCGGCGCGAACCTTTTCAAATCCCGACGCAGCCGCCCCACTAGGATCGCTGCCAGAAGGGCCAATAAATTCCACACACCCAGCGAGTAATTTGTTCGTGCAAAAGCTGAGAGCAAGTAGTGCGGACGGCGCTGGACAGCCATGGCCGCGTAGCGCGGCACGACGCCGAATTGCCCTTCTATCATAGCAGGCCAGGCGCCCTGGATAAGGATCCAAGCCAGCACGACGCCAATTGCGGCAGCCAGTCCAGTTGCTAGGAAGGCGGCCTTCGCAAGCCAACTCCGCCAGGAGATGGAAAGGGAGAGCTTAGGCGGCTTGCGGTCAAGACCACTCGTGTCGAGATAAGGAAGGAAGAGGAGGAAGGGCAGGAATGCAACGGCATTGTATTTAAGCCAGCACCCGCAGCCGACCAGGAGGCCAGCAGCAAAGCAGGCTACTCTCGACCACCGTCCACGGCGCATCATGAGCCAGTAGCCGGCCAGTACGCAGGCCACCTGGAAGGTTTCGGGTTGCGCAATCCAGAAATACCTCATGTCGGCATGCATGGAGGCATGCACCATCACAGCGACTGCGGCCCCCGCACGGCCGAGGTAGCGCTCGCTGAAGCAATAAAGAAACAACGAGATAATAAGCAACAACAAGATATCCGCCGCTGCTGCCGACCACATGACTCTGCCAACTAGCTTTGCAATTCCAGCGTACACGATGAAAATGCCTGGGGGCTTAGTATCCATGAGGTCGCGGTACAGTTGCTTGCCCTGGAGCAGGCCCTGCCCGATCATCAGGTAAGCTCCCTGGTCGTTGCCTAGGGGAAAGGTGAGGATGGGGAGCGCCCGGACTACCACGAAGAGTGCGGCTATGACGAGCAAGGCCCTGCCAAGAAGGCGGGCACGAGCCTCGCGGCGCGCAGTTCCGGCTGCATCAGACTGCACAGGCTGCGTCGCAACAGATGCGTGATCCATTGGCTATCTGACAATTAAGGACGGCAGAAAAGGCTGTATTAAACGCTCCGTCGAGGGCCACGTCTTTCCCGCGAAAGCGGGAATCCAACTCCTTCTGGACACATGGACCCCCGCTTGCCCGGGGGTGACCAAGGCTTGACTTTCAACTCTGTGGCTAGGCCGGAGGCCCATGACCACTCAGAACAACGTTGGCAGGGCCTTCTTCGGCGACCTCTTAGAGCACTTCCGGCCGCTCGATTGCTCTCGCCATCGCAACTTGGCGGAGCGAACGTCGTGCGCCTAAGGTCCGCCAGATGGCAGGCACGTTGAAGAACAAGTTCCACACTCCACCGAGTACCAGGCCCGTCCAGGCTGCAAGGGGAAGCGCCCAGTTCCACCTCAGCAGGAGGAGCGTCAGGGAGGTGTTTAGGACCGCTCCCGTCAGGCAGACCACCTCATAGCGACCCAGCCGGCCGGCCAGCCCCAGGCCCTCTGAAGGCTTTGCCCCCGCGAGGTGGCGAAAAGTAAATATGTTGTTCCAAGCAAAGTTGCTGAGCAGCGCGCATTGGATCGCCACAGGCAATGCCCATCCCACCGGCCACCCAGCGTGCTGCACAAGGAAAAGAAGCAAAAAAAGATGAACGACTGCTCCCGTGAATCCCACCGCGGCATAACGGAACCAAGTCCGGAGCTGCCCGGTTGACCTTGCGAGACGCGCCAGATGAACCAGATACTCTACCGTCTGCAGCGCGCCCAGCTTGGAGGTTCCGAGGTAGCGGGCACCGAAGGTGTAGGGCACTTCAACGAATTTCCGATAATGCGCTTTGGCCAACACCTCCAAGAGAATCTTGTAGCCAGTCGGTTCGAGCTCGACGCCCTCGAGCGCCCGCGCCCGCACCAGAAACATCCCGGACATGGCATCGTGCACCTCCGCCAGCGTCCACGGAAGCACGCAGGTGGCAAGGTGAACGGCGGCCCAGGAAGTGAAGCTCCGTACCCAGGACCAATCTTTCGTGCCGCCTCCGGGCTCCGCTCGGCTGGCGATAGCGAGATCGACGTTAGGAGAGCGTAGCGCCTTAACCAGTCTGGCAAGAACCTCGGGCGGATGCTGAAGATCTGCGTCCATCACGCCCAGGACATCTCCGCGTGCTGCCTTCCACCCCTCCACCACGGCTTGTGCCAAGCCGCTCCGCCCCGGACGCCGCACCACGCGCACCGGCAACTCTCGGCTGAGAGCTTCCGCGAGTTCGGCCGTGCCGTCCGGGCTCGAGTCATCCACCACAATCAGCTCGTACGGCTCACCTATTTTCCGAAGGGCCGAAGAGGCCCGCTGCAAGGCCTCCTGAATGGAAGCCGCCTCGCAGTAAGTAGGCAGGACGACGGAAATCATTTGCGCCAATCCACCTCCAGTAGTCAGCGGTCAAGCACCGCCAAGCCCTCCGCTCCCATTCTAAATCCGGCTTGCCCCTCCCGCCAAGCCATAAATACTTTCGGCAGTCCGGAGCGAGACAAATGTAACTCAGGTTCGAATCTTAATCTCTAGCACCAAAGTACTCAGGCGCAGAGCGGCCTCGGCATGTTAACTTTCAGAGACTGTAATTGCTATGACGGGGTAGAATGATCCTATGTCCATCGCATGCTCGATGGGAATTATGGCTTATAACGAGGAAGCCAACATTGGTCGGCTGCTCGAAGCCGTGGTTTCGCAACGAACGGCAACGGTAACCCTGACGGAGATATTAGTCATGGCCAGTGGCTGCACGGACCGCACCGAATCCATCGTGCAAGACTGGGAAAGGCGGGACCCGCGCATTCGCCTGATAGTGCAGCCGCGGCGGGAGGGCAAGGCCGCCGCCATCAACCAGTTTCTGCCGCAGGCGCGGGAGAAGATTGCAGTGCTTTGCAGCGCCGATCTGCTGCCCGAAGCAGACGCCATTGAAGAGCTGGTGGCGCCTTTCGCCGACCCGGCAGTGGGAATCACTACGTCCCGGCCGGTGCCTGTCAACGACCCCGGGACCTTTATGGGGTTTGCTGCACATCTGCTGTGGGGCTTGCATCATCAGATCAACCTGCGCAGCTTCAAGGCCGGGGAAATGATCGCATTCCGCAAGATCTTCGAGCGCATTCCTTTCCACACCTCGGTGGACGAGGCGAGCATCGAGCCGGTCATTCGCGGTCAGGGGTATGAAGTCCGGTATGTCCCTACATCCGTTGTCTACAACAAGGGTCCGCTTACGGTGGGCGATTTCCTGAACCGGCGCCGAAGCAATTATGCCGGACACCTGGCGTTGCGCGATACGCTGGGCTACAACGTCAGTACCATCAGCGGGTGGAAGATTCTGCGGGTCTTCCTCCGTTACCTTGATTGGCGGCCGCGGCCTTTTCTCTGGTCGTGGGGCGTGGCGGCACTGGAAGCCTACGGGCGCTTCCTCGGCAGACGCGACTACAAAATGCGCCGGGACCATTCGGTCTGGGAAATCGCCAAGTCCACGAAAGACCTCAACGGAAGATGATCGAGGCCTCATGAATTCAATGGCCGGCGTTTTGCTGCGCATTCCGTTGTTCAAGTCATACCGTAGGTTTGGCTGGCCGCGGATGCTGCCGCTCAACCTGACCCTCTCCCCTTCTCCCAAATGCAATTCGCGTTGCCTCACCTGCAATATCTGGATGAAACGCGAGCAGGAACTGACGCTGGAGGAATGGGATAAGGTGCTGGCCTC
>Ga0187784_10002723_pt1 | contig 14185 bp, 17 predicted proteins | sample 1015_SJ02_MP15_2_FD_132964 | JGI IMG/M metagenome (GOLD analysis project Ga0187784, IMG submission 132964) | Tropical peat soil microbial communities from peatlands in Department of Meta, Colombia - 1015_SJ02_MP15_20_MG | ecosystem: Environmental > Terrestrial > Soil > Wetlands > Peat | place...
GGTTGCTGCAACTGGATACGGCCACGGCCGAGCGCAAGCGCAGGCTCACCCTCTCGGAGGAGCAGATCAGGCTGCTCGAGCGCTTCAGCGCGGAGTTCCGCGAGCGTCACATCGAGGCGCCATACACCGCCGCCATGGTCGCCATCGATACCTCCTTCGTCTACGTCCTCAAAGGGGCGAGGAAGGTCTACCTCCAGACCGTGACCGACTGCCACAGCCGCTAGGCCTAGGCCAAGCTTTATCCCAACAAGCTGCCTGTCACTGCCGTCGAGCTCATGAACAACGATGTGCTGCCGAGCTTCAGGTCAATGGCCTCTGCGTCAGTCAACAGCCGCGAACTTCCTTGTTCGCATAGCCGAAGTGGGGCATCATTCCAAGGCATCCCCGGTCATTTGGGGAACATCCATTAGTTTAACTGCGCCTCTGTATGTCAGGGCCCAGGAGCGACTTCGGTGGATATCACGGCTCGAGGCGAGATGGGCAAGCGTGAGATTTCGCCTTTATTCCATGAATTGGAGGAGCTTCTGGTCTGTCCGGAATCCTGCCTGCCCCTTCGCGTCGAGAACAACGAATTCCTAGTTGAAGGATCTGGTAGGCGATATGCCGTAACTGACGGCGTTCCCTGCTTGCTCTCGCCGAACACTGAAAGCTTCGACGACACAGATGTCACCGGGCTTGTGCGGCAGTTTTACGAAAACAACCCCTTCCCTAACTACGATGAGCTCGATTCACGCGAGAGCCTCGAGCGTAAGGCCCGGAAAAGCATGTTTTCGGCCATGCTCGATGCAGAGATACCGAAAGGCGCCATTGTTTTAGAGGCTGGATGCGGCACAGGTCAAATGACCAACTTTCTCGGCATGTCGTGGAAACGGCGCATCCTCGGGGCCGATATCTGCTTGAATTCGCTTCGACTCGCGGAGGCTTTTCGGCAGCGCTGTTCGATCCAGAACGCAGCGTTCCTTCAGATGAATTTGTTTCGTCCGCCGTTCCGGGATGAATCGTTTGATGTGATCATTGCCAACGGTGTGCTCCATCACACCAGCAATCCAGAGGGAGGCCTTGCAGCGCTGTCCAAAAAGCTAAAACCGGGTGGCATCGTGTGTATTGGGTTATATAACACATATGCTCGCTTACCCGCTGTTTGGCGCCGGTGGCTGTTCAACCAATTTGGCGGATCGCTATATTTTCTGGATCGTTTCCTGCGCAGTCGCCGCAGCAACGCTGCCCGGTTTCGTGCGTGGTACATGGACCAGTACAGGCACCCTCATGAATCGAGGCACTCGATGGACCAGGTACTTGGCTGGTTCTCGCGCAACCGCATCGAGTTCCTCTCAGGCATGCCCCCTTTGGACGGATCGGCACTTACCCGTAAAGACAAATTCTTCGAGCGGCATTCGGCGGGCTCGACGGTCACCCGCAAAGCTGCCCAGATCGATATGTTGCTCTCTGGCGGCTTTGAGAGCGGTCTATTCATAATGACTGGCCGCAAGTGTAAATAACCGATGGCTCCTGAAGCTAAGAATCTCGAATAGAGGACGTAAAGAATTTTTCGCAGATTTGCGAGGGGGGCGGCCATAATCTGGCTAAGTTGGGTGATGCAATACAATCTAATCCAGAGAGGTAAGGAGCCACCATGGAAGAGCGCAGCAAAGAACCGGAACTCGGCAACGTCATTCGGATCGACGATGAGCGAGCGTACGGGAGCATCTCGACAACATCGTTCGTGGGAGCGTCGAGGAGATCCTGAACGCGATTCTGGAGGCCCAGGCAGATCGTGACCTTCTCCACTCCGGTCCCTTACCGATAATGAGAGTCCAGGGTGTGCAGAGAGGGTAATCGGCTGACAGGTGTCGCCTCTTTGGGCTGAGGTCAGTCATCAAATTCGCTTGCCCATCTGCGCTTCTTCTCACAGCAACCTTAAGGAATGCGATTCTTGAGTTGCTTGATCAAGGCGTCAGCAATCGCATTCATTATGATATCAGCGCCCTTCTTATTAAAGTGGCAACATGGGTCCGCATAAACCGGCTCCGAGACGCTATTGAAGATTCCGGTAGCATCGAAGAAGCTCACACCGTCAGCAATCAGGGCCGGGGCCTGCTCCAAGAGCATCGGATAGCCCTCTATGACGGCCACCTCGGTATAGTCATCGCCTATGTTGTCTATTTTGGGCCGCGAATGCTCCTTTAGCCATGCTGTGTAGAACTTCACGGGCTGCAAGACATGGAGAAACGGGACATGCTCCGCCGCCAAGAGCGTATGCATCATGATGCTTGATTTTGCCCAATTTGCCGTAGCTCTGGCCAGTATCGCGGCATCATTCACGTTCGAAGACGGCTCCAAATAAAGATTCGAGGCGCCTTTCTCGCGGCTTTCTGAATTTTGCAGATCGTTCGCGGCCGTCATATATCCATTGTATCGACGATAAGCCATCTCGTAGGCCAGCACGCCGATAAACGCCGACGGAGACTTACGATATACCGATTGCCAATATTTGACCGCCTCCCGCGCCCGCTCTACACGAAGAAGTTGCCGGACTTCGTTTTCCGCCAATCCGCCAAGGTGGCCCATTTCTCGGAGGTTAACCATATATCCGAAATACGGCATATACTGACTAATGCCATGGTGTTCATTATTGAGCGCATGCGCTACCTCGTTGATGCCATCAAGGAGAACGACCGCATCGAAGTGAGCGCCGCGCGAGAGATAATAGGAGAGCGCCTGCAGGAATTGCGGCTGCCTTTCGCCGTTAGCACCCATGTAGACGACTTCGATTTTGCGACCAGATGCGACACCCGCTGCCTGTAGACGCGCGATGAAGGCGTCCTTGTTGGTGGGTATCATTTTGTCCATCACGGACCCGCCGAAGAGGCCGACGATGAACTCGTGCTCGCGCTCAGGTACACTCGGTAACCTTCCATTGAGGATATACCCCAGATAAGGGTGAGCGCGTACGCCACCATAATCACGCATCGGATCGTACCTCTGCCCCGGCGCGTCCTCCGCTTCCATACCGCGACCACTTGCTTCGGGAACCGAAATTAATGTTAATCCCGGGATAAGTCCTGTGAGATGCGCCGTGTAATAAAATTCCGAATTCATCAGTGCGAACCCAGATACCCCGAGCAATTCGAGCCCAATGAGCGTGATGATCAAGTTCAGAGCGACCAAGCGAAACCTTTTCATACTCGGATCCTTGTGTGTGCGACAATGCCTAATCACGAGTCCCCGTATATTCACTAGCACGACGGTCGCCGAAATTCACCACCGTGTCCACTTTTCCAGATCGTCTTCATCAGTACAGCCCCTCATGCTTCGCTCGGGCATAAATTGTCGAAATTACGTGGCAATGTCAATTTGTCCCCCGAATGATGCGGAGATTCTGAGCGCACTTACCTCGTTTCCGGTGCGATCTTCGGCATCTCGTCTCAGATGGAACGGGTCCCCCCATGGGGGACCTGGCGGGTGAATCGAACGCCAAGGGCGCCGAGGCTCGATTTCGACCGGCTCCTGAGGCGTTAATTCCGCGGCCCTGTGATCCGTTTCGATGCGCGACTGCTGCCGTATCAGGAGAGCACGCGAGCCCAGCTCGCCGCAGAGAGCTCCGCCATTGCCGGTGGATGGTCCTAAAGATTCAGCCCAGACTAGCCGAGGTCGGCGGGCGCTCAACCGGACGCCTCCCCAGAACCGCCCCGAGGGCACGAACGCCTTTGTACATCGCCTGTCGCTGGCCACGGCAGGCGATTGGCTTGCCGATGCCTGCGCAGCCGGTTTCGCCCTTTGGCAGCAGGTGCACGGGCACGACCAGCCGCCGCGTCCGCTCAATCTCACAGTCTTGGACTTTTTCTGGAAATCAAATTGTGTTCATCCCGACGCAGCAGCCACCAAAGCCGAAATCTGGATGCCGTTTGCGCCGCTTGACAAGTCGCGCTAGCAGAGAGAAATACAACATATAGCCTGGCCGCCCTGATCGGGGGGGGGACGAGCTGCGGACGGTCGCTGGCGCCAATAGCGAGTGGCCCATGTCGTTCGCCAGACAGGCGCGCCCGAAGGTGGTCTATATTCATGGTTCAACGACTACCAATAGTAGACCACTTTATGGCCGAATTCGACTCGAAAATTCGACAAGATAGCTGCGGCGTATCCGAAGCGCAATTTGCGGACTTAGTGCGCCGCCTCCTCAATGCCCCGCCGCAACATAAGCCGGCCAAGAAAGCCCAAAAGCTGAAACGTCGCGCATTTAGATAGCGCCGCGAGATAGCAACTCCTCAACGTTCAGCGAGACGATGGAATCTGATCTCACGGACAAGGACAGGGAGCCGGTTTAGGCACCGGCATGGTTGATGAGGAAGTTTTTCTTTGCTGTTAGGTATTTTTTTTATTTTTTGATTTCCAGTTACTTCTTGACGGAAGTTGCTCTATACGCAGCTCTGAGGATCGGTTGGTTCGTGCCTAATGTGGACGGCGCCTATTTTGACGCACCTCCAGCAATATTTGACGAAGATCGCGGCTTCAGATGGCTGAACAATGCGGTGCGAACCGCCCGCATTATGAATGGACAGATTGTTTACGGACCTACACGATTTCCCGTGGATTCGCGGGGCTATATCTGGCGATCCAAATTCTCTGATAGACGGCCGCGTTTTGCAGTGCTTGGGGATTCTTTTGCCGACGCTATATTTGTTGAGCGCAACTGGCTCGAACAAGCGGCGGCGAGACGGCGGGCCGAGTTTGTTTCCTTCGCCATTGATGGCGGGGGAATCCTCAACTGGCGCAGTGTCTTTTTTGACGAGGTGCTCAGAGATCGGCGAGCATTCGACGGTTTGATCGTAGCGGCATACGGGAATGACTTATATCGCGGCTTCTTTGCAGCAACATCAGACAGGAATTTTCTTTACGGCCATCATTACGCCAGTCCGGAGGCGGCTAAAAGAAAACAGGACGATCTGTCGGGATGTCCGATTGCTTTGGTTGTGCCACGCCTATATATGCGATGGGTCATCGCCCTTACGAATAAAAAATACCTGTTCGGCCTGAACACAGCGTTCCTCATTTATCATTATGGCGCGGCCCTTCTAATGGAACAAATGCAGCGGGCGGGCGGCGCCTGCGCCATCACTGATTATAACTTCAAGACACCTCAGTTCGACGTCCTGGGTGAGATTGTGGAGGCTGCCGTTAAGCGCGGAATGATGGTAACAATCGCCACAGTTCCGGCTCGCGGGGAGCTGGTCGATTATCTTCGGAACGGTACCCTTCCGCACGACGCGCGCGAGATGGATAGCTTCGCGAAGAGCCATGGTATTAATCTGTTCGATGGTTTCGCGGCATTTTCCTCGGCCATGCCGAAGGGAATGGACCCAGCCGCCTTTGTAGACAACATGTGGTTGCAATTCGACGGTCATTGGAACCAGAGGGGCTCCGATCTATTCGCAAACGCGATCGGCGATTACCTCGATCGGTACGGCCCTGGCCCGCACATCGGCAAGTCGAACCCTTGATTGCATCGACGCAGCCATTATCAACATTACAGACTAGCCAAGTTTTTTGGGACTACCATAATCGATTACAAGCCGTTTCCAAAACCTCTACGCAATCGCCGAAATAAAGCTGCCCCACTGGATGCCTATACGAGATCGGTAAACATCAACTGGCTGATGGCGTTCGCGGGATGGAGTCGGTAGCCCAGGTGGACAAAATACGACATCTCGTCTGACGCCTGCGAAGAGGAGTGCTGCAACGATGACGGCGCCCGATGACAGGCCAATCCCCCGCTTCTCGTAGCATCTCTTATTGCAGGCGCCCGCTTTGCCGCGATACCCCAGGCGTTGGCGCTCACAGTTAGCGATGGTGCTCCTCTTGTACCACCACCATCATACGGCCGTCTTCGACGAGGACGGCGGCACTATCGTGGTAGACGGCGGATAGCTCGAGGATGCGCATCGCAGGCGATCCTCGCTCAGAAGATCGCGTAGAGGAGCGGCGCTAACGGCGTGCCCTTGGCCAACAAGAAAATCGAACTTACCAGTACCATCATGACACAGACCGGGATAAGCCAATACTTCCTGCGAATTCGCAAAAACATCCAGAGCTCGCCTAGGATCGACAGCATCGATAACCTCGCAATTGATTCGCCATGGATTCGAGCGGTGAAGCGGGCGGGCTGATTCTCAAACGACGCCCAGCGCTGTTGAAATGTCAAAATTGCCCCTGCGGCCACATGTGATTAATTTGCACCTTAAAACTTGGTCTGTCCAGAGGATTCGACTATAAGAGCAAACACGTCGCCCGTCTCGTGCGCTACTGTAAAGGTCTCCTGCCTTGCCCAGGCTCAGCAAAGCGACGCCGAAACCGAATGACGTGAAGCCACTCTCCGCGTGGCACGCGGCATTGACGGCGTGCACAACGATCATATTATTCTTGGTTCTCACCGAATTTGGTTTGAGATCGATAAAGACGCTTTTTGATCCCGGCTGGTTGGACAACATCAACACGTATAGCGACCTGCTTAAGAAGGTTGCCTCTTACTGGGAGCCTTCTACTTTTAACACTATGGACCTCAAACCCGGTTACCAAGGCACATTGCGGTCGCATGAATTTCCCGGCAAACGCGCCAAATTAGCGATTTCAGGAGTGGGACTGCGCGGGCATGAGACGACCATCGCCAAGCCGCCCGGCATCAAGCGGGTATTGATTCTAGGCGACAGCATGACGTTCGGTCTCTACGTCAATGATGACGAGACGTATCCAGCGGTGCTTGGCAAGTTACTCGCTGAACATGGTGACAAGGTTGAAGTTCTTAACGCCGGCTACGCTGGCGGGTGGTGTACCGACGAGAATTTTTCCTGGCTTGTCAATAAGGGGCTGACCTTTCAGCCTGACCTAGTGATATTCGGGTTCGTCGTCGCAGTTCGCCTCGAGTGTTTGAAAAGGGTCAACATAGACGTTTTTTGGACGGTCGATTCCGACGGATTACCAATTTCTGTCCGGCGCGCCAACCAATCGGTCGACGAAGCGGGAAATGTCCGCAGTAAAGCCGAGGGCATTTTCGTGGTGGGCGCCGAGCCAGTTTACCGAATTCCAATACTCCGTGAACTCTACCTTGCTGTGGCCGTCCAGAAAGCGCTGCAACACTTAGAGGCAGCTTTTCGTGGGCCGGAGCCAGTAGTTCGGGGGAATCTCAGCCTCGTGTCACCGAAAGGTTGGTCGGACCAGCGGGCGTCGATCCTTACGAATGGATTATCCTTCCCAGGTCGACGGCGGAAATGAAACTTGCAGAAGCGCGGCTATGGCTCCTTCTTGATGGGATGAAACGTGTGTCGGAAGAGCATGGAGCACGCTTTCTTATAGCAAATTTGCCGATTAATTTTCAGGTGCACGAAGACCTAACATCGTTGGTACTCCCCCCGACCTTCTACGGAGAGCAACATGCAAGACGTGACTTTTTCCACGAGATGGAGCCAACGCTGGAAGCACACGGCATTCCCTATGTCGACGTTCTTGATGCAATGAAGAAGGCAGCAACAAGCGGCAAACGCTTCTATCCGGCAGACGGCGAGGTACACATGAATCCCCTGGGCTATGCCTTTACTGCTCGAACTCTTGAGCCCGTAGTGCGCCGTCTGTTGGCCGCGCCGCCACCGCGGCCAGCAAAGCACAATGGGACGAAGGACACTGGTTTGCCGGGGATCGAGGGTCACGATTGAGCAGTGGCAGAGGCACACGCCCGCGAGAAGTATCAAGAAACTGGACGGCCCCTTGCTGTGCTGCACTCGGTGTCTTCTGTGGCTGGCATTCGATTGGCCAAGCTACTCCATACAGCGGCGAGCCCTTCCGCGGATCTTGGCTGACCTGAGCCCCAACTCTCATCCAGGAATGAGGAGAGTCCGTTCGTCATTCGAGCCTGTCTGGCTCGGTGGTGCAACGGGACGGGGGCGCCGAGCTTGGCGTAGTCCACCGGCGGCAGATTGCCGAGCGCGCTGTGCGGTCTCAAGCGATTGTAGCCGTCCCTCCAGGCTTCGAGCACGGCGCGGGCATGGGCGAGGGACGTGAACAAGGTCTCGTTCAAGCATTCGTCGCGCAGTCGGCCGATGAAGGATTCGGCGAAAGCATTCTGCTGCGGCTTGCCGGGTGCGATGTAGTGCCACTCGACGCGGGTCTCCTGCGACCAGCGCAGGATCGCCATGCTGGTGAGCTCGGTGCCATTGTCGGAGACGCAGGCGAGCGGTGGGCCACGCTCCGCGACAATCGCGTCGAGCCCGCGCGCGACCCGGAGGCCCGGGAGCGAGTTGTCGGGTGCCAGGCACAGGCACTCGCGGCTGAAGTCGTCCACCACCGCGAGGATGCGGAAGCGCCGGCTGTCGCTCAGCATGTCGCTGGCGAAGTCGAGCGACCAGCGCTGGTTCGGCCCCTGGGGCAGCAAGATCGGTGCCCTGGTGCCCAGCGCCCGTTTGCGACCGCCCCGCCGCCGCACCTGGAGCCGCTCCTCGGCATAGATCCGGCGGAGTCTCTTGTGGTTCATGCGGAAGGTCACCCTTGATTGAGTAATAGAGTGCTCATCGAATTCGTCACGGAAGGCCGCAATGCCGATCGACCAGCACGGCGGATCGAATCGCGCGTTCGAGCTGCGGCGTTTTACCGAGTAACGTCCCGCGGCATTCTCGCCGCTCGTGTGAGGCCGGGCCGGGCGGCTAAAATCGGCCGCTCGAATAGATAGAAGAAGGCCGATACAAAGGTCATCATCGCGGCCACATATATGACGAATTGAAGCGGAACGGAAAGCTCGTGAACTGCCGCATGCATCAGATACAATACCTGAAGGTGAAAAAGATAAATTGTGTACGACACCTTGCCAAGATAGAGGCCGATCCGACGCACCACCGCGAGGCGCTCCATTGCCGCATTGAGCCCACAAAAGGAGGCGATGGCGAGCATTCCGAAAATCGCGGCGACGAAGGGAAACGCCTCCTTGGCACCGAGATCGTCGGCGTACAAGATCAGAACCAGTATCTTGAGGCAAATGACGCCGGACAGGATGAACGATAGAAATAAAGGAAGTGCGAACCTGCCCATCTCCAACTTTTTCACGAGCGCGAAGAGAAGAAAGCCATAGACGATCGAGTCGAATCGGAATACGACGACCCTGCGAACTTCAGGACCCCAATTGTCGATGTCGCCGCAGAGCGCACGGAGACCGGCGATTGCCGCTACCACGGCGAGCGAAAGGACAATCTGAAGGACCGCGCTTGTGCCACTGACCATTCGGGCGATTATTAGAAGGAATAAGGGGAAGCAGACATAGAACCACTCCTCGACCGACAAACTCCAGGCGATCGGAAAGTAGTCGTTCACGTTGGATTGGTGCCACAGATTTTGGACATAGAAAGAATATCGCCAGAAATCCGGCGACAGAATTTCGCCGAACAGCACCGAAACCGTAATTAGAGAAACCAGATAAGGCGGGACCGTCCGCATCCACCGTCGAGCGAGAAATCGTAGCAGCACCGCAAAGCTTCTCTGCCGTACGCAGTACATGATCTGGGGCGCGAGTACGAAGCCGCTCAAAACGAAAAAGATCTCAACCGCCATTCCGGATATCGCTTCGAACAAGCCGGAGTTTGCGGCGCTGTAGACGAAAAAATGTGGCAATGCGACCGAGAGTGCGGCAATCCCTCTCAGAAAATCGAGGGAGGCAATGCGCGTCACTGAATCTGCGTCACGCCCGTACACAGCTCGGAACCGCTTATGCCCGAATTCACAAGAATCTATACATTAGAGGGTTGCTCACCACGCCCTTGCTCAGCAGCACGAAGACGATGACGCTAATCAGCATTACCAGAGTAGGCGCCAGCCAGTATTTTCGGTGCCCCCATAGATAACCCCAGCACTCGCGTAGGCGTGAAAGCACCGGATATTTCAAGCTTGAACCTGCGCGAGATCGGGCCTCTGGCGGGCGCCCATGGCATTTCCACGGCGATATTGTTGGGATCGTGCAATATCAGAGCGCAAAATAGTCCCCACTAGGGGCGAGAGCCCTGGGAAGAGCCGGCAGTGCCCGGAATTATTCATGCTGCGTGCCCCAGGGCGAGTCGAATTGGACGAAGCATGATGCGCTTCTTTCGCTGCCGAAGCAAGACGGATGCGGTAAAATGCAGGGCGCGCCGAAATTGTGACCCATCTCATCGGACTTGTGCAGCCTGCAGCTGCATCCCTATGCCCTCCACGGCGCAACCACGATCTTTGTTCTATAGCGACGTTTTGGGTGACGGGTATTTCGCTCCTGGCATGTGCCTATCGGCGGGAAGGTTTCGATGTCAGGCGCAACATGGTCGGGGGCTTTGTTGCCGTGGGAGGCGGAGCCTGGTGGCATGAAGGAGCGGTTGAGCGACATACGAGGATCAGTGAGCGTCCACGAAGCGCTTCATGATTTGATCAAGTGCCGTCTGTCGTCGGAAGCTGGGCGTACCCGCTCATCGGCGATCCGAATGACGTTGCCGTGAGCTCCGTTCCTTTGATATGCTTTCCCATGGTGACTCCTTACCCCTCTGGGTTGGACTGTCTTGGAAAACCCAACCTAGCCAGGTCAAGGGCCACCGCCCGCGCAAGTCTGCGAAAGACTCTTTAACGTCATCCCGCTATCCGAGGTTGACCAGCCCCGATAGAGTGGTCGAGCTGCGATGTTAGGGTCCGGACTCATAACCAATAGCAGATTGTAGCGACGAGGCAGACTGCGGCGAGGAAGATGTGGGCGAGACGGTCGTAGCGTGTGGCGATCCTGGGGAAGTCCTTGAGGCGGCCGAACATGCGCTCGATGGCGTTGCGGTCGCGATAGAGCATCGGCGAGAAGCAGTTTTTCCAGCGACGATTGCGCTTGGGCGGGATGTTTGGTGCGCTCCCGAAGCTCTCGATCTTTTGGCGAACGGCGTCGCTGTCGTAGCGCTTGTCGCCGTTCAGGATGACGGCTGCGGGCATTTGGTCGAGCAGCGCATCGGCGGCGGCGCAGTCCGCCATTTGGCCGCCGGTCAGGAGGAACGCGACCGGGCGGCAGGACTGATCGGCGAGCGCGCGGATTTTCGTGGTGCGCCCGCCGCGCGAGCGACCAATCGCCTGATTGAGCTCCCCCCTTTTCCGCCCGAGGCGCTGCGATGAGCCTTGACCGCCGAGCTGTCGATCAGCAGCTGTGCCGCTGGTCCACCCGTCGCCGCCAACGCATGGAAGATCGCCTCCCATATGCCTTTCTCGGCCCAGCGGACGACGCGATTATAGAGCGTCTTGCGGGGGCCGTCGGCCGGCGGGGCATCGACCCATCGGCCACCGGACTTGAGGGCGTGAACAATGCCGCTGATGACGCGACGGTCATCGACCCTCGGCTTGCCCCGCGTGTCGGTTGGAAGATACGGCTCAAGCCGCGCGAACTGCTTGTCGGTCAGCCAGAAATGACCATCATCCATTCAAGGGCTCCTTTCGGAACCCTTGAATCAAACTCCACCAGCCGCAGCAACACTTTTTATGGGTCCGGACCCTAGAGCGAGAGTGGATAGACCGTCCATCTGGGAAATGACGGCTCAATGGACTACCCGATTCGAAAACGAACGCGGTAAAGTCATACCTCTTGCCGCACGGGCCATGCGTCCAGAAGCGAGCGAATTCCACGACCGTGCCGTGCAGTCGAGCTCTCAGCAGATACCATTGCATCCAGGCGCTGTTCGAACGCTCCTTGCTGCGGAGCTGAGGCCGTGAGCCATCTCCGGTCAGCCTCACCCAGACAAGCAGTAGAGGCCGCCGGATATGGTATTCGGGTTACGATTGCCGGCGCATTTCTGCTGTGCCCGCTCTTCGTCATGTCTGCGAAGAGCATCTGGGGACCCTTATATGGCGCCTCTCCATTCAAATATTTCATCTATGTTTTGACCTATACGATCGTGCCGTTGGCCGGCGCGGGCGCCTATGCGCTCCACCGGCAATGCTCCTTGCGCTGCGGCGCTGCCAGCTTGCTGGAAATTGCGTTGACTGCTCCCGGATTGGCGGCGGCCGCGCTTTATCTCTCGGCGAGCGGAGCTTGGATAGAGTGGAGCAGGATCGAGTTCGTCGCGGTGGTGGCGAGTGCCGCCGCACTGGCCGGGGCAGCAGCTTCGTTCCTGCTTCCGAGGCGATGGGCGGAGACGAGCGAGAAGATGTGCAAGCCCGCCGCCACCGCCGTCGCGTTCATCTCGCCGATGGTTTATGCCGGCGTTATCTTGTGGGGACAAGCAGACTGGCTGATTGAGGAAGCTGGGACGGCCAGGACATTCGATTGGGGTCTTGCGGCGGGTGCCGTCTCAGTCGCGGCCGTCTATGCGGGCCCGAGCCTGCTCGTCGCGCGCCGCTCTGTCACGCGAACGATTGGCAAGCTGTGTCTCGCCATCCTCGCCGTCGGTACAGCCGCAGCACTTCTCATCATCGCCTCCCAGGTGGGCTATTCCTGCGGCGCCCCGCTCTGGGCGCAATCTTACAACGAGTTGGTTGACCCGGCTGTTGCAGTCTTAGCCGGGGGCATACCGATGGTGGACGCCTTCAGCCAATATGGGTTCGGGTATTTGGCTTATGCAGCGGCGTTCAAATTTATTTTCCCGCCGTCCTATTACGCCGTCGACGCGGTAACTGGCCTTTTCAACGCGGCCGCGCCTATGGTCGCCATAATCGTTTGCATGAAAGTGGAACGCAACCGATTCGTAGCCCAGGTTGTCCTCATCGTCGTTTCTTTGTCGCTGCCCTGGATCTGGCATGCGGTCCCAGCCAATGCCGCACCCCGCTTCGGTCCGCCGTTGTTGTTGCTTTTGGCTCTCGCCTGGCTGCGCCCGGGTCGAATGATCAGTTTGGCGACAGTCAGCGCAATGCTGGTCTGCGCGTTCTGGAGTTTCGAAGCCATTGTATGGTCGGTTGTCACCTATGCTGGCTTTCTCTGCGCCGTTTGTCTGGAGCGTCGCGGTGGCCTATCGAAAGCCTTAGTCAGCCTCGCTTTGGTCCTGTCCAGTATTGTTATCGCCAATCTCGCCTTCGCACTTTGGGTCCACGCCGAGTCCGGGTCATGGCCGCGATACGACACCTATGCCGCTTCAGTCTACCACAACGTATCTCTCTTTTGGGTTGCTACACCCGAACTCGCGAGTCCGCTGTGGCTTATCGTGGTCGGCGCTTGCTTGGCGGCGCTAGCTTATGCATTGCTCTTGGTGCTGTGGCGCGACCAATCGGACCCCCGGACACGCTGGATGGCCGTAAGCGTCGTCCTCCCCGGCGCGGTCATGTGCGTCATCGAGCAGTCCTATTGGGTGAACCGCACGTTTCAGGGAACCCAGTGGCAAGTGATACTGCCAGTCGCCATTTCGCTTACCGTATTACTAGACCGCCTGCTCATGCGTGGATCTCGACGAATCATATGGCCACGATGGGTCGAAGTACCCGTCCAGGCGGTGCTGATGCTTTCGATCTTGCTGCTTTCAGCCTTGGCTTCGAGCCTCGTGGCCGATTACGGCGGGCGGAGTAGAGACTATGTTCACGTCATGACAGGACGCCCTGTCGCGCCCTGCATCGGCGATCGAGCCAACGATGCCATGATCCTGGTCAATAAATACAACCCGGGCCGGAGCGATGCGCTCTATTTCATGCCGGGCGCCGACGATCTCTCGATTGCGCTTTACTCTGGCATCCAACAGCGTCTTGGATACGTGGTCGCGGATATCGGTCTGCCTTGGGCTCCATTGATGGATGAAGCGTGGCGTCGGCTGAGCTATGTCCGCCCCGGCGACGTGCTCGTTACCGTGAGCCGCTTTCACAGGCCGCCGGTGCCGACCGACGATCTGCTGGAGACGGGATCCCTCTTCGTCGAAGCGCTCATCGCGCGCTTCCAGGCTTGCGAGATCGAGCGGACGCCGCGGGATGTCATCGCGGTTCGCCTGATGCCGAAGCATGAAGATGCTTGCAGGGGCATCGGCAAGCCCTTCGCATATGAAGTGCACGGCGAACCGCGGAAACCCATGCTCCCATGACGGATCGCTCGTCGAACGCCTGGCTACTCAAAATTCCCGGCGCGGACATCGGCGTGATGGTCATCGCGTTCAGCGTCGACTATCCCGCATCTCCCTCCGTCCCTCGGCATGCCGGGCGACAACCGGTCGCTTCGGGGCTCGTCGGCGCCGAGACGGCCCAGCGA
>Ga0187784_10002724_pt1 | contig 14168 bp, 14 predicted proteins | sample 1015_SJ02_MP15_2_FD_132964 | JGI IMG/M metagenome (GOLD analysis project Ga0187784, IMG submission 132964) | Tropical peat soil microbial communities from peatlands in Department of Meta, Colombia - 1015_SJ02_MP15_20_MG | ecosystem: Environmental > Terrestrial > Soil > Wetlands > Peat | place...
ACCGCAAACATCGTCCCCACCCCCGCCCTCTCCCTCCGGACATACCCCATCCCAATCCATGCTTCCATCCCCGGCGAAAACCCCGTCCGCGTCACAAATCCCACCTCTTTCTCCTCCGCCACCAAAGCCGTATTCGACGCCACATTATCCGCCGCATCAAATCGCAGCGATACTCGCACGCGGTTTACCTGTCCCCGCGACCTCACCCGTTCCACAATCTCCTGGCCCATATAGCAGCCCTTCGTATAGCTGATGTGCGAATCCTGCAAGCCCGCCTCATGCGGTATTTGCTTCTCTCCAAAGTCGTACCCAAACCACGGAATCCTCTGCTCTAACCGCACCACGTTCAACGCCGCGTATCCCGCCGGCCCCCCGCCGTGCCTCCGCGCCGCCTCGACAACCACCTTCCACAGCGCCTTAATGTCCCCGCGCTTCGCCAGAAACTCCGCGCCGCTCGCTCCACCCGGTGATCGCCGAATCATTCGGCAGGGAACTGCCCCCACCATAACTTTCCGCGATTCCAACTCCGCCATCCCTCCCAAATCTGCTCCCGTCAACTCCGCCGCCGCACCCGCGGCCTTCGGTCCCTCCACCGCCAGCATCCCGTATTCCTCCGTCTGGTCTGACAATGTCACATCATCCATGATGATGTACTTCTCCAAGCCCTCAATCAGCCGCATGCGGATCATGGCATACGAAACACAGAACAGCTCCTCACCGAGCGCGTACGTCTCAATCTCCGCCTGTATATGCCCCTGCGGATTCAGAAACAGCGACACCGTGCCGCGGTTCTCCGCCAACTCCTTAATATTGTTGGTCAATATCGCATTCAGATACCGCACCTGGTCCGGCCCCGTGAAGCTCAAGTACGCCCGGTAATTCTTGTCCACCACGCCCACGCTCTCCCGCAAATACCCATACTCCGCCCGCCAATCGCCAAACCGGTCCGGCAGCGCACACCCGAACCACGTCCCCACCGGAGTCCCGTTCGCCAGGTGCAGCGCTTCCAGCGGCGTCCTCAGTTCTTCGCTCTGCTGTTGCAACGTTTTCCCCTCTCCTGCCAGTCTACCAAACCCGCCTCTCCCATCCGCGCCGTTTAACTCTCAAACTCTTAAACTCTTGAACGCTTCAACTTCACAACCTCGCGCGGATCTCCCTCATCCCCCACCCCGAATTCCCGTCCCGAATCCCCAATGCTATACTTCTCCTAATGAACACCACACTCGACGCCCTGCATCTCCCCGGCGCTGCCAACCCGGAGATGATCTACATCAAGCTGCCCGTCGGCATGCTCCAGTGCAATTGTCTGATCATCGGCGATCCCAAGTCTCGTGAAGCCATCGTCATCGATCCCGGCGATGAGGTCGAGCGCATCCTCGGCCTTCTCGGCCGCTACAAGCTCACCGTCAAAGTCATCGTCAGCACCCACGCCCATATTGACCACGTCGGGGGCCTTGCCAAGCTGCATCAATATACCGGCGCGCCCGTCATGATGCACAACGACGATCTTCCTCTCTATCACGGCATGGAAGTGCAAGCCGCCTTCCTCGGCATGGAGACACCCGAACTTGTGGATGTCGATCATCTTCTCAAGGAAGGCGACACTCTCAGTTGGGGCAGTTTCCAGGCCAACGTCATTCACACTCCCGGCCACTCGCCCGGCAGCGTCTCCTTGTATCTCCCCAAAGATGCCGGCAGCGTCAAGCTCACCCAGCCGCAACTCTTTGCGGGAGACACCCTCTTCGCCGGCAGCATCGGCCGCACCGATCTCTGGGGCGGCTCTTTCGATCAAATCATGGATTCCTTGAAGTCCAAACTCCTCCAACTTCCCGACGACACCGTCGTCCACCCCGGCCATGGCCCCACCACCTCCATCGGCCACGAGCGCCACTCCAACCCGTTTCTCCTCGCCTGACCGCCACCTGCATCCTCACTTCGTGTAGCTCACGCCTTTGACGGGTGCGGTTTTCCATTGTACGTTTCTTGTGCGATGAATCCCCCTTCGATTCATCCCTGCCATCAAGTGAGTCATCATCCCAACCAAACTGCGGTGCCGTCTGTAGGCTCGCCCAATTTGTCATCCCGACCGGAGCAACGGCGGCTTTTGCCGTTGCGAAGCGGAGGGATCGCGGCAAGTTCCCGATCCCCTTTCGCACCTCCATTTGTAAACTCTTAAACTTTCAACTGTTCAGCCCCTTCTCCGTGACCTTTGCGCCCTCTGTGTTCTCTGCGCAAATCCTTTTCTTATTCCTTCCTTTTCCTCCCCTGCGCTCAGCGCTGCTGACCCATGCTGTCAACTGTGAACTGTCAACTGTTAACACTTCTTCTTCATCTCCTCCATCACCGCCTGCATCAACTCCTTCGCATGCGTCAATTCCTGCACAATCAAACGTAAATCCATCGTCGGCACCGTCGGATTCCTCTGGCTTGTGCAGTACACCCCGTGTTGTCCCACCAACACCAGCGCATTCGTGATCCGGTCCAGTGACACCGCCAGCCTCCCGCGCTCCTTCCCTAGCATCTGCTCGTACTTCTCCAGCTCTTCCTGGTGTTCCTCGAATGCATTCATCGCCGCTTTCCTCTCCCCAGCCCATTACCCGGACGTACCACTTCGGGCACAGCCCTGCGCCGCCAAACTTTACCCTACCCCCACGCCAGAACATAATCCAACAAATGCCGTTCCAAGTTGTTTCGGGAATTTTAAGCTGTGGCCGTTTCGGGCAAACTACGGCCAATAGGCGCAAACGTCTCTTGGCCGATGGATTTGGAGCGATACAAGCCGCCCAAAAGCGCAGCAGCAAGACCATGAGCCAGCCACATCAGTCGGTTTGGGATTACGTGCCTTTTGGCGAGCCGCCAAAGGCCAATTGGGAGCATCAAATCATGCGACGTTCAGACCTTGTGCAGTACAAAGAAAAGGAAAATGGCCGCATTGGACGCACCTCGCAGATCGTCTTCGGCGAACGCCAGCATCTTCTTCGCGTCCTGGATTCCCTCGAAGGCACGCATCTCCCCATCGCCCGCATGCAGCAGGAGCGCCGCATCCTCGAGGAACTCATCCACGAACGCACCCGCGAGTTGAACCACATCAACACCGCCTGGGATGAAAAGATTGGCCTCGTCCTCAGCGCCGAAGCCAAACCCGAAATGCTCGAAAAGCTCGCCAAACAGGCACCCCAGGAAGACTTCTACCTCCTACGCCTGATCAGCGAACACCCGCGCGCCAATGCCAAGACGCTCAGCCGCCTCTCGCGTCATCCCTACGGCGCCATCCGCGAAAATGTCGCTCGTCATCCCAATGCCGACGCCGCGACCCTCAGTTATCTCAGCAAAGACAAGACCCAGCCGCTCTGGTATCTCGTCGCCTTCAATCCCAACACGCCCTCACCGCTACAGCGCCGTCTCCGCGACCGTCTCAAGCGCCTCGGCGACGCCCAATCCGGCCGCTAGCTTAAACTGCCTAATTGTTCGCCTCCTGTAGCACAGTCACTCCTGACTGTGCTCTTGGGTTTCTCTTCTCCAATTCTTTTCTGTTCTGCCGCGTGCCCGGTGCCCCAGGCACGATGTGAGTGCCTAGGTCTTAGGTTCCTCTTCTCTGTGCCCTTTGTGTTCTGTGCCCTCTGTGTTATCGTCCCTTTTCTCTCTCGGGTGGCTCCGGCGCGTGGTTTGCCTTTGCCCCTTATACTCTTTCACTCTTGCACTCCTTCTCCTTCCCCACGCGCGTTATACTCTCCCCATCGCGATGAAGCTCCGCCCCATCCTCCTTTCCGCCCTCCTTCTCACTCCCGTCTTCTGGCATTCGCACATCGAAGCCGGTGATCTCGGCAGCCACGTGTACAACGCCTGGCTCGCCCAACTCGTCCAGAAGGGAGCTGCCCCCGGCATCTACGCCGCCTGGCAATGGAAAAACATCCTCTTCGATCTCCTGCTCCTTTCCCTCTCTGATTTATTCGGCATCCCCGCGGCCGAGAAAATGGCCGTGGCTCTTTGCGTCCTGCTCTTCTTCTGGAGCGTCTTCGCCCTCATTGTCGTTGCCACGGGCCGCCCCCCCTGGTACCTCACGCCGTTCCTCGCCATGCTTTCCTACGGCTACGTCTTCCACATGGGTTTCATGAACTACTATTTGTCCATCGCATTGGCCTGCCTTGGCCTCTCTCTCGTCTGGAGCGCCCGCCCCAAACTCCAGCTCGTCTCCCTTCCGCTCATCCCTCTCATGCTCCTCGGGCACCCTCTCGGCGCCGTGTGGTTTCTCGGCGCTGCGGCCTACTTGCTCCTCTGGCAGCACCTCCCGCGCTGGCGCTTCGCCTTTCCTATCCTCGGTCTCCTCCTCATCTTCGCCATCCGCTTGTTCCTCACCCATCATTCCGCCTATGAAATCGGATGGCCCGATCATCCTTTTTACTTCTTCAACGGCGCCGACCAATTCCTCGTCTTCGGTGAACGCTATCGCTACATCTCCGCCATTGTCTTTGCCTTTGGCCTGCTCATGGCCGGATTGGACCTTCGCCGCGCGCCACGCGCCTCCTATTGGTGGAAAGACCGCCTTCTTCTTCTCGAATTCTGTGTCATAGCCTTTTGCGTCACATCGCTTCTCCCGGAAAATCTCAATGCCAATCAAGGCACGGGCTGGATCGGCCTGCTCGTCTCTCGCCTCACTCTCATCACCGCCATCTACACGCTGTGTCTCCTCGGCTCGCTCTCCCCGCAAAAATGGCATCTCGCCGCTCTCACTGCTTGCGCCGTGCTCTTTTTCGTTTTCCTCTACCAGGACACCTCCCTCGTCGCCCGCCTCGAAGCTAACGCCGAAAAGCTGACCCACGATCTGCCCTTTGGCACGCGCGTACTGAAAAGCGTCGCGGCTCCCGGCGATTGGCGCGCCCCTTTCATCTATCATTCCGTTGACCGTGCTTGCATCGGCCACTGTTTCGCCTTCTCCAACTACGAACCCTCCACCAGACAATTCCGCCTGCGCGTCCGAGAAGACAGCCCCGTAGTGGTCTTCGATCCCGATGACAGCGAATCCATGGAATCCGGCGAATATGTTGTCCAGCCCGAAGATCTCCCCCTGAAGCAAATCGACCAGTGCGATCCCGCCGACCCTACCACGCTCTGCCTCCGCGACCTCTCCCCCAACGAAATAAACGGCCGCCTCTCCCACCGCCCCGAGTTCTGAACTCTTTCACTCTAGAACTCTTACAGTCTTACACTCTTAAACCTCTTCTCTTCTCCTTTCTCTGTGCTCTCCGTGTCCTCTGTGGTGAATATTCTTTTCTCGTCGTCTCCGTTTCCTCTGCGGCCCCTCCGTGCCCTCTGTGGTAAAGCCTTCTCCTGGCCTCCCTAGAAGGAGACAATTTGGCTCTTCCATCAGTCCAATACCTGCTAGAATATTCCTCAGGGTGAGAGACAATGCTGCCATTACACCTTCAGCCCGAAAGCCACATCCCCCTTTACATCCAGCTCCGCGACCAGCTCCGCTCCTTGGTCCACGCTGGCGATCTTCGTCCCGGTGACCGCATCCCCGCCAGCCGTGAACTCGCTCTAACCCTCGGCGTCCATCGCACCACCGTCGCCAACGCCTACGCCGAACTCGAATCCGAAGGGCTCATCCAGGGCCACGTCGGCCGCGGCACGTTCATCCGCGCCAATGGCAACGGCCTGAAAATCTCTCCGCCTCCACCGCCTGTCCTCCACAACGGCGAGGGCCTCCGCTGGGAACTTCTCTTCGCCGATGAACGCAGCGAAGAAGTCCTCACCCGCCTCACCGCCTCTGCACCAGAGGACGCGCTCTCTTTCGTCATGGCGCGCCCTGCTCCCGAGTTCTTCCCCGTGGAAGAATTGCAGACTTGCTCCCATGCCGCCCTTCGCCGCGAAGGCCCCGAAATCCTCAATCTCGGCGCCTGCGATGGCTACGCGCCCCTCAAAGAGGCCCTACTCGAACTTCTTCACCACGACGGCATTCCCGCCAAGGACGAAACGCTTCTAGTCACTGCCGGATGCCAGCAAGCTCTGGACCTGATTGCTAAAGCTTTCGTGCGCTCCGGCGACACGGTCATCCTCGAAAACCCCACCTATCCAGGCGCCACTGCCGTTTTCCATGGCGTTCGCGCGCGCTGCCTCGGCGTCCCTGTGCGCAGCCACCCGGAACCCGGTAAGCCCCTCGGCATCGATCTCGAAGCGCTCGAAGCAACGCTTGCTGCCAATCGCGTCAAGCTGCTCGTCCTCACACCCGATTTTCACAATCCCACCGGCACCTCCATGCCGCTCGATTCACGGCGCCGCGTTCTAGAACTCGCCACGCGCCATCAGGTTCCTGTCGTCGAGGACCACATCTACGCGCGCCTCCACGCCCGCGACGTCCGCGTGCCTTCGCTCAAGCAGCTCGATCAGTCCAATCTCGTGATTCACGTTGACAGCTTCTCCAAGGTCGCCTTCCCAGGCCTCCGCGTTGGCTGGATCGTCGCACCTCCCGCTGCCATCGAACGACTTCGCCTCGTCAAGCAGATGACCGATCTCCACACCGACCAGCTCGCCCAAGCCACGCTCGCCGAATTCCTCCGCCGCGGCCTTTTCCACAAGCATCTCGCCCGCATGCGCAAGGTCTACGCCGATCGCCTCCAGGCTCTTGACGAGTCCCTTCGCAAACTGATGCCCGAAGGCACGCGCTGGACGCGCCCTGAAGGCGGCATGTGCCTCTGGCTCGAATTGCCTCCTGGCTTTGATGCCAGCGAACTTATGATCCACTCCCGGGAACGCGGCGTCCTTTTTGCTCCCGGCCGCTATTTCTATGTGCAGTCCCCGCTTCCCAACACCCTGCGGCTCGGCTTTGCCAGCCTCAACGAAAAACAAATCGCCCGCGGCATCGCTATCCTCTCTGAACTCCTGCGCATCGAAATGCGCAAACGCCAGCGCGGTACTCATCGTGCCGAACGCGCCCACGTGGCCTTGGTCTAGGCGAAGAATAAAATGCCCAACGTACTCAAGCTCGATCCGCAACCTACCAACCGCTGTTTCGGTTGTGGCGCCGCCAATGATGCCGGCATGAAGCTGCCCTTTGAATTGGATCTCGATGAGCGGCGCACCCGCGGCCGCTTCGTTCTCGGCTCCAACTACGCCGGCGGCGCAGGCTTTGCCCACGGTGGCATCATCGCCGTCGTCCTCGATGAAGCCATGGGCAAGCTCTCCAAATTGACCAGCGAGCGTGCCGTCACCGCTGAAATGTCCATCGAGTACTGCAAGCCAGTCCCAGTGGATCAAGAAGTTTTCGCCGAAGGCTGGCAGGAGGACGCCCGCGAGCGCAACCGTTTCCGTGTCGCCGAGATTCGCGATGCCCACGGCAATCTGCTGGCTCGTGGCAAAGGCCGCTTCGTCGTTTTGCGGAGTGCGTAATCAAGCGAAACACGATTTTCGAATCTCAGGGAATTAGGCAGAGGAGAAGGGAAATGTCAATTAAGAAACCCAACGGCAAAGCGAATCCCAACAACGGCGCCAAAGGCTCCAACGAGTGGCGCGTCAAGGTCGGGCTCGCCGAAATGCTCAAAGGCGGCGTCATCATGGACGTCACCAACGCCGAGCAAGCCCGCATCGCTGAGAAAGCCGGCGCTTGCGCCGTCATGGCCCTCGAGCGCGTTCCTTCGGACATCCGCAAGGAAGGCGGCGTCGCCCGCATGGCCGCCATCAAAGTCATCCGCGAAATCATGAAGACCGTCACCATCCCTGTCATGGCCAAGGTCCGCATCGGCCACTTCGCCGAAGCCGAAGTTCTCCAGGCCCTCGAAGTGGACTTCATTGACGAGAGCGAAGTCCTCACTCCCGCCGACGAGGAAAATCACATCTGGAAGCACGATTACCGCGTGCCCTTCGTCTGCGGTGCGCGCAATCTCGGCGAAGCCGTCCGCCGCATCGCCGAAGGCGCCGCCATGATACGCACGAAGGGCGAAGCCGGCTCCGGCAACGTTGTCGAAGCCGTCCGCCACATGCGCGCCATCGTCAGCCAGATGAAGCGCCTCACCACTCTGCGCGACGATGAAATTATGAAGGAAGCCAAGGAAATGGGCGCTCCTCTCGACCTCATCTGTGGAATCGCCAAAACGGGCAAGCTCCCAGTTCCCAATTTTTCCGCCGGTGGCATTGCCACGCCCGCCGACGCCGCGCTCGTCCGCAAACTCGGCGCTGAAGCCGTTTTCGTCGGCTCCGGCATTTTCAAGAGCAGCGATCCTGAAGCCCGCGCCAAAGCCATCGTCAAGGCCACTACGCACTTCGAAGACGCCAAAGCCGTTCTTGAAGCCAGTGAAGAATTAGGCGAGGCCATGCCCGGCCTCGACGTCCGCCAACTCGATGAAAAAGATCTGCTCGCCACCCGCGGCTGGTTGTGGCACAGCCACTCTTGTCTGTGCTCTTGGGTTTGCCTTTGTAGGGGCGCAGCACCCGCCGAAGGCGGGAGCCTCATCTCGGCAAGGCTCAGGCAATTTGTCATTGCGAGCGCAGCGAGGAATCTGCTTTTCTCTTGGGGCTGTACTGGGTGGCTTACCCTTTGCGCTTTCTGCAAAGGGTAGGCTCTTCCGAAACTGATAACTGATAACTGAAAACTGATAACTCTCATGAAAATCGGCATCCTCTCCATCCAAGGTGACTTCGCCGCACACGCCGCCATTCTCCAAAAACTCGGTGCGCAAACAATCGAGGTCCGCACCGTCGCCGATCTCCGCAAATCCGACGCCCTCATCCTCCCCGGCGGCGAAAGCACCACGCAACTTCAATTCCTCCAGGAAGAAGGCCTTTTCGACGCCATCCGCCAATTCGCCGCCAAAGGCCGCGCCATTTTCGGCACCTGCGCCGGAGCCATACTCCTCGCCGCCCACGTCAAAAATCCCCCGCAACCCTCCCTCGCCTTGTTGGACATGACCATCCTCCGCAACGCCTACGGCCGCCAAATCGCGAGCGACGTTTTCTTCGGTCCCAGCACCCTGAAAAAAGATCCTCTCGAAATGGTTTTTATCCGCGGCCCTATCATCGAAAGCCTCTCTCGCGATATCACCGTCCTCGCCAAACTCGATGGCTCCCCCACACTCGTCCAAAAAGACCATCTCCTCGCTGCCACCTTCCACCCCGAGCTAACCGACGACCCCACTGTCCACCAACATTTCCTCTCCCTAGTCTCCAACTCCGCCCCTGCACGCAAATCCCGCCGCCGCAAATAAAATTGCTCGTAAAAACAGTACTCACCCCAGTCCATCACCTCGGCTCTGGAACTCCTAAACTCCTAAACTCTTAGACTCTTAAACTCTTCTACCTCTTCTCTGTGAACTCTGTGTAAGCCTTTTCTTTCTTCCTCTGCGTTATCTTTTCTGTTTTCTTCTCCCTTCGTTCTCCAATATTCCACGCTACAATTCCGGCGTGCCCTACCCTAACACATTCCGCGTCCTCTTCGTCTGCATCGGCAACGCCTGCCGCAGCCCCATGGCCGAATCCATCGCTCTCCGCGATGCCTCCGACATCATCGATCCCTCCAGCGCCGGCCTTTTCCCCCTCGGCTACATCCCTTCTTCCACGCAGCAAACCCTGCAAAACAACGGCTACTCCCCGAAGGCCTTTCCTCCAAGCCTATCTTGCGCGACGCCTGGGACAATGCCGACCTGATCATCAATCTCAGTGGCGGGCGCAGCAACCCCCTCTTCGATCATTCCGAAAGAGTCGAAGACTGGGATATCGCGGATCCTTTTGGCGGCGGGCCTGAGGTCTATCAAGAAATCCTGGAAGAAATCGCCGGCCGCGTCCGCTCGTTAGCGGACCGACTCCGCCAGGAACGCGTCACCGGACACGCTCCAAAAGGGTAGGGAACTTTGCGGTGGGATCATCCCACATTCTGCGCACTCTCTCTTCGCCGTGGCCACTTTGGAGTGCGGCGCCTTGGCGCTGCTCTTACGGCCTCAGCCCCGCCACCAAGCCGGGTGCCCCAGGCACGGAGTGTGTGCCTGGGTCTTGGGTTCCTCCTCACTGAGCGAACCTCCGTGTCATTTGCGCCGGCGTTTACCCCGCCAAGCCCCGAGCATGTCGAGGACCTGGTCGGAGCGTTGTCTTTTTCTTTCTTGCTCTCCTAGATGCTTCTCCAGCCGGCTCTTCGCCTCACAAAACTTTCCTTGAATTCCCCCCTCTTTCTGTCTAACGTAGGGACACACAGAACTTCTGCCCGGGCGCGTGTGACCCGGCGGGCCTCTTCAGGAGATTTCTCAATGTCGGTGCAATCGCCCTCTCAGCCGGGTTCTGGCGGACCGCGCCATCACTGGATCGTCTACGTCTTAATCGCCTTCTTCGGTGGCTTGCTCACCTTCGCAGGCGCCCGCGCGCAGCAAAAAGCCACGGACAACGCCACCTTCCGCAAATTGATTGATAACTATTGTGCTGCTTGGAGCTCCGGCAACGTCGCCAACGCCGCCAAGTTCTACGCCAAGGACGATGGCTTGGTCTTCTACGATGTCGCGCCCTTCTCCTACAATGGCTGGAAGGAATACGCCCCCGGCGTCCAGAAGGAATTCCTCGAAACCGCCGCCAGCGTCTCCCTCACCGCCGGTAAAGAACTAAAAGTCACGCGCCACGGCAATATTGCCTGGGTGACTGTCCCCATGCACCTCGCCGAAAAAACCAAGGACGGCAAGGAAGTCGATCTCCAACTCCGCTACACTGGTATCTGGGAAAAACGCGGCGCCACCTGGCTCCTTGTTCACGAACATCTTTCTGTCCCGTTAGGTTAATAAGATTTCACGCGGCCCCTGCGCCGTGCCGTGTAGAATGCATCCATGTGGAAGACGCTCCGCTACTACTGGCTTGCCGCTCGGGGCTACCGCCTACAGCCCTGGAAAAGTCCCTATCTCCAATGGCGCTTTGAAACCTTTCTGGGCCAGGAAGCCGCTGACCTCGACGCCCGGAAATTCCTCCATCTCTCCTGGAAGTACCGCGACAAACTCGCCAGCTTTGTTGACTGGGCCGCCCAACGCCGTCGCCTAATGCGCCGCCGCGCCTGATCTTTTCCACCTCCTCTCCGCTACCTCTGTGGCTCCTCTGTTCCCTCTGTGGTAAGCCTTTCTCTTCTCTTTCCTCTGTGCTCTCCGTGTCCTCTGTGGTCAACTTCTTTCTCTTCTCCCCGGGCGTATACTAAGCCTCAGGAGCCGCAGCCAATGACCGAACTGCAGGTCCTCCAAAAATCCCCCTCCCTCCACGAAGCCCTCTGGTGGGCTCCCGATCCGGACGGCCGCATCCACTGCTACCTCTGTCCTCGCCACTGCCACATCGGCCCCGGCCAATCCGGCTTCTGTTTCATTCGCGTCAATCAGGGTGGCAAGCTCTTCAGCCTGGGCTACGCCTCCCCCGCCGCTCTCCAGGTTGATCCCATCGAAAAAAAGCCCCTCAGCCATTTTCTTCCCGGCACGCGCGTCTTCAGCATCGGCACCGCCGGCTGCAACATGGGTTGCTTCTTCTGCCAGAACTGGGACATCTCCAAATCCCATCAGGACCAAGTCAACTCCAAGCATCTCCCGCCCGAACGAGTTCCTCTCCTCGCCCAGCAACACGGCTGCGATTCCATCGCCTTCACCTACAACGAACCCACCATTTGGGGCGAATACATCATTGATATCTGCAAAGCCGCCAAGCCCCATGGCCTAAAAACCGTCATGGTCACCAACGGCTACATCACGCGCGAAGCTTTCCACGACATCTACGACCACATTGACGCTGCCAACGTTGACCTCAAAGCCTTCACCGAGAATTTCTACGGCAAAATCACGCTCACCCATCTCCAGCCCGTCCTCGACATGCTCACCTGGCTCAAAAACGAAACTCGCGTGTGGTTTGAGCTCACCAATCTCATCATCCCCACCCTCAACGACGATCCCGCCGAAACCCGCAAGCTCTGCGAATGGATTCTCGAGCATCTCGGCCCCGACGTCCCACTCCACTTCACCGCCTTCCATCCCGATTTCAAGCTCCGTGACAAGCCCCCCACCCCGCCTCGCACCATCCATCGCGCCCGCGAAATCGCCCGCGGAGTCGGCCTCCACTTCATCTACGAAGGAAACATCTTCTCCGAAGCCGCCAACACTTATTGCCCCTGCTGCAACGCCCTCCTGATCCGCCGCTCCTGGCACGATGTCCTCACCAATCACCTCAGGGCAGGGCATTGCCCCCACTGCCAAACCGTCATCCCCGGCGTCTGGTGCGCATAACTCCGCCCTTGAATGTGGCACAGACACGCCTGTCTGTGCTCTTGGGTTTCTCTTGCTTGCATAGGGCCCGCCATCAGCCTGCCCGCCGTAGGAGGGAGGCGGGCCGCCAAGTAATCAAGCTTTAGCAACACTCATGCGGCCAGTACCTTTTGTGTCCAGGAGTCCTGCGCTCCAGCTCCGCGCAATCTATGGATCTTGGCTATTTTGGACTGCGGCGGCTCGCCGCCGCTTTTGCGGATCTTAACCCATCGACCAACAATAACCTCCGCACCAGCCGTCCCCGAGGCGTACCCCCCTACCTCCCAAGCGTCCAATACCCCGGTCCCACCCGCATCGAATGGTGCCACTCCATCGGAAACGCCCACCACACCAGCGCGCCCAAAATCGCCTGCCCCAGCGCCAGCGGCAAAATATTCCGTTCGCGCACAAACAGCCACGCCATCGCCGTTCCTCCCGCAAATGTCAGTGGCACCAGCACCGGATTCGGCCAGTGCAGCGCCGCGAAGAAGACTCCCGCCACCAGCGCCGTCGGCACTGGCCTCTCAATTGCCGCCAGCAAACGATTCATCAAAAACGAATTCAGCCCTACCTGCTGCAGCACACAAAACGCAAAATAGCTCACAAACTTGCGCGGCTCGCTCAAGTGCGTCGGCAATCGCTGCAGCATCCCCAAAAACAATCCCGCGACGCAAACGGCCGCGCTCGCCACCGCAAAAAAGACCCACGCCTTCCGCGTAGCCGCCCAAAGATTGTCCCCGCGCCATCCCATCGTCTTCGGTGTGTCCCGCCGCAACAAGAAACTCGCCCCCAGCCACACCACGAACACCCACCAGGTCGCAGGCAGCAGCGCTTGCCCGCGCCAGATGTACCACGCCACATACGCGACGAATGCTAACCCTTCAATCAAGCAGGAATATTGCCGCACGCTCCATCCCACGGTCAGTTCTCCACCGTGGACTCAGTTTTACCGTGACGCATTTCAATCATCCTCAACACACTTTCAAACGTCTTTTCGATTTCCGCTTCTGAGGCAGTTTCCGGCGCCAGGAATTCCTTCAAATCGAAATCCGGGAATCCACGATTGGTGATTCGCGCCGGCAGCAATTCCCGCAGCTTCGCCGAGGGCACCACCCCGATTGCCGCGATCTCCTCAAACACCGTGCGATGCAACGCCTCGATAAATAACTCCGCATCCAGCAACCTCGCCAGCTCCACCCGCGTCACTGGTTTCAGCAGCACCGAACACAACATCCGCAGCGTCCTACTCTCCAACTCCTCCTGCTTCTCCATCCCTCCAGCCATCTGTTCCCCTTTTCCCATCCACCTTCTGCTCCGCCGCATCCATGTTATCAACTCTGCCCCTCTCCACAGCAACGCGCTTCGTTCTTCTCCTTTCTGCAAGCTCTGCGCTCGGCGTTTACCCCGACCCAGTAGGGTGACCTCTGCGAAAGCCTTTCTCTTTCTTTCTTTCTTTTTCCTTCTTCCCTCTGTGAACGGCGCCTGCCCCGACCCGGTCGGGGTGTTACCGTCCCTCTTCCAGTTTTTCCCAATCTTTCCCGCACCCTTTTCCTGACAGCTTTCCTCTAATATATTCGGACCACAACCCCATGCGCGACTCCTATCGCATTGTCATCCTCGGCGGCGGTTTCGGCGGCCTGGTAGCCGCCCGTACCCTGAAACGTGCCCACGCGCAAATCACTCTCATTGATAAGCGCAACTTCCACCTCTTCCAGCCGCTCCTCTACCAAGTCGCCACCGGCTCCCTTTCGCCCGGCGAAATCGCCGCGCCTCTACGCTCCGTGCTCAGCCGCCAGAAAAACACCCAAGTCCTTCTGGGCGAAGCCGTGGACATTGATCCTGCCAGAAAAGTGGTCCATCTCCGCGACGCCGCCGAATATACCTATGACACTCTCATCATCTCCACTGGTTCGCAGACTTCTTACTACGGCA
>Ga0187784_10002725_pt1 | contig 14167 bp, 12 predicted proteins | sample 1015_SJ02_MP15_2_FD_132964 | JGI IMG/M metagenome (GOLD analysis project Ga0187784, IMG submission 132964) | Tropical peat soil microbial communities from peatlands in Department of Meta, Colombia - 1015_SJ02_MP15_20_MG | ecosystem: Environmental > Terrestrial > Soil > Wetlands > Peat | place...
AGATATGACGGAGGGCTTTCATGGAAAAGGTGGAGCTGAAGAAAGGGGTTTATTGGGTCGGAGCCATTGATTGGAACATCAGAGATTTCCACGGCTATTCCACTCCCTATGGGACAACGTATAACGCTTATTTGATCCTGGATGATAAGAATGTGCTTGTAGACACGGTGAAGGCTCCTTTCTATCTTGAGATGCTGGGACGGATTTCGGAGATCATCGATCCATCAAAAATTGACGTGATTGTTTCGAACCATGTAGAAATGGACCACTCCGGGTCTCTCACGCAGATGGTCGACCGGGTTGGCCATCCTACCGTCATTACCTCTGAGAGAGGCCAGAAGGGGTTGACGAAGCATTATGATAAGTCACTGAAATTTAAGACCGTGAAGAGTGGAGAAGCGTTTTCGATCGGTCATCGGACCCTGACCTTTGTGGAGGCCCCGATGCTTCACTGGCCGGATTCCATGTTCACCTATGTCAAAGAAGATCAGCTTCTCTTGCCCAACGATGCCTTCGGCCAGCACGTCGCCTCTTGCCAGAGGTTTGAAGATGAGGTCGGGGATGAGGTGATGAAACACGCCGCAAAATATTACGCCAATATCCTATGGCCTCTCGCGCCACTCATTTTGAAAAAAGTAGATGAGGTCGTGAAGATGGGCATCCCCATCGATATGATTGCGCCCAGCCATGGCCTCATCTGGAGAAAGAATCCAGGCCGGATCATTCAGGCTTATGTGGACTGGAGCCAGGGGAAAGCCGGGAATAAGATCCTCGTCATCTACGACACGATGTGGGGAAGCACGGAGGCCATGGCCAAGGCGATCCTCAAGGGCCTGATCGAGGAGGGCGCCGAGGCAAAGCTGCTCCATCTCCGGTCCAATCATCGGAGCGACATCGTCGAGGAGATGCTGGATTCAAAGGGGGTCCTTTTAGGCTCTCCCACTTTGAATAACGGGATGTTTCCGACGATGGGAGATTTTTTAACTTATATGAAGGGGTTGAGACCCAAGGGGAAGGTTTTCGGCCTCTTTGGATCTCATGGATGGGGAGGCGGAGCGATCAAGGAAATGAAGAGGGTTCTTGATCAGGAGAAATTCGAGATATGGGAGAAGGAGTTGCCCGTTCAATTTGTTCCAGGCGCGGAAGAAGTGAAAAGTGCGATTCAATTCGGAAGAGAATTTGCTGAAAAAGTGACTAAAATTAAAAGTGTCTAAAGTGCCTAAAGTTAATTTTAGTTTACTTGAAACTTTAGCTCACTTTAGTCACTTTATTGTCATCGTTGAAAATATGGAAGAGTTATTTGGAAGTTATAGCCCGACGGTTCTGGACCACCTAAAACATCCCCGGAATATGGGGGAGATGGAGAACCCGGATGGCGTCGGAGAAGCACAGAATCCCGTCTGCGGCGATACCATGCGACTCTTTATCAAAGTCGAAAGAGATCGGATCATCGAAGCGACGTTTCTGACCTTTGGGTGCGGGGGGGCTATTGCTTCTTCGAGCATGACAACAGAGATGATTAAAGGGAAGACAATTGAAGAGGCTCTCACGATTTCAGATCAGGTGATCGCGAAGGCCCTCGGCGGACTTCCGCCAACCAAGGCCCATTGTTCCACCCTGTCAGAGAAAGCCATCCAGGCAGCCGTTTTAGATTATCGGAAAAAAAAAGGACCTCGATGATTAATGGAAAATCCCTCTCGGCCCCCGAAGCTGTGAAATAATTCGGACAACGGGGCGGCAAGGACGCCTCCAAAGTTTTGCAAATGCGGTTACTTGAGAGGGTCAAGGTGACAAACGCTTGCCAGTAGCCAACAGGTGTTAGAGTTTTTCATTGTGAGTAGTTAAGAGGGGATTCTCGAAAAGGAGGAGGATGACATGATCGAAAGGGAGTCAGCCGTTCGCTTGTTAAGAAAAGTGGTTCAGGAATCCCCTGCGGATCAGACGGAAGCCATCCTTTTAACGGAGGATTCGTCACTCACCCGTTTTGCCGGCTCTGCCATTCACCAGCATGTGGCGGAGAGAAACCAGACGGTCATCCTCCGGGTGGTTTCGGGGAAAAGGATCGCCGTGGTCACAACCAATATTTGTCGGGCCTCGTCATTAAAAGAATCTCTTGAAAAGGCGATCTCCCTGGCCAAGGTCCAGCAACCAAACGATCAGTTTATTTCTTTGCCAGGGCCAGAATCCATCCCTGAGATCAAGACTTTTTCTCCAAATATCGGCCGCCTCACACCCAACACCAAGGTAGGGATGATCAAAGGCTTATTGAGGCGAGTAAAAGAAAAGGGGTGCAAAGGCTCCGGCGCTCTTTCGAACGGAGAGGTTGAACTGGCCGTAGTCAATTCCCTCGGCGTGGAGGCCTATCAGGGATTTTCCGACCTGTTCCTCCATCTGATCGTGGAAAACGAGATAAGTTCCGGCTATGCGAGCTTTGTGTCGAGAGATCCTGATCAATTAGACGTCGATTCCTTGGCCCGAGAGGCAGTTGGAAAGACCTCCGGGGAAGAACCGACTCAGATTGAACCAGGGGAATATGAGGTTATTCTAGAACCGTACGCGGTGAGTGAACTCTTATCCTTTCTGGGCTATCTGGGTTTTCATGCGCTCGCTGTCCAGGAAGGTCGAAGTTTTTTCTCTAACCGATTCGGAGAAAAAATGGTGGATGAAAAGATTACCGTCTACGATAACGGTCTTGACCCGGAAGGATTGCAAGTTCCTTTCGATTTTGAAGGCGTTCTGAAGAAGAAGGTCATTTTTTTTGACAAGGGGGTGGCGAAAGAAGTGACCTACGATTCCTTCACTGCAGGTCGGGAAGGAAAGAAATCCACCGGGCATGGCTTGATCGCACCCAATACGGAAGGCCCCATTCCGATCAACCTTTTTATGAAGGGGGGGGAATCCTCTTCGGAGGAGATGGTCAAATCTGTTCGAAGGGGAATTTATGTGACCCGTTTCCATTACACCAATGTGGTGGAGCCGATGAAGGCTGTCATCACTGGGATGACCCGAGATGGGACTTTTTTGATTGAGGGAGGCGAGATCAAGAGACCCGTCAAGAATCTGAGATTTACAGAATCTATTCTGAAAGCGCTTTCCCGGGTGACCGCTGTATCGAAGCATCGAAGAATTTGCTCGGAAGGGACGGTCTATTCAAGGCGGTTTGTTACCGGCACGGTAGCCCCTGCCGTCAAAATAGATGGGTTTAATTTTTCAGGGGTATCTGCAATATAAGTGAGCTAAAGTGTCGCCTTTCACTCTGGTCACTTTTAAAGAGGTAAGGTTATGAAAGATCTTATCCAGAACATTCTCGATCTCGCAAAATTAAAAGGCGCGGACTATGCCGATATTCGAATCGTCCGTCGCCAGAGCGAAGAGATCGAGGTGAAGAACGGGAAAGTCGAGGCTTTGACCCACGATGAGGATTTCGGCTTCGGAATCAGAGTGCTTTTCCAAGGTGCCTGGGGATTTGCGTGCAGTTCAAGAGTGACCCGGACGGAGATGGGGGCAGTTTTTGGGAAGGCCCTGAAGATTGCCAAAGCCAGTTCAAAGGTCAAAGGGAAGGAGATCGTCTTCCTCCCTGCTTCTCCAGTAGTTGATCGATATAAGACCCAGATTTCTATCGATCCCTTTGGCGTCGCTCCCGAAGCGAAACTCGACCTTCTTCTGAAGGCCGATGAGATTGTGCGCAGAAACAAAAGGGTGAAAATCTCCGAAGCTTTTTCAGGTTCATATAAGACAGAGAAGACATTTGCTTCCACGGAAGGTTTTTATATCGAGCAGGAGATTATCGAGTGCGGAGCGGGCATCTCCGCCACAGCCATTGAGGGAGACGAGGTCCAGGTCCGTTCGTATCCCAACTCTTTTCGGGGTAATTTTGCCACCCAGGGGTATGAGTGGATTGAGAAATTAGCCCTTCGAGACAGGGCAGAGAAGATCGCTGACGAGGCTGTCCAACTTCTTTCAGCGAAGCCCTGCCCATCGAAAACAACCACGTTGATCTTAGATAGTTCTCAGCTGGCCCTTCAGATCCATGAATCCGTCGGCCATCCCATTGAGCTGGATCGAATTCTCGGGACCGAGGCGAGTTATGCCGGCACCAGTTTCTTGAACACGGAGATGGTGGGCCATTTTAAATATGGTTCGGAATTGGTGAACATCGTTGCGGATGCCAGCCACCCCGGCGGATTGGGAACCTTCGGTTATGATGACGAAGGGATAAAGGCTCAAAGAGTTCCCATTATCTCTCAAGGGACCTTAATCAATCTTTTGACGTCGAGGGAAACAGCCCATCATCTCGGAAAAGAGAGCAATGGGACGATGAGAGCCGACGGCTGGAATCGTATTCCTTTGATCCGGATGACGAACATCAATCTGGAACCCGGAGCGTGGACGTTAGATCAGATGATCGCCGATACGGAGGAAGGGCTTTTCCTGACAACCAACCGAAGTTGGTCGATCGATGATAAGAGGATCAATTTCCAATTTGGAACCGAGGTTGGCTGGGAAATCAAAGGAGGCAAGCTTGGTGAAATGGTCAAAAATCCCACCTATACCGGGATTACTCCAAAATTCTGGAGTTCTTGTGACGCGATTGGAGATCGAGATCACTGGCAGATGTGGGGGACGCCAAATTGCGGGAAGGGTGAACCGGGCCAGATAGCGCATGTGGGCCACGGCACAGCGCCGGCCCGGTTTAGGAATGTTCAAGTAGGAGTGATGAAAACATAAGCACCAAATCCCAAGCACCCAATAACAAACAGATTCCAGTTAACGAAATTCGAATTTCAATACGGGTCATTTTGGTCATTGGATATTGAGTATTGAGATTTATTTGGGATTTGGAAATTGGGATTTCTATTTTTCTTTTTTGGTGACGTCTATCGCGTATCCTTCTCGAAAGCTTTCGACAACCTTCTCCGCAACTTTTTGGGTGGCCTGGAAAATCTTTTTCAACCCTTCCTTAAATAATTCTTTTGCTTCTTCGAGATCTTCGTCTTCTTCTTTCACCACGGCCCCATTGTTTTGAACTTTCAGCTTTGAGCTTTCATCCTATTTCGGCGGCAGCTGCATCGTTTTCATCTTCTCGATCTGGGCTCTGATTCGTTGGGCTCTTTCGCTATTCGGATCAACCTTCAGGTAGTCTTCCCAGGCCGTGATCGCCCCTTTTATATCATGTTTGTCGTGGAGGAGGACGATGCCGATATTGTATCGACTGTTGGCATGCTTCGGATCGCTTTGGGCTGCCTTTCTGAACTCTTCGAGGGCTTTATCAAATTGCCCCGTCTTCCGATACATGATCCCCATATCTGTCCTGACATCCGGGTTATCCGGTTTGACGGCCAGATAACGGCTGTAGGCCTCAATGGCCTCTTTAGGTCGGTCAGAATCAAAATAAAGGTTCCCTAACTCCACCCAGGCCGGAAGGTTTTTGGGGTCTTTTTTGACGATCTCTTTTAACGTTTGGATCTGAGAAGCCACTTCGACGGAATCGCGAGCGGGAGGAGTGGGCGCGGAAAGAGCCGGCACCGGAGCCCCCGCAGGAGCCATTGCAGGTTTTTGGACCATGGCAGTCTTTTGTGTCCCTTTGGTAATCCAGAGAATTCCCACTGTTGCTCCGCCGACGAATCCAACGATAAGTGCGATGACAATATACAAAATTACAGTTTCTTTTCTCATCTAAGATTCTCCTTTTTCTATGAAATATTATCTTAAACGGGTGGAATAAGCAAACGCAAGGTGATTTCAAAGCCATCCTGTAAGGATTCAGGTTTTCTGTAGAAGTGGACAGGAAAACTTTGAGGAGTTGGTCAAAAGGCGGAAGAGTTCAAAATTCCTTTGATTTTGTCGATAATGTAAGGTTTCTCTACATAGGCCCAGGCCCCTTTTTCTTTGGCTATCCTTCCCGTCTCTTCATTTCCCTTTGCTGTGATGATAATGACCCGTGGCGGAGGCTGAGCCCGTTTAGCCATTTCCAATACCTCCCATCCATCAGATTCTGGCATGATCAAGTCGGTGATGATGAAGTCGAAGTGCTGTGCTGCGGTCGCCTCGATGGCCTTCTTCCCATTCTCAACTGAAATAACGTCATAGCCTTCCTGACACAGGGCCTGGGTCAGGGACCATCGGATCAAATATTCATCATCAGCCACTAAAATTTTACAAGTTTGAATGGCGGCACTCCCCTAAAAGGCCATTATTTCAGTCCGACATCCGGACCGAGTTCTTTGGGTACGCGGCTGCTTTATTGAGCAGAAAGTCTTCGGGCTTCACTGTTTTACTAGCAAAATTTATACCCTGAGTAAGCCCTCCGTCATAAATCTTCCCAAATCGCTTAACTCCTTAATGTGAATTACTGTTTTCGTTTCTCGCTGCTCCTGAAAATCGGGGGAGGGTGAATTTTATTTAATAAAATTAGGTTATTTTCCGCAGAAAGGTGAGTAAATTTGCGCAATCGAGATTGCTTATTTCATACAACACCCGGAAAGACTGCTCCTAATCGATATTGTTAGAGAAGCTGGAAGTCTTGACGAAGTGTCACGGTTGGGTCAGAATAGAGATAAGACGGAGGATAGAGATGAAAAAAGGAATATGGGTTTTAGCACCCTTAATACTCCTTTCCCTGTCAGCAATTGGTTTCTCGGCATCTTTTAAAGTTTACCCGGGAGCCAGACTGGAGGATGTTTACGAGGCAAAACCATCAGAGGCCGGGGCCAAAACGCCAAGTTCCCCCAAAGTTATCATTTTTACGACCGATGATCTGTTTGAGAACGTGGTCGCTTTTTATCGCAGTGTTACGAAAGAGTACAGGGTGCCGGGAATGGGGAGAAACCCTGTTAAACTTTCCTCCGGGCAGGAACTTAAAGAAGCCTACTTTATCCTGGACGCCGCGGGCGATTTGAGTTCTTCTAAACACTGGATAAAAATTCAGCGGCCTTACCTGGACAAGGGCAGACCGGGAGATCCTTTTTACGGAAAATCCGAGAAGACCCGCGATGTGACTGCAATTATCGAAGAAGACAAGAGAAGTTATCCCTAAGAGACACCCGCCATTCCAGAACGTCATAAACCTTCCTTGACTTTTTTATTCGTTTGAGAACTTCTGGACGAATTAATAGATTATCTTTTTTATTGCTTTTTTTGGAGATTGATATAGAATGGCATTGCTCGGGGGGAATAAAATTGTCAAACTTCTGAGAAGGAAAGGAACCTTGCTGGAAGGTGTTAGAGTGTTCGGCATACGTTTATCGAAGCTGCCCAGCCTATCTTTATCCGGAGCGACCGTGCTGGGAAATTGCTTATACGAAATGTGAGATTCTGCTCGGAATTAAAAAGGATTGCCAAAGTTGCAAGGTTTTTAAACTTTATTCTGAGTCGAAAACCGATGTTCGTTCACCCATTTCGTCAACAAAAACCTCTTCGTAGAACAAAAAAGTAAGACATCTTCCTCCTTTTCTAAATCCGAAATCCGTTTCTTCTTATCTATTTAAGTCGGATCAAACCATGGATCAAGAGCAGCATCCTAAATCGAAATTCAGGAGACGCAATTATTGATTTTTGGGTAGCAAAAAGGTATAAACTTTTAGAATCCTCTTTAAGTGTTTGTGGATTTTTTAAAAAATCATTGAGGTTTTTTAGGAGATTCAATGCGGTTTCCCTTCGGACAAACCTCTCTCATGTTTAAGGTGATCTTTATCACCAGCCTCATCTTGATTTTTGCCATTTCTTTCAATGTCTGGTGGAACACAAGCCTTCACGAAGTTAGCATAGAAAAATTAACTCACGAAAAAACAAAGATCATTGCGGAATTTATCGAGGAGAATGTCATCCGGGCGATGGAGAAGGGAAGACATTTTGATATGCACCGCATTTTGAGGAATTTCGCCGTTTATAAGGATGTCCGGAAGATTTCTCTCTTCAGTATTGACGGGACGATTAAGGCCTCAACGCAGGAAGACGAATTGAATAAAGAGGTGGGGAACTTCGAATTCTATTTGAGAGACCATCATTTTATTCGGGAAGAGATGGTTCAGCTGAAAGATGGAAGAAGAGAAAGAGAGAGAGTCTACTATTTCAATACCCCCATTTTAAACCGGCCGGAATGTTTTCAATGCCATGACAAAGAAAAGAAGATCATTGGAGTCCTGACCGTGGCCAATTCCTTGAGAGAAATGGATACGATGATCTCGAAGATTGAGACCCACTCGATTATCCTTGCGGTCATTATCATCGCGTTCTTATCTTTTGTATTAGGCTTCCTCTTTTTGAAATTTGTCAACATTCCGATCAAGAAACTGACTGAGACGATGAAGAAAGCGGAGGAGGGAGATTTGACCGTAAGGGTGAACGTGAAGAGCAGAGATGAGATGGGAAGTCTGGCCGAAAATCTCAACATCATGATCGAGAAGCTCAATGTGGCAAAGCAAGAGGCGGAGCAATATCATCAGGAACTGATTCAAAGGGCTAGCCGGATGGCCACGATCGGAGAGCTGGCCTCCGGAATTGCCCATGAAATTAGGAATCCATTGGCAGGTATCCAAGGGGCTATCCAAATCCTGGCAGAGGGATTTCCGAAAGAGGATCCTCGGACGCAAGTGACCGATGAGATTCAAAAACAGATCTATAAATTGGAGCGACTGGTGAGGGACCTTTTGAACTATGCCAAACCTGTGCCGGCGGATTACCTGCCCACAGATATCAATGGACTGGTCGATAAAGTCCTCTCCTTCTTCGTTACCCAACGAGGAATGCCGGCAGATTACAAAATTGAAAAGAAATTATTTTCCTCCCTTCCCAAGACGTTGATCGATCCAAGTTCCATGGAGCAGGCTTTTCTGAATATCATCCTCAATGCCCAGAAGGCGATGCCCAAAGGAGGGACGTTTACCGTGTCCACGATTGCGCTTCCCCAGAGGGAAGATGACGGAAAAGAGGTCCGTGAGGTCCAGATCATATTCGAGGATACCGGTGTCGGAATCCCGGGAGAAAACTTGCCCAAGATTTTCAATCCCTTCTTCTCAACCCGTTCGGACGGAACCGGTTTGGGATTAGCCATTACAAAAAATATTGTGGAGCAACATGGGGGAAGGATAGAGGTGGAGAGCCAAGTCAATATGGGAACAAAATTTGTTATTACCCTTCCCGCCATCAACTAATAGAAATCGTGTCCGTGGCCGTTCCCCGTGTCCGGACACGTGACACGCGACACGGGCACGTTTTTTTGGTGTGAGGCGATGTCTGAAGCCAGGATCTTGGTGGTTGACGATGAATATTTAATTCGGTGGACCCTTCAGCAAAATTTGGAGAAGGAGGGTTACGAAGTCCTCGTTGCGGAAACGGGTGAGGAGGCACTGGAAAAAGTGAAGGAGGGAGCACCTGATATCGCTCTTCTCGATATCAAGCTGCCCGGGATGGACGGCTATCAAGTCCTCGAGAGGGCGTTGAAGATAGACGAGGGGATCATCCCGATCATGATCACTGCTTACGACGAGGTTGATAAGGTGGTCAAAGCGATGAGATTGGGAGCTTTCGATTATATCAGCAAACCTTTTGACTTTAGTAAAGTCTGTTTATCCATTGAGAAGGCGTTGGAAGCCTCACAACTCAAGAGAGAAGTCGGACATCTCAGAAGGGAAAAAAGAAATTGGTATGGGTTCGATAACATCGTGGCCGTCAGTCCGGAGATGGGAAGAGTTCTCCAGATCTCTGAAAAGATTGCGCAAAGCGAGGCGGCGACAGTGCTGATCCAAGGGGAGAGCGGAACAGGGAAAGAAGTGATCGCTCACCTCATCCATGAGCGGAGTCGAAGACAGAATATGTCTTTTGTTACTGTCAATTGTGCTAATTTCCCGGAACAGATGCTGGAGAATGAACTCTGCGGCCACGAAAAAGGAGCCTTCACCGATGCCAGGGAAGTGAAGAAGGGACTTCTCGAAGTGGCAGATAAAGGGACACTTTTTTTGGATGAGATCGGCGATATGAATCTGAACCTGCAGGGGAAAATCTTGCGACTGGTTGAACAGAAGACCTTCCGAAGGATAGGCGGCCTGAAGGATATTCAAGTAGACGTAAGAATCGTCACGGCAACCAATAAGGACCTTCTAAAGCTGAAGGAGGAAGGTAAATTCAGAGAAGATCTTTTCTACAGGATTAATGTTGCTTCCGTTAGGATTCCGCCGCTTCGTGAGAGGCCGGGTGACGTCCTTCCGCTGACGAAATACTTTATGCAAAGATACAGCGAGGAATTCCATAAGAATGTCCAAAAAATTTCAAAGGGTGTAGAGGATTTTCTCAGGAAGTATAATTGGCCTGGCAATGTCCGGGAGTTAAAAAATGTGATCGAAAGGGCAATGATCCTCGTTGAAGAAGATACTCTTCTGATGGAGCACTTACCCATAGAAATTCTTGGGCAGGCTTCGAAACAGGAGGGGGACATCGAAGGAATTCGAATTCCTCCGGGAGGGATTTCGATGGAAAAAGTAGAGGAAGCCCTTGTGAAGCAGGCCCTTAAGATGACCAATGGCAATCAAACCAAAGCAGCCAAACTTTTGGACATCAGTCGAGATGCCCTCCGGTACCGCATGCAGAAGTTCGGCCTCGCCGAAGCGTAAACCGCCTGGCGCATAGGGCATAGGGCATGGCGTTAAGCGCCCCTTTTCTTTTTTGTCATTTCATCACCCCGTTTCCGGCTTCTAAATCGAACTCAGCCAGATATCGGTCTTCATCGGTTGATTCCTGATAGCCTTTGCGCATAAGGCTTTCTGTTCTTCTTGTTTCCCAAAGTCTAACCGCTTCTCCGATGATTTTGCCTTGAGGGATGTTCTCTTTTTTTAAGGTCGTGTGCTAACGATGGGGCGAACAGAAAGTGTCGTAATTCGGCAGCCTGTCCGAGAATTCTCGAGACATCCAATACAGCACATTTCCATTTTTGGGCATAAAGCAGTAGGCTATGAATAGGTCATTCTTGCTATGAAAAAAACCGTACCTGGCTAGCAGTTGAGCCACAATCTGCTCGTCGCGGGTGGCGGCGAGAAGCATCCCTTTTTTTTGTTCGATATAGGGAAGAACGCTTGCCTGGAACTGGGGTAGCTGCCATTGCGGCCATGACGGTCGTAAGGCAGATTGCTTATCGAAGTAGTGGAGATCGTCGATATTGATTCTTGTCTCAGACCCAATCATTCTTGCCATCGCCAGTTGATCTAGCCAGAAAAATCCAGCGATATGACCCACTGTGTTAATCTGATATTCTTCCGCACGAAACCATTTGGGCAGTTTATCCAGTTGTTGCTGCAGGCGTTCAACACTAAGCGAGATCGGTTTAGGGGTAGCCAGGAGAAAAGCCTGATCGGAGCCATAGACATACCATAGTGTGGCATGAGGGAAGACGCGGCGGAACGTATTCAGATGTATCCTGAAGAGATCACCCCGCATGGAACCGAGCACTGGCACCCACTGCGCAAATACACCATCGGGGAGGAGACGTTTTTGGACGGCACGGTAGAATTCTTCTGTATAGAGGATCCAACTATCGTAGGCGCGCGGATGCGTCGAATCGCAAATAATCACGTCGTAGCGTTTGTTGCTTGTTACCAGGTAGTTTCGGCCATCGTCGTTGTGGAAATGGAATCGGCGTTTGTGAAAAACATCTCCGTTCACATCTGTAAACAAGTTGTTGATGTCTTCCACGTCAGGATTGAGATCGACCGTATCGAGCGAGACGACCTGATCGGAAGCCAGCACAGAGCCTGCCGTGATTCCAGCCCCAAAGGCGATCACCAGCACCTCCTTGGGTTTGTCGGCCTCATGCACCATTACCGGAAAAATTCCCAGCAGCTTGAACAGTTGGGTATGCCAATAGCGCGTTGAGGCTTCCTCAACGCCGTTGAGGTACAAGTCGCGGTAGGTGCCCTTTTGGGGGTCGCTCTGGTCGAGGACGGTCACCACCGCCGCGCGTCCCTCGCGAATCAGTTTGACCTCCGTTGAACGCGCGCGGGTTGATTCCGCAATTTTCCTCGCATATAAGCCTGTCATTTTCGGCAGTGTCACTGTCATGACGAGCGCTAGCGAAGTAATGCTCAGAACGGCGATGAACCAGCGCCGAAAATTTCTGCCTGGGGAGAGCAGGTTGATGACACCTACAGCAGCGCAAATCAAAGACAGGCATATGAAGGCACCTTGCATTCCGATAATCGGGACCAGATAGTGGTTCACCAGGCCTGAACCGAGCAGGCCTCCTGCAGTATTGAGTGCATAAAGCGTGGCCGCCTCCTGCGTTGCCTCGCCACGCTTCTCCAGTTGGAGCATCCTGATCGCAATGGGCAACAGGGCGCCGATCAAAATTGTAGGACCGATGATGATCGCCAAGATCGGCAGTGGATTTCTGGCACCGGCATCAGCAAGCCCGGCGAACTGTTCAGTGCCGACCACCCAGTCGGTCAGGAGGAGATACGGTGTCAGTAAGACAAAGGCTCCTGCCATAAGGGCGACGAAACCAAATAGACTGTTGCCGCTGTTTGTGTCACGGCGGAATACCCCGTAGAGCCAGGTCCCCAGCACGGCACTGATCCCTGTTCCCAAAAGAAAGCCTGTCAGAACGAGGGGGAAAACCGATACAGTATTACCTAAGTACAAAATTCCCAATCTTGTTAGGAGAACTTCGTATGCGAGAGCAACGAATCCTATGCCGAAGGTTGCACAGTTGAGGAAACGGCGTAAACGACCGTCTACAGTTGGGTTACTCCCCTTGGGAAGTGGCACTGCGGCGGCCTCAGGGGGTTTTGACTTCGCAACCGTATTGGCCCCGAGTGCGCATAGAGCCGCGAGAAGGTAGAGGCCGAAGGCACAGATTAAGGTCGTCTGAACGCCGAACTCGAACAAGAGGTGGTACCCCGCCACAAAGCAACCCACGGCAGCGCCCAGGGTGTTGACACTGTACAAATAGCCTGTCCGTGCTGTTCGTTGTGATGGTGAATCGGGTGCTGCTCCGGCGATCATCGCCGGAAATGTCGCCCCCATCAAGAACGCGGGCAGGATGAGGGCGGCCAGGCTCACGACCATGCGCACAATCGTCAAGGTGGCTCCATCGTTAACACTTTCTGCCAATGCTGTGAAGAGGCGGGATAGTAACTCAAATAGGAGTGGCGAGAGAAGGACATAGATCCCGACGGAAATCTCCAACAAGAGATAGGGCACGAGCGATACAATGCGTTTACCAAAGATCCTTCCCCCAACATAGCTCCCGAGTCCAAGCCCCCCCATAAAGACGGCGATAATCATGGCGGTTGCGCTCATTGAATTACCCACGACCACGATCAGCATCCGATTCCACGTGACTTCGGCGTTCAGACTGCTCGCGCCTGATGCAAAAAAGGCAACGTAGATGGCGATCAAGAAAATAAATGAACGGAAGTTATAGGTCATCTGTCAGCTTTCATTTACGATTTCTTTCCTAAGGGCTATCGTTTTTTTTCGGCCCTTTCTCGTGGAGGGTTGGATTTATCGAAAGGATCACAACAGCGTGGATAGCGCTACAACTCATATAGTATTTGAAGCCAATTTTTGTCAATACTCCAAAATGGGGTTTTGAAAATTAACCTTTTCTCTTTATTGAGAGAAGGTGATCGATTTCAATCTGAAAGGATTCATCTCGAATCAATTGAGCACCTTGAGACCGCAACACGAATCGACCCCATGTATGGGGAGGCTCATCACAACCTGGGCGTTGCTTTTTTCTCCCGCTCCTTGTCCCCATTATCTCCCCATCTGCTTTACCTTTATACTGTGGGAGAATCCACAGAGGTGTGGGATATTCCGCTAATAAGCATTGATTTTCACAAGGGCCAAGAAACAATGGGGTATGCCCTTTTTTGTTTCTTCTGTAATGTCATGAATTAAAAAGCTTTTTTATCCATCCATCAAATGGTTTCCGTGGCCTGAATTTGAAGAACTTTGGCATGGGGCTTGCTCTATAGAAAAGTGAAACAGTTTTGAGCCCGAACAATCATGAAGAATAGATATCTAAAAATTCAATTCTTGGCCTTGATAGCCGTAATGATCCTGGTGGCGTACTCCAGTTCTGCCCAAGGGGCGGTTAGGGGGACTTTTCTCTATAACCTTTCCAATTTCACTGGAAGCCTGTCCTATGAGTGGCCGAGGGTCCTAAACGACAATG
>Ga0187784_10002726_pt1 | contig 14166 bp, 10 predicted proteins | sample 1015_SJ02_MP15_2_FD_132964 | JGI IMG/M metagenome (GOLD analysis project Ga0187784, IMG submission 132964) | Tropical peat soil microbial communities from peatlands in Department of Meta, Colombia - 1015_SJ02_MP15_20_MG | ecosystem: Environmental > Terrestrial > Soil > Wetlands > Peat | place...
AAAGCCACACTAGATCAATACGTTGCTAGTGTCCTACGATTCCGAAGTTCGCAAACGAGGGCGCCGCATAATGATGCGAACTTCGGAATCGGGACACTAGCCGTATTGCGCCATTGAGAGTGCAAAGACGAACCGACCGGTGTGCAGCTTCGGGCTGCCCCGGGGTTTGAGCGGGTCCTCGGCGGCAAGCACGAGCTGCCGCCGGCCGAGGCGCCTTGCCTCCTGCCCGAAAAGCGCTCATTCTTACCACTTAGGGGACGTCGTCCGCTGGCGATTGCCGGTGTTTGCATGGGCGCCGCGGGAAGTCGGGTTCGTCACCGGCCAGCGTCATCTTGTCAGCGGCAATCGGTGTGCATGCGTTCGGTGCCTGCGCCAGTCGAGCTCCCGCGTCGTCGTGACGGCTGCCACGAAACGCGCTCAGCTCCAACGTGCTCGCTTCTGCTCGCCGCCGCGGCGTGCGTCGGTATGGCGGCCTGCACGGTTGGCCCCGATTATCAGCCGCCGGACACTCCGATGCCGCGAGATTTCGCCGCGGCAACCTCGACGACGTCGCGGAAGACGGTGGGGGACCGCCACAGCGGCGGTATCGTCGATCCAGCCGCATGGTGGCGCGCGCTGCACGACCGCGAACTCGATGCGTTGGTCGATCGCGCCATCGCCGAGAGCCCCACTCTCGAAGTTGCCCTCGACCGCATGCAGCAGGCCCGCGCGCAGGTGGCCATGCTGGTCGGCGTGTCGCTGCCCATGCTGCAGGCGAGCGAAGGAGGGGCACTAGGATCGGGCAGCGATCTGGCGCGCGGCCGGGTTTCCCAACCACTCGTCTCCGCCGAAAACGGGACGGGCGTCAGCCAAGTCACGAATATCGTCGGCTTCGATGCCGGCTGGGAGCTCGATCTGTTCGGCAAATTCCGCCGCGGGATCGAGGCCGCGCAGTATGACGTCGAGGCTGCCGTCGCCGCACGCAATGTCGTGCTGATATCGTTGGTCGCCGACGTGACCCGGGCCTATCTGGCCATGCGGGCGCTGCAGACGCAGTTGACCGTGCTGCGCAAAAATATCGGAGTCGCTCAGCATTACGTCGACTTCGTCCAAGAACGCTTCAGCCGCGGCATCACCAACGAACTCGACGTGACGCTCGCCCAACGCGAATTGGCGCAGTTGCAGTCGCAAATAGCGCCGTTGAGCGCCCGGATCGAGGCGGCGCGCAATGTGATCGCCGCCTTGGTCGGCGCCTTTCCGGAGAATATAGCGAGAGAACTGGCCAGGCCCGGTACGCTGCCGAGCCTGCCGGGACGAATTCTGGCCGGCTTGCCCATCGACCTTCTACGACGCCGGCCCGACATTATCGAAGCCGAGCGCCGGCTGGCCAGCGCGACGGCGCTCATCGGGGTCGCCACCGCGGATCTGTTTCCCCAAGTCGTCGTTTCCGCCTCGATCGGTGGCCAGCAAGGACGAGGTTTCACTCCCGCCGCTACGAGCCTGATATGGTCGGCGGGGCCGGGCGTGAATTGGCCATTGCTGGATTTCGGCACGCTCGATGCAGCCGTTGAAAAGGCCGATTTTCGCACCCGCGAACTGTTGTTCAACTACAAACAGACGGTGCTCAATGCCGTGCGCGACGTGGACACCGCCATCGGCGCCTACCGCGCCCAACAAGATCGCTTGCATTATCTCAACAGCGCACTGGCGGCGGCCAGGGGCGCGGTCAGCCTCGCCGAGCAGCGCTTTGATCGCGGATTGATCGATTCTCTCAACGTCATCGACGCGCAGCGCCAGCTCTATAGCCTCGAGGAGCAGTATGTGATTGCTCAGGAGAGCGCGGCCGAGCAGTTCGTGACGCTCTATAAATCGCTCGGCGGGGGCTGGGAATCCTATCAAAACTTCCCGCCGTTTCCGCGGCCGCTGCCGGCCGTGGTGGCCGCATTCAAGCGGCTGCTGGCGCCGAACCCTGCGCCGTAACGGAGCCGTCCGCGGCTGTTCCACCGCGGCGCAACCGATTTTTTTGCGGTCGGCGCGACGATTGCGGAAATTTGACTCGGAAAAGCGGAAGGTTGCTGCTCGCGGACGCTGTTGTGAGGTGTTAGTTTTTAGTTCCTGGCCAAAAATGAGGACGCCATGTCCCATAAGAAAATCAGGCTTACACTTGCGACGGCTCTCGTCTCGACCTTGTTGGTCGGCGCTGTTTGGACGGGAGATGCGGCGGCGGCAGACGCCAAAAATCATGTCGCCGCCTCCGCCCATCGCGTTCACGGCGTGCGGATTTCGCGTTACCGACATTACCTCGCACGCCGCCGATATCGGCCGATTTACGCCTTCGTCCCGTCGGGCGCCGCCATCCCGCCGGGCGCGATCGTCATGCCCGGCTACGTCTATATGCCCGGGCGCGGCATTCTCGACGAAGCATGCAATTTGCCGACGAGCGCTTGCTCCAATCTTTACCGCGACACGCAGTGAGACCCCGCGGGGCGGGCGAGCGCCGGTTGGCCCCTCTTTGTCATGACGGCCAATGGTCCGGGCTCGCGGCCTGCTCCGCAGACCTGCATTGAGTTCGATCTCTGCTCCGGTCCGCGCCCCACCCGTGGATTGATCCAAGCGGGTGAGGTCTCGCGTGATGATGCATTTTTGCCACGGAGCGCCCGGATTCCGACCGACAACCGGCCAAATCATGGCAGTGGGAACCCGATGTCATCCAGCCGTCATGGGCCAAATCTACAGCGGAACAGGGTTAACCAGTCGTTAACTTGCAACAGGGCGGAGGGGGATATGGTCTTTAAACGTCGTGCCGGGCTTTTATTGTCGAGCGCATTGGCGGGCGCATGTTTGGCCGCAGCCCCGGCGCTTGCACAAGACGCCGCCCAGACGGACAAATTGCAGCGTCAAGTCAATGAGTTGCAGAAGCAACTGCAGGCCCTGGAGGGCCAGATTTCGGACGCCAAGCAGCAGGCTAAGGCCGCGCAGAAAAGCGCACAAAGCGCCGAAAAGAACGCGCAGACCGCCCAGCAGGCCTTGCAGAATGTTCCGCCCGGAGTTTTCGACCAGGCCCATCCGGGATCCCCGCTCTACACCAAAGCGCCGCCATCTTTGCTGCCAGCCGGGGTGACCGTTTCGTTCGCCAACAGCTTCATCGAAGCGGCGGGCGTGTGGCGCCAGCACAATGAAGTCGCCGACGGCGCCAGCAACGCGCCGTTCAGCTCGATGCCGTTCCCGAACTCGCCGCTCTACCACGAGGATGAGTTGCGCTTCAGCGCCCGCCAGAGCCGTATCGCGGCGGCCATCGAAGGCGATATCGACCAGGCGCAGCGGCTGGGAGCCTACTACGAGATGGATTTTCTCGGCGCCGGCGTGACCGCGAACTCGCGCGAGAGCAACAGCTATCAGCCGCGCATTCGCCAAGCGTTCTTGAGCTACGACAATGACAACTACCACTTCCATCTGATGGCCGGCCAAGGCTGGAGCATGCTCACTCAGAACCGGGTCGGTATTACCCCGCTGTATGAGAACATCCCGCTGACGATCGACGCACAGTACGTCACCGGCTTCAATTGGGCCCGCCAACCGGAGTTCCGCTTCGTCGAGGATTGGAACAAGGTCGCTTGGTTCGGCGTGTCGGTTGAATCGCCGCAGATCAACTTCCCCTCGAACAGCGTCGGCATTCTCGGTGCTGGCTCGCAAAGTGCCGCGGCCACGGCGATAGGTGGGGTAAACGGGTCGTCGAGCGTGGGCGGCCAGACCGTTCCGCCCGGCCTGACGCTCAACGACCTCAACGTCTGTCAGGCCAGCGGATTGTTGGACAGCGCGACCGGCTGCTCTGCTGACGAATATCCAGACATCATCGAGAAATTCGCCCTCGATCCGGGCTGGGGTCACTACGAGGTCGTCGGCCTGCAACGCTTCTTCTCTGATCGGGTGTACACGGCACTCGAGGGATCCGGCACGAACAAGACCCATACCGGATGGGGCATCGGCGGTTCGTTCCTAGTGCCGGCGTGGCCGAAAGTGGTCGATGTGCAAGGCAGTGTGCTGACCGGCGAGGGCCTCGGCCGCTACGGTTCGGCGCAGTTGCCCGACGCCACCATCGGACCCGGCGGCGGCTTGGTCCCGCTGCGGACTACCCAGGCCCTCCTTGGCTTGGTCGCGCACCCGTGGGATTCTCTGGACGTGTACGCCTATGCCGGCGAAGAGTCGGTCAACTCGAGTTTCTGGAGCAACGGCAAGACCAATGGCGGCTACGGCAACCCGCTGTTCCTCAACAACGGTTGTCTGCTGGAGAACCAGGGTAGCGGTCCCGCCGGCTACAACGACGCGATCGCCGGGACCACCTGCACCGCCAATGCCAAAGATGTGCAGGAGATCACCGTTGGCTTTTGGCAGAACCTGTATCAGGGCGCCTACGGAAGGCTGAGGTTCGGCGTGCAGTACGAGTACTTCAAGATCGACTCGTTTGCCGGCGTCCCCGGCCCGGTCACCACGACGGTCAAGGCCGGCGTGACCACCACCTCGACGCCGAACGAGGGTATCAACCCCTACAATCAGGCCGTGTTCGTCTCGCTTCGCTACTATCCCTTCAATCCGCCGGCTGCGCCCAAGTAAGCCCGCGGGACCTGAGAAACAAGGCGCCGCCGGTCATGCCGGCGGCGCCATTTTTTGTTTTCGGACGGCGCGTTATGTGAGCCATATTTGCAACACTATCGGTGAAAGTTTTGAAGGTCGAAAAAATCAAGCGAAATTAGTGGCTTCGCAGGCATGTAGGTTTCGGTCGCCTATCGACCCAGGCCGCCCATGCCGTATATTATTGGCTGGGGAAGGGGCTCTGAGTCCCGTGAGTTCAGTAAGCTCGACTTGGGCTCTCTTTGGGGTCGTCCGAGTGGAGGAAAGAACACGCGAATGAGGTGAGACTCTGGTGCTGGTCAGCAGAGCTTGCGCATTCCTTGTCGTCGCTTCGTGTAGCGCCTGCATAGTGCAGGCTGCTAGCGCGATGGATTTTGACGATTTTCCCGTGACGCCGCCACAATCGCAAAGCCCGAACTGGGCAGGCCTCTATTTGGGAACTCATGGTGCAGGCGGCATCGGTGCTTCCGGCAGCGCGGGCTGGATGAACCTTGCGCCCACCGGACCGTTTTCGCCCGTTGGGACGATCACTCCGGCGCTCAGCGACAGCTTGGGCTACAATTTTCAATCGGGAAATTTGGTCTTCGGTCTGGAAGGTTCGCTATCGGCCGCCAACTTCGACGGCCGGTTCACCAGTTCGTACGTTCCGGCGAGCGGCGCTTGGTCGCCCAACATGAACTGGCTCGGCACCGTGACCGGCAAGGTGGGTTATTCGTTCGGCCAATGGCTTCCTTACGTCAAAGGCGGGTTCGTGGCGGCCGATGTCGGATCGCCGGCAGCCGCGATCAGCGGATTTACCCAAGGCACGGACCGCGCTGGTTGGACAGCCGGTGTCGGGGTCGAATATCAGTTGTCGCCCAAATGGTCCCTAGGTCTCGAATATCTCTATACTGACCTGGATACGGGCGGCGCGCCGAACTCCATCGGCGCGTGGCCGGACCTGTATACCAACGCGCTGAAGAGCCAGAGCTTGCTCGGCCGGTTGAACTACCGGGCGGGATGGTAGCCGAGCGGGCGCAGTACCGAGCGCGCATTTCCTTCCCGAGCGCCGACTCCTGTTCGCATATTCGCGACGCGACTGATCTAATCGGGCTGAGTTTTCTTGCCGGGCACGGTCTTTTCCAGGTCGCAAGTCTCGACGAAGCGAGCGATCCGCGCGAGCAGCTCGTCTCCTTCGAGCAGCGGCGGCTGTCCCTGATCGGCGATCTCGATCGCCTCCATTCTTGTTCGCCGCTTGCGCATGGCGGTCACGGTCGCCGCCGACAGCAGGTCGGAATTGGCGCCGCGAACGACCAGCATCGGCACCCGCGCCAACGCGTCGAATTCGTTCCACAGCGGCGGTAGCGGCCGCTCGATATCGATGCCGGCGAGCGTGCGCGCCAGACGAACGTCGTAGTTCGGCGTCAATGCGCCCTTCTTGGTCCGCCAAGTCCGCCGCGCCGCGGCGAGCCATTGCTCGGCCGTCAATTTGGGAAACTGCGCGCTCATCAGGCGGCGCAGAATATCGGCACCTTCCTCGAAGCTGCGCGGCTGCGGCAATTTGCTGATCGAGCTCTTGATGCGCGCAAGTCCTTTGGGCTCGATGACCGGACCGACATCGTGCAGTACGACGGCCGCGATCGCCGTCGGATGCGCCGCGCCGAGCAGCATGACGAGGAGGCCGCCCCGTGAGCTGCCCAAGAACACGGCCGGTCCCACGGCGAGTGCGACCAACACACTCACGACGTCGTCGAGCTCCACCATCAAGTTGTAGTTCTCGGCCTTGCTGTCGTAATCCGATTGACCGCGGCCCCGCAGATCGATGGCGATGACGCGCCGTTCTGGCGGACCGTTGGCGAGCGCCGGCGCCAGCACCGCGAAATCGGCGACCGACCCGGTAAAGCCCGGCAGGCAGACGACGGGGAGTGTCGGTGCGGTGCGCGGGCCGTATTCGCGCACATGCAGCCGCAGCCCGTCACGCGCGGTCACGAAGCGGCTCGTGCCGTGATCGAGCGCGGCCGCACCCGATGCGTCGGTCTGCTCGGCGTGGTGAACGGCTGCTGTCACGCGGTCATCCGCCGCGGCGCAAGTCGGCTTCGATCAGCAGTCGCGAGTCGTTGCCCATGCGGGCGCGGTAGACTTGCATGTTTTCGATTACCCGCTGCACATAGTTGCGGGTCTCCGAGAATGGGATGCGCTCGATCCAGTCGACGGGGTCGACCTTCGGGTCGCGCGGATCTCCGTATTGCTCCAGCCACTGCTTCACCCGATGCGGGCCCGCATTGTATGCGGCGAAGGCCAGGATATAGGAACCGCGGAATTGGCTGATCTCGTCGCCAAGCTCCGCCGTTCCGATCTGGGCGTTGTAGACCGGGTCGTCGAGCAACCGTCGCTGATTGAAGGTCACGTTGAATTTCTTGGCGACGAAGCGTCCGGCGTCGGGCGTCACCTGCATCAGGCCGAGCGCGTTGGCGCTGGAAACCACGCGCGCGTTGAATGCGCTTTCCTGGCGCGCGATCGAATAGACGACGCACGGCTCGACCTCGGGTCCGATCGGCTGATAGCTCGGCACGCCGAAGTCCGGAAAGGCGTAATGCTCGAGAGGCAGGCCGTGGGCCAGCGCGGTCTTGCCGATGAGCAGCGTCGAACGCGCGTCGTGGTGGTGCGTGGCGATTTCGGCCAGCGTGGCCAGCGCATCGGTTTCGGTCACCTTGTCGGCGAGGTCGGCCGCCATCACGGCGACGAGGTCGCGCTCCTCGATGGCGTAGAGGATCTCGAGGGCGCGCGCGACCTCGAGCCGGCGATGCTCGGCAGGCGGTTCCGGCAACGTCCGCAAGGCGACCGCATCGAGACCGAGCCGCGCCCGCGATAGTTGACCGTAATAGGCGGTCGGATACTGCGCCGCCGCCTCGTAATAGGCGCGCGCATCCTGCCCATGCCCGAGCCCCTCGGCGGCGCGGCCTTGCCAATAGTAGGAACGCCCCAGCGTGATCGGATTGGTGACGCCGTCGGCGATGCGCGCGAAGTGAGCGAGCGCCGCCGTCGGCTCGTGCAGAAAGCGCAAGGCGATCCAGCCGGCGGTAAAGTGCTGTTCGGCGCGATAGTTCTCGTTGACCGGGGGCGCTCCCCTCTGTGCGACCTCGTATGCGAGCTTGGATTCGTTGAGGTCGAGGAGCTTGCGCGCGATCAGCCGCCGTTCGATCCACCACTGATCGAGGTCGCCGAGCATATCGGCCTCGCTCGGCGCCGCGATCATCCACCGGGCGGCCTCGGGAATGTTGTTGGCCCGGCGCAGCCATTGGATGCGGCTGAACATGTAGCCCGGATCGCGCTGGGCGGCCGTCGGCACCGCCTCCAGCAGGGCCTTCGCGTTGGCGGATTTGTTGATCACCGCGGCACGCGCGCGGGCAATGGCCATTTGCGTGCCGTCGAGGTGGTGCGCCGCGCGCATGGCGGCTTCGTCATCCTCGGCATAGAAGCGCGCGTCCATGCGCGCCTTGTCGTCGGCGGGGCCGAGCAGGTCGTCGGCGAACGCTCCGCGCACCTGCGCCTCTACTTCGGCCGAGAAGCCTTCGTTATGCCAAGCTTCGCGCACCTGCGCCTGAGCGCCGACATGGTTGCCCTCGGCCAACAGCGCGCGCGCCAGCGCGAAACGCCCCTTGGCGCTGCGCGGCGGTTCCGCGGCGAAAAAAGCAACCACGGATCGCGGCTCGATTTGCTGTTGCCAAAGTGCCGCCTCGGCACGCCGGCGCAGCCCGACGACGCCCGGCCAACTCGGGTTGGCCGTGACGAAGGCGGCATAGCGCGGAAAATCGAGATTGGTGTCGTCGCCGCGCAGGATCACCCATTCGACCAACTTGCGGGCAAGTGGATCGGAAATCGTACTTTCGATGTTTGTCGCTTCCTCCTGCCGGCCTTTGCGCGCGAGTTCTATCGCCTGTTTGACCGCGGCCAGATCCAGCGGGGAGGTGTTGGAGGTCGTCGCCAAAGCAAGAGCCGGGCTCGATCGGGCGGTCGGCGTCGTTGCTCGGGTCGGCAAAGCGATCGCCGGCCCTGAAGCGTGCGGGGCGGGAAGCGACGCGGTCGTGGCCGGCTGCGGGGCAGGTGGCGCAAGCGACATGGGCGCGCTCGCACCGTGCCGCGGAGCGGCACGCGGCGTCACGGTCGCGGCCTTTTCGGTCTTCACGGCCGGCCGCGGCCGCGGCAACGGAATCGGACCCGACGGCGGCGCCGCAGCGGCTGCGCCGGCCAGAACGCCGGCGGCGGCGAATACGAGAAGGAATCGAACAGCCGTCACCAACGCGGAACCTCCTGCGGGCGGCCCGTCGTCGACAGGCCGGGGTGTCTGCAAGGATTCTCTTGGGCGGGCAACATTGAAGAAATGCTAATCTCGGCAGCCGCGCTCGGCAATTGACGAATTTCGCGGCGAAAACGGGGCATAGCCGCGCGGAGCGCCGTCCGCGGGGAGGGGCTTTCAAGGCCGCTCGCGACCCGGTATCTATGGCTGGCCGCATTCCCGGGTCGCTGCGGGCGAGCCGCGCTCGGACCGGGATTGCCGGAAGGATCGCTTGGGGGATCGTATTATGGCCGCAAAGACGAGCTTTCGGGGCTCCTTCACTGCGCTCGTCACCCCTTTCAAGAATGGTTCGCTGGACGAGCGGGCATTCCGCGCCTTGGTCGATTGGCAGATCGCGGAGGGAACCAACGGTCTTGTTCCGGTGGGCACGACCGGCGAGAGCCCGACGCTGTCGCACGACGAGCATGAGGAGGTGGTGCAATGGTGCGTTGACCAGGCGAAGGGCCGTGTCCCGGTCGTCGCCGGCGCCGGCTCGAATTCGACGAAGGAATCGATTGCGTTCGCCCGGCACGCCGAAAAGAGCGGCGCCGACGCCGTGCTGGTCGTCACGCCATATTACAACAAGCCCACTCAGGAGGGCCTCTACCAGCACTTCAAGGCGATCAACGACGCGATCGGCATTCCGATCCTCATCTACAACATCCCGGCACGCTCGGTCATCGACATGTCCGTCGAGACCATGCAACGGCTGTTCGAGCTCAAGAACATCGCCGGCGTAAAGGACGCGACCGCCAGCATGACGCGCATCTCGCAGCAGCGCGCCGCGATCGGAGCAGATTTCAATCAGCTCTCCGGCGAGGACGCGACCGCGCTCGGATTCATGGCGCATGGCGGCCACGGCTGCATTTCGGTCACCGCCAACGTGGCGCCGCGGCTGTGCGCCGAGTTTCAGGCATCCTGCCTCAGCGGCGACTACGCCAAGGCGCTGAAGATTCAAGACAAGCTGATGCCGCTGCACATTGCGCTGTTCATCGAAACAAACCCGGCGCCGGTCAAATACGCGATGTCGCTGATCGGCAAGTGCGACGAGACGGTGCGGCTGCCCATGGTGCCGGTGGCCGAACGGACACGCGCGGCAGTGCGCCATGCCATGGTGCATGCCGGCTTGATCAACTGAGGGTAAAACCTTCTCGGCTCATTCTCGTGCAGGCGCAATCTCGTGGGGCGGATTCACCGCCCACTTGGCCGCAAAACTCGTGCAAACGAACGTCAAGCCCAAGGCGCCCCGAGGGCGGATATTTGCTGGTGGTCCGTTTCATTCTAACACTGGCGCAAGAGCCTGCCGAACCCGGATCGAGTGCTAGGATCGCACCGCCAGGGCAAGAAGCTTCGGTGCGCCGCTGATACGTGACGAGTGGAACGCGGACAATTTCCGGTCCGCAGGGAGGGACCGATGCTCGAAGAATTCAAGAAATTCGCAATGCGCGGCAATGTGATCGATCTTGCCGTGGGCGTCATCATCGGCGCCGCGTTCGGCGCCATCGTCAATTCGCTGGTCAATGATATCGTCATGCCGATTATCGGCGCTGTCACCGGTGGATTGGATTTCTCCAATTATTTCATTCCGCTATCGTCGAAAGTGACAGCAACATCTCTGGCGGATGCGAAAAAGCAAGGTGCTGTCTTCGCATGGGGCAATTTCCTGACAATCTGCATAAACTTCGTCATCATCGCCATTGCGCTGTTTGCGGCCATCAAGGGCATCAACAAACTAAAGACTCCAGAAGAGCGCCCAGCACCCACCGGTCCGACCAAGGAGGTCGAGCTTTTGACCGAAATCCGCGACACCTTGAAGGCGCGTTGAGCCCGGGACGGACATGACGGCGAAGGCGGAACGGAAACTTCGCGTCGTCGCCGACAACCGCAAGGCGCGTTTCAACTATGCGATCGACGAGACCATGGAGGCGGGAGTAGCGCTCACTGGCACCGAGGTGAAGTCGTTGCGTGCCGGCAAGGCGGCCATCGCCGAATCCTACGCCGATGCCCGCGGCGGGGAACTCTGGCTGATCAATTCGAATATCCCCGAATATCAGCAGGCCAACCGCTTCAATCATGCGCCGAAGCGCCCGCGCAAGCTGTTGTTGCACCGACGCCAGATCAACAAGCTGATCGGCGCGGTGGAACGCGAGGGCATGACGCTCGTGCCGCTGAAACTCTATTTCAACGAGAAAGGCCGCGCCAAGGTCGAGCTGGCGCTGGCACGCGGCAAGAAGCTCTACGACAAGCGCGAGACCGAGAAGAAGCGTTCGTGGGAGCGCGAACGTGGCCGCCTGCTGCGGCAGAAGAGCTGATACATGGCAGCGCGACGGCTCGTCGAGACGCCGATCGTCTCGCAGCGGACGCGGCGGTCGCCGGCGGCGCGGTATCATCGCGGTCTGCGCTGGAACCGGCCGGCCGCACCTGATGGAACCTTAAACAGCGCCAAAACGCGCCGCGACGGCGGCGCGCTGCCCGCCGTCATCGGATCATGGGCGGATCAGAGAGATCGCGATGGGCAAAAATCGTAGTGCGCGGCCGCAAACACAAAATGCTGCCGCGGCGGCGCTGCAAACTCACTTCGCCCGGGGCATGGCTCTGCATCAGCAGGGAAAGCTTGCCGATGCGGAGCGCATTTACGAAGAAATTCTGCGGCGCCAGCCAAGCCACTTTGATGCGCTGCATCTGCTTGGAGTGATCGCCGTTCAGAGAAGGCAGACGCGGCGCGGAGTCGAACTGATTGCCAAAGCGGTCGGGCTGAACGCGAATGTCGCTGCCGCTCATAACAACCTGGGCGCCGCGCTGCAAGACCTCGGTCGGCTCGAGGAGGCGCTCGCAAGCCACGAGAAGGCGATCACGCTTAAGCCGGACTTTGCCGAGGCGTACAACAATCACGGCAATGCACTGCGGCACTTGAATCGTCCTGCGGATGCACTCGCTAGTTACCAGAAGGCGGTCGCGCTGAAGCCGGACTACGCGCAGGCGTACAACAATCATGGCAATGCGCTGCGCGACTTGAAGCGTTCGGAGCACGCGCTGACGAGCTACGACAAGGCGATCACCTCGAAACCGGACTTTGCCGAAGCGCACAACAACCGCGGCAATGCGCTGCTGGAGCTTGGACGGCCCGAGGAGGCGCTGGCGAGTTACGACAACGCGATTGCGCTGAAGCCGGACTTTGCGGAGGCCTATAACGCCCGCGGCATGGCTCTGCAGGACCTCGATCACCCCGCGGAGGCAATGGCAAGCTGCGACAAGGCGATCGCGCTGAAGCCGGGCTATGCGGAGGCGTATGATAATCGCGGTATTGCGCTGCTGGACTTGAAACGCGCCGAGGCGGCGCTGGCGAGCCACGACCGGGCGATCGCGCTGAAACCGGACTGTGCGGAGGCACACAACAACCGCGGCAATGCGCTGCTGGAATTAAAGCGTCCCGAGGAGGCGCTGGCCAGCTACGACAAGGCGCTGGCGCTGAGAGCCGACTATGCGCGGGCGTTCAACAACCGGGGCAATGCACTCCTGGAGCTCAAACGTCCCGAGGAGGCGCTGGCAAATTACGATCAAGCGCTCGCACTGAAGTCGGAATTCGCTGAAGCGCACAACAACCGCGGCAATGCGCTGCTGGAATTAAAGCGGCCCGAGGAGGCTCTGGCCAGCTACGACCAGGCGGTCGCGCTGAAACCGGCCTACGCGGAGGCGTACAACAACCGCGGCAATGCGATGCGGGAGCTGAAGCGCCTCGACGAAGCGATTGCCAACTACGACAAGGCGCTATTACTGAAAGCCGACTTTCCCGGCGCGGAAGGCGTCCGGCTCTACACCAAGCTGCAATGTTGCGACTGGAGCGATTATGATTTGGAATGCGCGCATCTGATTTCGTCCGTCAGGAACGGAACCATCAATACATCCCCGTTGGCGTTCCTCGCCATTCCCTCGTCGTCGAAAGAGCGGCTCCGGTGCGCCGAGCTGTGGGCCGCACACAACTATCCTCCTTGCGAAAAGCCGAACTCGCAGCGTCAGCGGTCCGCCCACAACCGGATTCGTATCGCTTATCTCTCGGCGGATTTCCGTCAACATCCCGTAGCGTATTCGGTTGCGGGAATATTCGAGTGCCATGACAGGTCCAGGTTTGACGTTACGGCCATATCATTCGGACCCGATGACGGTTCGGACCTTCGCCGTCGAGTGGCCGGTGCGTTCGAGCGTTTTGTCGACGCCAGGACATATAGCGACAGTCAGATCGCCGACCTGGTAAGAAAGCTGGAGATCGACATCATGATCGATTTGACCGGCTTCACCGAAGGTTCACGAACGGGCGTCTTCGCGCGGCGGGCCGCACCAATCCAGGTGAGCTATCTCGGCTATCTCGGGACGATGGGCGCCGTATACATCGACTACATTATTGCCGATCGAACTGTGATACCCGACGATCAACGCGACTTCTACTCGGAAAAGATTGTTTATATGCCCGACAGCTTTTGGCCCGCCGATCGAGCGCGCCGCATATCGGACAGGATCTTTACGCGCCAGGAGTGTGGTCTGCCGCCGGACGGCTTCGTCTTCTGCTGCTTCAACAGCAATTACAAGCTCACGCCCGACATCTATGATATTTGGATGCGCGTACTGCAGAGGGTGGACGGCAGCGTCTTGTGGCTGGCGACCGCAGGCTCCACAGCCGCGCGGAATTTGAGGAGCGAAGCCGCGCGCAGAGGTGTTGATCCGGAGCGAGTGGTTTTGGCACCGCTGATGCCGTTGCCTGAGCACCAGGCGCGGCTTCGTTTGGCGGATTTGTTCCTTGACACTCTACCTTACAACGCCGGCGCCACCGCCGTCGACACCCTTTGGGCAGGGGTGCCGGTTTTGACGCGTATCGGCGACACTTTCGCCGGGCGGATAGCTGCGAGCGCCATCAAGGCAGTGGAGCTGCCCGAGCTCATAACGACAACGCCCGAGGCTTACGAAGCGCTTGCGGTCGAGTACGCGACACGCCCGAATAAGCTCGATGAAATAAAACAAGAGTTGGCTCACAAGCGTCTGACGGCGCCTTTGTTCGATACCAGGCGCTTGACGAAACATATCGAGGCGGCTTACACCGCCATGTACGAGCGGTATTTGGCGGACGCGGTTCTTGCCGATATTCAACTGGCGAATTCATAAGGTGCCGGGCACCGGCTCCTCGCAACAGATTTCGATCAGGATTCCGTAAAAGCGCTCGTGATGCCCGTCCCAACCGAGCTCGATCACTG
>Ga0187784_10002727_pt1 | contig 14160 bp, 11 predicted proteins | sample 1015_SJ02_MP15_2_FD_132964 | JGI IMG/M metagenome (GOLD analysis project Ga0187784, IMG submission 132964) | Tropical peat soil microbial communities from peatlands in Department of Meta, Colombia - 1015_SJ02_MP15_20_MG | ecosystem: Environmental > Terrestrial > Soil > Wetlands > Peat | place...
CCGATCTGTACCAGGTCATCAACGACCCCCTCCGAGAAGAAAGGGGAGATGTGAGTTTTACCTTGTCGCACCTTCTCGATCCCAGAAAAGAGCTCCTTATCTGCGTCTTCCTTAAGCAAATAGCCTTTCGCACCTGCGGAGAGAGCCAGGTAGAGATATTCCTTATCCTTGTTCATGGTCAAGATTAGCACCTTCACGTCGGGATGGATCTTCTTGATCTCATGAATCGCTTCGATTCCGCGAAGGTTGGGCATGAAGATGTCAAGAATCACCATATGAGGCGTCACGTGTCCAAGGAGATTGAGAAGTTCGAGCCCGTCGCTCGCTTCCCCAACCACCTCCAGATCAGCCTTTTCTTCAAGAATTCTTCTGAGGCCCTGACGGACCAAGACATGATCATCAGCCAATACAATACGATAACGTTCCATTATATTATAAAGTTACTCCTTGCTGAGTCGGGATCCGCAGCGTTATTCGAGTTCCTTTTCCTTCTTGGGTCCACACGGAGAGGATTCCTCCGACCATCTGTGCGCGTCCCTTCATGGTCGCCAAACCCAACCCCTTTTCCCTGGGACTTCTTGCTGCAACCGACCTTTCATCAAACCCTATTCCGTCGTCTTCAATAGAGAATTGTACAGAACTGTCTACCATGTTTACGACGATCGAAACATTCTTTGCTTGCGAGTGCTTCCCGATATTCGTCAGAACCTCTTGCACGGTTCGGTAAACGACCACATGGGAATCTGGGGGAAGCAAAGAATCGATATCGATCGTATCTAAAAGAACTTTGATGTTATAGCTTTTCGCAAAATTGTTTACTAACCATCGAAGGGCTGCCGAGAGCCCAAAGTCCTCGAGAATGGTCGGGCTTAAGTCTCTGGAAAGACGGCGAACGTTTTCAATCACCTGGTCGATATAATGATCACCGTATTCACATTCCTGCTTCAGTTCGGCCTGATGCCCCAAGAGATTCTTCTGGATAAAATTCAGTCTGAGTTTCATAACTGCTAGGGATTGCCCCAGTTCATCATGGAGTTCTCTCGAAATTCGCTTTCGCTCTGTTTCCTGAGCCGTCAAAAGCTGATAAGAGAGATATCTAAGCTGCCTCTCCGATTCCTTGAGGGCCTCCTCCGCCTGCTTATGCTCTGTGATATCGGTGATGACGGCAAAACTACCTTTAAACTGCCCATGCTCATCAAAGATTGCTTTCGGGGAGACCCGTGTCAATATCTTCTGCCCGTCTTTCTTTAACCATGAAAGTCCGTAAGATTCAACTTCCCCTCTTCTTCGTTTGGCGACCTGTTCTCTATACACCCTATGCTCGGTCTCGTCGAGGAAATCGGTCAGCAATCGCCCGATCATGTCATCTCTCGAATATCCCAACATTTCACAGAACCGATCATTCAGATAGATCCACACTCCGTTTTCATCCTGCACTCCTAATCCTTCGCTCATCGTATCGACCAACATGCGGTAGCGTTTCTCGCTTTGCCGGAGCGCCCTTTCAATCTTCTTCCGGTCACTGATGTCGCGCATAAACTGCAATTTGCAGTGATTCCCATCCGGATACGTAATGGGAGTATCAAGGAGATCGTAGGTTCTATCGGTTTTGATAGAATACCGTTCCCACCGGACCGTTTCTCCTGCGAAGACCTCCTGGTTTTTGCACCAGGAGCAAACCCCTGGCAGGTCATGGAGATATTCGTAACACTTGCGGCCCTTGACCGAACCACGCTCCCTTTGGATCACCGGGTTAACATAAAGGACTTCGTACTGTGGATCGACGATGTAGACCCCATCGGCCATGGAATCCAAAATCGCTTTGAGTTTATTCCTTTCCCCTTCCAGGGCCTCCTCCGCCTTTTTACGCTCAGTCATTTTTTCCTGCCATCGGATGACCTCTCCCTCTGCCTCGATTTTCATTCGTTCTTTGCGGATGACGAATGCAGAACTGACGGCAAGGGCCAAAACAACGATTCCGATGAGGAGCAGGTGCTCCCGTAGACTCTTCTTGATAAACCCGGTCACCCTATCATAAGGAGCATTCACCACAACCACCCACGAAATATTTTCGAACTCCATCGAGGCAAAGGCAGCGATCTTTTTCGGATGGCTCTGTATTTTATAATCCATCGTGCCTTGCCTCTTTATGAGAATCTCCTCAATATAATTAAACGAAGGGTGACACAAACGGCAGCTTCCCGCTTTTTGATAAATATTTCGAAAGACCATTTCGGGATGATCGGGCTGAAATAGGAGGGTTCCGTTTTTGTCCATGATCCAGACTTGATCAAGGTTCATTTTGGGGTCTGCGGTGGCCAATTGATTCGCCAGAAACTCTCGCATATCCAGAGTGCAAGCAAGAACGCCGACAAACTTTCCGTTTGACTTAGGATCTTTGGATTCTATCGACTCTTGATGAAGAGGAATCGCAAGGTCAAATGTGAGAGTTTGTGGTTCAGGAAAGACAGGAGTCAGGGAGATTTTGCCTCTGTGTTCAACTTTCTGTGCCCACACAAATAACGGATTCTCACCCTGCTTCAGACCAATGGCGGCGGGATCGGTCGAGTAGACAATGGTCCCTCGCTCGTTGAGGAGGGATATCCTCTTGACATAAACATGCTCCATTTGTTTCGAATAAGATTCAATATCAGATCTCTGCTGCCGAAGGTCACCGTATCGAAAGGAGGTAAAGGTAGAAAGAGCTTTTAGCCCTCGTGAATGAGCCTGGACGAAGGATTGGATCTGGTTTGAAAGTTGTTTGGCGTACGAGAGTTGGTGCCCTTGAAACTGAGAAAGGACCTCCTGGGTCCCTTCCGAATAGAGATGAAACATGAGGAAGGAAACAGCCGCCAGCAAGAGAACGGCCAATGTGACGAGAATTGAGTTCCGTTTCATCTTGCCTCCGGGGGCATGAGTAAATTCATCTGTAATTTCCGATCATTGTTCATCTTATAAAGAATTCTTCAGCCTAACAAATTAAAAGAAAAAAGCCCTGCAAAAATCATAATAGAATTCTCCCTATAAGTAAATAGTTCGGGTGGGCGAAGTGGAGACCGTCATTGAAGTCGTCTTAAAACAGTGTTATAAATCAAGCATGAAGAGGGCTGCGATCGAGATTACCGGTATTGTTCAGGGAATCGGTTTTAGACCATTTATCTTCAATCTAGCCAAAAATTACCTCGTTCGAGGATGGATTCTCAATAACGGAAAAGGCGTCCTGATCGATGCCGAAAGCGAAAACGGAAATCTTGACCGGTTTATCCAGGATATTCCTAAGCTCGCACCGCCATTAGCCCGGATCGAATCGTTCGACGTAAAGTACCTCGAACCTTTGGGGTACGGCACTTTTGAAATCAGGAAGAGTGAAGAAGCTCAAGAGAAATTTACCCTCATCTCTCCTGATGTAGCCACCTGCGATCAGTGTCTTTCAGAGCTCTTCTTGCCTCAAAACTTTCGATACCGATATCCTTTCATCAACTGTACCCTCTGTGGCCCGAGGTTTACGATTATTCAGGACATTCCTTACGATCGCCATAAAACAACCATGGCTCCCTTTGCCATGTGTCCTATCTGTCAGAAAGAGTATGAGAACCCATCTGATAGACGCTTTCATGCCCAACCCAACGCCTGCCCGGCCTGTGGCCCTTCTCTTTGTCTTAAGGATAGAGAAGGAAGAGAAGCTCCTGGGGATCCCATCGTGAATACATTGGATCTATTAGCGAAGGGAAGGATCGTAGCGATTAAAGGTCTTGGAGGATTTCATCTGGCATGCGATGCAAAAAATCAAGAGGCTGTTTCTTCTTTGCGGTCCCGGAAGTTCAGGGAGGATAAACCCTTTGCCGTCATGTGCCAAGACATCGTCGAAGTGAAGAAACATGGTGAGGTGTCTGAAGAGGAGGAGAAGCTCTTATTAAGCGTGGAGAGGCCGATTGTCATCTTGAGAAAGAGCAAAGACTCTCCTATCGCCCGTGCGATCGCTCCCTACCAGGACACCCTGGGTGTGATGCTCCCCTACTCACCCCTTCACCACCTTCTTCTGAACGGTCCCCTCAAAACATTGGTGATGACAAGTGGGAATGTGAGCGACGAACCCATCTCTTATAAGAACGATGAGGCGTTTCGTCGCCTCTCCAAGATCGCTGACGTTTTTCTCTTTCACAACCGTGAGATCCATATGAGGTCTGACGATTCGGTGACAAGAATCTTCGATGGAAAACCTTATATCCTCCGAAGGTCAAGAGGTTATGTGCCCTTTCCTATTAAGCTTTCTTTCCCTCTCGAGATGATCCTTGCCTGCGGTGGGGAATTGAAAAATACCTTCTGCCTGACCCGTGGTCAATATGCTTTCATCAGTCATCACATCGGAGACCTTGAGAATTTAGAAACCCTCACTTCCTTCGAGGAAGGAATTGAACATTTCAAAAGGCTGTTCTACATAGAACCCAGGGCGGTAACCTATGATCTCCATCCAGATTATCTTTCAACTCAGTATGCTCTCTCGATTCCGAATATTCCAAAAATTGGCGTCCAGCATCACCACGCCCATATTGTCAGCGCGATGGCTGAAAATGGCGTGGAGGGGGATGTGATCGGAGTCGCCCTTGACGGGACAGGGTTTGGGTTGGACGGTACCATCTGGGGGGGCGAATTTATCAGAGCAAATCTAAGAGATTTTGATCGATTGGCCCATCTAAGAAAAGTCCCGATGCCCGGAGGCTCGATGGCCATTAAAGAACCCTGGCGAATGGCCATGGTTTACCTTTCTGAGGCGTTTGGGGATGAAGCCACGAAACTGAAGGTTGACCCGATGAAAAGAATTGACTTTCAAAGATGGGACATCTTGAAGAGGGCGATCAAAAGGAAGGTTAATACTCCATTGACCTCAAGCATGGGACGCCTCTTCGATGCTATTTCTTCACTTCTGTCCGTAAGGGATGAGGTTCACTACGAAGGGCAGGCGGCCATCGAGCTCGAAATGATCGCGGATCACGAGGTAGAAGAAGAATATCGTTTCCACATTCATCGGGATGAAATGCCGATGGTAATTGACCCGACAGAGATGATACGAGGGATGGTCCGTGATTTGATAGATCGGGTGCCCGCCTCAAAAATCTCGGGAAAGTTCCATCGAACCATCTCCCGCATGGTCATCGAGACCTGTGAAGCAATCCGGTCCAAGGAAAAGTCCAGTCGAGTCGTCCTAAGCGGTGGCGTCTTTCAGAACATTTTTCTTCTTTCTCTTGTCACAGAAAGCTTGAAAAGATCGGGGTTCGAGGTTTACACACATCATCTTGTCCCGGCCAATGATGGTGGCATCTCTCTGGGACAAGCGGTGGTAGCGCATATGAGGTTGTTTAACTAAAAGTGACTCCCCTCACCCTCCCCTCTCCCCGCTGGGGAGAGGGATAGGGTGAGGGGTCATTCATTTTGGGGTAATTATTATGTGCTTAGGAATACCTGGAAAAGTTATAGAGATTGAAAAGAATGTGGCAACGGTAGACGTGGGCGGTGTTTTGAGGGACATCTCGCTCGATCTCTGCCAGGATGTTTCCGTGGGGGAATATGTTCTGATCCACACAGGCTTTGCCATTCAAAAGGTGGATGAAGAAGAAGCAAAGGAAACCCTGGATCTCTTAAGACAATTGGCAGAAGCGATATGAAATTCGTTGATGAATTCCGGAACAAAGAGATTGCGGAAGGACTGATCCAGAGAATTCAAAAAACCTCTACCCGTCCCATCCAGTTGATGGAGGTTTGCGGGACGCATACGGTCTCGATATTCCGGTATGGGATAAAAAGCCTCCTCCCCGAGCAGATCGGGCTTCTTTCGGGTCCGGGCTGCCCTGTCTGCGTCACCCCCAATAACGATATCGATCTGGCCATCGCCCTCTCAAGGCAAAAGGATGTCATGATCGTAACCTTTGGTGACATGATGAGAGTTCCCGGTTCGACGTCCAGCCTGCTGAAAGAGAAGGCCGGGGGAGGGGATATCCGAATCATCTACTCTTCTCTTGAAGCATTGAAAATAGCGAAGGAAAATTTCGGGAAGAAAGTGGTTTTTCTGGCCATTGGATTTGAAACCACCTCCCCTACCATAGCCGTGGCGATTCTCCGGGCCAAAGAGGAAAAGTTACATAATCTCTTTTTTCTGAATAGTCAGAAACGGGTTCCCCCCGCTCTGATTGCTCTCTTGCAATCAAAGCAAGTAAAGATTGATGGCTTTATCCTCCCAGGCCATGTAAGCACTATCCTCGGAACAAAACCGTATCAATTCATCTCAAAAGAGTTTGGCCGACCTGCTGTGATCACAGGCTTTGAGCCTTTGGATATTCTTCAGGGTATTTGGATGCTCATCAAACAGATTGAAGAGAACCGAGCGGCCATTGAGATCCAGTATCGAAGGATCGTCCACGAAGAAGGGAATCCAACGGCGCTGAGTAAGATTTACGAGGTGTTCGAAGAGGATGAAGGCAATTGGAGAGGGCTCGGACTCATTGCGAATAGCGGATACCGTTTTAAGGAATCTTACAGACAAATGGATGTTAGGAATTTTGACGTGGAAGTAGAACGATCGAGAGAGCATCCTGAGTGCCTTTGCGGAGAAGTGCTTCAAGGAATCAAGAGCCCTCTGGAATGCCGCCTATTCAAAAAGGTCTGCCATCCGGAAAACCCCATCGGCCCTTGCATGGTCTCCATCGAAGGAACCTGTCATACGTATTTTAAATATCAGTGAAAATTGAGCCGACCTTCTCGCCTCCCCCTTCGGAGGCTGTGTCGTATTATGATTTACCGAATAGGCAAACACAATATGTTGTAGGGACTCAATTCATTGAGCCTTGTTGGCAGGCTTGATAAATCAAGCCCCTACGATTGTGACACAGTTCTCTCGACGGGGGAGGGCGAGGGTTGGGGTGGATAAAAGGAATCCTATCCCCCTCCCCTCCATCCCCTCCAACCAGGGGAGGGGAAATCCAGGAGAGTTTATGTCCGAAGAGAAGATCCTCTTAGCCCACGGGAGTGGAGGAAAACTTTTCCACGATCTAATTAAACAGATCTTTCTGCCTTGCTTCAGAAACCCTTTCCTTGAGCCTTTGGATGACAGTGCGAAGATCACGAATCAGCAAGGACCACTTGCTTTTACGACCGACTCCTACGTGGTCAATCCCATCTTCTTCCCGGGTGGAGATATTGGGAAATTGGCCGTCTGCGGAACGGTGAACGATCTCTCGATGGTAGGGGCTACCCCATCTTACCTCAGCCTTTCGCTGATTGTTGAAGAAGGATTCTCCATCGAACTTCTGAAACAGATCGTCTCTTCCATCCATAAAACAGCTGAGCAAGCAGGAGTGAATATTGTAACGGGCGACACCAAAGTGGTGGAACACGGAGCAGCAGATCAGTTGTTCATTAATACTGCAGGGATCGGATGGATCAGGCCAAAAGTCAACCTTTCAGGGGTCAATGCGAAAGCAGGAGATAGAATCCTTTTAAGCGGTCACCTGGGAGATCACGAGATGGCTGTACTCTCCCAAAGGGAGGGATTTAGATTTGAGGGTGAGTTAAAGAGTGATTGCGCTCCATTAAACGATCTTGTCGGCAAAATGCTCGATGCCTGCCCTTCCCTCCGATGTATGCGAGACCCTACCCGTGGTGGCCTGGCCACAACCCTCAACGAAATTGCATCGACGTCCAACGTGGGAATGGTGGTCGAGGAAGAAAAAGTTCCTGTTAGAGAATCGGTTAAGGGAATCTCTGAACTGTTGGGTTTGGATCCGCTGTATCTTGCGAATGAAGGGAAATTGATCGCCATCTGCCAACCCAACGAAGCAGAGCGGTTATTGGACGTCATGAAAAGCCATCCCCTTGGCAGGAACGCTGAGGTCATTGGAAGGGTGACCGAGGAAAATCCGAAGAGAGTGACCCTCCACACATTGATCGGCGGTCACCGAATTCTGGATATGTTAACCGGCGGTCAGTACCCGAGGATCTGCTAACAGTACGTCCATGTCCTAGTGGTACCTAATTCGTCACGCGCCCCCTCACCCCATCCCTCTCCCCGCCGGGGAGAGGGATGGGGTGAGGGGGCAGGAAAATAGAGATGATCGACAGAAGCAAGCGGTATGTCAGACCGCAATTGGCAGTGGAAGATATTGTCACCCTGAAGGGCAAACGGCTGTCATTCGAAAGCGTGGCCGAGATGCTGGCGGTTCGTGCCCGGGAAATCCACGATGCTGTCCAGGCCCTTTTCTATGATGAGGTCATTACCTACGCCCAGACCAACGAGCGCGCCAAAAAGGTAGCCCATTACAAGCTCTAGGAGTTCTTGGAATTCATGAAGAGTTTCCCTCGCAACCCAACCGGAAAAATTCTGAAGCAGGAATTAAAGAAAATGTTCGCGGGACAGAAGGAATATTAAGGTAGTATATCAGCCAGGTTTGTTAGCCTATCATCACAAGTCGAAGGTATCAGACCTTTCTTCTCTTCCCGAAAGATAATTCAAAGGCAGAGGTCTGCGGACGATTCTCCCCTTGTCCGAGACGGGGAAGGAAAAATCGAAAACAATCTTAAAGAAAGTGCGAACGATTTCAAAAGTCGCTCCCCAGAGGATTTCTTCCTCTCCTTCCTCCCTATGGACTAGACACTGAAACTCCCAGGGGTTGGGAATTCCCTGAGTCATAAGCTTTTCAGGCACCTCCAAGGAGTAAACCGCATAGTTTGCCGGGTCGAAAAACTTCTCCAAAGAGATGGAAACGATTTTATCTACTTCCCAGCTGAGTTTGGGTTTCCACAAATGCTTCACCCTGCCGACCAGCGGGAAGATAATCCACGGGCGATGATGAAGATGGTATGTCGGCAAAGGACCAAGGAACTCGACATTGAAAGGACTCAGCCGTAATTCCTCCCAGCTCTCCCGAAGGGCATTGGCTAATAAGAAATGAATCTTCGCGTAGATCGATTTTTCATTGCGTTTAACCAGCGCAAAACCGGGTCCGCGGATTCCGGGTAAAAGTCCGAACCGAAGGAGCTTCCCCGATAGAGAATCTAAAAAGGGATGAATCCCACCGCCTGGAGCGCACAGATCCCCTGGCTGTTGGACGCTCTTGGATCTCTTGCTCAGGAGAAAGACGTACTGGCCCGAATTGTTTCCTTCTGAGCCTCGGTTTTCACGGAAATGAAGAGGCAGGAGAACTGCTCCTCCGGACCAGGTCCGCTGGCTCTTCTTATGCCTATTGATGAGATTAAACTCGGCGAGGTAGTCTACAGGCTTCCGTGCGAGGGCCTCGACCACTTGAAACCGAAATCTTTCTCGATCATTGACGAGGGGAAGGTTCATGAAAGAGAGGATATTGGAAAGGGGCAGGAAAGTCAATCACGACTTACGCTGTTATAATGCCTCACTCTGCCGAGGAAACCCACCCGGATCGGGCAGGGGTGTCAGAGAAAATCTGATAGCGGATACTCAGCTTACTCCTCGACGATAAGCATCTCTTATACGTTGAAAAGGCTGAGCGATGCCCAAGAAAAGTGGCCTCTGCCAATAACAGTTTCGGATCATCCCTTTGATGAGATTTTCAGAGACATTCCTGCTCGACCGGAAGTTCTGATCCACGCGTCAGGGAGGCATTGTCATTCTATTGCCTTTAGAACGATTCAGGAGTTATATTGGTCATTTTGAAAGGAAGGAGTCATCCTCTATGATAGAAAATAGCGGTAGGGTTTTTCTCTCCTTCGTTGTTATGGTTCTCGCCTTCGCCGGAGTTCTATATCTTCGCGCTCTTTTTACCAGGAGTGCTATTTTCAAAGTGATTAAGATCTTTTATCAACACAACGCCCTGGGGATCAATGGCGCCAAGACGCTGGATGAGCTTGGACTTGAGCGTCCAGATTTTTTTCAAAGAATGACGAGACGCCGTGATTATAAGCAATATGCTCTTCAAATTCTGGTAAAAAGAGGGATTATTCTCGAGAATGAGGATGGAAAGGTATACCTGGCCGAAGAGAAACTCGATCAAAATCTGAGAAGGAAAAGGAATGACCTGCTTTCACATTGAAATGAAAGTCTTAAGTCACGGGCGGGGCTCCGCATTTGCTATCGGTTTACCCAAGGCTATTTCACTACCTGAATTCTTCTGAGAGTGCACTCCCGTCCCTTTGCCACTTTAATCTGGAACGAATGACATTTCGGACAGGAGTGGAGAGTCACATGTCGGAAAGGATCTTGTCGGTCGGGGTTCATTCCACCCTTGTATCCACAGGATTCACATTGGATATGAGCCTTAATCGTCTTCACCTTAACTTTCGCTGCTTCGGCCACCGATCCCTTGAACAATTCATGAATCCAAAAAGTAACCTGCTCCACATTGAGGAGGGCTAACTCGCCGATTTCCAGTTGGATGGAGAGGACCTTTTTCCCATCATTTTTTTTTGCCGTATCGAGAACGTTTCGTACGATCTCGGAGGATATGGAGAATTCGTGCATAATTAGGGTTTCAACCCCAGAGCATCAATGACTCTCGATATCCCTATTCCTTTGATGGCATTCGTCCGGACAAAGGGAGCTTGGGGATTGATCTTTTTGGCGTCTCTTTCCATCCGGGAAGGGTCTACTTTCATCGCTCTCGCCAGATCGATCTTATTGAGCACAACGACATCCGCTTCTCTGAAGATATAAGGATGTTTTACAAGCGTGTAAGGTCCTTCGGTCACAGAGGTAACCACCAGCCTTTTATGGGCGCCTAACGGAAACTCGCCCGGACAGATAAGGTTTCCCACATTTTCGATGAAGAGTACTTTGACGTCATCGAGTTTCATCCTGTCGATTGCCCGGCGGATGAGATATGCATCCAGATGACACTCCTTCCCGGTGTTGACCTGAAGCACACGGGCTCCCTCCGCCTCGATTCTTTCTGCATCGATGGTGGTCGTGAGGTCTCCTGCAATGACTGCCACTTTGGCACCCATCTCAAGTCTTTTTAAGATCGCCTTGATCAAGGACGTCTTCCCAGATCCGATCGAACCCATGATGTCAACGGTCAATATATTCGACCGATCAAACCTTTTTCTATTTTCTTTGGCCAGACTTCTGTTTTTGGCCAAAAGGTCTTTCTCCAATTCAATGTCGAATATTTCAGGCCCCTTCGGTCTGATGATCTTCATTTCCAAATCTCCTTTGTCTTTACTTGTTAACAAATGTGACGAATTATAACGGAATTCATTTCGAAAGAAAAGCTTAGACCGTCCTTCCTTAAGCCTATTGAAGGAGGTGGTGGGAAAGCGGTATCTTCTCTGTTCCTTTTGCAGTTATCAGTGGAGAATTGACCGAATATTCTGCCCTTTCTGCGGCAACAAAGACCAGGAATCTCTCCATGATCTTTTCTCCAACCCCTGGACTACCTAAGCAACCACCGCGATGCGCAGAGGGCTGAGCGCTCTGCGGGCCATTGCCCCCTTGTTTTCGAAAAAAGGATGGGGTATAAATAAAACCGATTGCCGAACGCGGATTGCAGAATGCGGAGTTTAAATAGATGAAGACAAGATTGCTATCCATTCTTTTTTTGACCCTCGGGCTCTTGGGAACCGACCGTTACGTCCTTTCACAGAGCAAGATTCCGGTTAAGACGCTTACTCTCCTCTACAGCAATAATATTAATGGGGAGATCGACCCCTGCCCAACTTGAGGCGAAAAAAGCCGGGCCGGCGGTCTGGCCAGGAGGGGAGCGTGGGTCAAGGATTTGCGGGAGAACGAAAAGGGAATACTCCTTATGGATTCGGGAGATCTCCTTTTCAAAAAATATCTTAATCCTACCCATGAAAACGAATTGAAGGGGATGAGCGAGAAAGCAAGTCTGATCGTCGAGAGTTTTAATGCCATGCACTACGATGCCGTCGGAATCGGGGATGACGATTTAACCCTCGGGAAGGGGTTTTTATTAGACATTTCGAAGAAAGCCAATTTCCCATTCCTTTCTTCCAACCTCTATGATGAGGCGTCTGGGAAAATTCTTTTTCAATCTTATCTCGTCAAGGAGTTCCGGGGCCTTCGAATTGGGGTGTTTAGCCTTCTCTCGCCCGACCTCTTTACAAATCTCTCCGATCCCCGGAGAAAGGGGTTAAGCATCCGCTCACCGGTCGAAACGGCGAAGGCCATGGTCAAGGAACTTAAACCCAAGACGGATTTGATCATCCTCCTCAGCCATCTGGGTTATGCGAAAGATATCGAGCTGGCCCAGAAGGTCCAGGGAATCCATATCATCGTCGGTAGCCATAACGGGATCAATCTTTCCTATCCTCCGCCCGTCGACGCAATTATCCTTCAGGCCGGTTCTCGAGGCATGTTCGGAGGAAGGCTCGATCTCTTTTTCTATGACAACGAACCCGTCTTTTACAATTCGGCAAAGAAAATATCTCTGGAGAACAACCTCAATCATATCAACCAACGATTAACCTCTAAGGAAATACCGGAGGTTGAAAAGGCTCAATGGCGGAGAGCCAAGGACGAGACCGAACGGACCCTCAGCCAGCTACGGGGCAAAAACCAATATACGAATCACGTCATCTCACTACAAGAACAGATGAAAGAGGACCCTGATATTAAGAAGATGGTTGAGGCCTATAAAGCAAGAAACCAGGTGACGGAAAGTTCTACCTCCCCGAAATGATAAAGATGGCAAGTATTGACCTCATCCTGTTACACCCCCCTACCCTTTACGACTTCAGAAAGCGGCCCGGAATTCATGGTCCGATCAGCGACGTCGTCCCCTCAACGCCCATCTTTGAAATGTATCCCATCGGGTTTGCCAGCCTCTCAGAATATTTGGAGCGCCACGGTCTCAAGGTGAGGATCATTAATGTAGCCATGAAGATGCTCAAGAATGAAAAATTCGACGTGGAGCGCCTTATCCGAAAAAATAGGCCACTCGCCTTCGGGATCGATCTCCATTGGATAGCCCATGTCCAGGGCGCATTGGCCCTTGCAGAGATGATCAAACGGTTTCATCCCGACATTCCTGTCATCATGGGCGGGCTTTCTGCCACTTACTACCATGAAGACATTCTCCGTCAATATCCTTTTATCGATTTTGTGCTGAGGGGAGATTCTACAGAGAAGCCCCTGGTCCAACTCCTCCAAACGATCAAAAACGGAGGAGATTTCAAGAAGATTCCTAACCTCACCTATCGGGACGGAATGAACGGAATTCAGATCAATTCCCTCACCCACGTCCCGGAGAACCTGGACGAGATTTCGATCGACTACCGCCACATCATGAAGAAGGTGGCGAGGTATCTTGACCCTACGGGTTACCAGCCCTTTATTGACTGGTATGCGTATCCTGTGACCGCCGTCTTTACCTGCCGGGGATGTATCTACTCTTGCAAAACTTGTGGGGGTTCCGCACAGACCTTCCGTACGATGGCGAACCGGAGAAAACCAGCCTACCGAAATCCCAAATTATTGGCGCAGGATATCTTCAACATTTCAGACCACCTCCACGCGCCAGTGATGGTCATCGGCGATATCTTTCAACCCGGAGAAGAATACGGCTTTACCTTTCTTCAGGAGATGAAGAGGAGGCCGATCACCAACCATGTCGCTTTTGAATTCTTTGTTCCTCCTTCCAGGGCTCAACTGGAAAGAATTGCCGAATCGATTCCGAATTTCAATATCGAAATCTCCCCCGAGTCCCACGACGAAGAGGTTCGAAAGGCTTTTGGAAGACCTTACGGCAACCAATCGCTGGAAACGATGCTCGGGGATGCCGTCGATCTTGGCTCGAAGCGGATTGATCTCTTCTTCATGACCGGTCTCCCAAGACAAACCTATTCCTCGGTTCTGGAAACGGTGGATTATTGCCGTTCTCTGCTGGAACGATTTCGTCCCTACGGCAAGCTTTTCCCCTTCATCTCTCCTTTGGCCCCCTTCTTAGATCCCGGGAGCGCTGTTTTCGAAGCGCCGGAGAAATATGGATATCATCTGCTTTGCCGGACAGTGGAGGAACACCGTCAGGCCTTGTTGGCCCCCAGCTGGAAATATATCCTCAACTATGAAACGGAATGGATGAATCGGGATGAGATCGTCGCAAGCACTTATGAAGCCGGGAAGAGGCTCAATCGCTTAAAGGCTGAATTCGGCCTGATCGATCCGAAGACAGCGCAGTC
>Ga0187784_10002728_pt1 | contig 14160 bp, 10 predicted proteins | sample 1015_SJ02_MP15_2_FD_132964 | JGI IMG/M metagenome (GOLD analysis project Ga0187784, IMG submission 132964) | Tropical peat soil microbial communities from peatlands in Department of Meta, Colombia - 1015_SJ02_MP15_20_MG | ecosystem: Environmental > Terrestrial > Soil > Wetlands > Peat | place...
ACATCGATGATGGGCTCAACGGTGCCCAGGTCAAGTCATTGGTGCGGGGCATCGAGTCGGGTATGAAACAGGACGAAAGCATCTATAGGGTCGACGTCGTGCCCAATGAATAAACTTGCATTAACAGGCATTGTAAGAACAAGGGCTTGTCGTGGTCGGCAATCTCGCGTGTCATGGACATCCCTTATAACCCACCGCTTGTGGCTAATGTGCGAACAATAGAATTGGCGCAAGTGCATTACCACGCAACTCTCTTGCCTTTTAGGTGCAAGCCGGCCAACGTAGACACAGCCTTCGTACCTCTCTCGTTGCTGCGCAAGATGCTCTCGCATCGCCAACGTAACATGCACTGGAAATGTCGTCAATCTAAGAAAGAACCTGAGCTGGTTCTCACGAAGAGTCAAGGTGGTTGTTTGGAGCAGTGCTACAATAATGTTGCCGTTAGCTTCGGCGACGTTCGTCCATGCGCCGTTGACGTACTATTGGATAGTGGCGCCCGCGTCTCTCGATGAGAAAAGTGCTCTGTAGTATCTAGTTCAAAATAAACGCTCATCTGAAGAGCGTCTGATCCTGCTGCAGCAAATCCTTTGACGGTAGTTTCTGGGGCATACCACTCGTTAAATGGTCACGTTGCAGCTATTTAATGTTATCTTGGCCGACGTGGAGTTATTCTCCGCCGGGCGAATGGCGCCAATTAAGAAGCTCCAAGGCGTAAAAATTTCTTTCACGGGATTTCTGAACGGGTTCGTTTTCACCTCACATATCGTTTATGTTGCTCAGATCTTCGACGGTGCTTGCGCACTTCCTCGGCTGGTTAGCTCCCGCGTCCATACCCCCGACGCCTAGTTGTGTTTGTTCATACCTTTGAGTCGCCTCCGATAATTTTTAGCAGTCGTCAGCTTAGAGGCGCTTCGCAACAATCTTCAAGCTTTTTTATACGGTCCACGTTAGCTTCGAAAGCGCTTCGCAACAATCTTCAAGCTTTTTTATACGGTCCACGTTAGCTTCGCAACAATCTTCAAGCTTTTTTATACGGTCCACTAGCTTGTTAAATTCTTCATCTTCGACGACCAAAATTCTGTCACCTCTTTTCCCAATGCATTCGCGCCGAATAAAAAGGTTGACTAGAAGTTATCGACTTTTACGCTACTACGTTAAAATACAGCCACTAGCGCTTGGGGCATTTTAGCCGCGCCTTTAGCGTATGGTTGTGAGAAAGCAGCTCCTTGAAAGTTTCTGGCTTATAAAGAGAAAAAAACACGGCGCGAGCGATAATCTGAATCTAGTGTATCAGTGAAGGCTCCCAATTGCCTTTTGAAGGTTGCTCGCACTCGCTGCGAGTCATTAACCGCAAGGTTCCGTTAAGTCTATCAAGCTTAATCCTAAGTGGTCCATGTGCGCTCGTATTTCCGCAGCCACCGCGCGCAAATAAGGCTCGTCTAACTGTAATTCCTTAAGCTTGTTTAACTGGCCACACGCCCGTTCGACTTCATATATTAAAGCTTGTTGGCCTGCGACAAAGCCGGACTCTTTTGGCTTGCGTTCTTGCATAGTCATAAATAATCCCTGTGTTTGCACTAGTATCACCCACTCACGCCGCGACCAGCCTCTACCACAACCAGCATCACAATACTACGCGTGTGAACTTAGCCGCTTAGCTCGTATCTGCTTATTTATTTTTGGATTTGACAGCGTAGACGTGGCCAGTTCAGGCTTAAACCGCTAACCTCTGCTTACCCCGGTATCACGGCCCTCAGACTGCTCGGCAAGCACCCCATCGACCCTCTCTCGCGGCACGTTACACGTGACAAGCCGAATCCGCCCCTAACGTCCCTTGTAGAGCTTCTTCGAGCTGACGAGTCCGAGCATCGATCTCTGAGATGACGCTAGAGACACGCCCCCTCCTCAACGGCGTCGCCGCCTCGCACAGCGTCGTGTATTGCGCATAGATCTCGTTTGTGCCGACCTCTTTCCCGTCGACGCGATTAGGGAGGGCACGCGTTTTTGGCGATATGCCTCCTCTAAGCGTTCAGTCCTGATCCCTATTTTTTTACCTTTCGTTAGCCCCGGCGGGAGACAGTAACGCGATACTACGGCACTAGGACGGTATCGATAATGTGGATGACACCGTTGGTGCCTTCAATATCCGCCTCTTTTACCACCGCGTCATTGACCTTTATGCCGTGGTGCAACCAGCGGTGCTCCTCAATCTTGAGCGTAGCGCCTTGCATAGTGGTAATGCTTTTTTCTTTGCGCAAGTTCGAGGCCACAAGCCTCTCTGGAACGACGTGATAGGTCAAGATGTTCTTTGCCTTGTCAGCGTCTTCGAGCGCACCCATTATCGTGCTTCCTTGAAGCTTATCGAACGCTTCGTTCTCAGGAGCAAAAAGCGTAATCGCTTGGGCATTTTTGAGGGTATCGGCTAATCCCGCCGCCACAATCGTGCTGTGGACTCTCGATAGTTCGTCGATGTGCGACGCAATCGTAACGACATCCAAGTTGAATTTCATCTTAATCACCTGCTTTGCTGACCAGCCGCGCTGGATGTGCTTCCAAGACCTGTACATTTAAGAAGGTTTCCCCAATTCTTCAAGGAAGCGCCCGTAATCGCTTGCGACTCTTCTTTTTTTTCACCAGTTCAGCTTCACACCGCGCGCCGCACGGGCTTCTTGCACTGTGCTCTGCAGACACGTCTATCAGGAATTGGATCGTTCGTCGAGGAGTGCACCGACGGTGCACTGCAAGAGATGCGGGGACTGCGCTCGCTGCAGATTGCGCGGCGACAGAACACACGTTCCCTATTGCTTACCTTACAAACGTTCTCGACCTATTCAGAGCTTCCTATATTAATTCATTCGAAATTTGAAAGCTTAAGAGACAGATTACGCGAACGCTAGTTCAGATTTTAAGGCTCACGGCTGCCCACTACCCGCGGATATGTCATAAACGCTAAGGCAGCAGATCTTGCAAGATCGGCAAACGAGCCTAAACTCCGTGAGTCAGAATTTAGTTCCGATGATCCTTTAAGAGAGTGCCCCGGCTGCGTTAGGTGCGTTCTCCGGCACTTGTTGGCTAATGTCCCAATATTCTATAATCTTGTCTTTACTGAAACGGAAAAGATGGACTTGCCTCAACCCCCCCTCACTTGGTCTAGAGCTGGAGAGTTGCGTATGCACTGCAACGGAATCTCCATCCGCAAGAACGTGCCTTACGACGAGCTTAAAGTTAGCTTTCGACCCATTTAAAATTCCTTGCGCTCCTTCTTTTTGCACGGCGACCATTGCGTCGGTCAGTTCGTCCATGCCGCCAAGGATATATGGATTGTGAGTCTTACAATCAGGAGCAAAGAAACGCAGTCCTTCCTTTGGCCTGCCTGCGCCAACGAAATTCAGGAATTCGACTGCAATGTCCTTATGGGCCTTGTTAACATCATTTTTAGGAGCTTCAAAATGTTCACTATCCATATTTTCACCTAAAAAGTTCAGACATTTCGTAAATTTAAATGTGCTTGCCTTGTGCGTTTGGGGCTTTTCCTGCTTTTCTCTCGGCTAACTTGTTTTCTTGCGGTTGATTCATCAGATGAGTTGAACGCAATCGAGTACTTTTTGAGCTTTTTCTGCGCCTATTTCTCCCCCGTGCCTCTTGAAAATTTCAACAAAAGCCGTACGGGTTGCTTCTTTTGACTGAACCGTTAACTCTCTGCCGCAGAGGGTCTGATTAAGCCATTGGAAGATGACAGCATGGGCATAACTAAGGCCATCCATCTGACAGTGGAGTGAGGCGCCCTCAGTTCTGGTGAAGAGGTGAACCGTTCGGTGACAATTGAGAGAGAGGATGAATTGTAAGATCTCTTGCACAATCTTCGGACTCGGAGCTGCTAAGTCAATGATATCATCTTCACTGAAGAGGAAGAGCATTGGAGAGTGAAAATGATCTCCAAGCCTTTAAGCGTATAGGGTTTCCAGGCTTCAAAGTACTCGTGTGGATACCTGACACCCAGTGTCCATTGTGCATGCTGCAAATACCACCGAGCATAGGCATTCCTTCTACTAATTAGTGAGTACGAGCCGTCAAGGATACGGTCTGAAACACGACCCAGTTTGAAAAAAGAAGCTTCTTTGACTGCCTCACCGGCATCTACGACAAGGGTATTGGGGATGCAGGCTTTGATCCTCGGCTCAAATGCCGCCGCCCGTGGTGCCAGATAGCCTCCCATTGAGTACCCTATTAGTGCGAGTTTCTCCCCATCGACATCCGGGCGCGAGAGCGCATAGTCGACCACCGATTTTACAGGTCTCTCGTAGTCTGACCTGAATCTGAGGCTAGGGTTCAGCTTGAGCGCACTCCATTGACCAGGCCCCTCAAAGATGAGGCAGTGCCATCCGTAATCTGCGGCAGCTGTACCGATCCAACAGTACACTTCTTCCATGGTGGAATCGAAGCCTCCGAGAGCAATGAGCGTGGGGCGCTTTCCTCCTCCTCCGGAAACGAAATATGCTGGCAGCTTTGCACCTTCAAAATCGATATCCAGGCTTTCTATGGGGGTATCCATCAATTGCATCATGCAGTGAAAACAGTCTTTGCTCCGCTTCCAGAGTTCCGTATGTCGCTGCTCAGTCTGAGATGCATAGAACACAGCCATGCGGTAATAGTTACTGGCCTTCAGAAAAGCGATGCGAGCAGTGGTTCTATCACCTAATTGACGTGCTTTTACTGCATAGTTGGCAACGCGGTCAGCCGTGACTGTCCACTCGTTGATCCAGCTCTCGAAATTGCCATCTTTTACCCGGTCTAGGGTCTCCATGCATTCGCCAAACTCAGCAGCTCCAATATGTTGAGTGCTGATACCTCTGACAAATTCATAGTTAAATCCGCCAACGGTTTTATCCCTAAAATTGACTTTCATCGCATGACCCTCCTTTCGAGGATATCAAGTTAAGAGCGTAATAGTGTCTGAGGGGCCACAGAATAATGCCGAAACTGTAGCACAACATCAAGGAGACCCCGCCGTAGAACCAGGACGGGCAGCCGGCTGCAAGAAAAAGTACCAGAGCCAGAATCAGAGTCTCGATTATGATTGCTATAAGCACTTTGGATTGATAACGCTCAAGGCCACGCACCTTTTACATTTGTTGTCGTCTGAAGTCCTAGGTCTCTCTTTGGCTTAATGCTAACTTAGCAGATTTTTGAGTACTCCTCGAATCATTTCGGGCCGCCCGTTTATGGCCTGCGGCTGGTTTGAGAGCTTTACCGGCAGAGGGTCGGCCGCCTTTCCTTCACTCACGTAATATAGCTCAACCCTCCAGTCGTTCAACCGGCCGAGGCGAGCGTCTTAATCTCGCACAACGTTTCACCTGATGCATCGCGGCCGGCATCATCTATGCTAATCTGAAACTCCTCAAAAGTTGTGGTCTTCACTTCTTAAAGCACTCGAGCTAGCAAGTCCGCTTCGCTGCCCGTCAAACCAACGCCTCGGTGAGCATTTTCTCCCTCCGACTCAGTGCTAATTACGGGGGCCGCATGACATACTGCCGTGGGATTTTTTCTAGTAGCAGAATTAGCGCTTAAATGGCCGTTATTCGTCACTGCAAGCGTTCTGGAGACCCTAAAATTAGTCAGCATCTGAGTCAAAAAAATTGAAACCGATCTCTAAGATTCAAAGCACCCCCGACGCATATGGAATCTTCAAAACTAGATAGGCTGCGAAACCGAGCTGAGCGTGATAACGTTGCCAGACCGAATTTGAGCAGGTGTTCGAGCGAGAGTCCCATAAGCGCAACGGCAACGAATACTATGATCGGCGCCTGGATGACATAGAGTGTACGACTGTCGCTGCAGCAATCGGGTGAAGCTGCCAGACCAGTTGAAGCGCTCGCGGAAGAGCGTGAGCAGGCCAAGGGACATGCCTACTGCGACGGTCGAATCCTACAGCGGGTAGATTGCAGATTCCCAGTACCCGTGGCCTTCAAACCCAGCACCTCGGCTGAGCGGAACTATGCGCGAAATGGCAACTTTTCCTGCATTTTGCCATGTGCTCGTGGCCGTCTGCGAATTCAAAGGTGAGCCCGTCGACCTCGCGGAGTCGTCGTTTACTGGGGGTCTTATTGCCACTATCCGGATAATTGTTAGCCATAACTGCAGTGAGGGTATGGTATCACACTTCGAGAAACTAATCGTCAAGCAAGCTTTATTGAAGTTGGTGCGACTAAACAGTCGCCCGTTTGATTCGGAAAGTACTCGGATAAACGCAATAACAAGAAAAAGCAGTTTATGAGCGAGGGACCAAAGCCCGAGCAAACCCTGGTTTGGGCCTAAGCGGATGGGCTATGGACAGAGCCCTGGGGCGTGGCAGAGATGGCTCATCATCGGTCGCTATCATTGCCATTTTGGTGGGCAGGTCTCTCGTTCGTTGATGCCTCTGAAAATCGCGTCAGTTTCTCGTGGGTCCTAAACATAGCTTTAGAGCAATTTCCGCTGCGTCACACCGCGTGTCCCAACACAGCACGTCCTTTCTCGCTTGGCGTAGGTCAGTCAAGTCTTGGAAGCCGTGAATAACAATGTCTTTCTGATAGAGCGCTTCTCCGATTCCGTCAGCTCGCGTAGTCGTACTTCATTTCTTTTGAACTGAGCGGTAGATAGTGTCTGCTTTTCCGCTTTACGTTCCACGACGATTCTGTTTCTAAGAATAAGCGTATCAATAGTGAGGACGATGCCACTTAAAGACGCGTAACGAAGCAGCGTGGAGGTGAGACCCCCACGCGCGTTTTTAAAGCAGTCATTCCACGATTTTTGCGATAGCCTTTGAACGGAACCCGCAAAGAGCTTAGAACCGTAAAAGAAAGGACTGAACCGGAGCGCTGACGGCTAAGAGAGACACGCCGCAACATCTTGGCTGGAGCTGCCTAAACGCCGCATGGTAATAGCATCATTGCGTGAAGTATTCCTGCGGCCATCAGTAGGCCCACCCCTCCGGCTAATACAATGAGCGCAAGAATACATACGACTACAATTGTTATACTAGTGCCTAGCTGAAGAAACGTTTCTTCTTCTCTTTCTTTTGCCATGCCGCTGCCTCTTTAAACAATACGCAAGACTCGTTCCTGGCGCTTGCGTATATCAGTTTGTTTCAATTTAGTAAAAAAGCATCGCTAAGAAACGTATCAAAGAGGGGGGGCCTCACGCTCTAGTGCCTGACCAAAAAACGCACTTCTTGCTGGCAAATGACGTTTAAGGCACGGCCTAGTAAGGCTGAACCGTCACCACGGCACGTAGCGAGGACGCTGATAGTGCCTGCAATACGGGACGTGTTCATCTTTGCCGCGAATCTTACAGCCCACAAATCTAATGCATCTACGACAATCCATGATTGGCAGATATGCTACGTCGCTCACTTACGTTTGTTACCTGTGTGCGAAGAAACTAATGATTGGCTGGCCCTAGTAAGGGTTCACAGCTGCCTTGGTTTGGTCCGCGTGTAAAAAATTAATAGTTGCGCGGGCAGTCTTAGGGCGGTTAAACTGCGACATTAGGATTTGCTGCCGTTGCAGAAACAAGCATAAACACACGTCGCTCAATCACTGCTAACACAAAAATCGTAGCCCCATGTATTCGATACTTGTCGCGTACCTTATCCTGATCGCGTACTTCGCGATCATCGAAAGCAGAAGGAAAGGCCAAGCAGCTACAACATTAAAAGGAGGCCCATCCGATCAGGCGAGCACCCGGTTCGTGAGTCTGGCGTTCGCCATAAGCATTATTCTTGTCGTTGTTGCGATCGCGCTTAACTACTTCCACCTAGGCGTCGTGGTCGATGTTATCGGTTGGATCGGCATCGTCGTCATGCTCTGCGGCATCACGTTTCGGGTGTGGGCATTTCAGACGCTCGGTAGATTTTACACACGAACGTTGCGCATATCAGAGGGCCAGCGCGTCGTTCAAGATGGGCCGTACAAGTACGTGCGTCATCCCGGTTATCTGGGGGTTATCCTACTATGGGTGGGAGCAGGATTGGCGACCGCCAACTGGATTGCCGCGGTACTCGTAACGTTAACCATCGTCGCCGCGTACCGTTACCGCATTAGTGCCGAAGAGCGTATGCTCATAGCGTCTTTTGGAGACCAGTACGAAGTGTACGCCGAGCATACGTGGAGGCTTCTCCCGTTCATATGGTAACCTCGCAAAACTGGGCCTGGGCCTGCTGACATCTTCTATTGTCATCAGTTCCTGGCATGTCAGCAATCAACTATGAAGGCTAAACTCGCAGATGCACGACGTTCATCGCTCCATTTCTGTCTGAGCGATCAATCAATCTAATGACCGACCTACCCCATGCAGGGTCTCGTGGAATGTCCTTGAACAAGGGAAACTGATCCAACACCTTGAGGCGATAATCCCATTTTGTCATCGTGTGTGCATCCTTCACGGCCCATTTCGTGGTTTTCATCCCCATCCTCCGCATGCCCCAGTTGCTCCTTAACTTGGCACTTCTGGACTGGGTATTAAACACGATCTCCGCACCTGAAACGCCGTCTGCGAGCGATGAGAAGAACGATTTTATGGCAGACTCTTGAAGATATATGAGCACTCCCGCGGCTATCATGAATACGCCGTTTTTGGTGTCTGAAATGTCATCAAGCCAGCTGAGATCCAGCAAGGACTTAGCGATGCATGTCGACCGAACAGTTTCGGGAATCAGTCGCCGCCGAACGCCGATGACCTCGGGAAGGTCAAGGTCGTACCAGCGAAGCGATCCATTGTCGACCCGGTAAAACGCTGTGTCAAGGCCAGCCCCAAGATCAACGATCGACGCTTTAGGATTCTTAGCAACATACTCTCGGATCTTGTTGTCGAGATGCTTGGCTCGTGCCGCGTGCATGAGATTTCCTAGCACACCAAGACTTTTTTCGAGCTTTGAAAAATCGTAATCGAGCTGTTCAACGAGTTCAATGGCCTTCGTATCGTTAAGGATAGAGGGGTTCTCTCGACTGAATTTTGCCCGCCCCCATAAAGGAATAAGTAGCGTCTCCCCTACACCACTCAGATCAATCTTCATCGTGCTACGTGACGAGCGGTCTTCTGACATACACTAAAAAAATGGTCGGTTCAATAAAAACCTTGTTGATTGACCGAGTTAGCCTCACACCTACAAAAGCATATGAAAGAGGTTAGACGCTAACGGCGCTGCGAATACGATTGTGGGAACCCATTCGCTCGAAGCGAGGTATGATGGTGTGAGCGCGGCGTTTACCATTACGAGACTTCCCTAATCTTTAACATGTGAAGGATAAGCGATTTCGCACCGAACAGCACTATGGTTATTTCGGATATGGAAGCTCAGTAAGTGCTTCTTTTTTCAACCGCGGCAATAACGTAACATAGATAGTCACATGAGCGGTGACAAATACGCTTGAGTTTTTCGCTGGTAATCACGAAATGCTGAGTTCAACGTCATTCCAATATTGCACGTACACTTCGTACACATTCTCTGGCAATTGATGCCGATGATGTGTCCAGGAAACGCATGAAACGCTTGTTTGTTGCGGCTCCGGCACTCCCGATAGTAAGCACCGCTTTTCCCGGTGCCTCATAGCGGGGCGCTTCGACAATCGCAGTTCGTACTAGCTGGTCACGAACCGAGCAGCTCTGTTCGGCCCGGCCCCCGGGACAATCGTGGACTGTACCTTGTTTTGACGCTCTTGGCCAGCTGCAGCAGGTGAGGTCGGTCTCTCACGAGGGGCCGTTGCAAAGAAGATGGCTAAATACAACCTCGTTGCGTTTCCAGCTGTTAACGACGAGGAAAAGCTGAAAGGCGTCGTTACAGTAGACGACGCACTTGACATGGTTTTGCCGACCGGGTGGAAAAAGCGGTCGCGCGAAAAACGCACAAAAAACACTCACGCTAAAAATTCTCGCTCATTTCTGCATTGGTCGAACGAGCGTGCCAAGTTTAAATTACCGAAATATCGGTGTCGGCCGTGCTGTCGGCGAAGCAAAAAACGACGAGGGGTGCATGAATACTATGGCCGCCCTCAGCAAAAACATGGCGTGGCACTTCGAAAGCTGCGTGCTTGATTGCTTGACCTGGCATAACGAGCAAAGAGTGCGAGGTTCGCGTGTCTTAAATGTGTACGCCGTGCAATATGAGTAGACGGAAACCGTTCTCGCGATGATATCCAAAGGGGTTGCGAGTGGAATGTCGACGTAGCTAAGGGCGACATATCCACGCTGATCCTTGTGGTTTTCGGTGGCGGTTGGAAGCACACTTCTAGCTTTATTGCGAAATGTTGCACTTTGGGCATTGTATCGCGGCAGGAAGCAGCGCTAGAAACGAATCAAAGAGGATATTTACTCGAAGCACACGTAAACGCACCAAGCGTGTGATGAGAATACCTTTGTGAGTACTGGAAAATGACGATTACTGATTTAATTTACATGGCTGTTCTTATTTCTGATCTCGCTTTTGCTATTAGCATCGTTTTTTTTGAAAGGAAAAATCCGGCTGACGTGTGGGCCTGGCTTTTGGTTCTTTTTTTCTTGCCTGTTCTAGGGTTCATCCTATATGTTTTCCTAGGTCAAAACTATCGCAAAAAAAAGATGTTTCAGTTAAAGCAAGACGATGACGCAGCTTTTAGAAACCTCGTTGAGCTACAGAAAAGCGAGTTGAAAGCATCTGCCGTGCCGGCTATGGAGCATCTTTCGGCCGCGTTCCGCCGCATGGTGTTGATGCTCATCGAAGACAACAATGCAATATTCACGTCAAATAACGAAGTAGAAGTATATGCGGACGGCCATAAGAAATTCGCGGATCTGGTTGCCGCGATCAAAGGAGCACAAGATCATATCCATCTGGAGTACTACATATGGCGAAATGACGCCCTAAGCGCCGATGTGCGTGGAGCGCTTACAGAAAGGGCACAAGCGGGAGTTGAAGTTAGGCTCCTGTGTGACGGACTTGGCTGTGCCCGCCTTCCCAAACACTTCTTCGACGATTTTAAGCGCGCCGGGGGACAGGTGGCGTTCTTCTTCCCTTCTTTCGTGCGATTCGTGAATCTGCGGTCTAATTTCAGAAATCACCGAAAAATCGCCGTCATTGATGGAAAAACTTGCTTCATAGGTGGTTTCAATATCGGCGAGGAGTACCTTGGAACGAGTAAGAAATGGGGCTACTGGCGCGATGCCGCCGTGCGAATTGCCGGACAAGCGGTACTGCTTTGCCAGCTACGCTTTTTTTTCGATTGGAACTATGCCGCAAAGCGTGATCGCTTAGAATACGCGTACCATTATTTCCCCGACACGCCCCCCGCCGAGGGCACATTCGTGCAAATTGTCTCAGGGGGTCCCGACACCTATTGGAACCCCATTAAGGAATCCTACCTGAAGATGATCAACTCTGCCACTGAGACGATCTATCTTCAAACTCCGTACTTCATACCTGATGACAGCATCCGCGACGCTCTTCGGATCGCCGCGTTGTCTGGACTTGACGTACGAATAATGATTCCAAATCGACCTGATCATCCCTTCGTCTATTGGGCAGGACTTTCGTTTGTCGGGCAGTTGCTGGAATCGGGCGTCCGAGCGTACACTTACGAGAACGGGTTCCTGCACGCCAAGACGATCGTTGTCGACGAGGCGGCCGCTTCAGTCGGGAGTGCAAATTGGGATCTGCGGAGCTTCAGTTTCAACTTTGAGACAAATGCGGTTATGTATGATGCCACTGTAGCGAGAGAGCTAAAGCAGGCTTTCCGTAAAGACCTCCAAGTTTCTGTTGAGCTTACTGCAGAACGCTATGCGAGCCGAGGTGTGGCCATCAAGCTGAGAGAGTCGATCTCGCGCCTGTTTTCAGGCTTGCTTTAACGCATTTTTTTAAGTGCGTTCAGCTTTTGCCCTAACTAGTTAACGCAGCCACCCAGTGACTAGGAGCTCATTTCCCTAGAAACGCACTGGCAAATTTCAAACGCATCGGCCAAAAAACTCTCTCAGATGCCATCGAGTGAAACCCCTTTTTCGTGTGTGGCCCCATCCCTGTGCGCAAGAACCAAAAAACCTTGAAATGCGCTCATCACATAAGACCCCGCTCTGTGAAGTCGACCATACCACCAGCAAAACGGACAGAACAATGAAAAGGTATCGCAACGCTCGACATCGCGCCATTAGGCGAAATCTACAGCTTGCAATGGCGATGTTGTCGGAAAAGATGTGCCCTACCTATCACTACTATTCCTATCACAATCATCGACGGCATTCTACTCCCGTCTGTGTTTATCTTTGTGCTCATGCTCGTCAACAACAGGGACATTATGGGAAAATACGTTAACAAACGACTCTTTAATTACATAGCCTGGGCTACCCTCGTAATCATGATAGGACTCAGTGCCGCGCTCGTAGTCGCACAGTTTCTGCCAAGCCCCTAGAAGGCGTTAGAGACGCGGAGAGAGGAGGATCAAGTAGAACAGGGCGTTGAAACAGAGCAGGCGGATCTTGATTACGTTTTAGAGGTCTAGGTTTATGAGCAGAAAATCTGGTGAAAAGCACTGGGTGCAGCATAAGGAGCTTAAGTAGCTCCTTCATAAAAAAGTTACACTCTGTCGCGCTCTGACAAGTAACCGAGATGACCCGGTGCGGCGCGTGAGAGGGGTAGCGGTTGCGCGAAAACACGCGGAAAAAACACTCACGCTAAAAATTCTCGCCCAGTTCTTCATCGGTCAAATAATCATATATGGAAACCATTCGCGATGGATAGCCAAGGGGGTCGTCGGTGGACACGTCGACGTAGCTGAGCGCGACTTAATCCACGCTAATCCTCGTAATTATCCGCAACGGTTCGAGACACGAGTTCTAATCTTATTGCGAAATGTTGCACTGGCGGGCTTTACATAGCGGTAGGAAGCGGCACTACGAAACAAATCAAAGAGGATATTTACTCTAAGCACTTGAAAACGCAGCGAGGAGTGCGATGAGAATATCTTTGTGAGTCCGGCAGGCAACTTATCAAACGCAGCGTCAGTCGGCGCAAGACCGTCAAAGGCGGTGACGCGTTTAACGTGTCTACAAGATCTGCGACTTGTACAGCGTTTGCCAGCGTGGTTAAGTAGCCGTCGTCGGTCGCGATTTCGGTCTGACATCAATTTTTTACATCTCCGTTTGTACACAATTGGGCCGCTCGTTTATAAGCGACAACTACAGCTTAAGCCCCGGCTTTTAATGTGGCGCCGCACTTTCATTCCGCTGCCGTAGAGTAATTGTGCGGCGCAAGGCCGCCCTCACGTGCGAAAGTGCTAATGATCGGGCGGATAAGGCCCTTATCATAAAGCGATCAAACGGGTTGATGCCTTTTTTGAGAACTTATTTAGTTTAACTGTGTCTGCTTACCCTTTGCCCGCTTCGTGAACCCGAAAAACCTTAACTACGAAGACTACTATTACCGCGTTACAATGAGACAAAGCAAGGCAGAGGCAGCAAGCGTCGTGCAGATTGAGCGGATAGATAATCTATGGGCCTACGTGCTTCCAGATGATAAACTCGTGACCGGAAGCAGCTACGGAAACAAGAAATGTTTCGTGAATTCAAAGGCGACAGGAGCAATCGAGAGCTTGTTTTCAATAGACCTGGGGAGGAACGTCATTGGCTCAACCCTCGTCCGCTACTACGATGCAGAATCCGGCGCGTTACTTGAACAAACCGACACGGGAGATTTCACGATTCACCCGGCGTATCAAAAACGCACGTTCAAACTCGCCCACGGACTCCAGGTTTCAGAGACCTTCTACGTGCCAAATGCGCCGCAAGACGAGCTTGACGAGTGTGCGGCCGCTTATTTAGGGCTACAGATTACAAACACAACAGCAGACGTCCAGCGGATCTCTATCGTGGGCTACTCGGACCTGCGCGCCACGTACCTCGCGGCCGCCCCCGATGTGCGGGTCCGCTACAGCTACAAAAACGCAGCCATAATAGCGAGCAACCAAAGTAATGAGGACTGGACGAGATTCTTTGGCACGACGTCGAAGAATCCGATCTGCTCGTATACCACCGACATTTCGTCGGTCACCGACAACTTCAACATCACCCCCAGTCTACGCCCCTCGTGCGAGCAGTATATCGGTGGCAAAATCTCAACAGAGCGCTGTTCTGTGCAGTACGTTCCGCTGGCAGACGAGC
>Ga0187784_10002729_pt1 | contig 14160 bp, 16 predicted proteins | sample 1015_SJ02_MP15_2_FD_132964 | JGI IMG/M metagenome (GOLD analysis project Ga0187784, IMG submission 132964) | Tropical peat soil microbial communities from peatlands in Department of Meta, Colombia - 1015_SJ02_MP15_20_MG | ecosystem: Environmental > Terrestrial > Soil > Wetlands > Peat | place...
CGGCTTCTGTAAGATAGAGCTCAAAATGGTCGAAAAAGAAACTGCCAAGCTCTATGAACGATTGCAGTCGCTGTTCTCAGAGTTGAAGATAGTTTATTCTGGCAGAGGTTTTCACATTCACGTCCTCGACAAAGAAGTTTTCGGCTGGAAACGCCAGATAAGAAGCGCGCTCGCCAAGAAATTAACAAAAGAGGGTTTTCTTATTGACGAATGGGTTACAAGTGGCGGAATGCGATTGATTAGCTTGCCCTACAGCCTTCACGGAATGGTTTCCAGAAAAGCATTACCAATAACCATGGACGAGTTACCAGGATTCGATCCAGTCACCGATGAAAGGTGCTTGCCTGAGTTTCTGAAACCGTGACGCCTACTTTTTCTTCTTGACTTCCTCTGCCTTCTTCTCCTTCTTCTTATAATAGTAGTATTTCTTCTTCTTTTCAGCCGCCATATTTACAAACCCATCTTCTACTTTCGTGCAAATGCGCATAAAAAAATTGCTATACTTATTTCAAGGTCAATAGAAATATATCATAAGAATGACTATTCCTGTGATCAACAGAACGAGTGCAGCCTTTAGCGCGCGCTAGTCCTTACTTAATGGCTGATCTAGGAGTTTATACATCGATACCGCCGCGACCGAGGGCGAATAACACACTTAGGACAAAGCAGAGGGTTCTTTCAAGAAAGAACCAGTCATATATCCTGAAATAGATGCCCTAAGGCAAAATAAAGAAGTTAAGGGGTGTTAGCACCAAAACGCCAGCGCAGACCTCAATTTCTGAAGGAGTATATAAGAGCCAGCGCTCTTCTTGCCATAATTTCACGTCAACAGGGAGTCTGGAATAAGGACTTTCTGGCCGTACGCCTACAACGTTAACTGGTCTTTATCGTGCGAAAAAATGAAGACTGCATTTTTGACGCTCCTTAGCCTTTCAATGGAATGGAGCGCGTCATCTGCGCGGTACAGCACTCCTGGAATGTTCAGCGATTCTAGATTCTCTTTTAGAGGCGCAGCGTCACCACAATACACATATGTTTTCCCGTAATTCCTGATTACAACCGATTGATGCCCTGGCGAGTGACCAGGGGTTGAGACTACGGAGATTTCTTCTGTCAGCTTCCAATCGCCCCTCGTTTTTAGGTAATCTAAATCGCCTTCACAGAAATCTTGGATATAGGCGTTCTTTTGAAAACGATCAGGTGAAAGAGCGTATCGAAATTCCTCTTCCTGTATGTAGAATTTAGCGTCTTTAAAGAGCTTGTTGTTTCCACAGTGGTCGAAGTGTAGATGGGTGTTAATGATTGCCGTTATGTCCTGCGGTTTCAACTGATGATTTCGCAATTGTGACGTCAACGTTTGTTCGGTACTTTGGCTCACTGAGTAGAATCTTTTGTACTGTTCTGGCAACTCGCCAATTCCTGTATCTACAAGAATTCTTTCTTCGTCACTCTGAATAAGCAATGGCTTGAGGGCAGCTTTATAAATTTCACCATGGTATTTTCCGTAAACAAGGAAGCCCTTATCAAGACTAAAAAACCCATTCTGAAGCAGATGCAGCTGCAAACCTCTCACGCTATTCTGCAGCAATCTTTTTGCCGAGCTCATCAATCAACGTGGGCAAATCTGTCAGCGAAGTGATTAGGCAGGTTGCGCCCGCCCTCGCTAATTCTTCAGGCGTGGACACGCCCGCAGGTGCACCAATGCTGACGACTTTCACTTCCTGTGCACTTTTTACGTCAGAAACACTATCGCCGACCACTACGGCTTCTTCCGGCGAAACGTCTAACGTCCCTAAAGCTGATAGCAAGTGTTCTGGAGCCGGTTTGATCATTTCTACGCAATTTCTCGTGACCACAGCATCAAAGAACTGCCTTAGCCCAAGTTGCTGAAGGATATAATTGGCCGCTGTGTCGCAGTTTATCGTAAAGAGTCCGAGCTTCAGGTTCATTTTCTTCAGCACTTTCAGCGTTTCGACGACACCCGGCAATAATTCCGTGCTCCTCGCTGCTTCCATCTCGTAGCGTTCAGCGAGTTTGAGAACCGCGCTCTTCATCTTTGACATTTCTTTTTCTTCCTTGCCATTGTTCTTCATAAATACTTGGGCTTTCTGTATCATCTCAAATATGCTCTCATCCAAGGAGAATATGGATCCTGGCAAACCTTCTTTGATCAAGATTTGTTTGGTTTCTGCACGCACCATCTTGTAATCGAGATTAAACTTGACGAGTGTCCCATCGAGATCAAAGATTACTGCTTTTATCGTAACTAGTTCACGCCTTGTTCTGGCTGATTGGCGTGTATGCAGAAACCTGTTGGAGATATAGGTTTCGGTTTGGGGTTTAGCCCTCTACAACAAACCTGTAAGCGTCGTATTTGCCAGCTGTTGGACTATTCCTTGTGATTCTTACAATATTGCCAGGTTTTGCGCCGATGGCCTTTATTGCTGGATCTGAAACGCGAATGAAAGGTAGCTGGTATGTGTGGACTTTGAATTTTTTGAGGAGTTCTTCCCTTTCTTTATCATTGAGAATTTCATGTTTTGGAACCATGCCATGCTCGAAGAGGTTGAATGGCGGAAACACTCGCGGTATAAGTTCAATTTTTTTCTTTCTTGCGCTGACTTTGGCTGCCTGAGTATATCTTCCACTAGTAATGATTAGAGCCCTCTCGATACCTTCATCTTTCATGAGCTTGCCTAGCTTGTTGACGTACTGTATGCCTATGGTGCCCTGACCGGGTACGCAATAGAGCATCACATTTCCTGTTTTTGCTTTAGCGAGGTATTCGATAGTGCCATCCTCATTCTTCTTGTGTTTTTCTTCTTTGTAGCCCCTCAAATGAATAAGAACTTCAGCTTTTTTCTCTTCGATTGTCTTTTCCTGTCGCTTGGGCAAAACCACGTTCCTCGTAAATCTTGCTGTGTCTAGTCAAAATCGCACATATTACCCTTAAACTTTTCGTAGGCGAAAAGGCGAGGTCACCGCTCGCTCGCAAACCCTTTTCCTCTTCCGTACTCATCAGATCATTCCTGCGAGCGCTAGCTAGACGAACGATAAACACGGGCACGATCTGAGTTCTTATCGACCGTCTTGGCCATGTAGTCTTGGCAGTTAGCGGCGGATTTCCAGTTTTTCTGATTTGATAAGTCGTAGCCGTATCTTGTGCAACGTATGACTGTGTCGTCTTTAAGACTAAGCGCGAGCATGTGCACGCAACTGTTACACCATTTCTTCGTTGTACGGCAGGATTTGCAGAGTCCAAACTGTCTCGAGTCGCCGAGCGCATACTCCATTAAGCCTATGGGTTTGCCGCACTTCACGCAGGATGCCATGTCCATTCATATGAACAATGGACTTTCAAGTCTTGAAGGTTATGAATCAAAAATCAATAATAGCAAGCGTGGTAAGACACACTAGGTCCACGCCGTTCAGATCACATTCAAGTCTTGTTTCCTAACAGAATTTTAATCGGAAATTAATGAAAAAAGTATCAGTTTGTTACGTTTCTGCTGCTGGTGTCCCCTTTGAATGTCGTGCAACAGCGTAAGTAAAATTCATGTTCCTCTTAAAAAAGTTAATGTATTCCTTTCAAAACTAAAGGACCGTGCCAAGACAATTATTGTGCAACAAATATAAAGCCCTAAACTTCGCTCCACACGAAGCATGCTTCTTAAAGCCTTCTTTCTTTTGACTCCCGAAGATTATGGAGACAAAGCTTTTTCCAAACTTCCTTTTTATCTGACGCTCAAGAGTTCTCCGGCGTCCGCCTCTTTGGACTTCCGTTACGCTTAAAAGAACAATAATTCTCTTTCATAGCCGTAATAGGTTGACGGTCATGGTCGACGTTTGGCTCAAATATGGAAAGACCGAGGTGTGTGCAAGAATTCCGACCAGAAACTATCTTGGCACTATAGAGCCCAAAGAAAAGGCGGGAGTACCTGATCCCCTTGCGGAGGTAACCCGCGCTTTAAGGGAGCCTATCGGCTCAAGGCCGTTAAGCGAAATCGTTAAACCTGAGAACAGAATCGCCATCGTTGTCGATGATTTTACAAGACCTGCACCTAGCAACCTTATGGTCCCGCGGCTTCTCGACGAGCTCAATTGTCTCGGGGTAAAAGACGAGAACATAACGATAATCTTCGGGTGTGGCACCCATAGAGTGGTCAAGCCAGAGGAAGCAAGCAACCTCTTAGGAGAGACCATTATCAAGCGTATTAAAACCATTAGCAACGAATGCAATGATAAAGAACACGTTTATGTGGGAACGACCAAAAGATTGGGCACGAGAGTCTCGGTCAACAAGGCGTTTGCCGAAGCCGATGTGAGGATCTTAACGGGAGACGTCGAACTCCACTATTACGCGGGATATGGCGGAGGAAGAAAAAGCGTGCTCCCAGGTGTCTCAAGCAGTGAGACTATCCAGCACAATCACGCTCACCTGTTAGATCTCGACTCTAGAACAGGCGTTCTTGAGGGCAATCCAGTGCATGAAGACATGATTCAAGCCGCCCGTTTGGCTAAAGTTGATTTCATTCTGAACGTGGTCACAAACAGCAAGAACGAAATCGTGAAGGCCTACGCGGGCGATTTGGAAAAGGCGTTCTACGAGGGCGTAAGACTTGTTGAAGAAATGTACAAGGTGCAGATCGACCGTAGAGCAGACATAGTCGTCGTGAGCCCAGGTGGGCATCCGATGGACATTGACCTATACCAAGCGTACAAAGGTGTTGACAGTGCGCTCGAAGCCGTAAAACGCAATGGCGTCATAGTCTGGATAGCCGAATGCCCAGAGGGACATGGCAATGAAGTCTTTTACGAGTGGATGGTTAAGTTTAAGGAAGTGAAAGACATGGAAAGAGAAATTAAACGGAATTTCGTGATGGGCGGACACAAATCCTACTATCTTCTTAAAGCGTTGCAGAAAGTTAAAATAATCCTAATTTCGACCATGCCTGATTACTACGCAGCTAACGTTTTCAAACTCAAAACCGCACGTGCCGTCAATGATGCTATGCAACAGGCCTTCAGCATCGCGGGTAGCGACGCAAAAGTTTGGGTTATGCCTCATGGAAACCTCACCTTGCCCGTTATCCGTTCCACGGTCGAGATTGCCGCCTAGACTGCGCAATCTTTAATTTCCTATACCATGTTAGCACTCTCAAGGTTGGTTTGGAGACATTGCAGACGACGTTCACTCTAAGGCCATTTCAACCCACAGACCTCGACAGAGTCATGCGCATAAATCAAGTAGCCCTCCCAGAAAACTATTCTCCTGACTTTTTCATTGACCTGTATGATCGCTTCCCGGCAACTTTCATTGTGGCCGAGGAGGATGACAAAATTGTTGGATACATGATGTGTAGAATAGAGAACAATCTTTTCGGCTTTGCAAGTGGCAGCGCCAAAAAAGGGCACGTAATTTCGATTGCCGTTTTGCCTGACCACCAGCACAAAGGGATCGGGGAAGCACTTATGAAAGAGGCGCTTCAAAACATGAGAGCTCGCTATAAGGCAAAAGAGTGCTACTTAGAGGTCCGCGTTTCTAACGTTCCAGCCATAGCATTGTACAAAAAGCTCGGATTCACGACAAAGCGAACACTACAGCGCTATTATGCAGACAATGAATCGGCCTACGTAATGGCGAAAAGACTATAAAATGACACAGACACAAGACGTAAGATAACGCACGAAATCGACTTAAGACTACGTCTGTAAAGCTTCAGACTTGAAATGAAAGATTTATTTGTCCCTTAATCTTATACTCCATGGATTTACGTGTTCTCGAGTCTTAGCAAACCGGACATGGAGGTGAAAAAAGATGGCGAAAAAAGGGACGAAATACAAGTGTGAAGAGTGTGGTGCCGTTGTTGCTGTTGAGGAAGAGTGCGGTTGCACCCCGTGCGACTTGATTTGTTGCGGTGTGGCAATGAAAGAGGTTAAACCGAAAGCCAAAAAGTAATCATCCTCGGTGAGATCGGAAAAGAAATTACACATATTCTCCATTTTTGGATTAATCGCCTATTTTGAGACTTTTTACTCGTTCATCTGTGGACTGTAATCGACAAGTCTTAATAGACGTTCTTAAGTTGTTATGAAAGTGGAGAACTCAAATTGACTAAAGAAACTAGTGAAAAAAGTAGAAAACACAGGAAAGAACTTGAGAATTACATAAAAACAATTCCGCCACCTACGCCTGAACACACGGCAGAACTGAAAATGGAACGAAAACTGAAACGCATAATAGAAAAAGAAAAGAAAAAATGACAATAGCGCGCACTGCATGAAGGAGATTCGATCACATCGTCTTTAGCTTGAAGGACGTTTTCTAGGCAAGACATGCATTCGTTGCGGCTCAGCGAAATAAGTTGTTTTTTCCTATAAAGCACAATTATTCGTTGCCGCGCAAACGGATATTATTCTACTCTTGCGCAACAAATTGCATGACAATTCTTGCCGCTATCGGAACTTAGCCCCACGCAAATTACAAAATGCGGCAATCGTCACACGGGTGGCATCACAAGGGTCGGCTTAACCGTAGATTATCCGCCATGAGAAACTGAAATCAAAATAACTTCATCTTCTCTCTCAACCAGAGTTTCTGGACCTTTCAATGCGCTGATTTCCCTTCCATTTACTAGGATCAGCAGGGCTGGATGAATCTGACTTGACTCAGGATCGAGCATCTGTCGCCTCGTCTCTACGGAAATTCCTCCAAGCTTTTCAATTATCTCTTTCACTGTCGGAGATTGCCCAAACTTTAGTTTTGTTCGTCTCTTCTTGAAAACTTCGTGAAGGACGCCCACAAATCTCACAGTTACTTCTAATGTCATAATACCACTATGACCGAGACGTCATTTACGTTCGTGCCTGTAGGTCCTGTGAAAAGCAAGTCGCCCAGCTTTGAGAAGTAATTGTATGAATCATTATCAGCCAGAAACTTCTCAGCGCTCAAGTCCGCCTTCCTTGCGCGCATTAGGGTCTTCCCGTCTACGATGGCCCCAGCAGCGTCCGTTGGTCCATCAATTCCATCGGTGCTCAATGAAGCCACGACCGCACCGTCCAATGCGTTGAGCTTCTCAACAGCCGACAAGGCTATCTCCTGGTTCCTGCCCCCCCTTCCCCTTCCAACAACAGAAACTGTCGTTTCTCCCCCGGCAACGATCCCAGACGGCTTCTGCACAGGATTGCCAGACACGACAATTTCACGTGCTATCGAAGAAAGCATCACGCCAACCGATCTCGCCTCGCCCTCTAAGAGGGAGGTTAACAGTAAAGAGGTTAGTCCGTTTGACTTTAGCGATTCCAAGGCTGCCCTACTGGCAGTTCGACAATTTCCGATGATAACGTTGTATACCTTCGTGAACGCCTCATCGCTGGCCTTCGGGGTTTCCGGAATAGCGCCATTTTTTCCATCGTTCAAAACCTTTCTGACGGACGCTGGAACTCCATCCCACAATCCATATCGTTCTAAGACCATAATCGCGTTCCTAAAAGTTGTAGAGTCGGGAACTGTCGGTCCGGACGCGATAAAATCCAGTGGGTCGCCTAAAACATCCGAAAGAACAAGGTTTAGGATAGTAGCAGGATACGCCCTTTTTGCGAGCCACCCGCCCTTGAACTCTGAAATGTGCTTTCTCACGGTGTTTATCTCGTTTATCGTCGCACCTGCCTTCAGCAGGGCTTCGGTAACTTTTCTCTTATCCTGCAACGAAATCTCTCCACGCGGCAAAGGCATAAGACTGGAACCGCCACCCGAGATCAGGCATACTACCAGATCACCTTCTTCAGCCTGATCAGCGATTGCTAACATGCGACGCGTCCCTTCTACCCCAGATTCGTCCGGAAATGGATGACTGGACTCATGGAGCTCAATTATCTTGGTGCTGTGCTCATCTCCTCTTGGAACATTTACAATTCCTTCCGTGATACGGTTGCCTAGGAGACGTTCCAAGGCTTCGGCCATCGAACCACCCGCTTTGCCGCCGCCGACAACGTAGGCTTTCTTGATCTTTTTGAAGTCGAAGGAATGACCGTTCACTTTGAGCACTTTGTTTTGAAATGAAAGTCTTGATTCGATGATTTTTTGGGGCTCAACAGCGTTTACTGCGGCTTCGAGGCTCTTCAGTACCACTGCTCTCGCTCTACGATTGAGAGGCGTTGCGCCGTTTTTGACGAGTGTTTCCATGTTTTTTATCTTGACCATGATTTGATCACGTTGGAGGGCTTTGCGGCGCGTGCGTAAACGTAATAAGTTAATGAACCGCTAATAAAGAATTCCACGATCTCAAGCAAGGTGAATTTGTATGCCTAAGCCGAAAGTCTACATAACTCGTATGCTTCCAGAAAGAGGCTTGAAAATGATAAAGGAGCACTTCGAAGCCGAAATCTGGCCCGAATACGCTCCTCCGCCAAAAGAAACAATAATAAAGAAAGTTGCAAACGTTGATGCGCTTGTCTCGCTTTTGTCTGACAAGATAGACGCCGAAGTTTTCAACGCTGCTCCTAAGCTTAAGATTGTTTCACAAATTGCTGTGGGCTTTGACAACATAGACCTTAAGGAGGCCACCAGTAGAGGCATATACGTTACCAACACGCCCGAAGTGTTAACTGACACCACGGCGGACTTTGCTTGGGCGCTCTTGATGGCCCTAGCAAGACGAGTGGTCGAAGCCGACAAATACGTACGCACTGGACAATGGAAAGTCGCCTGGCATCCTGAAATGCTCCAAGGCCGAGACGTTTACGGCGCAACCATAGGCATTATCGGTGCCGGAAGAATAGGCTTCGGAGTCGCGCAGAGGGCGACAGGTTTTAAGATGAAAATACTTTTCTACGATGTGATTCCTAGGCCAGAAATTGAGAAGGAGTTTGGAGCTAAACGGGTTGATCTGGACACGCTTCTCAGAGAATCAGATTTTGTCAGCGTTCACGTACCGTTGATGAAGGAAACTGCTCATTTGATCAACGAGGAAAGGCTCAAGCTTATGAAGAAAACGGCGTACCTAATTAATAATTCAAGAGGTCCCGTAGTGGACGAAAAGGCTCTCTACAACGCGCTAAAAGAAGGAAAAATAGCTGGTGCAGGGCTGGACGTTTTCGAGCAAGAACCCCTGCGAATCGATAGCCCGTTGGTCAAATTAGACAACGTGATTCTCGCACCGCACATCTCGAGCTCCAGCTACGAGACAAGAAGTAGAATGGGAGAGATGGTTGCCGAAAACCTGATTGCCTATTTTGAAAAGAGAACACCGCCAAACCTAGTCAATAGTGAGGTTGTAAAAGTACGACCGCTAGGTGGACACTAAATTTCTTTCACGCATGAAAGGGAAGCGAGACGAGGGAGAAGAAAACCAAGAAATCAAAATAGAGTGTAATCGTTAAATACCTGCCGCATCCTTTATTTAACCTTCTTTCCATTAAGGTGACACAGATGTCGTTTGCCTGTGCAAAAAGGATGGACGTTCTAGGAACTGAAACCGCATTTGAAGTGTTGGCAAAAGCCAAGGCGCTTGAGAAGCAAGGAAAAGAGATAGTGCACTTGGAGATCGGCGAGCCAGATTTTGACACCCCAGGCAACATCAAAGATGCCGCAGTTAAGGCAATGCATTCTGGCTACACACATTACACTCCGGCCGCTGGAATTCCAGAACTCCGCGAAGCCATAGCGGATTACATTTCTAAGACCAGAAAAATTGACGTGATCGCCGATGAAGTCGTGGTTACTCCCGGCGCCAAGCCAATAATATTTTTCAGCATACTTGCCTATGTCAATCCCGGAGAAGAAGTGATGTATGTCAACCCGGGTTTTCCAATTTATGAGTCAGTAATAAACTTCATCGATGCAAAGGCTGTCCCTATACCGCTGTTGGAAGAAAGAGACTTCCGGTTAGACCCTAGCTTTATACGAGAGCACCTAACAAGGAAGACTAAAATGATAATCCTGAACTCTCCAGAAAACCCGACCGGCGGAGTTTTGACAAAGGACGACTTGAAGGCAATAGTTGACTTAATCGCCAACAGAGACGACATACTCGTGCTCGCTGACGAAATATATAGCCGAATAATATACGAGGGCAAGCATGAAAGCATCGCCTCCTTGCCTGGTATGAAGGAAAAAACGATCATACTTGACGGCTTCTCGAAGACCTATGCCATGACAGGCTGGAGATTAGGCTACGGTGTAATGCGCAAAGACTTCGCCCCGAAAATCACGCAATTGATGATCAACTGTAACTCGTGCACGAGTGCCTTCACGCAAGTGGCTGGAATTGAAGCGCTCAGGGGTCCACAACACGAGGCTGAAAAAATGGTCGAGGAATTCAAGAAAAGACGAGAAGTCATAGTCTCAGGTCTGAACGCTATCGAGGGCTTAAGCTGCAAGAAGCCGCATGGTGCTTTCTACGTGTTTCCAAACATAAAGAAAACGGGCATGAAAGGACGCGAACTTCAAGACCTTCTCTTGAACAAGGCGGGCGTTGCAACACTATCTGGAACCTCCTTTGGCAAATTAGGGGAAGGCTACCTGAGGTTGTCTTTCGCCAATTCAGTCCCAAACATCAAGAAAGCATTAACGTGCATTTCAGAAACGCTTGAAAACCAATAACGTCTTTCTTCTCTAACCTTCTGATCTTTTACCAGTCCACAATTCTACTATTTCCGACGCTGTCTGAACGACGTCTCCTCCATGCTGAAGGGCCTTATCTATTTGCACTTCTTCAGTCTGTGAGAATTCGCGTATGGTGCGCTCGATTTCGACCAGACAACGTAAGATGGGGTCGGTTATGGTTTGCTTCTTACCCGCGTTTTGAATCACAACGGTTTCCACGAATGCAGGTTCTCCAAGAGTGTAATAAATAGCTACTTGAGCCTTGCGCATGGCCTCAAGCACCAAGCTTGGTGCCATATAAGGCATCTTGTGAGCTGCCATAAGCTCCGCCTTGGCTTCGCGCAGATAACGGAGCGCCCAACCTTTCCTGTAACCATCAATCATTGCCATTTTATTCTTCTCTATAACCGACTCTGCTGACGGTTTTAAAGTGGCTATTGAGTCTCCTCGGGTATGGTCGCTTCTTCGCCCTCTGCTTCTTCAGCCTTGGCGTGTTCACTTATCACCATCAGTCGCGTGATGTACCCTGCTATCCTATTTTTCATTCTAGGAGAATAGACACGAGCCAGCGGCCCCATCGCCTTCTTATTCTCTTCGAAACTTGTGGTAAAACGATCAGAATAACGGGTCAAAATATCCCTAGCAGCTTTCTTCACTTGGTCCGTTCTCACCTTACCCAAGCTGCATGTTCTCCTTCATAGTTTCTTGTCTCTTTGGTCGCGTGGTATACATGGTGTTATGTTGCATCCTTTCGCTGCCTTTTATTGCTTGTGGTCGGCTTGGGTCGGATATTGAAGAGATTACGGAAATTTAGAAGAATCTGTCGAGCAATCTCTTCTCTTTTTGCGTTTCTTATTTCAGCTATGGCTTCAACGATCATGGGAATGTAGGAAGGCCTAGTTGTTTCACCTTTGAATGGTCTTCCGAAATATCGAACAGGCCCGTCTGTCTCGGTTAACAGGTTCTCGAGTGGAACTTGTCTAATGACTTCTTGTGTGCCTTTGGAATATACCGTCGGGGGACCTTCACTCACGTAATAACCTCGGCTTGCTATCTCCGGTAATAACTCGAGTGGTCTGCTAAACCAGTGGAGCAAAACTTTTTTTACTCTATACGAGGGAAGCATATCTATAATCTGCGGGGATGTACGTCTCGAGTGAATAATCATGGGCAGTGATGTTTTTTCTGCTATCTTAAGCATTTCATGAAAAACCTTGTGTTGCAATTCTTGAAGTTCGGTTTTGTTTTTGGCTTTTTCTATATACTGGGGGTCTAACCCTGTTTCTCCGATTGCAACCGTCATTGGATCTTTCGAATGATCTAGGATCAGTTGCACCACATCCTCCAATTCGTTTTGCGTCAGGTCTTTCACGTTCCACGGGTGAATCCCTAGAGCGGCGTAAACGCGACCTTTGTATCGCTGGGCTAGTTGCAAACTCTGTAAGCTTGTTCCAAGGTTCATCGAATTAGCGACTAAAGCGATTACGTTCGATTTTTCTGCGTCTTCAATCAGGTTATCTGTTATTTTCGAGTATTCCGGATCTGAAAGATGAACATGCGCGTCAACAAATTCGGATTCGGACGAACTGAGCACTTCCTAAGTTACTGAGAGGGTGGCATTTATGTCTACAGAGATATTTTTGGTTTAGCATTGAATCAACGCGTCCTCAGATATGCCCTTTATATAAGAGGCCTTTTGAACTTTCAGAAAGTGAAATAAGTTCAGGAATATCATCTTAGACCCAATGGAGAGCAGATCATGAGTCAAATAAGGGGCGAAGCCAGAAAGGAAAAGCCAAAGCCCATGACGAAGAAGGAAAGAATGGACAAGAAAAAAAAGAAGAAACTCGCAAGGCTTGAAAGGCAAAGATCACGATAGACGTCCCTAAACCATATTCAGCATTCATAAACATTTTCCGAGAAGCATAGGAATAGGGCTCTACCGTGAAGAAGCGATGAGCAAAACTGAGCATACAGCAAGGGCCCTAGCCGCATTCGATTGGTTCTTCCTAGGTTACGTATTAGCTTTCATTCTCGTAACGTTGCTTCACGCATAGCCGCTTTCAAACAAAAAAACACAAATATAGGGCGCGCATCGTCTCTGTGCAGAGAGGCGAAAGACAGTCATGCCTGAAGAAATCACCGACATGGATAAATTCGTCGAAATAAGCGGTAGAGCAGAATACTGCAACATAAAAAGACTTAAAGACACAGTGAAACTAAAACTGCGAACTCCTAGAAAACTCTATACGCTAAAAGTGGAACCAGTCAACGCGGAAGAAGTCATAAAAAAGCTACAATGCGAGATACGCGAAATATAGCCTTGACCAACACCCGAAAAGCATCGATAGTAACACTTTGCAAGGCTTTCAGTTTATAGCTTGCGCTTTACAAGCCTTTCTGAGGTTCTGGTCATGCAATCCCCAAATTCGTATTTCGCGTATTTTTTGTTAACAAAAGCCATTAAACTAGCACTGCAGTATTAGAGTTCTGGCAGAGAGTGAAATTGAGTAAGAAGCTTTTCGGCACGTCTGGCATAAGGACCATAGTAAACAAGGACCTCACGCTACAACTTGCGGTGAAAACTGGATTGGCTGTTGGAACCGCAATAAGCAGTGGGAAAGTTACGATTGCGCATGACACACGCACGACAGCAACAATGATCGAAAACGCGGTAGTGTCAGGATTGCTCGGAGGAGGTGCCAAAGTAGTCAAGTTGGGCACAATTCCCACACCGGTGCTCGCTTACGCAACGAGACAACTCAAGTCGAATGCCGGAATAATGATAACCGCATCACACAATCCACCACAGTACAACGGAATCAAACTCTTCAATCCAAACACAATCGCTTACACGGAGAAGCAAGAGGCCAAAATAGAACGACTCATAAACAGGCAGCAACTCCGACGGCAGCCTTATGAAAAGGTAGGAAAAACCATCGCTACTGAGGTCGCCAGTCATTATATTGACGCACTTACAGAGATATCGCTTTGCAAAAAATGGCGGGTCATTCTCGACCCTGGAAATGGAGCCACATACTACATCGCCCCTACAATATTTGAGGTGCTAGGGTGCAAAGTTAGTACGATTAACGCTCAGCCCGACGGATACTTTCCGGCAAGAAGCCCTGAACCCGATTCGGAATCGGTCTCAGACTTGTGCAAGACTGTTAGACAACTCGGCGCTGACGTTGGGTTTGCCTATGATGGAGACGGGGACAGAATGGTCGCAGTTGATGAGGAAGGCAAATTTGCGCCCCTTGACCAAACCTTGGCTGCATATGCTGGTCACGTAGTTGAGAAGAACAAAGGCGGCATGGTAGTCACCACGGTTGAAGCATCAATGTGCGTAGAAGAGATCGTTCAAAGGCATCATGGCAACGTGTCGAGGACTAAGGTGGGCGATGTTGCTGTTGCACAGGAGATAAAGAAGCGAAAGGCCGTCTTCGGCGGCGAACCCTGCGGCGCTTGGATCAATCCTCAGTTCCATTATTGCCCAGATGGAGTCTTGTCATCTGTATCACTTTTGGAAGCTCTTGAAAGCGAAAATAAAA
>Ga0187784_10002730_pt1 | contig 14156 bp, 14 predicted proteins | sample 1015_SJ02_MP15_2_FD_132964 | JGI IMG/M metagenome (GOLD analysis project Ga0187784, IMG submission 132964) | Tropical peat soil microbial communities from peatlands in Department of Meta, Colombia - 1015_SJ02_MP15_20_MG | ecosystem: Environmental > Terrestrial > Soil > Wetlands > Peat | place...
CTAGTCTAGCCGATCGGCCGCTCGTCGGCGATCACCTTGCCGTCGTTGGGCAAGCTGCCGGGCTTGACCAGAGTCACCCGGCCTCTGAGTTTGGTGACCGACTGCAGCGTCGCCGCCACTGCCCGCGCGAGATCGTCGGAAGAGCTCGCGCATTCGGCATGAAGCGTCATCACGTCCTGCTCGGACTCGCGCGTCACCGCAAGGCGCACGCGGCCGAGTTCGGGATGACGCCGCGCCACCTGCGCCACGTGGGCCGGATGCACGAACATGCCCTTGACCTTGGTGGTCTGGTCGGCGCGGCCCATCCAGCCCTTGATGCGCGTGTTGGTGCGCCCGCACGGCGACTGCCCGGCCATGACGGCGGAAAGATCGCCGGTCGCGAGCCGGATCATCGGATAATCGGGATTGAACGAGGTGCCGACGACTTCGCCCACTTCGCCTGCGGCGACCGGATCGCCGGTGCCGGGGCGCACGATTTCCACGATGATGTTCTCGCTCACGATCATGCCTTCGCGCGCGTCGCTCTCGTAGGCGATGATGCCGAGTTCCGCGGTGGCATAGGCCTGCAGCACGTTAACGCCGCGGCCGGAAAGCTCGTCGCGCAGCGACGACGGCAGCGCCGCGCCGGACACGAGCCCGCGCTTGAGCGAGGAGACGTCCTTGCCCGACTTCGCCGCGGCGTCGAGCAGGATTTTGAGAAAGTCGGGCGTGCCGGCGTAGCCGGACGGCTTGAGATGCGCGATCGCATCGACCTGCTGCTCGGTGTTGCCGACGCCGGCCGGGATCACCGCGCAGCCGAGGCCGTGGGCGCCGGAATCCATGATGTGGCCGCCCGGCGTGAGATGATACGAGAACGCGTTGTGCACGATGTCGCCGGGACGGAAGCCGGCGGCGAAAAGCGCGCGTGCGGCGCCCCAAGCGTCGGCGTCGTCGCCCTCCGGCTCGAAAATCGGGCCGGGCGACATCAGCAGGCGCCGCAGCTGGCCGGGCGGCTTGAGAGCCAGGCCGCCGAACGGCGGCATCGCCTTCTGCAGCGCCGGCAGGTCGAACTTGCGCAGAAGCGGAAGCGAGGCGAGCGCCGCGCGCGTGGTCACCGCCCTGGGGTCGACGCCCTTGAGATGCTCGGCCCAGCCGGGCGCGCGCATCGCCCGCGCAACGATCTCGGGCAGCCGAGCAAACAATTCCTTCTCCCGTACCGCCGGGTCGCGGGTCTCGAGCGCGTCGTAGAACGCGGACATGGCGTCAAACCCTTGCGCCGTCGGGCGCGGTGAACGCGGCGTCGACCAGGTTGCCGGTGTTGCGCGTCGCCGCCGGCTCGAACACCAGCACTTCAGTCTCTTCGTCGGCGGCGGTGCGGTGCTCGACGCCGCGCGGCACTACCAGCCCCTCGCCCGGCCCCAGCTCGACGACGCGGTCGCGAAACTCGATGCGCAAGCGCCCCCTCCACACCAAAAAGAACTCGTCTTCGGCCTCGTGATGGTGCCACGGGAACGTGCCCTGCACCTTGACGAGCTTGATCTCCTGGCCGTTGAGCGCGGCCACGATTTTCGGCCGCCAGTGCTCGGAGAACAGCGCGAACTTGCGCGCGAGGTTGATCTTCTCGGGCGTGCTCATCAGGCGAGCCAGCGCTTGCGCCGCTTGTAGTGCTTGGCGTCGCGGAACGACTTGCGCTTGCCCTCGGCGATGCCGAGGTAGAACTCCTTGACGTCCTCGTTCTCGCGCAGCGCCGTGGCCTCGCCGTCCATGACGATGCGGCCGTTCTCGAGGACGTAGCCGTAGCGCGCGTACCGCAGCGCCATGTTGGCGTTCTGCTCGGCGAGCAGGAACGACACGCCTTCCTTCTCGTTGAGCCGGTGCACGATCTCGAAGATTTCCTCGACGATCTGTGGGGCGAGCCCCATGGACGGCTCGTCGAGCAGGATCATCTTGGGGCGCGACATCAGCGCGCGGCCGATCGCGCACATCTGCTGCTCGCCGCCCGAGGTGTAGCCGGCGAGCGCATTGCGCCGCTCGCGGATGCGCGGGAAATAGGAATAGACGAGATCGAGGTCGTGGCGGATCGCCCCGGCGCCGTCGCGGCGCGTGTAGGCGCCGGTCAACAGATTTTCCTCGACGGTGAGGTGTTCGAAACAGTGACGGCCTTCCATCACCTGGATGCAGCCGCGCCGCACCAGCTCGTTGGGGGCGCGCGCGTTGACCTCTTCGCCGTCGAACACGATCAAACCCTTGGTGACCTCGCCGCGCTCGGCGTGCAGCAGGTTCGAGATCGCCTTGAGCGTCGTCGACTTGCCGGCGCCGTTGGCGCCCAGCAGCGCCACGATGCCGCCGCGCTCGACTTCGAGCGAGACGCCCTTGAGCACGAGGATGACGTGGTCGTAGACCACCTCGACATTGTTGAGCGTGAGGATGCGCGCCGCCGCGGGGGCGGCGGACACAGATTCGGTGGTGACATTCACTTCGCCGGCAACACTCACCAGAGCACTCCCGCTGGACCTCAAGCCTTGCCCGCGACGCTTTCTTCACCTCTCACCGGAGGGGAGAGGTCGACAATCCGCGAGCTTGCTCGCGGATTGTCGGGTGAGGGGGTTCCCTGCCCTCTCAATAGCTCAGCACCCCCCCCTCACCCCCCTCTGGGGGGGCAGAACCTCACGACGACTTGTCGCAGGGCTCGGTGCGGGCCGGCCACGGCTGGTTCTTCGCCACGTAGTCCTTGGCGGCCGCCTCGAGCAGCGGGCGCACCTTGTCCTTCATGGGCGCGATCCAGTCCGACACCTTCACCCACTTGGCGCCGTCCCATTGCTGCATGTAGGCGCTATGGTGGCCGTTGTGGTCGCTGCACGAGACCTTGTCGATCGGCGCCGCGAAGTCCGGCAGCCCGAGCTCCTTCCAGCGCGCGGCGGAGATTTTCAGCGCCTCGAGCCCGCGCCGGACGTCTTCGCCGGTCACTTCTTTCTTGCCGGTGATGTGCTGCGCGGTGCGGATCGCCTCGGCGATCAGCACCGCGTTCATGACGCCGCGGTCGTAGAAGTTTTCGCCCACCCGGTCCTTGGAATCGACTTGGCTCTTACCCTTGTCGACCACGTATTTGATGATGTCCTGAATCGCCGGGTAGTTGGTCCCGAGGCCATTGAGGTTGAGCGAGAGATAGCCTTTGCCGTCCAGGCCGGCCGGCCGCGCGTCGTCGTCGTTGCCCGACCACCAGGTGCCGATGAAGTGATCGAGCGGGTAGTTGATCTTGGCGGCTTCCTTGATCGCGGTCGGGTTCATGGCGCCCCAACCCCACATGATCATCCAGGTCGGGCGGTCGCGCCGCACGTTGAGCCACAGGCCGGACTGGTTCTGCATCTCGGCGGCCGGCACCGGATATTCCTTTACCGTGAAGCCGTAGTCCTTGGCGAACTGCTCGAGCAGCGGGATCGGCTCGCGGCCGTAGCCGCCGTCGAAGAAGATGTAGCCGATGGTCTTGCCCTTGAGCTTGTCGAGCCCGCCCTCCTTCTGGCCGATGTATTCAAAGATCATCGACAGGCCGTCCCAATAGGTGGCCGGCGGGTTGAAGATCCACGGGAAGGTGTTGCCGTCCGCCGAGGCGGAGAGGCCGTAGGCCATGGACAGGATCGGAATCTTGTCGACCGCGGCCTTGGGGATCAGCTGCAGCGTGGTGCCGGTCGAATAGGGATTGACCATCACCGGGTGCTTGGCCTTGCCCTGCTCGTAGCACTCGACGCCCTTCTTGGTGTCGTAGCCGGTCTCGCATTCCTCGACGACGATTTTGACGCCGCCGATGCCGCCGTCGCGCTCGTTGAGCATCGTCAGATAGTCGTGCATGCCGTTGGCGAGCGGGATGCCCGAGCCGGCGAACGGGCCGGTGCGGTAGGTCATGAGCGGAACGTAGATGCCGTCTTCCGCCACGGCCGGCACGGCCAAGCCGCAGGCGCCGATCGCTGCGACGGCACCGAGGACGAGTTGCTTCGCGCGCATTGCGCTTCCTCCTTCGTTAGTGGCCGGCGCAGGCCGGCGCGTCACCCCTCTTCGCCCGGGATCCCGGGCGATGGACGATTCCGGCCGGGGTCCCGGCCGAAACTAGATGAAGTGTGCACCATCAGTACGGAAACGGCCACACCCTGAGCTTCTGCTTGCCAATCTGCCACAGGCGGGCGAGCCCGTGCGGCTCGATGATCAGGAAGAAGATGATCAGCGCGCCCACGATCATGAACTGGAGGTGCTCGGCGGTCGCCGAGGTGATCGGCACGTCGAACGTGCCGGGCAGCGTGCGCAGCACGATCGGCAGCCCGAGGATGAGCGCGGCGCCGAGGAACGAGCCGAGCAGGCTGCCGAGCCCGCCGATGATGACCATGAACAGCACCAGGAACGAGGCGTTGATATCGAAGCTGTCGGCCTCCGAAGCGCCGAGCCACAGGAACACCAGCATGGCGCCGGCGACGCCCGCGTAGAAGGAAGACACCGCGAAGGCGAGGAGCTTGGTGCGATAGAGCCTGATTCCGATCAGCTCGGCGGCGATATCCATATCGCGCACCGCCATCCACATGCGGCCGATGCGGCCGTGCACAAGGTTCGAGGCGAGCCAGGTCATTGCGACCACGATGGCGAGCACGACGAGGTAGCGCGTCGTCGCGGTCGCGGTCGGCCCGGTGATGGGAATCCCGAACAGGGTGCGGCTCGGTACCTCGATCGCGGCCGAGACGTTGTAGTTATAGAGCCACGGCAGGCGCACGAAGCACCAGGAGAGGAAGAACTGGGCGGCAAGCGTGGCGACTGCGAGGTAGAAGCCCTTGATGCGCAGCGACGGCAGGCCGAAGACGACACCGACCCCGGCGGAAAAGAAGCCGGAGACGAGGATCGGCACCAGAATGTTCACCTGCGGGAAGGCGATGGCGAGCTTGTAGCAGCTATAGGCGCCGACCCCCATGAAGCCGCCGGTGCCGAGCGACACCAAGCCGGCATAGCCGGTGAGCAGATTGAGCCCGATCGCCGCCAGCGCGAAGATCAGGATCGGGATCAGCATCGAGTTGAGCACAAACTCGGAAGAGGCCAAGGGCACCGCCAGGAAGGCGATCGCCAGGATCACCGCGATGCCGACGCGGTCCTGGAGCAACGGGAAGATCGCGTGATCCGCCTCGTATGTGGTCTTGTACTGGCCGACTTCGCGGTAGAGCATCGCCGTCGTCTCACACGCGCTCGATGATCTTTTCGCCGAACAGGCCCTGCGGCCGGAACAGCAGGAACGCGAGCGCGATCACGTAGGCGAGCCAGCTTTCGATGCCGCTGCCGAGCAGCGGGCCCCAGTAGAACTCGCCGAGTTTCTCGCCCACGCCGATGATGACGCCGCCGACGATCGCGCCCGGAATCGAGGTGAAGCCGCCGAGGATGAGCACCGGGAGCGCCTTGAGCGCGATGATCTGCAGCGAGAACTCGACCTGCGAGCGCGCCCCCCACATGATGCCGGTGACGATCGCGACGATGCCGGCCGCGAACCACACGATCACCCAGATCTGCTCGAGCGAAATGCCGACCGAGAGGGCGGCGCGGTGGCTGTCGGCGACCGCGCGCAGCGCGCGGCCGATGCGGGTCTTCTGGAAGAACACCGCGAGCGCCGCCACCATGAGCGAGGCGATGACCGCGGCGGCGATGTCGATCTTCTGCAGCGAGACGAAGCCGCCCAGCATCTTGATGTCGTAGGCGCCGCGCGGAAGGTAGAGCTGGTCGGCGATCATCACCTTGGGCTCGCCGCCGAACACCAGTTCGCCGAAGCCGATGAGGAAATAGGTGAGCCCGAAGGTCGCCATGAACAGGATGATATCGGGCTGGTTGACGAGCGGACGCAGCACCAGCCGTTCCACCGCGAAGGCGAGCGCCAGCATCACCGCGAAGGTGAGCGCGAGCGCGAGGAACGCCGGGATGCCGAGCGCGTGCAGGGCGACGAGGCTCATGGCCGCGAACACCACCATGATGCCCTGCGCGAAGTTGAACACGCCCGAGGCCTTGAAGATGAGCACGAAGCCGAGCGCGATCAGCGAATAGAGCACGCCGCCGACGAGCCCCTCCCACAGCGTCTGCACCAGGAGATCCGGCGCCGTGCCCATCTGCACGAACGGATCGATGAATATTTTGTAGAGCAGCTCCAAGGCAAATTCCTCGATCTTTCACCTCTCCCGTCGCCCGTAGGATGGTTGAGCGCAGCGAAACCCGCCATTTCTCCACGCCACAATGGGTTTCGCTTCGCTCAACCCATCCTACAAACCGCTCAATGGGCGACTCCCAGATACGCGTCGATGACCTTGTGATCCTGCTTCACCTCGTCGGGCGTGCCGTCGGCGATTTTGCGTCCATAGTCGAGCACGAGCACGCGGTTCGACAGGTCCATCACCACGCCCATGTCATGCTCGATCAGCGCGATGGTCGTGCCGTAGTGATTGTTCACGTCGAGGATGAAGCGCGACATATCCTCCTTCTCCTCGATGTTCATGCCGGCCATCGGCTCGTCGAGCAGCAGCAGGTCGGGCTCCATGGCGAGCGCGCGGCCGAGTTCGACCCGCTTTTGCAGGCCGTACGGCAGGCGCCCGACCTGGACGCGGCGGATCGCGTTGATCTCGAGGAAGTCGATGATTTCCTCGACCTGGCGCCGGTGCTCGACCTCCTCGGCGAGCGCCGGCCCGTGGCGCAGCAGTTGCCAGAAGAAGCCCCGGCGCATCTTCAGGCTGCGCCCGGTCATGATGTTGTCGAGCACGCTCATGCCTTTGAACAGCGCCACGTTCTGGAACGTGCGTGCGATCCCGCCCCTCGCCGCCTGGTAAGGCCGCATCTTTAGGCGCGTCTTGCCGCGGAAGGTGATGCGCCCTTCCTGCGGCTGATAGAAGCCGTTGATGACGTTGAGCAGCGAGGTCTTGCCGGCGCCGTTGGGGCCGATGATGGCGCGGATTTCGCCCTTGCGGATGTCGAAGGAGACGTCGGAGATCGCCTTCACGCCGCCAAAGGCGAGCGAGACGTTCTCGACCGCGAGCAGCACCTGTCCGACCAGCACCTCGCCCGACGGCGCCCTCATGCAGCGGCTCCCGCCGCAGACGACGAAGTCTGTCGTCTGATCATCACGCCGCCTTCCCCAGCGCGGGCGCGCTCGGCGCGACGCTCACGTCGCGGATCTTCAGGCGCGCCGAGATCATGCCCTTGCGGCCGTCCTCGAAGGTCACCTCGGTCGCGATCGCGGCTTCGCTTGCGCCCTCGTAGAGCGCCTTGATGAGCGGCGCGTAGCGTTCGCCGATGAGCCCGCGCCGCACCTTCATGGTGCGGGTGAGTTCTCCGTCATCGGCGTCGAGTTCCTTGTGCAGGATGAGGAAGCGCCGGATCTGCGCGCCCGCCATCGCGCCCTCCTCGACGAGCGAACGGTTCACCTCCATGACGTTCCGTTCGATCATGTCGTAGACGAGCGGGTTGGCCGCCAATTCCTGATAGGAGCCGTAGACGACGTTGTTGCGTTCGGCCCAGCTGCCGACCGCGGTGAGGTCGATGTTGATCATCGCGCACACGAAGTCGCGCTTGTCGCCGAACGCCACCGCCTCGCGGATATTGGGATAGAACTTGAGCTTGTTCTCGATGTACTTGGGCGCGAACAGCGTGCCGTCGGCAAGCCGTCCCACGTCCTTGGCGCGGTCGATTATTTTCAGGTGCCCGGTGTTGGCATCGATGAAGCCGGCGTCGCCCGTGTGCACCCAGCCGTCCGCGGTCTTGGTCTCGGCGGTCTTCTCCGGGTCCTTGTAGTAGCCGACGAACACGCCGGGCGAGCGGAACAGGACTTCGCCGTTCTCGGCGATTCTGATCTCGACGTCCCGGTTGGGCTTGCCGACCGTGTCGGCGTAGCTTTCGCCGTCGGGCTGGGCGGCGATGTAGACCGACGCTTCGGTCTGGCCGTAGAGCTGTTTCAAGTTGATGCCGAGCGAGCGGAAGAAGCTGAAGATTTCCGGGCCGATCGCTTCGCCGGCGGTATAGGCGACGCGGATGCGCGAGAGGCCGAAGCGGTTTTTCAGCGGGCCATAGACGAGAATTTCGCCGAGCCCATAAAGCAACCGCGCGTAGAGCGGCACCTTCTCGCCGTTGAGAATCTTCTCGCCCCAGCGCCGCGCCACGCCGATGAAATAATGGAACATGCGCCGCTTGAGCGCGCTCGCGTCCTCCATGCGCACCATGGTGGCGGTCAACAGGTTCTCATAGACCCGCGGGGGCGCGAAGGCGTAGGTGGTGCCGATCTCGCGCCGGTCCTCGACCACGGTGTCGCCGGTCTCCGGGCAATTGACGCAGAAGCCCGCGACGTAGGACTGGGCATAGGAGAAGATGTGGTCGCCGATCCAGGCGAGCGGCAGATAGGCGATGACTTCTTCTTTTTCGTCGAGCTGGTCGTAGGCGTTGCCGTTCTGCGCCGAGATCCGCACGTTGTCGTAGGTCAGCATCACGCCCTTGGAGCGCCCGGTGGTGCCCGAGGTGTAGAGCATGACCGAGAGGTCGCTGCCCTTGCCCTCGCCGACCGAGGCCTCCCAGCGCTCGCGCCGGCCGGCATCGGCGGCAAGCGCCTGGCGGCCGATCCGCTGGACCTCGTCGATCGACTTGAGCTTGGCGTGGTCGTAGTCGCGCAGCCCGCGCGGCTCGTCGTAGAACACCTGGGCAAGCTTCGGCAGCCGCTCCCACACTGAGAGCACCTTGTCGACCTGCTCCTGGTCTTCGACCACCGCCAGCGTCGCCTCGGCGTGGTCGAGCACGTAGGCCATCTCGTCGGCGACCGAATCCGCGTAGATCGGCACCGGCACGGCGCCGAGCGCCTGGCCGGCGCAGATCGCCCAATAAAGCCGCGGGCGGTTCGCGCCGATGACGGCGAACTTGTCGCCGCGCTTGAGGCCGAGTTCATCGAGCCCGACCGAGAAGGCGCGCACCTCGTCGAGCACCTGCGCCCAGGTCCAGGCCTGCCAGATGCCGAGGTATTTGTGCCGGATCGCCGTCCGCGCGCCGCGCGTCTGCGCGTTGCGGATCAGGAGCTTGGGAAACGTATCGGCGGCGGTGCCATCTGCCACGGCCCCGTCTCCTCCCGATTGGCGCGGGGAATAGCGACCCGCAGCGGCTGCCCTCTGTCGCCTTGTTGGAGCCTAACCTTACCGGAAAACCGGTACCCACCCCGCATCAACTGCGGGGCAGGCTTTTTCGGCGTCATGCTCTCGCCGGCGATTTTGTCGTTGCGGTATGAAATGGCGCGGGCGGCAGGTCAAGCCTGCGGGGGCACACCGAGTCGTGCAACAAACGCCGCTTGGTTGCGGCCGGCCCGGCCCTCCAGTCTTGATGGCGCCGGCCGACTCGTCGCCGGTCCCTCCGACACGGAGGATGCTTTGGTCCCCCTTGCCCCGCCCCCACGGACAGTGGTACTGTGGAGCATGAAAAATATCACAGTTACTGTGGACGACGAAACCTATCGGCGAGCTAGAATAAAGGCCGCCGAGCGTGAGACCTCCGTATCGGCCTTGGTCAAACGCTTCCTTGGCGAGCTAGCGTCCGGCGAGAGCGAGTTCGACCGTCTCGCGCGTGAGGAAAGGGAGATTCGTGCGCGCATTCATGGCTTCGATGGAGGTAATAGACTCCCCCGCGAGGACGTACACGAGCGCGGGACATGACCTCGCGCTTTCTGGATACCGACATTTTGCTTTATTCGATCACCGGCAATCCTGCCGACGTTGCGAAACGCGATCGCGCCACCGCGGTCATCGATGAAAAAGACAACGCCTTATCGGTTCAGGTGCTGCAGGAATTTTATGTGCAGGCAACGCGCTCGACCCGACGCGACGCCGTCTCGCACGAGACCGCGGCCGAACTGATCCGCACGTGGTTGCGGTTTCCGGTTCAGGACATCACGGTCGCCATTATGAGCGAAGCGCTGCACATCAAGGTGAGCCACCAACTGTCCTATTGGGACGCTGCCATCGTAGCCGCCGCGCGTGCTCTCGGCTGCCGCGAGATTTATTCCGAGGATATGAGCCACGGTCGCGACATCGAGGGGACCGTGATCGTCAATCCGTTCTTGTGAATCGGAAGTTTATAATCACCTCGTGGGTCCTCCCCCCGCGCGCGATCACGAAAATTGTTCCGAAAACCGGTGTTCACCCCGCATCAAGTGCGGGGCAGGCTTTTTCGGGAGCGTCTACTAACGGCGGGATAAATCTTTGCTGCCGATTGCACTGGCGCCAGCCGCGGCGGCGCGGGCGAGAAGCGGCCTGCCAATGATGTTTTCCACCACCTTCAAGGCCGTCGCTATGCCGACGAACACCAGCGCCAAGCCTACAAATTCCAGCCGTGTCGGCCACTCATGCAACAGCGGAATCGCAAAGGCCACCGAGAATACCGGCATCAGCGCAACGAATATGACGGCGCGCCCGGCGCCCATGATGTTGATTGCGCTGGCATAGAACCAGGTCGCCAAGATAGCAACCATGATCCCCTGCACGATTACCTGAATGACGACTTCGCGCAGCGGTGCGCGAACGATGTCCCCCGGGTCGCCGTAAAACAGATAAAAGGGAGCATAGACGACCAGGGAAAAGACCGAAACGATGGCAGCCGCATGCAACGCGGAGATCCTGTGCCGTTGCGAGAAGATTGCAAATAGCGCGTATGCCCCACCCGCGCCCACGAAAAGCAAATCGCCTATCAAGGCATGGGCATCGAGGCGTTCGATCCGTTCCACCCCGACGACTCCGAGGCCCAATAAGATCAGAACGATGCCGGCCAGGCGTTTCCGGTCGGGAACGACATGCGCCAGGAAGTACAATCCCACCGTGGAAATAACGACGTTGGCGCCCGGCGCGATAACACCCCCATTACTGGCGGTTGAGAAAGTCAGCCCCAGATTAAAGAAGAGAACATACCCCAGTCCGGCCCCCACTGCGATCATGCTGGCGCCGAACCATGTAATCCCGCGCAGCCCCAAGCGGAACAAGACGGGAGCCAGGATCAGGCCGCTGACGAAAAAACGGATGGCAGCGAGATCGTAGGCGTTCAACGACCTCAATACGCCGTAACGCGAAACGACCGGCTGTATACCCCACAGCAAAGCGGCGCCCAGTCCGCAGCAGATTCCAAAAATCTCGCGAGTCCGCCTGTTGGCCGCATCGTCGCTCGTTTCCACGGGAGGGGAGGTGGACGCCATGAGCCCTCCTTACCTCCTTTCCGCTCGCCAGGAGGTGGTTGCAAGGATTCGCTACAGGTTTCGGATGCCTTACTTTAGCCACATGTCCCGGCTGCCTTATTTTGCATCGGCAACCTAAGGAATACAAGCCTTTATTGCCCGGCGAGGCTTTTGGCGATGTCACTTTCGCGAGCGAGCTCGTTATCACGAACACCGCGGAGCCTCGAAGGATGTCTGGCTCGATCAGCCCTATCGGCCATGCTGGGGAAGGGAATCGAGGTTGAAAGCGCGGAGCCGACGCAAGCTCCGCAAGATCTCTATCCCGAAGAGCTGCAATATATCGCGGGTGCGGTCGGCAAGCGCCAAGCGGAGTTTGCAACCGCGAGGATTTGCGCGCGCCGTGCGCTGGCCCGGCTGGGTGTGCCGCCTTGTGCGTTGGTCCCTCGGCCCGATCGCTCTCCGAGCTGGCCGAATGGCGTGGTGGGCAGCATCGCTCATACGACCGGTTGTTGTATCGTCGCCGTCACGAATGCACCGGAGATCATCGCAATTGGGCTGGACATCGAAGTAGACACGCCACTCGAGGCGGACCTTGAGCGAATGATTTGCACGGACAGCGAACGCAAGCGGCTCGAAGGCGCGGAGCCAAGCGAGCGCGGATTCCTTGGAAAGCTTTATTTCAGCGCAAAGGAAGCTTTTTATAAGTGCCAGTACGGCATCACAAGGGCTTTTCTCGATTTCGGTGAAGTCGAGATCAAGTTCGATCTCGAACGGCAATGCTTCACGATTGTCGTCCTGGCGCGACGGGGCGCTGCTTGGGATTTCGTGAGCCGCACAGAGGGACGATTTCGGCGCGCTGCCGGTTTCATCATTACAAGCGTGACGCTGGCCCGCATCTAACTGTCATCCGCCGGTCGCAGTCGAGGATTGCTCCGACTCGCGAAGGCGATGAACAAAAAATGATATGATTTCGTCGCGCGCCGCCACTGTCGGCTGACCCGCTTCGTCTATCAAATGAACGGTAACGACGCTGTGCGGGCACCGCACATGCTGAGCAACGAACGGCGGTACGTCGGTGTTGGCCGCGCTATCGGACAGCTCGCGAGCGACGAAGCGATCGCCGAGCGCTTCGGCGTAGGCCGCAAAGCGCTCCGCCCGGCAAAATTTATCGCCTTTGAAGCGATAGGCGAGAACCGTGAGGTCCTCGCGTTCAAGCCGTTGGCGAACAGTCGCCAGTTCCTCGCGACTGATCTCCAGACCGGCGCGATCCTTAAGAGGCAGCGCGGGCTGCGAGAGAACCGGCGCCAGCATCGCGGCCTCCAGCATCATCGACAGAGCAAAGTTACCCGTGAAGCACATTCCGATCGCGCCCACGCCGGGGCCGCCGCACTCCTGATGCGCCTGCCTTGCAAGGGTCCGCAGCCACTGCGTTACCGGACTGGATTCATCTCTGGCGAACGCACGAAATTCGGCGCTGATGCATGCTTGCTCATAGACCGCAAGCCCTTCCTCCGCGCTTGCGACGGCACCGTCCCGACCAAAGAGCGAGGGCATGTAGACGGTGAAACCCGCATCGCGAACCCATCGGCTGAAACGCGCGACGTGGGGGCTGATGCCCGGCATCTCAGCCATGACGATCACGGCCGGACCAGAACCCGCAACATGCACGATCTTGGTCACGCCGCCGAGCGTGATTTCGCGCCGGGCGAAGTCGTCGAGAGGGTCATCATTGCTGAGGCTGCGGTTTGTCATCTGCCTGGCAGGTTTCCGACGCCTGCGCATCCAGCGCGAATGTCATAGAGAATGCGAGAGCAAGTAGCAAAGCACATGCCCGTCGCCAACGCAAGATTGCGGTTCGTCAGGAATGCAGGAGCTGCAACGTGATCGCGAAGGAAATCATGACGGCAGCGCCGATTCGTGAGAGAAATCGTGCCTCGCCGGCAGGTTGCCAGTTCGACTTCACGACGGCGCCGACACTGATCCACAAAACGCCGGTAATCACCGCCGCCAAGGCGACGACGGCCACATAGGGAATTTCCACCGGGGTATCGATCGGGATGAGTGCAATGGCGATAATGAGGCCTTTCGGATTGACCATTGTCGTGACAAACACCTCCCGTGCCGTAATCAGCTCCTGGGACGATAGCGACGGCCGCCAGTGCCACAATTTGTAAGCAAGCCACAGGAGATAGAGGCTTGCGACAAGTGGACCACACACTCGAAGTCAGAACTTAGCTAGTCAGCGCTCGCCCGCCGCAGCGCGAAAATTGCGGAACGTGATTGAGTAGCGCAGCTCCATCACGGCCGGGATGCTGTGCTCCCACTCGGTGCGCGCGGGGCCGTGCAGCAGGTAAGCCGAACGCGGCGCGAGCACAATCGAACTGCGCTCCCAGCCGGCGCCCGCTTTGCGGCGAAAGCGGAACGTGCAGGCGGACAGGAGCGAGACACCCACCAGTTCGCCGAACACCGAGCGGTCCTTGTGCCAGCCGATCGGCGCTCCCGGTTGATATTCGGTGACCAGGACTTGTTGCAGGTCGGTTCGTTGCAGGTCGGCAAAAGCGGCCGCGCGTTCGCGCAGCGGCAGCAGAAAATTCGGTATGTCGTTTGTCTGCTGCAGGCCGCCCCCGTTGAAATCGTAGCGCCAGCCGAAAGGAACGATGCGGCGCTTGCCGAGGAAACCCTGGAACTCGAACGGCTTGAATTCGAGCCGCTGCAAATGCTCGACGAGGCACCGCTCCTCGGCACGCGAGATAAACTCCTCCGCGTACCGGAAGCCGGCAGGATATTTGGACGTGGGTTCGAATAGGTCAGCTTGCTGCGGCATATTAGTTTGAGGCGCCGCGCTTCGCTTAGCGAGCGCTAGTGTCCCGATTCCGAAGTTCGCCTGATCTTGCGGCACGCTCCGATGCGAACTTCGGAATCGAAGGACACTAGCAACTCTATGATTCTAGTGCCGCTTTGAACCCGAAGTTCGCAATCGGAC
>Ga0187784_10002731_pt1 | contig 14155 bp, 10 predicted proteins | sample 1015_SJ02_MP15_2_FD_132964 | JGI IMG/M metagenome (GOLD analysis project Ga0187784, IMG submission 132964) | Tropical peat soil microbial communities from peatlands in Department of Meta, Colombia - 1015_SJ02_MP15_20_MG | ecosystem: Environmental > Terrestrial > Soil > Wetlands > Peat | place...
GGCCCAAATGTCATCCCGTGCGCGTTCCTTCTCGGCGACAGTGAACGGCGAGTGATCTGAGGCGACCGTATCGATCGTGCCGTCCCACACGGCGTCCCAGAGGGCCCGCGAGTCGGTCGGCTCCTTGAGCGGCGGGTTGCATTTCGCGTAGGGTCCGAGTCGCGCCAGCGCAGAGGCGTCGAACTCAAGGTAGTGCGGGCACGTTTCCGCCGTCACGTGCACCCCACGCCGCTTCGCGTCCCGAATCACGTCCGCGGTCATCCGAGAGCTCACATGCGGGATGTGCACGTGGACCCCAAACCGCTCCGCTAGCCGCATCAGCGTGCCGACGCTCACCGCTTCGACGTAGTCCGGGCGGGACTCGGCGTGCGCACGGCCGTCCCGACGGCCAGCGGCCCGCAGCGCGGCCTCTCGGTGAGAAAGCATCGCTTGGTCCTCGGCGTGAAAGGCGCACGGCAGCTGAAAGGCCGCTAGCAGCTCAAACGCGGCCAGCAGCTCAGCGTTCGTCGGCAGGCAGAGGCCGGTAAACTCGTCTTCGCGCCCGGGCGGGACATGCTGCAAGAACGCCTTGAACGCGAGGGCACCCGCCTCGACCGCGCCTTGCAGATCTTCCCGCCGCCCCGTCGCCGCGGACGAGTAGAATCCCACGTGCACGTACGCCGACTTCCTCGCCAGCTCGGCTCGGGCACGGAGCACCTGTCCATTGGTGGTCGGGGGAACCGAGATCGGCATTTCGATGAGCGCGGTAACCCCGCCCGCTACCGCCGCCTCGGTCGCTGACGCAAAATCCTCCCGCTCGGGGTGCGAAGGAGCCCGGCAGTGAAAATGAGAGTCGATCGCGCCGGGAAGGACGAGGTGGTCGCGTGCATCGAGGAGCCGGCAGATCACCGCACCGCTGAATGCACCGGGCGCGCCGACTGCGGCGATCCGGCCCGACTGGATCCCAAGATCAGCGGCCACGAACTCGTGCCCGGCTAGCACGCGCCCGCCCGCGATGACGCAGTCTAGGTCCATCGGATCGACCGCAGGGGCGGCGTGGGCGCGTGCCGGGAGGTGCGGGATTCAGGCGTCCTCATAGGTGCCCGCCCCTTCATCGAGCCACAGGAACATGCGCGTTGCGTACGCGCGGCCACGGCGCCGGGTTACGTCTGTCACCAGCTGTACCAGTCCGTGACCTCGCCGTTGCAGACCAGGTGCTGCCCGTCGACGAATACGTGGCGCACCTTCCCGAGCACGTGGACGTCTGTCAGCGGATCCCCCTGGACGACCACGATATCGGCCAGCTTGCCCTCTTCGACGGTGCCCAAGCGATCCGCGTCGCCCCGCAACTCGGCGCTGTTGATCGTGAGCATTCGGATGACGTCGATGGGCGCTGTGACCGCGCCGTATTTAAGCAGCGCCTCCATCTCGCCCATGATCTCGTCGTGCGGCACACACGGGCTCCCCGCGTCCGTACCGAAGGCGAACTTGACCCCTGCCTCGCGCATCCGGATCAGAAACGCGCCCGGCGGCGTCTGCTCGGCCTGCCTGCGGCGAGCGGCCGCCACCTCGGCCGGCATGCCGCGTGCGGGCCCGCGTTCGGTCTGAAGCACGCGCGGGGAAAACGTCGGGACGACGAACATTTTCCGTTCGACGATCCGCTCGAGCACATCGTCATCGACGTGGGACCCGTGCTCGATTGAATCGAACCCGGCGTCGACCACGTTGCGAATCGCCTGCGGGATCGACGCATGCGCCGTGATCCGCCGGCCAAACGTGTGCGCCTCCTCGGCCGCTGCCCGAAGCTCCGCGACGGTGTACTGGGGCGTGGCTTCGTTCGCAATGACCTTAATGAGATCGGCGCCGCGCTTGATCTGGGCCCGCACCGCCGTTCGCATGCCGTCGGGCCCATCGGCCTCGTGCCCGCACCACCAGGTATGGCCGCCCGTGCACATGATGGTCTTCCCAGCGATGAATAGCCTCGGCCCCGTGATCAACCCGCGCCGCAGGGCGTCTTTAGCGTCGAACCCGCTCATGTTCATCCCGAGATCCCGCAGCGCGGTCAGCCCCACGCGGAGCGACTTTCGGAGATTCGCCGCCGCTTTGATACCGTTGATGCCGTCTGAGTCATGGAGCGCTTGGTCGCGCAGAATCCCGGTCGGTCCCCCATCCCACCCCATGCCACTCCAACCCAGATGCACGTGGTTGTTGGAAAAACCGGGGAGCACGGTGTGGCCGTCTATCTCGATGCGGCTTGCGGATGGCTCCGTCCGCACGTCCCCCGGCCGCCCGAGTTTCGCGATGCGGTTCCCGTGAATCAGGACGTCGGCGCGCTCCCGTACTCCGGTCCGCACGTCCAGCACAAAGCCCCCCGCGAGCACTACTTGCGCCATTTCCGTGACCTCCCTCCACCTAAGGGCGCGACCTCAGACCCATCGCGGCGGCACGCCCTGTTCCTCGAAGAACTCCCGCATCGCAACTCGCCGGCCGGTGCGGCTCGATGCCTCGCAGGCGGCGACGACGCCCAGCGTCTTGAGGTGATCCATCCCGGACGGCTCGGGCCGGAGGCTGCCCGCCGCCAACTGCGTAATCACGTCGGCCAGGAGTAGCCGCGCATCGTCGACAAGTTGCTCCTGGACGGGCAGAGCAATCGGTTCGGCCGTCTGTGCGTCGGTCCCGCGTGCGATCCGGAGGTCCGAGAACATCGCATGCTGGAGGAGCGCCCCGCGGTCACACTCTGTTCGCCACAGAAACTGGTCCATCTTAGTTTGCGCCGCCCACGTGCCAAAGTAGTTCACGACGAGATCTCCGGTCATCTCGAGGATCGCAATCACCGTGGCGTCGCCCTCGTACATGCTCCACCGGGGATTGTGACAGCGACACCACACGTGCTCCACCTCGGCGTCGTAGACGAACCGCAGTTCGTCAACATGGTGGATCGTCTGCTCGTACAGCATGGGTTGGTGCATGGTCAGCGGATACTTGTTCAGGCGGGGAAGATATCCGTCTCGGTTCCGGCAGTAGATGTAGTGGGCGAAGTTGGCAGCACCGATCTCCCCGCTCTTGAGGATTTCGCGCGCCCGGGTCACGCAATGTTGATAGCGGAAATTGACGCCGAGGGCGAGGCCGCGCCGCGCCTGTTCGGCGGCCTCGACGATGCGGACCGCCTCGCGCAGATCGAGCGTGAGCGGCTTCTCGGACAGCAGATGCGCGCCGCCCTCGAACACGGCCAGTACCTCTCGGTAGCGGTCCATCGGCGGCGTGGCCAGCACGACGAAGTCCGGGGTGAGCGCGCGGAGTGCCTCGGGCATCTGGGCAAAACACACGGCGGGCGTGGCGCCGAACCGTGTCTGCACCCACTCCAGGTTCGCCGGCACCGGATCGACGTACCCCACTAGCTCGGTGCGCGGTTCGTCATGCAAGAGGCGCGCCCACACCTTCCCTCGCGCGCCCACACCCACAAGGACAGTGCGCACAGGCAGGTCCATGATCTCTCCTCGCGCGGCAGCCAGCACGCTTCGTCCGCCGTGCTGAGCACGGCCTCACCCGACACGCCGAAGCGTCCCAGTGTGGCCCGCCGCTGTTACTATGGTCGCGGGCATCGAGACAGGTTGCGACGGCGATGCGAGACCGGCTGTGGGCTTCCCGTCACCATCGTGAACTCGACACCCGCGTTCGTCCCATTAGACAGGAAATCCTGCCAAACTGCGGAAATGTTGACACTGTCATTGCAGACTGAAAGGCCGTTGCCGCCGGCGAAGGCCCGGGCGTGGGTCTGGGACTCGGTGCCGAGCCCGAGACTAGCGGGCCTGGGACAGCACCCTCACCCGCGGCGACGACAACCGGTCGTTGTTCGGCCAGGGATCCGCAATCTGGTGCCGAGAAGGGAGAGTGCGACACCGATGAGTAGCATCCCCCGATCAGAACTGGTGGATCGGGTCATTTCCACTCGGGCCCGCGAGGTCGGAAACGGGTTCCCGACGCAAACGTCAGTCCCCACCCCGGGGTTGATCACGTTGTCCACCGGCACGCCAGACTTCCCTACTCCGCCACACATTATCGAGGCTGCGAAGCGCGCGCTGGACCGCAGCCAGACGACGTACACGCCGTGGACGGGGATTCCTGAGCTCCGCCGTGCCATCGCCACGAAGCTCGCACGCGACAACGGCCTCACCGCCGATCCGGATTCGGAGATCCTCGTTACCACAGGTACGCAGGAAGCACTCCAGGTGGTCTGCAAGACGCTGCTGAATCCGGAAGACGAGCTGCTGATCCACGCGCCCTACTACGATGAGTATCGGCGGGATGCGCTGGTCGCCGGCGGGCGGCTTGTTCCTGTCCCCACGCGCGAGCGTGACAACTTCGTTATTGACCCGACGGAGATCGTCCCCCGGATCTCCCCCCGGACGAAGGGGATCATTCTCGTCTCCCCAAGCAATCCCAGCGGCACCGTCCAGCCGCGCGATGTGCTGGTGCGCATTGCCGAGATCGCTCAGGCACACAATCTGATTGTCATCTCCGATGAACTCTACGAGCGGTACGTCTACGAAGATCACCGTCACTACAGTATCGCAGCGTTACCTGGGCTGTGGGAGCGAACCATCACCATCAACGGGTTCTCCAAAGCCTACTCGATGACCGGATTCCGTGTCGGCTACATCGTCGCCTCCGCCCCTTTCATCAGGGCGATGCTGCCACTGAAACATGGCATGACCATCTGCGCGCCCTCGATTTGCCAGTGGGCGGCACTTGCGGCCTTGGAGGGCCCTCAGGAGTGGTTCGCGCCGATCCTGGCGGAATACGATCGGCGGCGAAGGTTGTGGATCGAGCGGCTGACCGCGATGGGGCTGACGTTCGGCTATCCTCAGGGCGCCTACTACGTCTACATCAACGTGAGCAACACCGGGCTCTCTGCCGCCGACTTTGCGAAGCGGTTACGAGGCGAGCACCAGATCGTCCTCGGCTCGGGCGGCAGTATCGGCCCGGAGTGGCAGTCCTATGTGCGCGGCTCGCTCGCCGTGCCGTACGACGTGCTGCGTGGGGGGCTGGAGCGGATCGGTCACGCAGTCGAACAGTTGAAACGAGCCCGCATCTAGCGGCGCCGCGAGCCGACGAAGTCCCACGGCCGGATGCAAGTGGTTCCGAAGGGATGGCGGTTCGTTGACGATCGCAGGCGAAGATGATCCGTTGGGCACGGTCCACGTCGACGCAGGAGGTGCGGACCTGCCGCAGTTCGAAACGACACGTGTCGGCACGACGGCCTTGATACACTGGCAAGGTCCCACGGGTGTGTCTTCCAGCGTGGGGGCGAGCACCGTGTTCGCGACTGCACCGAGGTGAGCGGCATGGTGGCGTACATCGGCCAGCGCATTGCTGTGCTCATCCCTGTGGTGCTGCTCGTCTGCTCTGCGATCTTCGCGATCATGCATGTCCTCCCGGGCGATCCCGTTCAACTCATGCTGGCGGGCGCCGAGGCGGGCGTGACGACGCCGGAGCGGATCGAGCAGCTCCGCACGAGCATGGGACTCAACCAACCCATCTATGTCCAGTACGTGCACTTCATTGTGCGGGCGCTGCAAGGCGATCTGGGCGAATCGATCCGGTTCCAGGCCCCGGTCAACTCGCTGGTCGATACGGCCGCGCTGCAGACGTTTCAACTCAGTCTGGCGGGCATGTTCGCGGCGCTCCTGATCGGCATCCCACTCGGGATTGTCGCAGGGCTCTACGAGAATAGCTGGCTGGACAGCCTGGCGATGCTCGTAGCCCTCCTGGGCGTGTCTATGCCGCTGTTCTGGTTGGGCCTGCTGCTCATCCTACTGGTCGCGATTCATCTGCAATGGCTGCCCGCCATCAGCGGCGTGGACCTGCGGGGCCTCGTGTTACCGGCCTTCACGCTCGGGTTTGTCTCCGCCGGCATCATCAGCCGGTTAATGCGCGCCAGTCTCATCGAGGCGCTCCGGAACGACTACATCCGCACCGCCATGGCCAAGGGGGTCTCGCGCCGCGTCGTCGCGGCCAAGCACGCGCTGAAGAACGCATGGATTCCGGTGATCACGGTGGCCGGTTTGCAGTTTGGTGGCATGCTCAGCGGCGCGGTCATCACAGAGACAGTCTTCAGTCGGCCCGGCCTGGGTTCCCTGATCGTGAAGGCCATACTCTGGCACGATTATCCGCTCATCCAAGGCGCCGTGCTCGTGACGTCGGCGGCGTACGTCATCGTCAATCTCGGCATTGACGTACTGTACGCGTGGGTGGACCCGCGCATTCGCTATGCCTGACTTTGAGAAGACCATCGCGGCACGGACACTCACAGCGCCCCGCCGGTCCGGCACCCCCAGGCTGCGCGGACGGGGGGCGATCATATGGCGAACGTTCCTCAGAAACAAAGGCGCCGTGACTGGAGCGGTCGTCCTCCTGGCCTGGGCGGGCGTCGCCCTGTTCGCGCCTCGGCTCGCTCCCTACAACCCACTGGATCTGACCGGGATCAGCCGGCAGGGAGTGTCACCATCGCACATTATGGGCACAGACCTCCTAGGGCGCGACGTCTTCAGCCGTGTTCTCTTCGGCGCCCGTATCTCGCTCGCGGTCGGGCTCATCAGCGTGGCAACAGGCGTGACCGCGGGATCAATCGTGGGGGTGGTCGCCGGTTATTATGGAGGGCGGTTGGACGGCGTGCTCATGCGGATCATCGATGCGATGCTGGCCCTGCCGGGCCTGCTCCTCGCCCTCGTGGTGATTGCCGCGGTCGGCCCCGGGCTCGTTAATGTCATGCTCGCTGTCGGCGTGTCGTCCATTCCTATGTACGCGCGGCTGGTGCGGGGCTCGTGCTTGAGCATCCGCAACGTCGAGTACGTCCAGGCGGCGCAAGCAATGGGCGGATCAGATGGGCGGATCATGGCGCGGCACATCATTCCCAACATTCTCGGCCCCATCGTCGTCCTCTCCACACTGCAAGTCGGCAACGCCATTTTGGTCGGCTCATCCCTGAGCTACTTGGGGATGGGGGCGCAACCCCCCACGCCCGAATGGGGCCTGATGACCTCTGACGGACAGCCTTATCTGGCCAGTGCGTGGTGGATGGCGACGTTTCCTGGATTCGCGATCTTCTCGGCGGTCATGGCGATCAATCTGATGGGAGACGGCCTTCGCGCGGCGCTTGACCCGCGGTCCACGTATCGATAACCTCCAGTGCCGGCGCGCGGGCTGCAGCGGCACGACCCATCGCACCCCACTCTGGGCAAGCGGTGTCCGAGGGGACGTCCGATGCCCGCGCCTCGTGATCAGGCGTCGTTCACGGTCCGAAGCCAGCTCACGTAGGATGCTAGTCCAGACGTGAGAGAGTATTCGGGACGAAAGTTGAGGTCGCGAGTGAGTCGCGTGAGATCCATCGGTCCCCGTGCCTTGGCGGATAGGACGACCAGGTCAGCAGCAGCGGGGGTGTCGACTGCCTCCCAGACGAATCCGGGTACCAGGTTCGCCAGGGACGTGGCGACCGCCCCGACGCTCGGAGCGGCGCCTGAGCCCACGTTATAGAGGTCCCACGTCAGCGTGTCGGCGAGCGTAAGGCCCGCCAAGGCTTCCGCGACGTCGTCGGCGTAGCAATAGTCCCGGCGCACGTCCGCCCCATGGATCGCAACGGCGGTGCCCCGAAGCGCCGCGTGTGCGAGCGTATACACCTCCGACATTCCCTGCCGCGTCGGCGTCGGACGTTCCATTGGACCGTACACCGTGCCCACGCGCGCGGCCACCACTGGCGGCCCGCCGAGGGCCGCGTAACGTCGGCCGATCCCTTCGCCGGCGACTTTGCAGAGCGCGTACAGCCCGGACGCACGGGGTGGCGTGGTTTCCGTGATCAGGCGATCGGGGTCCTCCGGGGAACCGTACAGTCCGGAGGAACTCACCAGCACCACTCGCTGTGCCGCACAGGCTCGTGCCGCTTCCAGGGCGTTCACCGTGCCGCCGAGATTGGTATCAACGACCGTGGCAGGAGCGGCTCGTTCCAGGTCCGGAGATGGGGTCAGCGCCGCCGCATGTACGATCCGGTCGGCCCCTTCCCGGCCGCAGACAGCGGTCAGGAACTCCCGATCCCGCACATCCCCACGGATAAATGTGACGCCCGAGGACGCCTCACCCAGGAACCGCGCCGTCTCGGCATCGGGCTCATTCGCTGAGAAGCCGATCACCCGGGCACCATGTCCGACGAGCCGGCGCACCACATGCAACCCCACAAACCCTGTGGCGCCGGTGACTAGCACGATCATCCGCGCATGCCTGTCACATGGAGCCGTCGTAGTCGAACTGGTCCTTGGGAAGTACGGCATCGATCTCTTTGAGCGTTTGGGCCACCCGCGGGCGGGTCTTCGCGGACAACGCGGCAATGACCGCATTGATGCAGGCCACAGCGGCCGTATAGGAATTCCAGAAGCTCGACGATACCGTGGCCGTCTGCAACGCGAAGTCCGCCATCCGGGCGGCCCGTGCCATAACGGAGTCACAGACGACGACGGTGGCCGCGTCCCGCTTCCGCGCGAGGTCGACCATCTGGGCCGTGGCTTTCGTATACCGTGCGAAGGCGAACGCTACGAGGGCATCTCCCTTCCGAATGCGGCGGACGGCCTGGAAGCCCGACGCGTCGCCGTGAGGGATCAGGGTCGTGCCGATCCCAGTCATGTCGAGCAGCAGGCTGAGCAGGCCGGCGAGGCAGTTCAGGCCGCGAAACCCAACGACGTAGACGTGGCCGGCACGGGAGAGCGCATCGACGATGCCTGGAAAACTCGTCTGGTTGGCGACATCGTTCACGGTGACGAACAGATTGTCCATGTCCTGCTGGATGGCCGACCGATAGATGTCAGCTGGCGCGGACGTCGCGGTGATGGAGAGTGTTTCGAACCGAGCGGCCGGGCTCAACTGTGAGCGCACAATGGCCTGTGCGGCGGCCTGCATCGCAGGATAGCCGGCGTACCCGAGACTGCTGGCAAAGCGCACCACCACCGATTCGCTGACGCCCACGTTGGCCGCCACCTTGGCCGCAGGCAGGAAGGCAATCTCGGGGGCATGGCTGAGCACGTACTCGGCCACCTTGCGAAAACTCCGTGTGAAGCCCTCGGAACTGCCCCGGATTCGTTCGAAAAGCGTTGTGTCTAGCGGTGGGCGTGCAGTCTCTGTGAACTCTTTCGGCAGCTTCGCCGATTCGGACACCCGTATCACCTCGCATTCATCGCGCTGCCCATGAGTGCACGACACGGGTCCTGACCACTGGCCAGGATGGAAGATGTTACGTCGCGCGAGCAGCAACCAGCGCACGTGTTGCCGGGCGTGGCCTCCGTGCCACCGAACGCGCTACCCCGCCGCGGCGATCGTCGGCACACAGTCTCGGAGCGCCGCCACCACCTCACCAAGTTGGACGCCCGACATCGTCGGGAACAGGGGCAGACACAGCAGTCGATCGGCCACCGCCTCTGCCACCGGGAACGAGCCGGGGCCATACCCCAGGTTGGCATACACGGGTTGCAGGTGAAGGAGCGGAACATAGTACGTCTGCGTGGCAATCCCGCACTGCGCGAGATGCTGACGCACGCGGTCTCGCTCGGCCACCAGCACCGGATACGTGCGGTAGACGTGCTTCGCCCATGGGGCCTCGTGGGGCGTGACGAGATCCAGGCCCGCGAGCTCGTCCGTATAGAGACGGGCGAGCTCACGACGACGCGCGATCCGCCCATCGAGCGCTGGCAGTTTCACTCGCAGGATCGCGGCCTGGAGCGAATCGAGTCGCTCATTGAACCCCTCCGCGACCAGCGTCCATCGCCAGTTGCCTGAGGCGAACGGACTGGGCGCGTTCATCCGTAAGTCGTGACCGTAATTGCGCAGCACACGGACCCGGTCGGCCAGGCGCTGGTCGTCGGTAACCACGATCCCCGCGTCGCCGAAGGCGCCCAGAATCTTGGTGGGGGCCAGGCTGAAGCATCCCACGTCACCGATCGTTCCGACCCGTCGCGCCCGGTACTCGGCGCCGATCGCCAACGCCGCATCTTCGATCACCGCCACTCCCCGAGCGCGCGCGGCCTCCATGATGGGATCCATCTCGGCGGGGTGGCCAAACAGATGCACTACGACGATCGCCTTGGTACGAGGCGTGATCTTCTCGAGCAACCGAGCAGGCGCGATCGTGAACGTGTTCGGGTCGACGTCCACCCATACGATGGACGCGCCACAGTGGGTGATCGACATCGTTGTCGGGATGTCCGTGTTGGGAACCGTGATCACCTCGTCTCCAGACCCGACCCCGCACGCGAGCAGCGCCAAATGGAGGGCGGCGGTGCCCGATCCGACACCGGTGGCATAGCGGGCCCCGCAGTAGCGTGCGAACTCGTCCTCAAATGCATCCAGCTCGGGGCCCATGATAAGCACGCCGGACTCCAGCACGCGCCGTATGGCGCGGTCGATGGCGTCCTGCTGGGTGTGGTACTCTTCCCGGAGATCGTACATCGGGACCCGCATCCCCGTCATTCCGCGCCGGGCCTCCTTCGGTCAACGTCTCGGAGCCGCCGCCTCCAATCGAGAATTAGGCAGACCGGGCAGGTGCCGGGGCTGTTCCCCCCGGCACCCTGCCTCCCCTCACTTCTGGATGTAGATATCGTTGACGAAGAACCAGTCTCCGATGGCTCCCAGCCTGAACCCCTTGACACTGCTCTGCATCGCATAGTACACGGCGTCGTCCACGGTCGGGAGGGCCAGCGCGTAGCTGGTCAGCATTTGCTGCACTTGCATCCACAGCTTCTGGCGCTGGTCCTGAGACGCGGCATGCTGCGTGGCGAGCAGCACGGCGTCCAAACGATCATTTTGGAACCGAGACCACGCCCAGCCACCTGGCTGGTTGTTCTTCGAATACCAGATGGCGAACAGGGAGCCGTCTGGCTCGAAGGTACGCTGACGCTCGTAAATGAAGTCGAAGTCTCCGCTCTGTGCCCGCTGCAGTTGCACGGGACCGGGGACCCGGACGACCTTCAGGTCTACCCCGACGTTCCGGAACTGTGCAGCCAGATACTCACCGATTTCTTGATGGTGGAGCATGACTATTGTGAACGTCAACGGCTGACCGTCCTTCTCCCGGATGCCGGTCGCCGGATTGACCTTCCATCCGGCCTCATCGAGGAGTGCCTTCGCCTTGGTCGGATTATACGGGTACGCATGCTCGGCACCGGGCCAGTAGAATCGGCTGTACTTCGTGAGCGGCCCCGCCACCGTCACGTAGTTGCCGCCGTACAGTGTCGTGTTGATCCTGTTTGGGTCGTAGGCATAGCGCAGCGCCTGCCGAACACGGATATCGTGCAACGCCGGACGGCTGGTGTTCATTACAAACTGCATGCCCGTCCCCGGTTGGTAGCCGGGGATCACCTGGAACGCGGAGTTGTGCTGGTAGTCGCTCAAGCTCTGGGACGGCAGGCCAACGACCAGGTTGACCTCGCCGGACTTAAGCACCTGTCCCAGCACGCCTGGATCGCCCACAAACCGGACGACCATCGCGTCGAGGTACGCCGGCCCGGTATGCCTCTGCCATGGGGGACCGCTCGTGTAGTTGGGGTCCTTGACGTACTTCAGGTGGTCCCCTCGGACCCATTCTGTCAGCTTGAACGCGCCGATCCCAACTAGGTGTTGTGGATAGTTCGCCCCGTACTGCTTCACCGCAGCGGGGGACCACATCGGGGCCACGCTCAACCCCCAGAGGAGGATCGGTACGGGCGCTTTATAGTAGATCTTGACCGTGGAGGCGTTGATGACGTCCACCCGTTCGAAGTAGTTTGCCCCGAGGAAGTTGGCGAGTTCGGCGGAATGTGTGTCCGGATTCATCACTCGGTCGATGTTGAACTTCACCGCCGAAGCGTTGAAAGGCGTCCCGTCCTGAAACTTCAGGCCAGTCCGCAGTGTCAGCGTCCACACCTTCCCATCCGCAGACACCGTCCACCCGCGAGCCAGCATCGGAATGTATTTCCCGGACGCGTCCAGTTGGATGAGCGGATCGCCAACCCAAGCGTTGAGCAGCTTGGTGCTGTCATAGGGATCGACCTGGGAATCCATGTTCGCGGGCTCCTGATCACCCTCCCATGCCATGGTCAACGTGCCGCCCTGGACCGGCGCCGGGAGCGCTGGCGCACTCACGGCGGCCGTGAAGAGGATTAACACCGCGACGGCCCCTGCCAACCTGCAATATCGCCCCATCATCCCTCACCCCTCCACTCGCCTTGTTTGTCCTGGGAACGCCCAACACCTCAGGTGGGAATATTCTCAAAGCGATGCAAGGATCCTTTCGCCGACGATGCGCTCCTGCAAGAAAGCATGCCACACGCTCTCCCCGGGCGAACGCGTGAACCGGATCGACTCGTCGAACGGCCGCAAGGAGCTAGCTTCTCACCCGGGCCCACGTGCGATTACTCGTTCCCGGTCGCAGCATAGGCGCGCAGCAGCCACTCGACGTGTGCGTCGCGCCCGTCTTGCCCACGCGCAAGTCATCCTGCTATTTCGTCAGCTCCAGTGGCAGGCGGCAGGAGTCGTGCCGCCGGATGCGCAGAGGTGCCGAGGGGCTCGCACGAGAACGTTCGATCGATATCCCATAAGTGCGGACTGCGTGCGTCAGGTGTCCCACCGCGCCAGATGGCCCCATGGAGGTGAGGCTGATTAAGTATCGTCAGCTTGGGCGCGCGGGGTTGCGCGTCTCCGTGTACGCACTGGGCACTAACGCCTTCGGAGGCCGCGCCGAGGAGACCGCATCGATGGCGGTCATTCACCATGCGCTCGACCACGGCGTCAACCTCATTGACACGTCCAATAGCTACGCCAATACTCGTTCGGAAACGATCATTGGCAAGGCGCTCAAAAATCGACGTGGAGAGGCGATCATCGCGAGCAAGTGCGGCTGGAAAATCGGAGACGGCCCGAACGATGAGGGCGCTTCGCGGTGGCACGTGATGCGCGAGGTGGAGGGTAGCCTCCGACGTCTTCAGACGGACTATATCGACCTGTACCAGATCCACCGGTTCGACCCGCACACTCCGCCGGAGGAGACGCTCCGCGCGCTGGACGATTTAATCCACCAGGGCAAAGTCCGGTACATCGGGTGTTCGAACTTTGCCGCGTGGCAGGTGTGTGAAGCCCTATGGGCAAGCGACCGTTGCGGCCTCGCGCGCTATGAATCCGTACAGCCGGAATATTCGCCGGCCAACCGGCGAATCGAGGCCGAACTCGTGCCACTCTGTTTGGACCAGCGTCTCGGTCTGCTTGTCTACTTTCCGCTCGCGGGCGGGGTGCTGACCGGCAAGTACAAGGCCGGCAGTCCACCGCCCCAGGGATCCCGTGCGCAGACGCAGCCGTCCTTTGGGCGGATGACGGAGCGCAACTTGACCCTCGCGCAGAACATGGAGCGAGTAGCGGCCGAAGTTGGGGCGACGGTTGCCCAGCTGACGCTGGCGTGGGTCATGAACCGACCGGGGATCACGAGCGCACTCGTCGGCGCTACACGGGTGTCCCAGCAAGAAGAAAACCTGAAGTCGGTGGATCTTGAACTGACCCCGGAGGTGGTCAACCGTATCAACGAGCTGTCGCAAGACTTCGTCCGATTCTAGTCGAGACCGACGAGAGACCGGCCGACAGCGGCTGGATCATCGTCTCGTCCCTCGTACTGGCGGCGGGCGAGACGATGTCGTTTATGCTTGAACCAACCCAACCAGCCTGAGTACGTGTCGCCCGCGCCGGCGGACCCGAGACGGGGCGCGTCTGCGGCTCAGCGGTACCTAAGCCACAAGTCGCAGCATGAACTCTATGTACGATAAGTCCACAGAATTGGCATCGGTGCCGTTGCGTGCAACGACGGAAGCAACCGGGAGAAAAGGAAATCGTTATCTGATGTTCAATGCGCAGCCGGTCAGCGGACGAGCAAATGTGGCCCCTGAAAAATCTGGTGGGCGCGCGAGGACTTGAACCTCGGACCTCTTCCGCGACTGAACAGCCATCCAAAGAGGACGGGATCCTCGGAACTGCGTAGCCGCTGATTCTCCCGTGCGCGCTCGGACGAAACGACACACCCTTGATCGCTACGGAACGAGACTGCACTCATTCTGCACTCAGGCGGCCCGTTGAATATCTGCCCTTCTGGTCGCTCAATCGAACCGCTAACCGTAATCAA